>Ga0209755_10000197_pt1 | contig 115557 bp, 137 predicted proteins | sample TergutCo191P1_FD_187301 | JGI IMG/M metagenome (GOLD analysis project Ga0209755, IMG submission 187301) | Cornitermes sp. P1 segment gut microbial communities from Petit-Saut dam, French Guiana - Co191P1 (SPAdes) (version 2) | ecosystem: Host-associated > Arthropoda: Insects > Digestive...
TCTGTTCTTCGTCAAGTTACACAAACTTGAAAAACCTGCCCGAAAACGCTTGACAAAATGGCGGGGAGGGTGGTACACTAGTTAACATTCACAAAGGAGGCTGTTATGGCGTTTGAAATCATCAAAACCTACAAAGAGCACTTCCCGGCGTTGCGGCTAATCGGGAAATGCTATACGGATGCCGACCGTGGTGCGGATGGTTCGTTCAGCGAGCGCTGGACCGAGTGGCATCAAAACAGCTGGTTTGACGAGCTAAAAAAAGCAGCAAAACCGTCAGAAGATGTCGAAAATGGCTGCCTTGGCTTAATGACCATCAACGCGAAAGACCACAGCAATTTCATCTACTGGATAGGTTTGTTTTTTCCTGCCAACACCGCTGTGCCGGACGGTTTTTCCTATCTTGATTTGCCCCAAAGCGATGTGGGAATTTCATGGATATATGGTAGCGATGAAACTGGCGAAATCTATGGCTCTGAGCCCCACACAGCGTGCTACCAAACACTGTGCGACAACGGCTGGAACAAGCTCAACGAAAAAGCTGGCGGGAAAAATACGCTTGTGTTTTTCGAGCGCTACAATTGCCCGCGCATGACAACGCCCGATGAAAAGGGCAATGTGATTTTGGATTACGGCTTTTATTTGCGTTAAGCATTCGGTCAACAACAAAGCCCAATACGCCTTCCGGCAGCACCCGCTGTCGGTTTTTTGCTGCCCAAAAAAGCAAGCACTCTCTCAAGTGCTTGCGAACTTCCTGTTATGAAAGGGGATTGCGAATATGTTTGCTGGGTTAACCCAAGCGTATGATCGTAAGTTGCGCATTTTGCCCGTGCAGCTCGCCGAGCTCGTCGCTCAACGCTTGCAGGCTGACCCTGTCGCCGCGATTGAGCCAGGTGACTTGCTGCCCGCTGTCATGCCCGGGCGCGAGCTCGTTGGTGAGCACACTGCCGCTGTCGTTGATGCCCAGCCGCAGTTGCGCGCTCGGCGTCACGTGGTCAATGGTTAGCTCCCACAGCAGCATGTAGTAGCCGTCGTCGGGGATAATGACCGCGCCGCCGTGGCAGGCATAGCGACCTTGGCTGCTGTGCCGCTGCAGAGGCAGGGCTGTGCCGTCGCTGCATGGTGTGATGGCGAATTGCTCGGCGTGGGCGGTGAAGTGGCTACGCGGCGCAGCGGCTGGCGGGGCAGGAGATGGTGCGGCGCGAGCATTGCGACAATGTGTGCAGAGGCAAGGTGCGGCCATGGTGGTTGCTCCTACTATTTATAATGAAGAAAGCCTGTATTTATAATTCTTATGTAGGTCTTACTGCATTGTATGCGCGGGGCGGACGAAATGTGCGCACACGCCACACAATATTTACAAATCGCGCGTGCATTCCCACTTGACCAGACCCCCGCGCGCATGGTATAATAAAAAAGATACGTTAAACTGCGGGGGAAACATGAAAACGCCAAGCAAAGCAGCCAAGTTGGTTCTGTATGCAATTTACTCGATATTCACCGCTGTGCTGTACGGCTGGTTTACGTTTTACATCTTTGCCAGGTTGGTCCACGCCGTTGATGGGTTTTCGGCGCTGCATGCCTACATTGTGAATCTGTTTATCATTGTGATTGTGTTGATTGCGGACACGTTGATCAACAACTACGTGGTCACAAAATATGTGCCCCGAAAACGTAACGGCATGTTCAGCCGTTTCTTATACTGGGAAAGTTTGATTTCATTCAAAACCACCCTCTACCTCTTCTACATATTCATCTTGATTATCTCGCGCGTGTTCACGCTGGAACCGCAATTGATATTCCACGAGGTGTTCTACAGCTTTGTGTTGTCCATTGAGTACGGCTTGATCTTGGTGGTTGTGTTTGATAAGCTCATCGACCACCTAGCTAAAGATGTTACACGCATCAAGGTAATTGCCGAAAAGCTCAGAGGCACGTTTGACAAAAAAGACACATAGCCGTCCGTACGAGGTGCAGCTGAGCCTGAAAGGAGCAAACCCATGCAAACGCAAAAAGGCATCTTGCAGCAACTGATGAAAAAGCTGATTTATATCGCTTGGTCGGCCTTCATGGCGTATGGCTATTATAGCGTCACCATATATATTTTTTTCAATGTCACAGGGCAAAACGTGCTGGCTGCCTCCATCTGGAACTTATCGTTACTGTTGGCTTTTCTGTTGCTGGATAAAATCATTGAGCTTCTTTACATCAAATACCGAAAGCAGCTGACCTCCGGGCGCAGCATTCCCATGAGGATGCTTAACGCTTACCTCAACAGTGCTTCGATGAAATCTGCGTTGTATCTGTTTTACGTCATTATTCTCATTTGCACGGCTATCCTCGCTGCAGAGCCCGACTTCCCCGCGCTTGTGCCGCTATCCGGATACTTTCTTTCTACGCGATACGGCATATTGCTGCTGATTGCCGCCGACAAATTCCTAGAACAAATCACCAAAGACATCAAAAAAGATGCTGATCTCAACGAAACAAAACAGAAGGAGACTCCCCATGACCTACAACCATCCTAACCTATCCGGTCGCGTCGCAGTTGTCACCGGCGGCGGCGGCGTGCTTTGCGGCGATTTTGCCAAGGTGCTCGCCGCGCAGGGCTGCAAAGTTGCCGTGCTGGACCTCAACCTCGATGCCGCACAAGCTGTGGCAGACGAAATCACCGCAGCGGGCGGCACGGCCATGGCAATCGCCTGCAATGTGCTGGAGCGTGAAAGCATCGCCGCGGCGCATGCAGCCGTGACGCAAACGCTCGGCACGTGTGACATCCTCGTCAATGGCGCGGGCGGCAACCACCCCAGTGGCACCACCAGCAAAGAAACCCTTGAACCTTGCGACCTCGATGGCGTGGACGAAGGCATCAAAACCTTCTTCGACCTTGACCCGCAAGGTATCTCGCGCGTGTTCGACCTCAACTTCCAAGGCACGTTGTTGCCCACGCAGGTGTTTGCGCGCGATTTGGCAGGCAAGCCGCACGCTGCGATTATCATGATCACCAGCATGAACGCCATCCGCCCGCTGACGAAAATCCCGGCGTATTCAGCGGCAAAAGCGGCGGTGCACAACTTCACGCAGTTCATGGCAGTGCACTTTGCGCCCGTGGGCATTCGCGTGAATGCCATTGCGCCCGGCTTCTTCAGCACCAACCAAAACAAAACCCTGCTGTGGAACGAAGATGGCAGTCCCACGCCGCGTGCAGGCAAGATCCTCGCTGCCACGCCGATGGGTCGCTTTGGCACGCCGGACGAGCTGCGCGGTGCGTTGCTTTATCTGTGCGATGAGACCTACAGCGGCTTCGTCACCGGCAGCATGATTGCGGTGGACGGCGGGTTTAGTGCGTACAGTGGGGTGTAGGAAACTGCAACCTGTAGGGGCGGCAATCATGCCGCCCGAAACCATAAAAATATCAACGCCTATTTAACTACGGGCGGCGTAATCGCCGCCCCTACAGTTCACAGAATGAGGACACCCCATGCCCCACATAACCGCCATCATCGGCAAAGTCTGCGCCGGCAAGACGACCCACGCCAACACCCTGCCCGGCGTGTTGCTGTCCGTGGACGACTTCATGTTGCCGCTGTTCGGGCAGCACTGCGAAATAATCGAAGCCAAGCTAGGCATCGTGCAGGGTTGCCTGCTGCAACAGGCGGCGCAGCTCATCTCGAAAGACATTGACGTTGTGCTGGACTGGGGCTTTTGGCGGCGCGCCGAACGTGAGAAAGTCGCGGCGTTCTGCACAACGCATGGCATTGAGCTGCGGTGGCACGATGTCAGCATCTCGCAGGAGCAACGGCAAGCGCAAATCGCCCGCCGCAACGCCGAGATTGAGCGGGGGCTGAGCGCATATTATGTCAGCCCGGGATTGTTCGCCAAATGCAACGAACTGTTTGAAGAACCGGAGGAAATTGATGGACTTATCCGCGTATAACCGCATTGCGATTCTCGGTGGTTCGGGCAGTGGCAAGAGCACTCTTGCACGCAACATCGCAGCCATGACTGGTCACCCGGTGATTTATCTGGACTATGAAAAGTTCTTCCCAGGCTGGGTCGAACTCTCCCGCGAAGAGGCCATGGAAAAGCACGCACAATGGTTGCTGGGCGAACGCTGGATTATCGAAGGCGGCGGCTTTTATGGCACAATGGAGTCGCGCTATGCAGCAGCTGACTTGGCGATTTTCCTTGACCTGCCGCGTGTGCTGCGCTTGTTTCGCGTCATTCGCAGGTTGCGGCAACCCCGCCCTGAATTACGCCCCGGCGTGAAACAATCTGATGCCACGCTGAACGAACACTTTGCGGCGCTCTGGCGGATTCTTCGGCACTGCCGCAGGGAGCACGTCCTTGCTCTGCACGAGCAATATCCACAAGTGAAATTTATTCGGCTAACCACAAGAAAGGCGGTGCGCAACTTTGCAGCTGAACTTAAATGACTACCCGCGCATTGCTGTCATCGGCTGCCCCGGCAGTGGTAAGAGCACGTTGTCGCGCAAGATTGCCGAGCGCACCGGTCATCCGCTCATTCACCTTGACTACGAAAACTGGCAGCCGGGCTGGGTGCCCACGCCGAGAGATGAGTTCATCGCCAAGCAGCATGAATGGGTTGCGGGTGAGCGCTGGCTGATTGATGGCAATTATCAAGGCACGGTAGAGATACGTTACGCAGCAGCGGATTTAGTGATATTTCTTGACTTATCGCGCTGGTTGTGCATATGGCGCATGAACAAACGCCGCAGAAAACCCCGTCCAGACGTAAAGCCCGGCTTGAAAGACAGCGGCTTTTTCACCAAGGAATTTGCGAAGTTTTCGCGCTTTGTCTGGCGCTATCGCAAAGCGAGTCGCCCCAAAGTCCTTGCTCTGCACGAGCAACACCCCCACGTGACGTTCGTACAATTGCGCACACGCAAACAAGTGAAAGCATTTCTCACCCCCACCGTCAATGCGTTGCATTGCCACCTCCCCCAAGGGGGAGGCACCGACCGTCTGCGCTGATTTTGCGTAGTGAGCTTGTCAACTTGGAGAACAACCAAAATCAAATCAATCCGCCTGCTTGAAGCCTCCCCCTTGGGGGAGGTGTCCCCGAAAGGGGACGGTGGGGGTTAGGAGAACAACATGGCCGGTCATTCCAAATGGAACAACATCAAGCGCAAAAAAGAGAAAACCGACGCACAGCGCGCCAAAGTCTACACCAAAATGGCGCGTGAGATCGCCGTTGTGGTGCGCGAGGGCGGGGCAAACCCAGCCGAAAACTCCCGCCTGAAGGACGTCATCGCCAAGGCGAAAGCCAACAACGTGCCCAACGACAACATCGAGCGCATCATCAAAAAAGCCAGCGGCGAAACCGGCGGCGCTGCCTACGAGAACATCGTCTACGAGGGCTATGGCCCCAGCGGCGTGGCCGTGATTGTGGAAACCCTCACCGACAACCGCAACCGCACCGCAGGCGACATGCGCCACTACTTCGATAAGTACGGCGGCAACCTCGGGCAAAGCGGCTGCGTGAGCTTCATGTTCGCGCGGCAGGGCGTGCTGCTGGTTGAGCAAGCCGACGAAGACACCCTCATGGAAGCCGCGCTTGAGGCCGGCGCAGTGGACTTCATCGCCGAAGATGGCGTGTTTGAAATTCGCACCGAGCCGAACGAGTTCAGCAAAGTGCGCGATGCGCTTGACTACACGTTCAGCAGCGCGGAGATTGAGTATGTGCCCGCGACCTACACACAACTGACCAGCGAAGAAGACATCAAAAAAATGACCAAGCTGCTTGAGATGCTCGAAGACAACGACGACGTGCAGGCCGTTTGGCACAACTGGGAGGAGAACTAACATGTTTAAAAAGATCATATTTGTGCTTGTGGGCGCTGCACTTGGGTCGCTGCTCGGCGCGTTGAGTTTTATTCTGATTCCGATGCCCGTTGTCGCGGCCATATTGTTCTTTGTCGGGCTAATTGGCGGCGGATTTTGCGGCGCAAAACTTTGCAAGTAAGGTGGTGAAGTGATGAAACACAAAAGCTACTGGCACTTGTCCAAGCAAGAAAGAGCAGAGGTGGCGTTGGGTGCGTGGGCGAAAATTTGGAAACGCCCCGTGGAAAACGTGCTGAACAAAAAAAGCATCAATATCGGTGTGAAAGCAGCGCTTGAAGAAAGTCAAAAATTCCACACCGAGTTGACTGAACTGGCGGACCAGGTGGCGGAAACGAAACGCCTTGACGAGCCATCCCAATGTGAATATATCGACATCAACTTAATCGAAGAAAACATCGAATCATAACATAAATCGGAGGACAACATGGATCACATCAAAGTTCAAGGCATGCGCTTTGTGGACGACCAAGGTCGCGAGCGCATCTTCCACGGCGTGAATCTCAAAAGCAAGCACGATGGCTCAAACTTAGACTGGCTGGACGAAGAGTTCTTCCGGCGCGGCGCGGCACTGGGGCAACGCATGCTGCGGCTGGGCATACCCTGGGCGCTGTTTGAACCGCAACCGGGGCAGTATAACGAAGAACTGCTGCAGAAAATTGATGGCATTTTTGATTTGGCGGCAAAGTACGGCTGGCGGATTTTCTTGGACATGCACCAGGATATTTGGTCGGGCTTTGCGGACAACGTTGGCGGCGGCGCACCCGAATGGGCGTGCCTGACCGACGGCTACACCGCTCGCGTGCCGAAGTTTGCCTGGGCGTTTGGCTATTATACCGACAAAGCACGCTGGCGTTGTTTTGATAACTTTTGGCGAAACACAGAGGTGCATGGTCGTGGTTTGCAAGATCACTTTGCTGCGCTGTGGCAACTGCTCGCCGCACGCTATGGCGATCACCCTGCGCTGTTTGGCTGGAACCTGTTCAACGAGCCCTTCCCCGGCACGCCCGGCGGGAGGATCTTCCGCAAGCTGGTGGCTAAGGCGGTGCGCGTGGGCTGCGTTAGCCCGAAAGTCAAGCGTATTCGCACGCTCAGGGCAATGCGTAATCCCGAAAAACACGGCTACTGGCTGGATGTGTTGACGCCTGCAGTGATGGAAAAAATTGTGCTCAAACGTGGCGTGACGAAAATCATGCGCAAATTCGACGAAGAAAGCTATGCGCCGTTCATCGCCAAAATGACCGCCGCAATCCGCGAAGTCACGCCCAAGGGCATCATCATCTTTGACCAATGCTATTACTGCAACATTGGCGTGCCATGCCGCCCGCCACTGCCGCAGAATGAAAGTCAAATCTGCTTTGACCCACACGGCTACGACTTCATGGTGGACACCCCAGCCTACAAACACGCGAACAACGAGCGCACGGGCTTCATGTTTGAGCAAATGCGCGAAAGCCAACTGCGTTTCGGCATCCCCGTGATGTGCGGTGAGTGGGGCGGCGGCGGCGAGGGCGAGGGCTTTCTGCCGCACATCGGCTTCCTCATGAACTTGTTCGACAGCTGGAACTGGAGCAATTGTTACTTTACCTACGGACCGTCGCTGTTCAACAACCCCATCGCGCGCTATCTGTCGCGGCCGTATCCCTGGGCGGTCAATGGCACGATTGACTCCTTCAACGTGGATATGGACAGCAAGACCTTCACGCTGCACTACACGCCCCACGATGGCGACGCCCCCACCGAGATTTTCCTGCCCAACGGCTATGAATCGGTGGAGGCTGGCGACGCGCAGGTGAGCTATGAAAACAACCTGCTCAGCGTGAACACACGCGCCAAGCAGATTGTGGTGAAGTATAAGTAGCGGCTAAAATCCAATGATTACGTTGTGCATGCCCAGTTCGATGTAGTCTCCTGCGGCGTTGATCACGCGCAAAGCAGGCACGTGAGTGTCCGCGTCCCAATGCGCGTCGATTGGCAGCACAGCTTGGAGGGTGAAGCGGTATATAAGCCCGGTTTCGCCCACCACTTCGCCAAACACAAAGCCCGGCGCTGCAAAGGTGTGGCTAAAGTCTAGCGAATTATTTTCCATGGCGAAGCTTGCCACCTCCACGCCTTCTTCTTCCACAAAAACACGCACCGAAACTGCGCTGTCTTCAAACGGCAGTGCGGCTTCGTTCAAATACACTGTGGTATTCCAATTCCAATCGTGACCCCACCAATAGCCATTTGTCCCAAACGGTCCGCCGAGCATGTGCTCCGTGAAAAACACAAGCCGTTCATTGCGATAAACACCGCCGGAATACAGCATGATGTAAGCGAAAAACTCCAAGCCGTCAGGTGCGACCACACGCCCCTCAAATCTGTCGTTGTTCAACTGCATGGGCGCGCTTTGGTTGTGCAACGTGAGTGTTGCGCGGCTGTTGGCGCTGAACTCGCGCGGCACAGCAATGACCAATAGCTCAAGCGCCAGCGTGTCTGGGTCAATGGCCAAGCCGGTCGAGGTCTCCAACCAAAGTTGATCTTGGTGATGCAGAGCCTGATGGATTTGCCACAACACGCTGCTGATGTCATACGTGCTCACCTGTGCCGTGCTGTGCAGCCGAATGTTGCCCACCGCTTGCACCATCAACACGGCGAACACCGTTGCTAACACAAAGAATGCGCAAACCGCCAGTGCGATCAACTGCCGAAAATATTTTTTGAGCATGCCACACCTCCGCTGTTTTTCTATAAGTATAGCACAGCGGCGTTATTTTGTCAAGCGCTCGAACTTGCGCAGCTCACGCATTGCCTGCCCGCTGAGCAGCCAAACACCCAGCAGGTTCGGCAACGCCATGACCATGTTGAGCACATCGGCGATTTGCCACACGAGGTGCAGCTGCATGGCACTACCCAGCACAATTGCGCCGAGATACAGCAAACGGTAGGGCTTGGTGCAGCGCTCGCCCAGCAGCCAGCGCGCGCCTTGCTCGCCGAAGTATGACCAGCCGGTGAGCGTGGCAAAGGCAAACAGCACAATGCACAGCGCAACAAAGTGCGCGCCCGCCGCGCCGAACACCGTGGCATAGGCCGCGCTTGCCATGGCGACATCTGTGTGACCGCTGGCGAACGCGCCGCTTGCGATGAACACCAGCGCCGACACGGTGCACATGATGAGGGTGTCAATCACCACCTCGGCGATGCCCCACATGCCCTGTATGGCGGGCTGCTGCACATCGGCGGCGGCGTGAATCACGGCGCTTGTGCCCAGCCCGGCTTCATTCGTAAACACGCCCCGTGCTACGCCGTAGCGCAGGGCTGTTTTTATGCTGTAACCCGCCGCGCCGCCCGCCACTGCGCGCACGGCAAAGGCCTCGCTGAACATCAGCGCGATGCTCGCCGGCAGCGCCGCGCGGTGCACGAACAGCACAACGATGCTCGCCAACAGGAACACGCCCGTCATGATGGGCACGACGAATTCCGTTACGCGACCAATGCGCTTCACGCCGCCGAATATCACAAGCCCAACCAGCGCAGCCGCGACCAAACCGGTGATCCACGGCGACACGCCCAGGCTTTGCTGCATGGCCTGCGCCATGGCGTTCGCTTGTGTCATGTTGCCGATGCCGAAAGCTGCGGTAGCCAGCAGTGCGGCATAAACCCCACCCAAGCTTTTGATGCCCAACCCGCGCGCCAGATATTCCATCGGGCCGCCCATCCACGCGCCGCTCGGCAGCCGCCTGCGATACTTCAGCCCCAAGATGTTTTCCGCGCAGATGGTCATCGTGCCCAGCACCGCGGAGATGAACATCCACACGATTGCGCCCGGTCCGCCGAGGGACAAGGCTGTGGCAACGCCAACGATGTTCCCCGTGCCCAAGCACGCAGCCAGTGCGCCCGTGAGCGCCTGCCACTGCGAGATGCTGTGTTTGTCGCGGCTTTGGCGTGCGCTGAGCAAACTGCCGAAGGTCGAGCGATTCCACAGACCAAAACGGCGCAAGAAAAACCCACGGCTACGCACCGTCAAGTACGCACCCGTGAGCAGGAATAGCGATAAAAAGATGGTCATGTGGCATGTTTATGCCAGTGTCCAGCGCTTCATGCTTAGCGCTTAGTTGCTGCGCAGTCTCGCGAAAAATTCTCGCAACAGTTGCGCGCTTTCGTCTGCCAGCAGACTGCCTTCGCACTTGGGCTTGTGGTTGAACGGCAACGCAAACAGGTCAACCACGCTGCCGCAGCAACCGGCCTTGGGATCGCTCGCGCCGTAAACCACGCGCGGAATGCGTGCGTTGATAATCGCGCCTGCGCACATCGGGCAAGGCTCAAGCGTGACGAACAGCGCGCACTGCCACAGCCGCCAACCACCCAACCGCTTGCAAGCGAGGTCAATCGCTTCGATTTCTGCGTGATACAGCGCGTTTTTGCCGTGCTCGCGGCGGTTGCGCGCTTCGCTGATGATTTCGCTGTCCTTCACAATCACGCAGCCCACCGGCGTTTCGCCCTCATCGGCGGCTTGGCGGGCGAGCTCCAGCGCACGGCGCATGAACAGTTCGTCGGTCATCATGCGTCGATTTCTTTTGCAAAGCCTTTTTCGGCTTTCACGGTTTCGCCTTCAAACGGTGTCAGACCTGCTGCGTCAAACTCGAAGGCCGTTTCGGTGAGGATTTTCAAGCAGGCTTCCATGGTTTTGGGCTGCAGGGCATCGGGGGTGTCCAAGCAAGTGTGGTAGTAGGACGGCGGACCGGGGTCCATGGCGGCAAAGGCCACGCTACGCATGCCCGCCGCGGATGTGGCGGCGGCGTCGCTCGCGCCGAAAAACACGGTGCGGTAGGGGATCTCATAGCCCGCAGTTCGGGCGGCTTTTTTCATCATCGCGGCGGCGGCGGGGTCGTGTTTCACGGTGTTGGTGCGGTCGGTAATCATCACGGCCATGTGGTCAAAGTCGGTCATGGTGTCCACGCCGATGAACAGCGTTTCCACGTCTTGGAAGGCTTCTTTGTGGCGCTTGGCAAAATCTTTTGCGCCGCGCAGACCGCTTTCTTCGCTGCCGCTGCACATGATGATGAGTTCGGTGTTTTCTAGGCGATTATCGGTTTCGTGCAGCATGCGCGCCAGTGCCATGGGCACATAGCAGCCGGTGAGGTTGTCGTTGGCACCCAGCACGGGTTTGCGGCGGTTTTCAAAGAACCAGCAGGCAACCAGCATCGGGCACACGGCAAGGAAGATGATACGCAGCACGTGGTTGCTTTGCCCTTGCACAATGCCGATGATGGAAATCACAAGACCAAACAACACCACACCAAGGGTGCTGGCGATGAAAATCGCGCCCAGCGGCGGGAAGTTTAGCTTGTCGGCCAAGCGGAAAAACGTCCACTCATACACAGAGTCGGCGTGACCGCAAAGGATCAAGCGGCGCTTGACTTCGCCAGTGGGTTTTTGCACGGCGATGAGGTTTTGCGACGTTTTCTTGGGCAGGAAAGGGTCGATGAACTCTTTGTAAAGCAAAAACTCCATCACTGCAGTGAACAGTGCCGCCGCCAACAAGATTGTGCTGACGATGGGCAGGTTGAAGAAATAGAACACGGCAGCAGCCAGCCCCAGCACGACCACCAGCCGTACCCAGCCCATGAAGCCGCGCGGTGCGCTCTTGAAGGATTCAAGGCGGGTTTCTTCGCAGCAAGCGTCGAGATCTTGTTGCATCATCTGTTGGCTTTTGAGCTCTGCGGGGGTTGCGGGCAGGCGCGGTCCGCACTCGTCGCAGACTTTTTTGATGCCGCGCACGGCATAGTTGGTGTATTCGCGGAGCTTGGCGGGGTAGTTGGTGATGCGTTGGTTAGCGGTCATTTGTGAGTTCTCCTTCTTGACATTTGTTGAAATATAGGGTAAACTATAAGTAAGACAGGTTCAATGGGGGGAAAACATGAAAAAACACAAAGTGTACTTGATTGCAGGGCTGGTGTTGGTTGCGGTGCTTATGCTCACCGTGATACTCTATCACGCCATACCCGAGCGGCAGCTGGACGAACCTGCTGTCACCGCCGCGCAAACCACGCGGTCCGACGAGACTACCGTTGACGAAGAAAGCACAACGGTGGACGATGCCACCACCGAGCCTGACACCACAGAGGACGAAACCACGGTGGCGGTCACCACGGCACAAACCACAACACGCGCACCGCAACAAGCGGGCTGGGTGTATCCCTTCAACTTTCCGGGAGTGTACCCGGTGATGGCATACATTCCCATGGGCGATGCGTTCTATCTCATCCTCGTCAACCGCCACAATGCCCTGCCGGATCACTTCACCCGCAATCATCTGGACTTAGTGCCCGCCGTGCCAGGTTCTGCGCAACGCTTGCACCGCACTGCAGCACGCTACTTCCACCAGATGTATCAAGCCGGGCGAGCTGCTGGTGTTGTGCTCACACCGCTCAGTGGCTATCGCGACACCGCACACCAAAACCGCAACTTCACCAACCGCATTGCGCGCTATCGCAACGAGGGACACGATCACGCCACTGCGGTAGATATGGCCACGCGGTGGATCAAACCGCCGCGCTGCAGCGAGCACGAAACCGGTCTCGCCATGGACATTGGGCAAATCAGCATGAACTTCAGCAACACTGCAGCCTATCGCTGGTTGCTGCAAAACGCGCACAACTTCGGTTGGATTTTGCGCTACCCGCCCAACAGCATCCAGTACACCTATGTGAACTACGAGCCGTGGCATTGGCGCTTCGTTGGCGTGGAAAACGCCCGCGCAATCCGCGAAAGCGGTCTTGTGCTTGAACATTGGCTGCGGCAACGTTAGGTCACATTGTCCTTCGTGAGCACAATCTTCACCGTTAAAAACAAAATCTTAATATCCAGCCAAAACGATTGTTTGGCGATGTACTCCGCGTCAAGGGCAACTTTGTCGCGGTCATTCACTTTCGCGCGGCCGTTCACCTGCGCCCAGCCGGTGAGCCCCGGTGGCACAGCGTAGATGCCAGCTTCCTCGCGCAGTTTGCGAATGCGTCGCTCCTCGGGAATCAGCGGTCGCGGCCCCACAAAGCTCATGTCACCGCGCAGGATGTTCCACAGCTGCGGCAGTTCGTCTAGGCTCAGTGCGCGCAACAGCTTGCCGCTGCGGGTGAACTTGCCATACTTTGCGGTGAGTTGCTGCGGGCGGTTGCGGGTGTCACGCGGCATGGTGCGGAACTTATAGATGGTGAACTCGCGGTTGTGCCGACCCACGCGCTGTTGCTTGAACACCACCGGCGCGCCGTCGTCAAAATAAACCAACAGCGTGATGATGCCCAGCACAGGCAGCAGGAAAATCAGCGCAACAATGCTGGCGATGATGTCGAAAAGACGCTTGATGTCTCTCACTCCTCACACCGGAATAATGCACAGCGAAGGGCTAAACTCCACCGCAGGCGGTTAATTTCTCCTTCAGTTGCGGCAAGTCAATTTGAATAATATCCCATATCATAAACAGGTCAATGCCGTCGTAATCGTGCACAATGCGATTGCGCAGGTTGTACATGCTGTGCCAGGGAATGCCGGGAAAGCTTTCGCGCAGTTCTTTCACATAAAGGCGCACAAGCTCACCCATTTGGCTCAGATTAAACACGCATGCTTCCACCAGCATGTCGTTTGCCACAAACAGTTCAAATGTGGCGTCGTCGCAATAACCCAATGTTTTGTCAATGTAGCCAACGAGTTTGCGAAAAATAATTTCATACTTATCCGCCATAAATCAACACTCCTGTTTTTTCAATTTCACGTGCCACGCGCGAGTCAGGCTGGACATTCGCCACGTCAATCAAATCCACTTCTTTTTGCAGGGCATCGCGCGCATGTCCCATCAGACCAACAAGCGCCAATCCACGCAGTCCACTATCCACTAGAATATCCACGTCGCTGTTTGGGCGCGCGTTGCCTGCGGCATAAGAGCCAAACAACACCGCGCGGCGCACATCGTGTTCGGTAAACACAGGCACAAGCCGCCGCTGGATCTCTTCAACTGTGTAAACCTCATGCTTGTTCATGGCGTGTTCCCCGTCGCCTGCATTTTCAGATAGGCATTGATAAACCCATCCAAGTCACCGTCCATCACGGCTTGGATGTTGCCGTTTTCGTGGCCGGTGCGGTGGTCTTTGGCCAGCTGGTAGGGCATGAACACGTATGAGCGGATCTGGCTGCCCCAGGCGATGTCCATTTGCACGCCCTTGATGTCTTCGATCTTCTCCAGATGCTGCTTTTCTTTGATTTCGATGAGCTTGCTCTTGAGCATCTTCAGCGCAACGGCGCGGTTTTGCAGCTGGCTACGCTCCACCTGGCAGCTGGTGACAATCCCCGTGGGGATGTGCGTCAGGCGCACCGCCGAGCTGGTCTTGTTGACCTTCTGCCCGCCTGCGCCGCTTGCGCGGTACACATCCATCTTGATGTCGTCGGGGTTGATATCGATGTTCACGTCGTCGTCAATTTCGGGCATGACCTCCAAGCTCGCAAACGACGTGTGCCGCCTGCCGCTGGAGTCAAACGGTGAACAGCGCACCAAGCGGTGCACACCGTTTTCGCTTTTGAGAAAGCCATAGGCGTTTTCGCCGCTGATCATCAGCACGGCGGACTTCAGCCCGGCTTCTTCGCCGTCCAAAAAGTCAATGAGCTTTGCGGTGTAGCCGCGGCGCTGCGCCCAGTGGGTATACATGCGCACGAGCATCTCATTCCAGTCTTGCGCTTCGGTGCCGCCAGCGCCCGCGTGGAAAGCCAAAATGGCGTTGTTGCGGTCATATTCGCCCGAAAGCAGCGTGGCAAGAGTCATCGACTCCAGCGTAGCAATCACGTGCTGTGCCTGCTCGCGGCACTCGTCCAGCAGGGACTCATCGCCTTCTTCCACCGCAAGTTCAATCATGGTCAGCGCGTCGTCATAGGCGGTCTGCAGTTTTTCATAGCCCGCAATCTTGCTTTTGAGCGCCGCAATGCGCTGCAGCACCACCTGGCTGGCACGGGGGTCATCCCAAAAGCCAGCGGCGGCGCATTGTTCTTCCAGCTGTGCGATTTCCTCTGCCGCCGCTTGCAATGCCAAGGCCTGGCGCAAATGCTCCAGTTTATCCTGTTGGCCCTGCAGTTGCAGGCGCAGTTCGTCGAATTGTAACATGAACCCTCCGTTTAGACAACGTGTAAGGACGCGGGTAAATTATTGTCCCCTAAAGAAGTAGGGGTCGAGCATCAAATACCAGTTGCCGCCCACACGCACCATGGTGAAAAACCCGGTGTTTTCATACGCCGCTGCCGTGGCGTAGATCGTGTAGGTCACCGACATGTGCGCGAACTCCTCCGCCACAATGCTAAGCTCCGCCAGCTCACGTGCAGATTCCGCGAGATTCGCCGGCAAGCCCGCAAGGTTTGCAGCAAAGAACGTGGGCTCGCCCACGCTGTGGCTGGTACTGCCCACCACGCCCCACAGATCCAGCAAGCCGTCACGCATATATTGCGCAAAGGGCTCGCGCATGGGCTGTGCGATGTCATCATAGGGAATCGCGCCGAATGCCGATAGATTGAACATGGCGTCTGTGTCGCGGCTCTCAATGGCGGCGAAGTAATTGCGAATCACGCGCTCGGTGGGGGTTACGCGGTTGCCGAGCACAACGAGCACCACCGTGAGCGCCACAGCCACAGCTGCCACCACCGCGATGATTGCAATCAGCAGCTTTTTTGTATTGCCACGGGACTTTTTTGCCGGTTGTTCGGGCATGGGGGGGAGTTCCCACAATGTTGAGGTTTGGTTCTGCGTTGCCATACTGAACCCTCCTATTTATGTATAGTCACTGCTTATTATAACATATTACGGACAACATGGCAAGTTTTTTTTATCGGCGGCGGCTTAGCCCCTGCAACTGCGGCAGCGCATGCGCAAAAAAAGCTTGATGACTTTCGCAATACACATTCTTGCCTAAGGTGTCGCGGTCGCGTTTGCAACCGCCGCGGCACAACGCGAACCAGCGGCAAGACGCGCACTGTGCATGCCGTTGCAGTGATTGCGCAATGAAGCGCGTGCAGGTTGGCGAAAAGCGCATTTGCGCAAAGTCATGCTCAAGTATGTTACCAATCTTCCACTCATCGTCCACGTAAAAATCACAGGGATACACGCTGCCGTCAGCTTCTGTGACGAACTGGCAGCCGCACACGCCGCTCATGCCGCAGGCCTCGGGTTCGTGCCCTGTGACCATGCGCAGCAAATTGTCGAAATAGCGGATGTTCGGGGCATTGCCAGTGTGCATGTCGTGCGCCCACAGGTCGAAAATGGTTTTCATGAACTGCAGATAGCCTTGCGGTGTCAGCGACCACGGCTGGCTCGCGCGCCGTGCGTGCAACGGGTCAAGGCAGGGGATGAACTGCAAGTGGTGCAGGCGGTTTTCCTTGAAAAAACGATAGATCTGCTTGCCCTGCGCTGCATTCGCTCGGCTCACCACACAAAGGATGTTGAACTGCACGCGGGCTTGCTGAAACAGCTGCACGGTCTGCATCACGCGATGAAAGCTGCCGTCTCGGTTTTTGTCGTGTAGCGCTTGTGGGCCGTCAAGCGAAAGACCGACCAAGAAATCATGCTCAGCCAAAAAACTTGCCCATCGCGCGTCGATATGCATGCCGTTGGTTTGCATCGCGTTGGAGATGACCACACGCTTGGTGTTGTGCTGGTTTTGGTAGGCGACAAGCTGCTCAAAAAAAGGCAGTCCCGCCAGTGTGGGCTCGCCGCCTTGGAACAAAAACGTGCAGCTGCCGTCCGCAAAGGCGAGGGTTTTTTTCACGATGGTCTCCAGCGTGGTGGTCGTCATAATTCCGCTGTTTTTTTCCTGGTAAAAGCAATAGCGGCAGCGCAAATCGCAGTGCCCTGAAACCGGTTTGATCAGCATGCTCAGCGGCGGCATGGTCGCCACCTCCCATCCAAGAAGATGGGCGCTGTTTCGCCAGCCTGCAGCATTTGGCGCGCGAGCTGTTTGCGCAGTTGCGCGCGCACTTGCCGATGCGCCTTGCAGTTGACCAAGTTGTTCAGCTCGTGGGGGTCGTTCTCCAGATCATACAAAAACGCTTCACGATAAACGCGTGCGTCCGCGTGAATCCAGCCCTGCCGCAGCGGCGCTTTCACGGCATATTTATAGCGTTTTGTGCGGATGGCGCGACCAACATGGCTTTCGCTGATTTGGATGAAGACCTCCGGCGGGCGGTCGCTTTGCTGCAGTGCAGTGCCCTGCAGAGTTTCGGATTCAAGCCCTGCGCTGCGCAGCAAGGTGACGGGCAAGTCAATTAAGCTGGCGAGTTCTTCAACCACTTCGCCGCCAACAAAGCCCGGACCGCGGAGAATCAACGGCACACGCACACAGCTGTCATGGCAGCTGCGTTTATACTCACTGTTGCGCGTTTGGAAGTGCGAGCCGTGGTCGCTGGTATAAATAATCAGCGTGTTTTCAAGCTCGCCGCGTTGTTTGAGCAGCGCGACGATTCTGCCCACGTTGTTGTCCAAGCTGGCGCAACAGCCCAGATAATCCGCATATTCCTCTGCCCAGTTGCCGCCGTCAAAGGCTTGCAAATCTTCGGGGATTGGGTAATCGCGGAACTGCTCCTTCGCGCCCGGTGGCCCTTGATGATGCCCCGCGTCGTTTTGGTGGTGTGGCTCAAGATAGGACACAAACAGGAAGAAAGGCTTGTTGGTTTGCCGGTTGTCCAGATAGTCCAGCACGAAATCTGTCTGGCAGTCTGCGCGGTAGCCGCTGAAGTCAACGCGCTGGTTGTTTTGGTCAAACATGTGCCCGCCATAGCCGTTGGAGGTGAACTCCAGCACATCGGCAGCCATCCAATAATCCCGGTAGCCGCCCCGCAAGTTCGCCGGCACGGGCTTTGTGCCGGTGCTTGCCAAGTGCCACTTGCCGACGTAGGCAGTTTCATACCCATGCGCGTGAAAACGGTCGGCGATGGTGTTGATGTGCCCGGGCAGCGGGATGTCGTTTCGGTAGCAACCGGTTTGCGTGGCAAACAGCCCCGTTTGCAGGCACGCGCGCGCCGGACCACACACCGGCTGGCAGGTGAAGGCGTGTTCATAGCGCACACCCTCCGCTGCAAGCTGGTCTAAATTGGGCGTGAAATCTACGCTGGGGTGATAACACCCAAGGGTGTCCCAGCGCTGTTGGTCAGCAAACAGGAAGAGAATGTTTGGCTTCATGTGCGGTATTCTCCTATTTCTTCGTGCGCTTTTTCAGCCGATGCATCAACTGCCCCGGGCTTTGCCGGGTTGCGCGCAGATAAATCCCCAGCAAACCACCCAGCAGCCCGCCCGGCAGTTTCACCGCGCGGATGCCGTTTTTGATCATGGCTAACGAAAAGCGCGAATCAATGCGTGTTGGCACCACATCACATGTGGCGATGAACCAGTCCAGCATCCACTGCTTGGCTTGCGCGATGTCGGCAGCGTAAGCAGGATCGTTGATCAAATTCACACGTTCGCCTTTGGTCAAGTCGTAAAATTCATCCATCTCTTGCGCCCGCCGCACATACTTAAACTGGTGCGTGCGCAGCATCACCGCTTTGCCGTGCGTGCCGTCTTCGCGGCTTTGCAGCAACAGCCTTGGGTAGTAATGGTCTGCAGGGTTCGCATTCTCGAACTCGCTGGCGTGAGTCTCGCCCGGCAAGCGTCCGCCCTCGCAGGTCACGAACTCTCGGTGCGGCAGTGTTTTGTCCTGCATCACCGGCAGCAGACTGCGCGAAAAATGCGGTCGCTTGATGTCAACGCCGGTTAGGCTCGCGCAGGTGGCGGTCACGTCCACAAGCTCCACCAAGGCATCGCGGATGCCGGGGTCAATGTCCACGTGCTTGGGCGGTTTGATGAGAAACGGCACACGCGTGATGCAGTCCGGGAAGCAGTTTTGGCTTTTTTCCACCAAGCCGTAGTCTGCGGTGTAGTCGCCGTGGTCGCTGAAAATCAGCACGGCGGTGTTGTCATAAACATCGGCGTCTTTCAGCGCTTGCAGCAGCAGACCAATTTGGTCATCCACTTTGGCGCACATGGCTAAGTAAGTCGCGCGGATTTCGTCGAATTTGCTTTCGTCCACATGCAAGGCATCGCGTAGGGCTTGCTCCATCATGGGCTTGCCGTCATCGTCGGCGATGGTTGGGATGCGCGGGGGCAGCTTGGTTTTGTCAATCAAGTCGTAATATTTCTGCTCCACCTGATAAGGCGGATGCGGAAAAAACAGCCCAACAAACATGAAAAACGGCTGCCGTCGCTGGCTGTTTTTCTGGATGCTGTGTATCGCGCCGTTCACGATCAAGTCGTCCATGTCGGTCGCGTATTCGTCTGGCACAATGCCGTTGAGAAAAGAGTAGTCCCCCTCTTCGTGGTGCGGAAACCAGTATTTCATCGGGCGTTTTGGTCGCGCCTTGATGGTTTCGTCAATCAGCGCCCGGTGATAGTCGGGATATTGCCCCGCCATGAGGTCACCCCGGTGGCAGTTCACGGTGCGATAGCCGGCTGCCTTGAAGTCGCTGAAGAGGTTTTCCTCCCACGGTTGTTGCAGGTGGCCCATGGTGCGGTGGCCATGCACATGTGGATAAAGTCCCGTCATAAACGAGCAGCGGCTGGGCACGCACACCGGGTTTTGGGAAAAGGCATTGCGAAAGCTCACGCCTTCCCGCGCAAGTTGATCCAGCACAGGCGTGTGTGATGCAGGGTTGCCCAAATGGCGCAGAGCATCGGCGCGCATTTGGTCGGGGTTGATGATGAGAATGTTAGGTTTCATATACTTATTTTAGCAGAAAGAGTGCGAAATAGCAAGCGAAATCTGCAAGAAGTTTGCGCGGACAAAAAAACACGCTCTCACAAAAGTGAAAGCGTGATAGTGCAACGTGACTCTCGCACGAATCGGCGCAAAGCGGCTTTCAAAACCATGTTACGCGGCATCCACTGCCTCCTTTAGCTGCATCAGCGCTTGTTCCAGTGTGGCTCTTGGGCAGGCCATGTTTACGCGCTGAAACCCGGTGCCTTCCGACCCAAACATGGTTCCGCTGTCAAGCCAAAGCCGCGCTTTGTGTGTGATTAGCTCGTTGAGTTGCGGCTGCGCAAGACCAAGTTGCGTGCAGTCCAACCAAGCGAGATATGTCCCCTGTGGTTCAACGAGCTTGATTGGCGAAAGGTGGTTTTCCAAAAAGCTGCGCACAAAGTTCAAGTTTTGCAAAAGATATGCGTTGAGTTGGTCAAGCCATGTGCGCCCGTGTTCATAGGCCGCTTGGCACGCAGACAACCCCATGGTGTTCAGCTGGCTGTAGCCCGTTTGGTCAATGGCTTTGGCAAACTTGCGGCGAATTTCCGCGTTGGCAATGAAGGCGTTCGCCACTTGCAGCCCTGCCAGGTTGAATGTTTTGCTGGGTGCTGTGCAGATGATTGAATTTTCAGTGCCAAACATCACATGCTTGTTGCCGGGAAAGGTGAAGTCACAGTGTATCTCGTCGCTGAACACTACGCAGCCATGCTTCAGGCAAATTTCGTGCAAGCGGGCAAGCTCTTGTGCGCTCCACACGCGACCAACAGGGTTGTGCGGGCTGCATAGGATGAATAGCTTCACCTTGTGGCGACGCAACTTGGTCTCAAAATCGTCAAAGTCAATCGAATAACTCCCGTTCGCATAAACAAGCGGGTTGTTAATAATCCGGCGTCTGTTGTCCTCGATACAGCCAAAAAAAGGGTAATACACCGGCTGTTGAATCAACACACCGTCGCCCGGCTCGGTCAAAGCATTAATGGCCGCCGCAAGCGCGAACACCGCACCCGGGGTTGGCACCACCCATTCGGGGCGCACTTCAAAACCAAACCCGCGTGTAAACCAATTGTGCAGCGCCGCAAAGTAGTCTTCTTTCGGCTCGGTGTAGCCAAAAATGCCGTGCTCGGCGCACTTCACAAGTGTGTCAAGCACTTCTTTGGGCGCGCGAAAATCCATGTCCGCCACCCAAAGAGGCAGCAGGTTGTCGGGGCGACCGCGTTCTTTCGCAAAGTCAAATTTGAGTGAGTTGGTGCCGCGACGGTCAATGATTTCATCAAAGTTGTAGGTCATGCCAACGCCCTTTCTAAATCCGCAATCAAGTCCTGCGCATGCTCCACCCCAACGGAAATCCGCAGCAGTGTTTCATCAATGCCGCGCGCCAACCGCTCGTGCTCGGGCACATCGGCGTGGGTTTGCATGGTCGGGTAGGTCATCAGCGTTTCGGTGCCGCCCAAGCTTTCCGCAAAGTAGATCAGCTCCAGCCGATTCAGGGCATTGTGTGCCGTTTGCTTGCTGTCTACGCCAAACGAAATCATCGCTCCCATGCCGGGGTAGTGCACGCGCGCAACCTTTGGCTGTGTTTGCAGCCACGCGACGATTTCGCGCGCATTTTGTTGCGCTTTTTCCATGCGCAACGCAAGCGTTTTTATCCCGCGCGTGATGAGAAACGCATCAAACGGCGCAAGAATGGCTCCGGTGGTCTTTTGCAGCAATTTCAGGCTTTCCCCCAGCGCCTGCGTTGCTGTTACCAAAAAGCCCGCCAGTGTGTCGTTGTGACCGGACAGATACTTCGTGCCGCTGTGCACCACGATGTCGGCACCCAATTCAATCGGTCGGTACAAACACGGCGTCAAAAAGGTGTTGTCCACCATCAGCAGCACATCCCGCGCGGCAAGCAGCCGTTTCACCGCCGCAACATCTGTAACTTTCATCATCGGGTTCGTCGGCGTTTCGATGAACACTCCGCGGGTTTTGTCGTTCAAACAGGCCGCAACCGCAGCCAAATCCGACGTGTCAACGTAGCGCACCGTCACACCATTCTTCTTGGATAGGGTGTTGAACAGCCGAATTGCGCCGCCATACAAATCATCACTGGCAATCACTTCGTCCCCCGGCGCGAACAACTCCATCATCGTGGCAATGGCCGCCATGCCGCTGGCGAAGCCCAGCCCCATCGCCCCGCCTTCCAGTGCCGCAACCAGCGCTTCGGCGTGTTCACGGGTAGGATTTTGCACGCGAGTATAGCTGTATCCCGTGTCTTGTCCCACGGCAGGGTGCGCAAACGTTGCGCATTGATAAATTGGCACAGCCACCGCCCCGGTGGCGCTTTTGCTGCGTGCGCCGTGCACGCATGCGGTTTCCATGTTCATAGCTGGTCTCCTTATAGGTAGTACATATGGCCCGCGCCGCTGTGTTCCTGCGCATGGCTTATTAACGTTTCTAACGCAATGTTTTTCAGGCATGCCGCAACCGTGACGTCCAACTGTGCAAAGCTGCGCTGCATCGCGCTTTCAATGTCCGGCGCAGCGCTCTTCACGGTGGTGTCGGCGGGCTCAAACAGCGCCGTTTCGGTCGCCGAAAAAATGTCATGCACGTTAATGTCGCGCGGCGGCCGCGCAAGTTGATACCCGCCCTGCGCACCCTTCGTTGAAGTCACCAATCCGCCGCGTTTGAGCAACGCAAACACCTGCTCCAAATAAATTTTTGAGATTCCCAGGTGTCCCGCCAGCGACGAAACCGTCACCGTATCTTCCGCGGCGTTTTGTTGCCCCATTCGCACCAGCGCCGCCAGCGCATAGCGGGACTTCGCCGATATTTTCATATTCCTCGCACCTCCTCGCTAAACATATCTATCATATATGATAACACGTTTGCGCCAACTTTGCAAGCAAAATTTAAAAAAAGGCTTGACAAGGCGCACAAAGTGTGGTATCATACTAAGCATACTAGTCATACAATATTACTATGCAATAGAAAGAGAGGCGCTCAACCATGCCAAACATCGCCAAACGTTTACCGGAGCTTATCGGCGGCACGCCGCTGCTTGAACTCGGCAATTACAGCACCAACCAAGCCTTGCAAACAAACATCATCGCCAAGTTGGAGTATTTTAACCCGCTTGGCAGCGTGAAAGACCGCATCGGCTATGCCATGATTGCCGACGCGGAAGAAAAAGGGCTCATCAACCCCAACACAGTCATCATCGAGCCCACCAGCGGCAACACCGGCGTTGCGCTGGCGTTTGTGGCTGCCGCCAAAGGATATCGCTTGATTTTGACCATGCCAGAAACCATGAGTCTTGAACGGCGCAGTTTGCTCAAAGCCCTTGGCGCACAAATTGTTTTAACCGAAGGCGCAAAAGGCATGAAAGGTGCCATCGCAAAAGCGGAGGAATTGGCCGCCCAAACACCTCATTCGTTTGTGCCGGGGCAGTTTGTTAATCCCGCCAACCCCGAAATTCACCGCCGAACCACCGCGCTTGAAATCTGGAACGACACCGATGGCCAAGTGGACATTTTTGTCGGTGGCGTAGGCACCGGCGGCACCATTACCGGTGTTGGCGAGGCACTGAAAGCCAAAAACCCCGCCATCAAAATCGTCGCGGTTGAGCCGGTGGACTCCCCCGTGTTGTCCGGCGGCGCACCCGGCCCGCATAAAATCCAAGGTATCGGCGCGGGGTTTGTGCCCGAGATTTTCAACGCAGAAATTGTGGATGAAATCATCGCTGTCACCAACGAGCAAGCGTTTGACACGTCTCGCAAATTGGCGGCTGCCGAAGGGTTGCTTGTGGGCATTTCGTCCGGCGCTGCGGCATGTGCAGCAACGCAATTAGCCCGCCGCCCCGAAAACACAGGCAAAACAATCGTTGTGCTTTTGCCCGACACAGGTGAGCGTTATTTGTCAACAGTCCTATACAATCCCGAAGCATAACACAACGAAATATTGCCCGCAGGTTCAACCGAACTTGCGGGTGTTTTCTTGCGCGGGAAATAAATTTACGCGCCCACAAAAGCGTGAGCGCGAACTGTCCGCGGCGACTCGCCGCTGTCTAAAGTGACAGAATTTAATACCATAGACAAAAGGTAATAAATTGGGCTGTTTTGCATCCTGCGCGTTGCGGCAACGCATATAATTAAACTTTGCCTACGACCTAGTATACCACATCGCGCCGGGTTTGTCAAACAAAAAATGCCCGCAGGCTGTAAAAACCTGCGGGCTAGATTTACGCCGCCAGTGGCAGTGCCTTGGCCTGCGGCACGACCTCCACCCCATCGCGGAACAGCACTGCCAGCAGCCCATCACCGTGCACAGTCACGCGGTCAACGGTGGTGTACCACAGCTCATCATCGAAATCGGTCACAAGGTCGGGCTGTCGCTCCAGTGTGGTGAGAAACCGCTTGATGTTCGCGCGTTTGGCACGGCGTTTGGTACGGGTTTTCTCGATTTCGCCAAGTCGAGTGTGAGCCACTTCATAGCGCGCAACCAGTGCATCATGCCGCTGCTGGTAGTCGGCTTGGTCAAGTGCTGTGCTGGCATTTTCTTGCACAGCGCGGCGGGTCAACTCCATCACGACTTCACATTCTTGCGTGAGTGCGGCGGCTTCGGTATCAAGGTCGCTGGTGTCGGTGAGCGCGGCCAGAACTTCATCGTAGGCTGTGAAAATTTCAGCACACTGGGTCAGTCGCTGATTGAATGCCGCGAGGAACGCCAGCTCGATTTGCTGGTCAGTCAGGTGCGGTGTGCGGCACACGTTTTCGCCAGAATATTTACGATTGCACTGCCACACTTCACGCCGATGCGGCTGATTGCTGTTCCACACTTTCGAGCCGAACATACCGCCACAAGCACAGAAAATCTTGCCCGAAAACGGATGACCACTTACGCTGTTTTGACCGCTGGTCGCGCGGCGCAAAAGCTCATATTGCACGAGGTCAAACATATCGGGCTCGATGATCGCGGGGTGGCTACCCTGCACGAAATACTGCGGCACTTCACCCTCGTTGATCTTCTGCCGCTTGGTCAAAAAATCGGTGGTGAATTTCTTTTGCAGCAGTGCGTTGCCTGCATATTTTTCGTTTTTCAGCATGGATAAAATCGTGTTGGGCTGCCATTTTGTCTTGCCGCCGGGAGTGACCACGCCCTCACCGGTGAGCAGCGATGCGATGAAGCTGGGCGATTTTCCGTAGAGAAACAGGCGGTAAATGAGGCGCACAATTTCAGCTTCTTCGGGCACAATTTCGGGTAGGCCGTCCGGGCCTTTTGCGTAGCCGAGGAAGCGTTTGTAGGGCAGCGAAACCTTGCCAGCCTCGAAACGGCGGCGCATGCCCCAAGTCACGTTTTCGCTGATGGATCGGCTTTCTTCCTGCGCCAGCGATGACATAATCGTGATGAGCAGCTCACCCTTGCTGTCGAGCGTGTAGATGTTTTCTTTCTCGAAATACACCTCCACGCCACGCTCTTTTAGCTTGCGCACGGTGGTCAAGCTATCGACCGTGTTGCGCGCAAAACGGCTGACGCTCTTGGTTATAATCAGGTCAATCTTACCCGCAAGGGCATCGGCAATCATGCGGTTAAAGCCATCGCGCTTTTTGGTGTTGGTGGCGCTGATGCCCTCGTCGGTGTACACGCCGACAAACTCCCATTCGGGGTTGGCCTTGATGTGCGCGGTGTAGTGCTCGACCTGCGCGGCGTAGCTGTTGAGCTGTTCTTCCTCGTTGGTGGACACACGGGCATAGCCTGCCACACGTTTTAGTGCCGCCACGGCCATCACATTCTGCGGCAGTTGCTTGGGTGGGATGATGTTCACGGTCATTGTACGGCCCTCCTGTTTAGTTCTCGTTGGCGTGCGACTTGGCGCATGGCGGGTGTCCAGATTTCGCGGCGTGAACGGTGCTGCCAAGCGAGATCGACCGTCTTGCCTTCATATATAAAGGAAAGCTGACCCGCGCCTGGCACACGAATTTCTTGCAGCCCATCAAAGCCGCCGACCTCTGCCACTTTCGCCAGCAGGATATCTTCCGGCACTTGCTGGCTGTTGCAATGCGCCTTGCCTAAGGTGTTGAACGTGCTGCAAATCCACACAATTTTTTCGTATTTCGACCCAGCGGCGGCATGCTTTCTGCGAAAACTCGCGCCGCAAATTCCGCACTTGATGATGCCGCTGAACGGTGTGGTTTCGGGCGGATGTTGGCGGTGACGGGCTGTGCGTTTAGCCAGTTCAGCCTGCACTGCGCTAAATGTCACACGGTCAATAATGGCCTCATGTGCGTCGGTGACAAGATATTGCGGCAGCTCGCCGTTGTTCTTGCGCTTTTCTTTGGTGAGGTGGTCGGCGATGAAGGTCTTTTGCAGCAGTAAGTCACCGGTATATTTCTCGTTGCGTAGCATGCCCCGAAGCCCATTTTGCGTAATGTAGATGCCGTCGGCAAGTAGCTTCTTTTGGAGCTTTAGCAGCCCCATGCCACTAAGATAGTCGGCGAAAATCTGCTGCACAAGCTCCACTTCGCCGGACACAATCACAAACTTGCCGTCGCACCACTCGTAGCCCAGCAAGCGCGTGAACGTCGCGCGGCCTTGCTTGAAATCATTGCGGATGCGCCATTTGCAGTTTTCGCTGACGGAGAACGATTCTTCTTGCGCGTAACTGGCCAGCAACGTAAGCAGCAGTTCGCCCTCAGCGGTGAGGGTATGGATGTTCTGCTCCTCGAAGTAAACATCCACGCCGAGGGCACGGAGTTCACGCACAGTTTCGAGGGTGGTGACGGTGTTGCGCGCAAAACGGCTGACTGACTTGGTAACGATGAGGTCAACCTTGCCCGCGCGGCAATCAGCCAGCAGTCGCTGAAACTGCGGGCGGTTTTGCTTGGTGCCGGTGAGTGCTTCATCGGCGTAGACTCCGGCATACACCCAGCCGGGGGTGCTTTGGATGCGCTGGCTGTAGTGGCTCACCTGCGCCGACAGGCTGTGCAGCATGGCATCTTTGCCAGTGGTGACGCGGCAATAGGCAGCCACGCGGCGGGGCTTCGGCAGCGTTGCCGGGAGGGGTTGGCGTTGTGTGATGTTTGGCATGAACGTTCACTCCTTTCCTATATATTATCGCATCAAAATGAGAGAAAGACAACAGGGTTCAGCCCCCAAATGCGCTGAAACATGGAGAGAATTTCATACGGAAATGAGCCTCGATTTTGACGAAATCATCATCGTCAATCACGCCTTGCCGTAGCATGTCGCGCGCCATGGAAAGCGCGGCTTGGTAGTTCGCTTCACGGTTGAATTGTTGAGTGCTCATGGCGCACTTCCTTTCTAAATCGGGCAGCGATATAGCATGGGTGGCAGCAAAATTTGCGGCTGCCATAGCTACTAAACGCCTGCCCGCAGTTGGCGCAGGCAAGCGTTCGGTCGGTGTGGCGGTCAACGAGATGGCCGTGGATGTTCCACCATGCTTGGCGGCAGGCGGTGCCGCAAAACTTGCGTGGTTTTTGCTTGGGCTGTTGTGTGATGGGCTGGTCGCAGTGGCGGCAGGCCGTGCCGTCAAACACCCGCAAGTTATGCCGCTGGCAATGGCTTTTGACAGCACTTTCGCTCACATCAACCTTGCTTGCGATGGCCTTGTAGCCCAGCCCCTCGCCGCGCCAGTAGCGGATTTCTTGCTTTTGTTGGCCGGTCATTTCTTCTCCTCCAGCATTGCACGGATTTCAGCAAGCTGCGCGTTCACGCCGTGCTGTGCAGCCTCGCGGCGAGCTTTGGCGGCCTTGTAGAAATACCGCGCGATGGCGGCCGTTTCCCCACCCAGCAGCAGGGTGAGAATGGCGATGATGGCGTGTAACGTGTAGTCATTCATGTCATTGCCCTCCCGCGATGAAGGCATCGTTGAAGCCTTTTTTGCGCAGACGCTTGAGCATCGCCTCGGCGTTTTTGCGCTTGGCGAACGCGCCGACCTGAACTCTGTACAAAACCTGCGGCTGTTGCGCCGAAGGCGACTGCTGCACCGCAGGTGCCACACCAAGATAGTCCAAGATGCCACTCGCCAGCGCAGCAGCCATTTCTTCGCGGCGGTTGCGCAGGGTGGTGATGTCGAGCTGGTTGGGGCTGTCGATGAAGGCAAGCTCGACCAAAATGGCAGGCATGCGGCTGTGGCGTAACACGCCGAAACTGCCCACATGCGACTTGGTGTCGAGCTTCACGCCGCGATTGCGTAAGCCCATGAGTTTGGCAAACGTGTCGTTGACGGCACGCGCAAAGGGCTTGTCGGCTTTCTTGGTTTTGGCCACGAAGGTTTCACAACCCGTGCCGCCGCCCGCGTTACAATGCACGCTGACGAAGTGCGTTGCGCCCCAGCGATTGGCCGCCTGCCAACGTTCGTTGATGCTGAGAAACTCGTTGTGTTTGCTGCGTGAAAGTTCAATCTCAAGGCCTGCCGCACGGAGTTTATCAGCTAGTTTTAGGCTCACGGCAAGGTTGATGTCGGCCTCGTGCATGCCGTTGCCGACGGCACCGGGGTCGCGGCCACCATGGCCGGGGTCAAGATAGAGTTTGATGTGTTGCATGGAAATTCTCCTTTATCTGTTTGATGGAATAAATCGTTGCGTTGCCTGCAAGTGCCGCCGCGAAGCCACTGCTCCCTGTCGGAGCACCGTCCACGCGTACCAGCGATAGGGTCGCGCCGCGCTCGATTATCACCGCGCCGGCAGCAGCCACTTGCAGCGAAACTTGACAGCAACTGTGCACATGCAGCAGCTCGGACAGCGAAACGCGGACGTGCTGGTTGGGCGGCACGGTGACGTTGTGCAGCGCGCCGGTTGGGCTGCCATTGAACGTGATACGGTATTGAAAGGTCACGGCGTTGGCGCCGGTGTGGAATAGCCCCGCGCTGAAATTGAGCAGAAACGTGCCGGTTTGGTGCGGGCGAAGCATGCCGCTCCAAGCGTCCATGCCGGAGCTAAGCATGCCGTTGAGTTGCAGCGTCTGAAGCGTGTTGGGCACCGAAAATGCCGACCAATTGCTGAGCGCACCATAAGCGCCGGTCGGCTCTTGCGGCGGCGGCGGTTGCGGCACTTCATGTGCTTGCGTCGCACTTGGTCCGATGAATTGCCAGCCCTCCGCGTTGGCGTACAGCCCCGGCAGGTCGCCCGCGAGTTCGACCACGTCCGCCCAAAAGCCGGGGGCGCTGTCCATCTCCAGCACCAAGTCGGCGTTGATGCTCAGCATGGCGGGGCTTGCCGAGCTGAGCACTTGCCCGCTGTTGATGTCCGCCAACTGCCAGCCGTCGCCTTGGTAGACAAAGGCGGTCATTTCTAGGGTGCTTGCCGAAAAGCGCTGCGCCATGAAGTTGTAGCTGCCCGCCGACCACTGCGGCACCGCCATGAACAGGATTAGCCCCTCGCGGCCGCGCAGCAACAGCATCGGCATCGACCAACTTTCGCCATCCCATGCGGGCAATGCGAGGGCAGATTTTGCGCGAATCCGCAGGATCTGCTCAAGGTTTGGCGGCGATTGTAGCAAATCTAGCAGCGCATCGTCGCTGTTGATGTCGATGCCGTGTTGTTCAGCGTATTCCTCCACGCAGCCCGGCTTGAAGTCGATGGGCTGTGGCTGCCCTTCATCGCGTGCCCACGCGAATGGCGTGGCGATATCGGGCAACTCGGCGGGTGTGCCAACGGTGGTTAAAGCAAGCGCGGGCAGCTTGCCAAGCAAGTGCCGCAGACCTTGTTCATCTAAGATTTTCTGCATAGCCACCTCACACCAACGATGCCAACATCGCATCAATTTCGGCGTTGGTGATGGGCACGAGGTTGTGCTCGTTGAAGTAGCCCTCCAGCGAAACATCGGCAGAACCCTTGCGCCGCCACTCGCCCGCATGCCAAATGAACTGCGCGAAGTTGCCGCCCTCGCTCACGAGATAAATCTTGCCGGACGAACCTTGCGCGGGCAGTTCGTCCACCACGGTGAATACTTCGCCCAGCTGTGCGATGGCAGCATCGATTGCCGATTCAACTTGGGCAGCGGTTTGGTAGCCCAAGTCATTGAACCACGCGGAAACTGCCGTGGGGCGATCGGCGAGGTCATGCCATGAGCCACTGAACTGCCCCAAAATGGCGGCTTTCAGCTCATCGGTGAGGTCATTCTGCGACAGGCCTTTGCCAGCATCCTGCCGCACAAACAGCAGCAGGAGCTTGCTGAGCAGATACAGCAAGCCCTGTTCGTCAAGTTTTCGTTTCATGGTGAAATTCCTTTCAGTGCGGTGTTGACCAGATCGTTGATTTGCGTGTTGGTGAGCGCCGGGCCGATGCCATCCAGCACCGGCAAATTGATGTGCGCGTGCATGTGTTGCAGCAGTTGATCCATGGCGTTGGGATGGGTGCTGCACGCGGGCAGATCGCTGGTGTCGGCAAGCGATTGCTCGAAGGCAACCGGCTCACTGATTGCGGTGCGACAGATGAACTGCTTGCCCTCAAAGTCGCCGAAGCACTCTAGCTGCACACGCAGCAAGCGGCATTGCGTGAGCCGCTGCCACAGCACAATGTGTACCTGCCCGGCGTGGATGAAGGCATCGCCTGAATCACCGGGCAAGATGAGTGGCGACATGATGACTTCGCCATCGCATGAAAAAAGCGCCACGCAAGACTTAATCTCGCGCAGGCGCTCTTTAGGTAGCGGGATGACGAGCCGCGCCATGCGGTGGTCACCGCGCACGCCGCCGGGGTGTTTCCGGGGTGAATCTCGCATGCGCAGGGTTATGGTTTTCATGCGCTATCTTCCTCCTCCGGAATGTCATCCTCGTCCGGCTCATCTTCCAATGTGGGGTTCTTGCCCCACACGGTGAGGATGGCCTGTTTGATGGTGTTGTCGAAGTCGGCAGTCTGCAATTGTTCGCGCCCCAACGGACTGTTGATGAACGCCGTGCGGTGTGCATCGCCGAGCTGAATATCTTCAACAAAGGTGCGCGTTGCAATGCTGACCGAATCTGCTGTTAAAAACTCAATGGACACTTGTGTGGTCAACTTCATGATAGCCTCCTATGCATTTGTTTCGTAGGTGACAGTCGCGCCAATGGTCACGTTGCCGCTGGGGATGTTCCAATAATTAAAATTGCTGCCGTTTACGGACTGAAAGAACATGGTTGACCCAAACACGCGCACCAAGTTGCCGCTGGGCGAGCTTGCGTTGGCAAATGAGCCCTCAATCGCAGCGAATGAGCCTACGACATTGCCGCCGGTGGTGGAAAACGGCAGTCCACCAATGCGAATTTGGTTGCCCCCGGTGGTCGGACCATTGCCCAGCGTCACCCGCAAGAACACAGTGACCATGCGCCCCGCACGCGCAAAACGGCTGCCCGCATTGGCGATGGTGACATTGCCCGCAGCGTTAGCGAGGGTGGGTGTCCATATGCCCGATTCGATGCCCAGCATGTCGCGGGTTTGTGCCACGGTGAGATCAATGGGCACTGCGGATGCGTTCGTGTTGTTGCCTTTGATGCGCATGGACGACATCGTGGCCAACATGGCATTGCTGACTTTGCGGTAGGCAGGACTTGCGCCCGCTGTGGTGCCGATGGATAACACCGTGTTGGTGTCGTCGGTGGTGGGTAGGCGCGAAGTCGTCAAGCGTCCGGCGTTGATGGCACTGGCGTTGTGATTATGCACCGCAGGTGCTGCGCCCAAGCTGGTGAGCGCAGCCGCTGCGGTGGTTGCATTCGTACCACCCCGTGCGATGGGCAGTGTGCCCGCGTTGATGGCACTGGCGTTGTGGTTGTGTACAGTAGGTGCTGCACCAAGATTGGTGAGTGCCGCCGCTGCGGTGCTGGCGTTCGTGCCACCACGTGCGATGGGCAACGTCCCCGCATTGATGTTGCTGGCATTGTGATTGTGCACAACGGGTGCAGCACCCAAGCTAGTGAGTGCCGCCACTGCGGTGCTGGCGTTCGTGCCACCGCGCGCGATGGGCAATGTGCCTGCGTTGATGTTGCTGGCGTTGTGATTGTGCACAGCAGGTGCTGCGCCCAAGCTGGTCAATGCCGCCGCTGCGGTGCTCGCATTTGTACCACCGCGTGCGATGGGTAGCAAACCCGATACAATATCTGCCGCCGGGTGACTGTGGTCGGTTTCCAGCACGCTGGTGACGCGTCCGCAAAGCGCGGCATTCCAGCGCGTGTCGGTGATGTTGGCCTGCGTGAGGTTCACCACGCCCGCGCCAACGTCCACATCGGCTAGGCACAGTTCCCAGGCGTCCGCATTGCGTTGCAGCGCGGGCGACTGCGGATTAGTAGCGGCGGTGCCGCGTTTCACCTGCGCGACGATTGAGCGCGCAAGCACATCCCAGCGCAGCACAATGCGGTCGATGCGGCGGCGTGTGCTGTCAGCGAGGGGCACTTGCAGCGCGAGATCGGCACTGTTGTGGTAGAAATAGCCGTTGATCCACGCGCGGCCAGGTCGGACGGTGATGCGTGTGCCGCTGGCCACGAGGACTTGCAGGCTGGTTGCGGGCTGCGGGAACACCCCGTTGCCCACGAATGAGGAAAAGTACGCCGCCCAATCTTCGGCCAAGTAGCGGCGGTCGCCGTCGATAGAATTGAAAAAGCCCGAGTGCTCCATGGTATACCTCACATGAATCGAATTTGGTCGGCGAGGGTGGGTTGGCTTTCGCCAAACGTGACCTCAAGCTGCGGCTGCGCGCTGTCCTGATAAATCTCCGTGACTTCCGTGATGCGGCTGTTAATTTTCACAGCCCAGCGACGGTCAAGGCAGGTCACGCGGTCACCGAGGTCAAAGTCGTGGCGGTAGCGCAAGTTCGCCGCCGGGTTAATGCGACTGGTGAAGGTGATATTTTCGGCGAACAGCTCCAACTGCTGTATGCCGCGCTGGATGAGCAACGCCCGGTACTGCTCCTCCGGCAGGACTTCGAGGTTGCCGGTGCTATCCCAGCGGCGTTGTGCAATGTCGTGTGCGTCGATGAACACTTCGGCACGGTCAAGCCCGGCGGCCTGCAATTCACCAGTTTCCACGACCGTGCGTGGCACATCGGGCAGGTCTTCGCCGCCGACAAAGGCCGTTGAGCGCAGCCGTTCCGTCGAGTGCGTGAACTGTTGTTCCAGCACATTGTCGAACTCCACGGCGAACACGGCGGGAGGGTTCACAGTCTGCCCGGCGGTCAAGTTTCTGCCATCATAAACATGAAAACTAAACTGCCGCGCACGCACATCCGCCGTGAGCGCAAAGCCCAATTTTGACGCTTGCCCCAGCCGTTGGAGCGCCAACAAAGCGTTGATATATGGCTCGCTTTGGTAATCAATGTTGCCGCGCTCGATGTTTACAGGTGCGATGCCAATGCCAGATATTCGCCGCAACGGATTGCGCGGTGCAGTCACGTTTTCACGCACAATGCGCTGCATGATGGCAGGCGTGGGTGCGGTAGTCATAATGGGCTCCAGCACCACTCGCTTGCCAATCCAGCAAGGCAAAAACCGCCCCTGCACTTCGATGAGTTCTTCACCCTGCAAGGTCTTGCGCAGGTGGATGTAGCGAACTTCGCCTGCGTCTTTCCCACGCGGGAGCATCACCAGCCGCCGCATTTGCAGCAATGCGATGTTATCCTGCGTAGCCGGGGCCAGCAGCTTGAACTCACCTGCCGCCCAATAGCGGCGAATCCACAGCAGCGACGTGATTTTTTCCACCACGCCTTGCAAGTTGAGGTCACTGTCGTAAATATACAGTTCCATGGCTACACCCCCAAGAATAAATTGTGATGCCGGATTTCCACGCTGAGCAGCGCGGCGTTTTCGTCGGCATCGCAGCGCAGGATATTATCGCCCACGGTCAGCTGCAAAAATGTGCTGTCGGGGTCGAGAAAACGAAAGGCATCGGTGGTGGCACCCGCACGGTGCAAGGTGATGCGTTTTTCACCAAAACCGGTGCGGATTTCCACGACATCGCCCGCCTGTAAGGGCATGTTTAGGCGCAAAAATTCGCCCGTGTGCACGTTGAGCACCGAAGGATTACGCAAGCTGCCCTGCGCACGCATGAGCACACGCATGCCGGTTTGCACGTCGCCGGCGTTGTGCACCGTGACCAGCAGGCGCGATTCGCGTTGCCCGATTTGCCAGCCCTGCGGCGACAATTCCAACGGAAATTCTAAGCCGCCCAGCCATGCCGCCACGTCTTGGCGCACCTCGGCATCGTCGCGCCAAAATGGATTGAGTGCCACCAGCTGTAGCGTAAATTGCAGCAGCGGCGGCTGACCGTTGAACACCGGCGCACGGTGCACATGGCAGGTAATGACGCGACGAAAGTCGCCGAGCTCGTATAGCAACGTGGCCGGTTCTTGCGGGTTGAGCACACTGTTCAATCGCCTGCGCAACAGGTGCGTGCGCTCTTTATCGCGGGTGTGGATGTGGCCAACAAGCTCAATATCCCGGCTTTCAATGCGGCTGGCAATGTAGGTCGCGCCGTCTTGCCCCATGCCGCTTAGGCTGTAGAGCTGGTTGCGCACGTCGCTGAGCCCCAGCACCGTTTTTGCCACGTCAACCTGAAATTCACTGGTCGCGCAAAAGACAATGCTTTCGCCCCGCGCGTTGGTGTAGGTCAAGCGTTCATGCCTCATAATGCACCCACCTCCCGCGCCAAAAGTTTGAAATTGAGCTCCGCTTCGCGCTGTTGTGTGGCGTAGCTGGTTTCGTTGGCGTAGATGTGTTGTACCACACTAAACCCGCTACCGGGCTGTGCAGGCATACCGGGCACGCCGGGCATAAGCAAACCTTGCGCAGCGGCATATAGCCCCTGCACATTCATGTTGTAAGGAATTGCACCGAGCGTATCTTGTAGCTGTTTAGCCATGTTGCCCGCCTGCCCGGCGAAGCCCTCGCCGATACCCTCGGCCAAACTTTTGCCAATGCCCATAAAGACGGTGCTGGGCGAGTTGATGCCGAAGAACCCACGCACACCGTCCACGATTCGCCGCCCCACGCCGCGCACGGCATCCACGGCGTTTTGCGCCATGCTTTGCACGCCGCCAATCAGGCCTTGAATCATCTGCACACCGGCTTGCATGAATTGCGGTACGGCACCAATTAAAGCCGCGATGATAGCGGCAATCAGCTGCGGCAGCGCGGCCACAATCTCCACGATGATAGTGGGCAAATCGGCGATGATGGCCGTCAGCAATTGCACGCCTGCCAAGACGATAAGCGGCACGCTGGCCAACAAGGCTTCAACAATGGCATGAACGAGTGTCGGCACCGCCTGAATGAGCACCGGAATAGCAGCAATCAGTCCATCGGCCAGCCCTAGCACCAGTTCGAGCGCCGCGCCAATGATGTGCGGCACTTGTTGCACCAACATGAGCACCAAATTGAGCACAACTTCCACCACAGCGGGCAGCAGCACCGGCACGGCGGCGGCCAGCCCCTGTGCAAGGCTTTGTATAAGTTGCAACGCGCCGCCCACGAGCATGGGCAGGGTGAGCATGATGCCATCCAGCAGCGTGAGCACGATATTTGGCGCGATATCCGCCACTGCCGTGATCAGCCCTTGAAAGACATTCAGCACACGCGGCAAGGCGTTGGCGATGCCCTGTACCAGTTCATTTGCGCCTGCGGAAATCTTGTCGCCCGCGTATTCACTACCGGCAAGCAGGGCCACAAAACCGTCCATCACGCCTGCAAAACCGGGCAAGAGTTCTGCGAAAATGGCGTTTTTCACGCCGCTGATGGCATGCCGCAAGGTGTTGAGGTTGTTGGTGAACGCCGCCGCGTTATGCAGCACATCATCGCCCAGCACGATGCCGAGGTCGTGGGCTTGTTGACGTAGCCCCGCAGTCGCTTCGGCGGTGGAATTGAGCAGCGGCATCAACTCTTTCGCGCTGCGCTGCCCAAAAATCTGCGCCGCCATGGCGGCTTTGTCGGCGCTATATTCCATGCCTTGAAATGCCGTAATGATGACGTGCAAGGCATCATCGGGCGACTTCATGCGCAGCAGGTCAAAGTCCAGGCCAAGCTGCCGAATGACTTCGCCCACCTCGCCGCCGTCATTTTCCACGTCGGCGAAGCTATCGCGCAGGGTGTTCATGCCATCAGCAAGCGAACCCACCGATGAGCCGTGCCGCGTGAGCACAAAATCCCATTCTTGCACGGCCTGTGCGCTAAGCCCCAGCTGCTGCGACATAGCGGTAACGGCGTTGCCTGCGTCGGCGGCGTTGATGGTGAGGTCGAACAGCTCTCGTGCCGCACGCTGCAATGTTTGCAGCCCCTGCTTTGCCATGTTCGCAATTCCGGCGACGACATCCACAACCAATTGAGCGGCGCTTTGCATGCCCTGCGCAATGCTTTGGGTAAGTGCCGCGCCCGCGCCAAACAGCACACCCGCCTGCCCGCCCAGCACGCTTGCGAAAATCGCTGCGATCTGGGGTGCTGCGTTTGCGACTGAACTCGTCCCTTGCAACGCGCCATCGGCCACGCGGTGGGACATGCTTTGCCCAGCGGCGATGAGTTGCCCACTTTGCCCTGCAACGCCTGTGGAAACCGCGTTGACCGCAGCCCGCGCGGCGGCATCACCAGCACGCGCCATGGAATCGACCATCGTGCGCTGGGTGTGCCGGGCTTCATCTTCAAAGCCCACGGCAATGCCTTCGGCCAAGTTTCTGCCGACACCGGCCATGACCGTGCTGGGCGAATTGATACCAAAGAACCCGCGCACTGCCCCCAAAATCCGCCCACCGATGTCGCGGATGGCATCAATGGCAGCCGTCGCCATGCCCAGCATGCCGTCAATCAGGCCGCGCAGTAAATCCGCGCCCGCCTGCACCAGCATGGGAACCAGTTCGATGATGCCGCGCACAATGCCGCCAATGATTTGCGGCAGGGCTTGCACGATACTGGCAATAATCTGCGGTGCGGCGGCCACCAGTGCCACGAACAACTCAATGCCCGCCGAGATAAGCATGGGGATGCTGCCCAGCAACGCATCAATGACACTATCGATGATGTCAGGAATGGCCGCCACGATAATCGGTATCGCCTCAATGATACCCCGCGCCAAGCCCATGACCAGCTGTAAGGCTGCGTCCACGAGCATGGGTAGGTTTTGGATGAGCGTTTGCACGATTTGCAGCACCACGTCCACGATAGCGGGTATGAGTGTGGGCAGTGATTCGCCCAGGCCTCGTGCGAGTGTCATGATGATTTGCAACGCACCGTCCAGCAGCACCGGCAGCGCGTCAAGTATGCCTTCCAGCACCGCCATCACAATCCCAAGTGCGGCTTCCAACAGTTGCGGGATGTTATTGACGATACCGTCCACCAGTGCGGTAATAAGTTCCGGCGCGATTTCAATCACCACGGCGGCGATGTCTTCGAACATGCCAAGGAGTTCGGGAATGGCGGCAGAAATACCCTCCACCAGTTCCTCCACGCCTGCGGTGATGGCTTCGCCTGCGTCTTCGCAGCCGCTGATTAGCCCAGTGAAACCGTCAAGAATACTCGCAAAGCCCGGCAGCAACTGTGCACCGATGCCGTGTTTTACGCCGTCAAAGGTGCGTTCCAAGGTGTCCATCGAATTGCTAAAACGTTGCGCCGCGTCAATCGCTTCATCGCCCATGACCATGCCCAGCTCGTGCGCACGCTGGCGCAGTTCGTCCGTGGCATCGGCGGTGGAATTGAGCAGCGGCATGAGCTCCAGCCCGCCGCGCTGGCCGAAGATTTGCAGGGAAAGCGCAGTTTTATCTGCGCCTTCTTCCATGTCCTGAAACGCCCGCACGATGGCATCCATCGCGTCTTCGGGCGACTTTGCGCGCACTTGGTCAAAGTCTAAGCCAAGCCGTGTGATGGCTTCGCCGACCTTGCCGCCGCCTGCTTCCACGCTGCCCATCGCGCCAGTGACGCGCCGCAGGCCATACTGGAAATTGTACAGCGAGGCCCCATTCTGGCTGAGCACATAATCCCATTCTTGCACCGCATCGCGCGACATGCCGAGCTTCAGTGAGTACTGCGCCACGGCATTACCCGCCTCAGCTGCTCCGGTGGCGAGGTCATACAGCAACGCACCGGCAGCCACAGCCGCACCGCCAATGGCGGCCATGGTGCCCGCGAGCGTTGCGCCCACGCTTTTCAATGTGTCGCCCAGGCCGTCAAACGTGCCGCTTGCATCACCAGCGACATCGCCCGCGTTGTCTACTTCATCGGCCAAGTTTTCCGAGCCATGGGCGGCGACATCCATGCCCTCGGCGGACTTGTGCAGCGCGGCTTCGAGCCGTTCACGCAGGGCATTGCCCAGCGCCTTGACGGTGTTTTCACCGCTGGCGGTATCTTTGGCGAACTGCACGATTGACCCGCCCATCGACTTTGCGCCGTCAACGACACCGGCGGCAGTGGAAACAATGCCGGTTTTCACGCTGTCAATGGACTGCGCCACATTGCCTTTGAGCAGGTCGCCAAGTTCTTCGAATGTGGCATTGGCGCGGTCAGTTGACTTATCTGCCTGCTCGGTTTTGTCCTGCATGAGGTCGAGGGCTTTGTTCGTGGCCCCCAGCTCTTTTTCAAGGCCAATCAACTCAGCCTGTGCCTTGTTGAGCTTGATTTGCCACTGCGCTGCCTGCGAGCTGTTTTCGCCCCACGTTTCTGTGGCGTGGGCAAGCGCCTGTTCCATCAGCGCGATGGCACTTTTCTTGCCGTCCACCTGTTTGGTGAGCACTTGGCTGCGCGCCGTGTAGGCCTCCATGCTCTTGTCGTTGACATCAAACTGCGCGGCCACCAGTTTCATTTCGCTGCCCAGCACCCGCAACGACTGGTCAATCTCACGCAGCCCGGACTTAAATTCTTTCTGCCCTTCCAGCGCTATTTTAAGCCAAAGTTACTCATGGCTATCACCCCCTGACGTTAGCGCGTCACTTTATCCACCCACCTTGTGAGCACACCCTCCATCGCCGCCACAGCCCGCTTGCGACTGCGATTGCGCGTGGGTCGCAAAAATGGACGAGGCGGCCGGTTTTGATCCGACCGCCCATGCTCGATGATGTTCGCCAGTTTCGCGTTGACTTGCCCATCCGGGCGGTCTTCGCGAAAGCCCACCTTCACGTCAAAATCTCCATTGTGGTCAACCTTCACGGGTGACACACCGAGGCTACCCACGAGGTCGCCGGTGGCGCGGTCATCGGGCACCAGCACGCTATCCAGCCGCCCCGCCATGACCTCGCGCACGACTTCGCCCGCAGCCTCCAGAGCTTCCTCAGCGGTATCGTCAAAGCCGGTTTCTAGGCTGTTCAGCTGCGCCAAAAAGCCGTGCGGGAACTGGATTTCTGCGCCCATGTCACTCCTCCACAAAGAACAGTCGGTTGATGTCATCGTGCCGGTCAAGCAGTGGCTGCGCCTGCCCGTGGTGAATCCAATGGCAGGCCAACAAGTCCATAAACGCGCCAAAGCCGGTCAGCCAAAACGCTTCTTCGTCCATACGCAGGGTGGTCGTGCCGTGATACAACAGCCATGTGAACTTCGCTTCGTCGGTCACGTGGCTTTCTTGCTCTTTCCCGGCTGCGCAAAGTCGGCTTGCACTTGGCGTTTCGTGCCACTGGCAAAGGCGCCTTCAATGGCATGGCGCAGTTGGGTAAGCTCCAGCACATCCACGAACATCTCCACGTCATCTTGCGTCAGTGGTTCGCGCAGGTCGCTGGGGTTGCGCCGATTGTGGATGTTCACCCATTGGTTGGCCAGCAAGCAAATGAGCCACACCGTGCTGTCGATGGCATCGGCGGGACTCTGTTGTTGCAAGGTTTCGCCAAATTCCTCAAGGCTGCCGAACTTTTCGGCGATGTCTTTGGTGGCGCGCACGGTCAGCGCAAGGCCGTATTCCGCGCCGCCGATGTCAATTCTGGCGTTGTTCATTCGTTATCGTCCTCCTCAGTTGATTGATTGGGTGTCGCGGGAGCCAGCTTTTCGCGGCACCATGCAAGGGCTTCGGTTTTTGCGGTTGCGCCGGTGAACAGCTTGCTGGCGCCCAGCGTGCCTTTGTCGGTGGCGAGGGCGGTGTAAACCAGTTGTGTGGTGCTGGGGCTGATATTATCTGTGCGCGAGGTGGTGGTTTTGCCGGGCGGCGCGAATTTGCCACGTGGATAAAACACGCCCCGATAGCCGGTCATGGTCGTGTTGTTCGTGGCATTTGCGCCGCGCACCTGTTCGAGGTAGCACAAGCCCATGAACGGCGGCTCGTCGCTTTCATGTAGCACAACCTCGCCATCTGCGAAAGTCTGCCCCTGCACGACAGCAAGGAGCCGGTCGGTTTCGCCTGCGGTGGTGAGGGTGACGGTGTTGTTGACCACGATGTTGATTTCGTCAAGCTGCACGCCGTCGCCGTAAATCTGCTGGTTGGCGGCATTGACCGCGATAGCCACGCTTTGCAGCCCTGCCATATCGAGGGTGCCGCCGTAGCCGCCGCCTGCCAAGATGGGCGCAATTAAACCCGATTCGGCGTTGATATTGCTTTGGTATTTTTGCATGGGTTAGTCCTCCTTTGTGAGAAAATATAAATTCGCCACGTCAATGGCGAAGTGGTGATGTTCGGTTTCAAAGCCAACGTAGCGCCTGCCTAAGAGGGTCATGCCTGCGGCCAGCGCGGCACGTTCAATCGCCGACTTCACCGCCCGGTAATTCCCTCGGCTGAACAACGAAATGCGCACTTGCTGTTCTTCGTCAAGCGGCATGCCATCGCCCTGCACGGCGAAAATATCGTCGATGGGGGTTAGCACGGCGTATAGGTCTGGCGGTGTTTTCGGGAACGCGCCAATGAAACAGGCCACGTCAAGCGTGGCCATGAGTGTTGTTAAATCCGCGACAAGATTGCCCATGTCATGGTACCTCCCGTGCTAAGATTTCAAGATACATCCCCCGCAGTGTTTCCACCGAAAGCACTTCATAACGCTCGCCCTTGCACACGATGATGTGCAGGGGTTCAATGGTAAAATGCGGCGACACCCGCAAGCGAAACAAGGCCGTGGCCTCACTAAACCGCGCCAAGTTCGCCCAGCGCACATTGCCGTGGCGTTGCTCGAAATATGCGCGGGCATTTCCGATGGGCTGATCGCTGGTGACTGCGAAGCCGTCTGCGTCTTTGGTATGGGTGATGCGCAGGGTTTGGATGGGGTCGCGCATTTTGCCAAAGCTCATGGCGGCACTCTCCGTTCACAAAAGATTTACATTTCGCGCCCCAAAGCTGTATTCGCGTTGCCCGAGGGTGTTTGGGCACGCACTACAGTTTAGGGGCGCGAAAAATACAGTGCCTCTTATCAGTAATCTGCCCCCACGAAGTCCAGCAGTTCCCACAAGCCAAGCTGGTTAATCACATAGTCATGCAGCTTCGGGTGCGTCTTGGCCAGTCGCTCAAAGCGGTTGATTTTATCCAAATGGCAACCCACGGGACAAAAAACACAGCCGGTGCGCTGCTCGCCGGTGGTGCACAGCTTGCCCTTTTCATCCTCAACGATGTCGCCGTAAACGCTGGCGTAGGGAACGCCAAATTCCCGCAAGTAACGCAGGATGTCTTGCTCTGTCCAAAACGACAGTGGCTTAGAGGACGGGCGTTTTGTGTCAAAGGCATTGCAGCCCACGCGCAGCCAACTTTCTTTGCGACGGCGGCTTTCGGTAGCCATCGTGCCAATGATGGGGTGCTTGCCGCTTGCCTTGACATAGGCATTGAGGGGGCGTTCTTTCATGATTTCGCAGCAAGCGTCAGAGATTTTCACGCCGCTATCAAGCAGATGCGCCCACTTTGCGTAGTGGTCGCGCCGAAAATCGCTGGGCGTACCGTCCGGGTTGATACCCGCCATGCGGTCAAGTGCCCATTTGCTGCCCTGTCGGGCGTAACGCAAGGTTCGCGCCACATCTTTGGAGGGATAGCACCAGCCATGCTCGCGCACAACTTCATCAAAGCGCATGGCCGGGCGCAACACGGATACATTGTCGTTCGATAACGCAAAGCGGCGCACTTCGGGAAACTCTAGCCCGGTGTCAACATACACGCCTTCAATGTCGGGGAAACAGCGGCGGGCGAGGTCAAGCAGCACGGTGCTATCTTTGCCGCCCGAAAACGAAACAAAAACCTGCCCGTCCCAATGCCGATACCATTCCAAAATTCGCGTTTGCGCGACTTGGATTTTGCGCTCGAACGGCCACACTTGCATAGCTTTCAAATCGGCTTGGGTGTGTTTCATACCCCAGCACCCCAATCCCTATCCAACCGCAACAGGTTATTCACCGCTCCCATCACCGTCGCCGCCGCACCGACTTTATCCCCGAAAAAGCCCCCGGTACTGCCATCTCGCGATTCATACCAATGGCTGGCCAGCATGACCACGGCCTGCTCACTGGTCGGGGGTAGCGGGGTCTTCGTGTAATGCCCAGTAGGCCGATGCTGATAACTCTCCGCATACGAAACCGCCGCGCGGATGACGCCTAGCAATAGGTCATCGTCCGCGCTGTGTTCTAATATGAGGTTTTGCTTCACCCGCGCCAGCAACAGCAGGGGCTGGTCAACGCGGCGGCGCATCACGAACCACCCTTGCATTTGAGGATTTTCACCGCCTCCGGCAGGATGAGCTTACCGTCCACACGCTGGGTGGCGATAAAGCCAACCTGCCCGGTCACGGCGAACAACTCGTTAAGCCTGCGGAAAATTCGGCCTTGGCGGTCGGCGACCCAGTAATAGCGGAAATCGCCAAACACGATAGACTTCGCGCCCGCAGCAAGTGTCGGCATGTAGGCAGAGGTGCGTACTGGGCGGTTCAAAATCGTGTCGGGCGTGTTGGCTTTGATGGAAGGTTGCCATAGATATTGCCCATTGTTGTCTTTAAGCTTGCGGATGGTCTTGACGGTCGCGTCATTCATGATGAAGCTGGCGTTGCGACGATAGGGAGCCTTCAAGCTATGAAACAGCTCAATCATTTCGTCAAGCGTGACCGCCGCTGAGCCTGCCGCTGTTACGCCAACCTGCCCGCCGCCGGTGTCGGCCAAAATCCCGGTGGGTTTGCCCTTGCCATCGCCGTTGATAAAGGCAGCTTCTTCTTTGCTGCCTGTGCGGCGCGCGAACTCACTTGCGATGTAACTTTCCATATCAAACGCGCTGTCGTTGAGTAATTCCTCGCTCACTTTCAGCATCGTGCCAAGCTTGTATGCGCCGATGGTGACCTGCCCGAAAGTGTTGTCGCTTTCGGGAATCGCTTGGCCTTCTTCCAGCCAAAACGCCTCGCCGGTGCTGGCCTCCACCGGGATTTTGCGGTCGCCGCTGCTGGTGGTGATCACATTGGCCAGCCCTCGGAAAATGTTCTCCTCCTGCAAGGCCTGCACAATGCGGCGCTCAAATTCGTCGGGCACAAGGTAGCCGCCTTCCGGGTCTGCGCCCACGCGCAGGGCGTTGCGAATGGCGGGCTCCATGCCCTCACCGGCGCGCACACGCATGGCATTCCAAAACGCGCTGCCGTACTCCGCAGTGGCACGCCCAGTCCGTTGCTCACCGTCGGTCGTGGGGCGGTTAGTGATAGGTTGGCTGGTCGCTTGGTTAAGCGCGAGGTCATGCGCCTGCTGGCGTTCGAGGCGTTCAATTTCCTGCCCCAGCGAAACCATGTCGGCCTCCATTTTGTCGTAGGTGGCCGCGTCTGCCGGGCTCACGAGGCCATCGGCTCCGCGCTTTTCGTCGAGGAAGTTCTTGGCTGTTTCCCACAGCCGGGCGCGTTTTTCGCGCAGTTCAAGAATTTTGGGCATGCTGATACTCACTTTCTAATGTAAAATTAAAGAGAGCCTTTTTTCAAGGCTCTCGGCAGGTATTCCGTTTTGTGCGGGCTTGATTTTGTCAAGCAGCGAGTTCGTCACTGCGCGGCGCGAAAACGCCATAGTGTTGGTGCTTGCGGCGCGCTTGTTATCTTGCAAAAGTCCATCCGCAAAGCCCAGCTCAATCGCTTTATTGGCGTTCATCCACGTTTCGCCGTCCATAAGGTGGCTCAATTTTACGCGCGACAAGCCGGTGCGGATTTCGTAGGCGTTGAGGATGCTTTCTTTGACCTCCACAAGCATGTCGATGGCGCGCTTCATTTCATCCGAATCACCGATGGCCACAGTCAGCGGGTTGTGCACCATCATCAACGCGGTCGGTGCCATGAGGACTTTCGTGCCGGCCATGGCAATCACACTTGCCGCCGATGCCGCCAAGCCGTCAATCTTCACGGTGACGTGGCCAGGGTAATCCATGAGCATGGTGTAGATTTGGCTTGCAGCCACGCAGTCGCCGCCGGGGCTGTTAATCCACAGCGTGATGTCGCCGCTGCCCGCGAACAATTCTGTGCGAAACTGCGCCGGGGTGACTTCATCGCCCCACCATGTTTCTTCGGCAATCACGCCGTCAATGGTGAGCGTGCGGAGGCCATTGTTGTCACTCCAATTCCAAAATTTCATCGAATCTCCCTCCCTGTTAGCGGCACCATATTGCCGTTCATGTGGTATAGATCGCCGCCCTGCTCTTGCGGCACGCGGTTCATGTCTTCCAGTTCGCGCACGTCGTTGACCGACAGCCAGCCGTTTTGCCGCCCCTGCGCGTAGCCCCGCATACGGCTGGCGTAATCCCCGCGCAGCAGACCATCGAGGTTAAAGCGGATGAACATGCGCTCTTTTTCGCTGGGCAGCAGCAGCGCCTGCATGAGTGCTTGCTCCCAGCGCACGACCCATGGGTTGAGCGTGTACTTCACGAAATCCAGCGACTGGTGCTCAATGTTGCTGAACGTCGCGCGTTCAAGGTCGGCCAGCATGTGCGGCGGCACTCTGAATATCCGCGCTATCTCGGTGATTTGAAACTTGCGGGTTTGCAGGAATTGCGCCGCGTCGGGCGGGATGCCGATGGACTTGAATTTTAGCCCTTCCTCTAGCACCGCGATTTTGTGTGCCTTGCCGCTGCCGCCAAATTGACCATGCCAGCTTTCGCGTAGCTGGTCGGGATTTTTCACCACGCCGGGGTGCTCTAACACGCCGCCGGGGTTGGCACCATTGGCGAAAAATGTGCTGCCGTATTCCTCCGTGGCAAGAGCGAGCCCCACGGCATTTTTAGCCATGGCGATGGGTGAGTATCCCACCAAGCCATCAAAGCCGAGTCCCGGAATATGCAGCACTTCGTCGCGGCGCAGCACAACCGGCACGCCATCATCGGGCGTATAGCGATAACAAAGTTGCCCGGCAATGCGCTCCACCTGCATGCGATTGGGCAGCAGCGGGTACAGTGCCACCACACGCCCCCAGCCGTTGCGGATGATTTGCGCGTAGGCATTGCCCCACAGCAGCAGGTGCGCCATGAGCGTTTCGCGAAACACAAACGAGGTCATTTCGGGGTTGGGTTCGGCGTGCATCACTCTTGCCAGCGGGTGATTATGCACGCGCGTTTTGCTGCCATCATCTTGCTGGCGATACAAATGCAGCGGCAGCCCGGCGATGGATTCCGCCAAGATGCGCACGCAGGCGTAGACGGCTGTGACGGTCATGGCCGTGCGCTCGTTGACGGTTTGGCCGCTGGTGCTGCGGCTGAATAACTCCCAGCCGCGCGGGTCGCTAAGCCGCAGCAGCTGGGAAAAAAACCTCCTCATAGCAGCAACAACCCCCTTTTCTCATACACGCTCTCCACCGGCCCACTGCCGCCGCGCTGCGCACGGTCAAGCGCCATGATGGTTGCCACGGCACCGTCAATCTTTTCGCTTGACCGCTCTTTGTCGGGCTTGATGTTCCCCGCAGGGTCGGTGCGCACATGAATGTTATCCATCATCCAGCGCAGCACCGGGTGGCCGCCGTGGGCGAGTTTGCCGTCAAAACACAGTCGCATGAGTTCTTTGCTTGCGGGCGACATATCCCGAAAGCCCTGCCCGAACGGCACGACCGTGAAGCCCGCGCCTTCGAGGTTTTGTGCCATTTGCACGGCACCCCAGCGGTCAAAGGCAATCTCGCGGATGTCGTAATCCTGCCCTAAATCGTTGATGAATTTTTCGATGAACGCATAATGCACCACATTGCCCTCGGTGGTGAACAGGTGCTCTTGCTTTTGCCACGTGTCGTAGGGCACATGGTCGCGGCGCACACGCTGCTGCACGGTGTCTTCCGGCAGCCAAAAAAACGGCAAAATATAATAATGCTCGTCATCGGGCACAGGTGGGAAAACCAGCACAAAGGCTGTAATATCTGATGTGCTGGATAAGTCCAAACCGCCATAGCACACGCGACCTTTCATTGCCTCTTCCAGCGCAACCCGATTCTGTTGCGCCGAAGGCAACGAGCCCCACCGCAGGTGGTCCCATTTTTCCATTGGCATCCAGCGCACGGATTGCTTCACCCACTGGCACAACCGCAGCTGCCGAAAGAGGTTTTCCTCGGCCGGGTTTTGTTTGGCGCTTTCGCAGGCAAGGTGCAGCTTTTCTTCGTCCACGGTGATGCCGAGGCTGGGGTTGGCCTTGCGCCACACCTTTGGCGATGTCCAGTCGTCGCTTTCTTTCGCGCCGTAAATGACCGGGTAAAACGCGGGGTCATGCTTGCGCCCGGTGAGCAGGTCGGCGGCCTTTTGGTGGACTTCGTAGCAAATGGACTGCGTGTCGTTGCCCGCCGTGGTGATGAGAAAGTACATCGGTTGCTTGCGGGCATCGCCGCTGCCGTGGGTCATCACATCGTATAGCTGGCGGTTGGGCTGGGCATGCAGTTCATCGAAAATGACGCCATGCACGTTGAAACCGTGCTTGCTGTAGGCATCCGCCGACAGCACCTGATAAAAGCTGTTGAGCGGCTTGTAGATGAGCCGTTTTTGCGAGATGATCGGCTTGATGCGCGACCGCAAGGCTGGGCATTGGTTGACCATTTCCACTGCCACATCGAACACGATGCTGGCCTGTTGCCGGTCGCTGGCGCAGCCGTAGATTTCGCCGCCGTGTTCGCCGTCGCCACAGGTGAGCAGCAGCGCCAATGCCGCCGCCAATTCGCTTTTGCCCTGCTTCTTGGCGATTTCGACATAGGCCGTGTTGAACTGCCGGTAGCCGTTAGGTTTCACCACGCCGAACAAGTCGCGCACGATTTGTTCTTGCCAGTCGATGAGCTCAAAGGGCTGGCCGTACCATTCGCCCTTGGTGTGCCGCAGGCAGTTGATGAACGCCACAGCCATATCCGCAAGGACGGGATCGTAGCGCGCGCCGGGGGCTTTGAAGCGGGTGGGCCTATAGGTTTTGAGCTTGCGCATGGGAGCCTCCAATAAAAAACACGCCCCGAAAGGCGTGTGGTGTTCAATTTCGCGGGTTATGGTATGGTTAGCTTTTTGAGCTGTTCAAGGTATCGCTCTAAGTGCGGGATGGCAGTGCGCACATCGCGCAGTACTTCGTATGCAGGCGCATCCGCGATTTCGTTGGCAAGTATGCCCCACATGTGGTTTACGATGCACAAGCAATCTTGTGCCGTGTCTTGCTGGCTCATGTTGCATCCTCCGTTGCAGGCCGCAGCGCGGCGCAGTAGTCGTCAATGACCTTTTGCTCCAGCTGCTCCCGCACTGGCTGGTATTGGTTGATTTCTGTCAGCATGCTGCGCAGATTGTGGCCGTGTTGTTCGCCGCGCTTTATGTATTGGCGGTCAACGATTTCCCAACCCTCAATGATGTACACACCATTGTCCCAATTATCGCAGTCTAAGCAGGTGCACAGTTCAAAGCCAACGGATGTTTCGCCGCCGAAGTAGTTGCCAACCACTTGGCACAGCCGCGCCCAGCCATAGCAGTCGCTATCGGGTGAGCGGTAGCCTTTGAGTTTGCAATAGGCCAAGAAAGCCTCCACGCTGTCGCGGCCACCGTTCCAGTGCAGGTATACGCCGAAGTTCTCGCTAGTCATCGCGTCATCGCACGCGGTGGTGATTACGCATCTGTTTCCCATCATCCATCTCTCTTTCCAGTTAAAATGAAGTTTGCATATGCCTTGCAATTGTCTTCAATCAGCACGACCAGCGCGTAAAAGCCGTGGTCGTTTGCCAGTCGCTGCACTGCCGTGGTGTCCAGCATGTTGGTTGCGCCACTTGTGCGAATATCATAAATCTGCCCCATGATTTCGTCCGTGATGATGAGGTCTTTTTCTTTTGCCAGTACCAAATACTCCGTCTTGCCTTCGCCAAAATATTTGCGTCGCTTTTGTTCGGGCACAGGGTAAAATGCTTCGGGCGCGACCATGATCGAAAATGCGTATTTGTGCCCCAGCAGCGATTTACCGACCCGCGCAGCAACACTTGCAGCGGCGGCCTTTGTGGCGTAGCACTGCGCGTTTTGCAAGGTTTCGGTGATGCCAAAACAGCCGAATTGTTTGCATAGATATTTCATCGCGTTTGACCTTCCTTTCCCCAACTCAGCGCGCCGCATTGCCCCGCATCAAGCGCCGTGCTGCGCAACCAACGCAGGCATTGTCGCCGTGTGCGAAAGGCTTCAGTCCACGCCTCGCCATAGTCATTGTCCACGCCGACCCAAAGGCGAAAGCCTTCTCGCGCATAGAACCGACCAAGCGGCTTGCGGGTGTCAATGATTTGCCGCAGGGTGTCGAGTGTTACTTTGGTGGGTTTCATTCGATTTCCTCCACCTCAAAGCTGAAAAAATCCTCATCGCAGAAAAAGCACTGATAAGCGTATTGTGGCAGTTCAGATTTATACAGCGGACCGCCGCAGCGGCGGCAACAAAACCCCTGCACAATTGCTGGCTTGGAACAACTCACGTCACATCCTCCGCTTCATACAACACTGCCCGGCCATATTCAATGCGCACAATGTCTTGCGGCTTGTAGTCTACATACCCAAACAGCCGCTCATACTCGCGGCGGTCAGCGGCAGCGATACGCCATGTGCTGTAGCTGCTGGTACAATCGCGGCGAAACTCATGCGCATCGGCTTTGACCGTGAGTTCCTTGCCGTTTTTGCGGATGGTCACGCGCACGGTCTTGGCGGGGCTATCCAGCACCGCCTGCATGATGCGCTTGACACTGTGCGCCGGATGCCGGGGATTGCCGCAAATCGCGATATACTCTTTGGCTTTGGCGCTGTTGCACATGAACTGATACAAAATCCGCTCTTGGTGGTTGGCCGCGTAGTCCGCTGCCGCGCGCGCCACAAAATCCTGTGGGTCAAGCACATACGCCAAAAACGATTCTTCCGTCCAGTTTGGTAGCTGTGTTGTGCAGCGGTAGGCAAATGCTTCATCGCCTGCGTCAGCCAAAAACGCTTCACGAGCATCCGCGTGCGCACGATATTGTTCATAGAGCGCATGGTCATGTTTGAGTCGCTCGTTGGTGAGCTCCTGCACCTTGAGCTTGCTGCGGTCGTTGCCGACAAGCGCCTGCACCGCGCGGCAGATTTCTTCATTGGCACGGTTTTGCAGCCGGTCGGCACCCAAACGCAACAGGGTTTGCTCGTCACCTAGCATGCGGATGCTGTAGTCAGCATCATAAATCTGCTTGTCGGCCTTGCAGTGTATGCCAACATACTGAAAATCCTCGCCGCGCTGTATGCTGTGGCTTTGGTGGTTGCGCTGGTAATACAGGTAGTCGAAGTCAGCATTTTTCGCAACGCGAATGATGGTGCAAGAGATGTTGCCTTCGAGGTAGGCGAAAGGCTCACCGGGCGGCGCGGCCAGCCATGTCATAAATTGTTCGTGTAACATCAATCGCACCCCCTGTACACATAGGTGCCGATGCCTTCGTCGAAGTCATAGAAATCTGAAAGCGCAACGCCCCAAGCATCCGCAGCCATTTCATAGGCTTCTTTGGAGTGCGTGATGGGCACGTCATATTCGACCACCTCGCCATCAACATACAAAATTTCACCCACGTTGTTGCCAGTGTCTTCATCCGCCCAAAGGTGACGAAACCTCACATCGGGGTACATCTGCGACAGCGCAACGATAACCTCCTCCGGGCAACTCCATGCGGTTTCAAACTCAATGACATTGCCGCCATCGTGCTCGACATCGTCGTCATAGCCGTAGCTATTCCACTTGGTGCCCCAATTGGCGAGCGACCATTCATACCAGTCGGTGGCACCATATTTTCGCTTGTTATCGGACAGCAATGCGCCGAAGTCAATGAGCCTTTGGTCGGCCTCAAACTCGGCGATGAGCGCCTCGCGTGTTTGCGGGTCTGCGCCCACATAACGCGCATAAAATTGCAACGCTTTGTGCGAATAGCTGCCGACCTCAACATGCAGCTCCGGCGGCATGGGGATGATTTTCTCAAAATCAATGCGCCCCGGCCCATGCTCATCAAACTTGATGCGCGCCAAGATTTCCTGCACACGCGCGGGTGCGGCGATAATGGTCAATCGGTTTCTTACATGGTTTGGCATATCATTCTCCTCCTCAATATTCGCATGGAAACAGCACGGTGGTCACGCTACGGTCGGCCTCGGTGATGATCCAAATGCGCCAATCCTCGTGGTCGGGGTGGTCATAGGCAGCGAAGATGCGCCCGCCGTCCGGACCGAGCGCGATGCGGTTGAGGTCCTTGTCTTCATCGCACAAGTCACCCCAATCAAAATTGAGATAGCGCGTTAATGATTGCCAAACGTGCTTGCTAAAATCGTGGTTTTCGGCTGCCAGTTCCGCGACCATTGCGGTCGCCACAAGCCTGCCCAAAGTCAATTCCATATCAGAACATACCTTCCTTTTCAAGTGATATGGGTATTATCGCATATCCTGCCGCGAAAGACAACAGGCTCAAGGCAAGTTCGACCTTTCGACCATTTCGCGCGTATCAAACACCGTTTGCGTGGTGGAGTTTTGACTACGCACGCCGCGCATTTGCATGCACAGGTGTCGGGCAGTTATGGTCACACGGACGTATTCGCAGGCCAAGTTTTCGTGAATCGCGGTGGCAATTTGCTGCGTGAGCTGCTCTTGCAATTGCAGCCGCCGGGCAAAGCACTCCACCAGCCGGGGTAGCTTTGAAAGCCCTACCACACGCCCGCGCGGCTGGTATTCGATATCCACATGGCCGAAGAATGGCAGCATGTGATGCTCGCACATGGAGTAAAACTCAATGCCGCGCAGAATGACCGTGCCGGGCTTTTCGCATGCAAATGTGGTGCTTAAAATCTCGGTGGGGTCTTGGCGATAGCCCGCGAAAATCTCGCGATAGGCCTTTGCCACACGGCGCGGGGTGTCGAGCAGTCCCTCGCGGCTGGGGTCTTCGCCAATGGCCAGCAGCATGCCTTTCACGGCTGCCATTATGCAATCTTGGCCAGCTTGTGTGTTTGTAAAGATAACAGCCATTTGTCCTCCGTCCTTTCGTTGAGCTGCCCAAGCAGCCGGATGGTGTCGAGAAAATTAAACTCCCCGCCGCGTTCGCAGGGGGAGAGATAGTAGCGTACAGCTGGCACCATGTCGCGCACCTTTTGGCAAGTCGCAACTGTCATGCCGGGCGTGACCACGATGCGCACTTCATCGACGCCGGGCAGCAAGCATGGTGCGCCAGCTTTCGGCGATACGGCAACGTAGTCCAGCAGCTTTAGGATCGTTTCGCCGGGGTCAATCGTGCCGTTGGTTTCGAGCCCCAACCAAAAGCCGTGTTGTTTGAGCTCACGCAGCAGCATTTCGATGCCGGGGCGAAATAGGGGCTCGCCGCCGGTCAATATGACGTTGCTACATTGCAGTGCCAGCGCAGCCGCCAGGATGTCACCGGCAGTCGTGTTCATGCCATCGTTGTGCTTGGTGTCACAGAAATCGCATGCCAAATTGCAGCCAGCAAAGCGCACGAACACAACCTCCTTGCCGGTGTTCGCTCCCTCGCCTTGCAGCGACTTGAAAATCTCAACCACATTATACATGCGCGTCCCCCTCGTAACTCGCCACGCTGCCGGGGCTTTCGATGATGTCCACGCGATAACACAGCGGCGCAAGCTCATCGTGAATGTATTTGGCGATATTTTCGGCGGTGGGCTGTGGGATGATGTCGTTGAGCACGGCGTGATCAAACTGGCCTTGGATTTTATCCTTGATGTGCTTGAAATCCATCAACATGCCGCTGTCGTTGAGCGTCGTGCCGCGCATGTGCACCGTCACCGTCCAGTTGTGGCCGTGCAGATTGTTGCAGCCGGATTCGTAGGGCAGCGCAAGCTGGTGTGCCGCCGCGAAGGTGAAGGTCTTTTGCAGGGTATACATAGTCGTTCTCCTATTCTTGATTGCCCGCATGTTGGGCGTAATGTTGTTTGTGAATATATGCCGATGCGTAATTGAGGATATTGGCGCGCACGCGAGCCGGGCTGCTGGGAATGCTATATTTTTCAATCATCATTTCCACTGGTGACTTCGCGCGTTGCAGCAACGCGGGGTCAAGCTGGCTCACATGTTTGCCTAAAATCCTGCCCCAGCGCACGCACGACAGCCACGAAGTCGAATCGCTGGTGCTGCAAAAACTGCACTTGCGCAGCAAATTCGCTTCCGTGCAGCCAAGCAAATGGATGTCAATGCCGGGCTTGCGATCTTTGATGTAATTGGCCAAGCGATGCACATGCTGGGCATAGTTTTTGCCATGGCGCAGGCGAAGTTCCGGCACGCTGATGGCGATATAGTCGCTAAAATCAATCAGACTATCCAACCCAGCCTTGCCATCTTCGGCATGGAACACATTGATTTGCCGGTTGGGCAGGTCGCGGCGCAATGTTTCGCGCAATGCCCACGCCTCGCGCACGCCGAGTATCTTTTGGCAGTCCACTTCCACACAGGTAGCGGCGATGTTGTTGGACTTTACGAACTCAACCAGCGCCTGCTGCCATGCGTAAACGAACTTTGCATCGCGCGGTGCTGCGTGTGCGCCAAACATTAGCGTAAACAGGCCGCTGTCCATAATGACATGCTTGCCTGCGGCTTGCACTTCTTTGGGCGGAAATGAATCGCGCACAACGATAGGAAAACCGTTGATGCCAAATTGTCGTGCAATGAACGGAAAACACGAGAACAGAAAATATTGCACACCGGCATCGCGCGCCATGCAAATATGCTCCATCTGCTCACAGCCCGCGAAATGTACCTTTAGATTATTGAACATTGGGCGGTTTGCGCATGACAACTGCTCCACCAAAACCATCCTCCAATACTTTTGCTTTCACGCAGGCCGGAAACTGATCAAGCAGCCACATCGCGATGTGCTCGCAGCTCATGTCATCGAACTCAGCGGGCGTGCCAAATTGCTCAGCGATGCGGCGCTGGATTTCCTGCTGCTGTGTGAAAATCTCAATCTCGCGGTCGGCATCCTCCACCGCAAACGCGCAGCTGATTTCAAACACATGCCGGTGCCGCTGGAACAGAAAATCCAAGCACTTAGGCGCACCCGGCCAACGATGATAGCCCTCCACGCTGTTTTTTGTGACAACCAAAATGCTCATAATTCACCCCCACAATGCGGGCAAATCTCTGGCTTGGCGTCGCTTGCTTTCACAGGCGGCTCACCTTCGCCGAAAAAATCGTCGAGATTCACGCGGTTGATCAACTCGTCGTACTCCTCATGCGAAAAGCCGGTGGCCGCCAGCAAGTCAACGTCATGTAGCTCGCGCAGCAGGGCATCGAGCTTGTCGTTATCCCACGCGCCCGTGATTTTGTTCAACGCCACATTGAGTGCTTTTTCCTGTGCCTGGTCAAGTTCGACAATGACACACTCTGTTTCTGTTTCGCCCATCGCCAGCAGCACATTCAGCCGCTGGTGGCCGCCGACGACATTGCCGGTAGTTGCGTTGAAAATGATGGGCTCCACGCAGCCGAATTGTTCAATTGACTGCTTGAGTGCCTCAAATTCCGGGTCGCCGGGTTGCAATTCGCGGCGGGGGTTGTAGCTTGCCGGGATAAGCTCGGCAAGTTGCTTGCGTTCGATTTTCATGGGTGTCCTCCTCGCTATTTTTTGGCACTGAGCAGTGCTTCCATCATATCGTCTTGCGGACTGCGCCCCTCAATGGGCATCGTGCAGTTTTCCCGCACCACTTGGTAGATTTGGCTCCATTGGCTGTTTGCTTGCTTCATGAATGACTGCCCAATGGCCACGAACGGCGACTGAATCGGCGCGCCTGTGGTGGGATGCTTACCCAAAAAGCCGTATGTGCTGATGGCTTCCTCACACTGAATCCAGCGGGCGGCGGTTTGCGCGTAAGCTTCTATGACCTGCGGCGGGATGAGATGGTCGCAACTGCGCGCATGCAACCATCGCCATGTGCTTTCGTAAATCTCCACGGCCTTTGTGGTGCTGCCGCTTTGTTGTCGCGCTGTAAGGAACTCGCTGGGTGGCGGCATGTCTTCACCGTGCAGGTCGATAACCGGGAATGTGATGGCCTCCAAGGGTCGCTTACTGGGGTTGCCGTCGGAGATTTTCTCCGCAAGCGGCTTTTTTGGCCTGCCGCCGCTGCCGGGTTGTGGTCCTCGTTTGCCCATAAAACTCACTCCTCAAAACTTATTTGCCTATTCCCCTAAAAACTTACGCGATTTTTCGCGCGCTGCTCCGACGCCGTTGCGCGAACCGTGCGCGGCTAGAGATTGACATGCCCCCTACCACAACGAAAAAGCACCCGCATGTAGCGGATGCCTTTGGGTTATTTGGGCTTTGCTTTGCCCTTGCTGTGTTTCGCTTTGCCTTGCAGTTCAGGCACAGGCGGTGCGTCATTCTTCGGGAACTTCGCCTTGCGATTGCTTTCTGTGCCATGCGGCTCTTTTGGGTCAGGCCGCCTCATTCCGGCTTTTGCCATGCTTTATCACCTCGGCGTTAGTATGCGAGTTTCACCTGCGGTTATTCTGCCAGCGGCTGCCATCCCGCGCATGGTGTGCACTGTGGCAGGGGTTGCACATCGCCTGCAAGTTGCGCCAGTCGTGCGTGCCGCCCTCGCTGATGGGCACACGGTGGTGCACCAACACGGCAGGCACAGGCTTATCGCATACCTCGCACAGTGGATGCGCCGAGAGATATGTCGCCCGGATTTTCTGCCACGAGCGCCCGTAGCGTTTATTGAGTGCCGGATCGCGGCGGTAACGGTTGTAGTCGCGTGCGTCTTGCTTGGTGTGTTCGTCACAAAAGCGACCATGCACCAACGCAGGGCAGCCGGGGTGCGAGCATGGGCGTTTGGGTTTGTAGGGCATGATGGCCTCCAAAAAAGTAAGCCCCCGGATATTTCCGGGAGCCGTTAGATATTTTGCTACACTACTATCTTACCACATTTCTTTCGTCTTTTTCGTCCACTTTTTGCTTTTGCAAGAATCTGTTGTGTTTCTTGCGTGGGTACTGCTCGTCATGCTCACCAATGGTAAACGCAATCTGCTGCCACGGCAAGCCGTTGATGTAGCGCAGCGAAAGAATCTGCCGAATTTGGCTGTCGTCAATGCCGTTGATATAGCGGGTGAGGCGGTTGAGTTCACAAAAACACTTGCGCAGATTGAGGTCAAGCAGCGTGCGCAGGTCAGCGATTTCGGCGGTGTAGTGCGCAAGCCGATCAGTCGCCACGCGCCCGCCGGGGATGCCGGTGATGCGGCTGGTGCAGCCTGTCGCGAGGGTTTCAAGCTCGGCCAGCCGCCGCTGTTGTTCCTCAATCTCGCGGTTGAGCCAATATAGCTGGGATAATTCCTTTTTGGTCATATTTAGCCTCCAAAGTTTCAAGAATGGCCTGAACCTCTTGAACGCTTCGCACAATGAAGGCTTCGCCCTTTGCGGCTTTGATCTTTGCAATGGTGTGGTTTTGCAGCTTTGTCGGCTTGCCGGTGGCTGTTTTCACCTCAAAGGCGACGAATCGCCCGCGATAGCAGCAAATGATGTCCGGCAACCCGGCTGTGCCATATGCCCCGCCGTGGGTCTTCCACGCAAAGCACTGCGGCACAGTCTTGAGGTACCGCAGGATGGCGGTGGTGATGTCGCGTTCGAGCATGTGTCCTCCCGTTACCATATTACCGTAATTACCCTGTTTTTCAGATAGGCGGGGAAAAACCTCTCGCGTGCGCGTATACGCGCGTGTGCGTACCCATGCGCGAGGCCGTTTCCATCGACCTATAAAAATGATAGTAATTATGGTAATTAGGTAATTTCCTCATAGTCAGAAACAGGGTCGTAAATGTGGCCAAAATCGCAGCGTTCCCGCAGCAGCGCATAGTTGAGCACGTACGCCTTTGTGGTGATATTATTGAAGTTCACCGGCTTATACGCCACAAACAAGTCGCTGTTGCGCAGCTGCTTGGTGAACTGCCGGTATTCCAGGCACTCGCCCGTGATGGCATGGTCACGGCGGTACTTGGTGAAGCGGTCGTAGCAGCGTTTGAGATTGATAGCGACTTGTGTATCATCGGCCAATGGCTTCCAGTCGAGCCCAAAAGTCAGCCCCATGCGCGCCATAATTTCGAGGCTCTGCTCCACAATGCCACGGTTCACCGCACTGCCGTCCAGCAGGTACTCCCGTGCCGCAAATGCCAAGTGCGCCACTGCAACCTCGAACGAAATCTCAAACACGCTATCCCAGCACAGCCCTTGCAGCACCAGCAGCTTTTCAACCAACCGCAGCCCGGCGGCGCAACACGCAAGGTTGTTGACAATGCGCGGGGGCAGGTTTTTGTCAAAGATGGTCAGTGCGGCGTTGTACCATGCCTTGACTTCGCGGCTTTCTGTTCTCAGTGCAGCTTCCAACAGACCCCGGCCAAAGTTTCCAAGCAGGTGCTGATTGGCACACAGTTTGTTGAACGCTTCCCGGCAGCCCTCGCCTTTGAGGTCGCGGCGGCTAAACAGCAACTCAATCCCGCGCTCACGAATGGCGGCCTCGTCGGGCGATTCCTCACCGGCCACAACCAGCGGCGCAAGCAGGTCGTAGTACACGATGCTTTGGTCGGCCCGCCCGCGCTGCCCTTGATGGCCGTCGTAGCTATCGCGGAAATGATTGTACAGGCAGCCCAGCTTGGTTTTGTCCATCTTGCTGGGCTTAAATTCATCAAGCGGCTGCGGCACAAGGTTGCTGCTGGCCGATTCCTTCATCAGCGTAAACCCGCTGATTTGCGATGCCGCCGTCACTTTGGACTGCGAAAAGATGGGCAAAATGACACGTTCGAGGGTGTTGCTTTTGCCGCTCCCGGCTTCACCAATCAAGAACAGGTGCGGGAACTTGATGCCCGCGCGGCGCAAATGCTCCTTGATAAAACACCCCGCTGCCCATGCCAGCACCGACACCGTTTTGGCCAGCTCATTGTAGTCCAGCAGCCACGCCAGCAGCATGGGTAGTTGCTGTTTGGCGATGCAGGTTTGGGTTAGCAGCCCGCTTTCAATGGCCTTCCATTTTTCCAGCTGTAAGATGTTGCCGACTTTTTTGCCATGAGCGGCAAGCCCACCGTCCGGCGCGGCGTAGACCCAGCGGCCATCGCGGCGTTCGGGGTCCCCGACGAGCCTGCTCGTTGGGGTGAAATAGAGGCCCTGCGCCTTGACCCCAACCTTGCGCGGCCAGTTGAGCTCCGCCACGAAGTTTTTCAGCAATTCGAGGTCGCCCTCGCTGCCGGTGTAACTGAGCGAAATGGTGTCTTTGTTGAGCAGATTCTTGAATTTTTGCAGGTTGCTAAAATCCGTGGTGGCAAAGCTGCGCTGGAAGGTTTCACCCTTGACAGTCACCAAGTCGGCGGTCATTTGTGTTTCATCGTCGCTCACCAGCATTTCGATGGGCTGCATGCTGAAATTAGTCAGCGGGTAGGTGTTGTCGCCTTTGGCTCGGAAGTACCTGTCCTCGTAGGCAAACACAGGTGCATCGCCGCGCGCGCCATAGCTTTCCTCGGTGGCCTCAATCGCCCGGCTGATGGTTTCTTCACCGTAAGTGGCGCCGCTGGCATGGTGGCGCACATCCCATTTGTCGCGCATGAGGCCCGACGTGCGAAACATGCGGTCAATCTGCTCGGCGTTCTTCGCCGTCCAAAATGCCAGTCTGCAACACAGGGCGAGGTCGGCCTCGCTTTGGCTGGGGAACTCCTGCTGCCAGTCACCGGCCCACAATGCCGCGAACACATCGCCCCCGGCAGCGTCGCGGGCTTTGGCTATGATGTCGTCGTCGCTGAGCACTTTGCCTGCGGGCTTTTTCTTTTGCTTGGGCTTGCGCTCTTTTTTGGGCAGGGCGATATAGTTTTCATGAATCCACGCCAGTGCGCCATCATCGTCGGCCACCACCAGCGGCGCGTTGTTGTAGGCATTGCCGGTCATGGTAAAATACCGCGCATGATTGTACATTTCCACGCCGGTTTTGCTATTGCGGCTGCCGGTGCCGGGCATGTCGCCCCGCAGGAAAATATGCAGACCGGTGCCCGATGGGCTGAGTTCCATGAACGTCGGCGGCACTTTTGCCAATATGGCGGCAGCCACGTCGTTGAGTTTGCCGTCCTCGATGCAATGGTCAATGTCGATGCCCACGATGCCGGTTTCTTTGGTGAACACGAAACCCAGCCCGGTGTAGTTGTACGCCTTGCAGGCGGCGACAACAAAGCTGTAATCGCCCCACGTTTTCGCATTGGTGCTGCTGGCCTTGCCCTGCGTATGCGGGTTGTATGGGATTTTCTTGCCGTCTTCCAATCGCCAGCACACCCATTGATCAAGGGCAGTTAGGGTCTGCGGGAAGTTTGGTCTTTGCACGGTTTGGCCTCCTCCGTTGCAATTCGGGGTCGCACAATGTTTGCAGGGGACTGTTTTTCAAAGTACTTTTGCGCGCGCTTGTGCCGCTTGCATCGGCCTTCGCGCTCGATGTTTACCAGCGCCGCATATGCCGTGGGGTCGGCGCAGTGCGATGCGTTGTAATAGTGATTTCGCATTGATTGCTCCTTTTGCCCAGCGGGGAAGCAACGCACGTCACTTCCCCACCAGGGCGTGTTGTTAGGCTTCGGCGACCTCGCCGGTTTCGGGATCGCAGGTGGGCACATCGTCCTCAAAGCCCACACGCCGGGCATAGGCTTTCACTTGCTCGGCCAGCTTTTCCACCAGCGCATGTTCTTCGGTGGTGAGGTTGCGATCAATTGCAAATTGCGCTTGGCTGTAAGCAATCCCGCCTGCATTGGTCGCCTTGCGCAGCGTAAAGCGCGTCGCCACGGCGTTGCTTTTGCGGCCACGGCTGAGCAGCCGCTTAATATACCGCGTGAATTCTTGCAAACTGCCGGTGGGCAGGCTCAACAGCAGCGGGAAGATTTCGCCCTCGCGCAGCACGTAGATGCGGCGGCGGTTTTTGCAGGCTTTTGCGCCGTTTTCGCCGCTGCCGAACTGGTTGAGCGGACATTTGCGGCAGGCACCGCCGGGCGAACCCTCGCCGGTTACGCCATCGAAGCTTGCACAATTGGGTGGCTGGTTGCCGCCGGTGTACTTGGTCGCGTAGTAGCTGTGCAGCGGGTGATGGTACAGAATAACCGCCGAGAATTCTTTGACACTTTCGGGCTCGCCATCCTCGCCGGGCACCTCAAACATGGTGCTGCCGCCTGCGGGGATTTTGATGCGCTCGAAGCCTGCATCGAGGCCGTCTAATTCCTCGGCCATCATGGCGGCGATGTCGTTGTTGGCAAGGCTCATGAAACCCTGCGTGGTAGTAGTAATTTCGTTTGGCATAGTGATTTCCTCCTAAGATTTCTTCATCGATTTGCGGACTGTGACGCCGGTTTTCTCGAACACATTCACGCGGCCGGTGAGCCAGCTTGGCAGCTGCTCATGTTCGGCAATCTGCTCTTTAACAAAACTGCTCAGCGTGTTGGCGTTGACGGTTTCGTAGACAAGCTCGCCATAACCGTTGTCTTTGAGTGCGGCAAACAGCTCTTCTTTTTGCCCGGCGATGGCACTTGCGCGGGTCTTGGTGGTGAGGCAAAACATGCGTCCAGCGCGGGTAAAATTCTGCGTTTCGCTGTTGAGCATCGCCTCGGCCAGAGCGGTTTCGGCGGCTTCCAATTCAGCTGAAATTTCCTTCACGGTGCGCTCGGCATCGTCTTTTTCATCGCGCAATTCGCGCACTTGGTCGGCCAGTTCAAATAGATCATTCTGCATAGGGATTTCCTCCAGTTCTAAAATCGTCGATTAGGGTCTTTGCGAGGTCTGCTTTGTCGCGCAGGGCTTGCAGGATTTTTTCGTCCACCGTGCCACGCGCCACGAGGTACACATAAGTGCACTTGTCACGCTGCCCCACGCGGTGGATGCGGGCTTTGGCCTGCTCAAAATTCGACATGCTGTAGTCGAGGGAATAGAACACCATCGTGCTTGCCGCCGTGAGCGTGATGCCCATGCCCGCCGTGGCAATCTGCCCGACAAACACCTGCACGGTGGGGTCGGTTTGGAAGCTTACGACTTGTTCATCGCGGTCGGTTACGCCGCCCATGATGCAGCTGTGGGCGATGCCCATATTTGTAAGCATGGCGCAAATGGCTTCAATCTCGGCAACAAAGCGGGCGATAACCACCAGCTTTTTGCCCTCCGCCACGGCCTGTTCGATGATGTCCTCCAGTGCCGCCAACTTCGCCCGGCTGATTTGCACCACCTTGCCATCGTCGGGCTTGATGAAGCCCCCGGTCAACTGCGACAAGCGCATCAACCGCGTGAGGATATTGGCGGCGGTGACGGTATCTTCCACGCCAAGCTCTGCAAAACTGTCGCGCACCAAGTCGTGGTAGGTGCGCCGGGCAGCGGGTTCAAGCTCCACCGAGCGCACAATGTCCAAGGTGTCGGGCAGGTCAAGGCAGTCGGCCTTCGTGGCTCGAAACGCGATGCTGTGCAATCGCTGCGTAAATTCCGGCTCCATGTGCTGTTTCATTGTCAGCTGTGATGGAAAGTAGCCCTGCTCGAAGTAGCGATTGCGAAAGCGGTAGAATGACGTGCCAAACACGGCGGGGTGCAGGAATTTGTATTGCGAAAAAATGTCCACGGCCTTGTTGGTCACCGGCGTGCCGGTCAGCAGCAGCCGATACTTCGCCCGCGCCCCAAGTCGATGCATGGTTTTACTGGCGTTGGTGCCATGGCTTTTGATTTTGTGCCCCTCATCGCAGATGATCAGGTCGGGTTGCCATGCTGCGAGTTCTTTTTCCAGCCGCCATGCGCTTTCGTAATTCACCACGGCAACTTGCAAGCCGGAGCCATTAAGCCCGCGCAGGGTTTTGGCTTTTTGGGTGCTGCTGCCGGTCAGCACTTGCAGCGTGTAGTCGAACGCCGCAAACTTGGCGAACTCGTCTTGCCACACGCCCAAGATGGACAGCGGGGCAACGATAAGCACGCGCTGGACTTTGCCCGCCTGCGCCAATGCGCCTGCAATGGCAATGCTGGTGATGGTTTTGCCGGTGCCTAGCCCATCTCCATTAACAAGGCCAGGCCTGTGCTTTTTTGGAGATTCATTTTGCATCACCTGCCTTTGCTTTGGTGAAATGCCGTCGCGCATGTTCGGCTTGCGAGGGCAGTACCTCAAGATTTGCGGGGTCGTTGTTGCGCTTGTTGCCGTCACGATGATGGACAATCTCGCCATCGCGCAATGATCGCCCCAGCATCTGTTCTGCAATGTGGCGATGCTCGTGCCTGCCGAGATACTTGCGGTAGGTTTTGCCCTCGCCACGATTTCGCAGGATTTCGCCACGCCGCAAGCGCGATTCCATCACGCCGCCGGGCTGGTTCATGGGGTTAGCGGTTTGGTTGTACTCAGCGATGCGTTTTGCGTTCCAAGCGTAGAAGTGTTCGCGGCAGCAGAAATTATGCTTGCGAATTTTCTCGGTCTTGAAAAATGTCGCTCCGCACAGGTCGCACGGAATTAACACCTTCGGCATCGCAATCACCTCCCTCCAATCCGAACAGCCGCATGGCAAACGCAAAGGCCTCGCGCTGGTGCTGGTATGGCGTGGTACGGATGGGCATTAGGGGTCGTTCAATATGCGGTTCCTCCAATCGGGTAGACTGAGGCTGGCCAGCTCTCTGCGCTAAGCATACTCCATTTCGGCGACGTTGACAATTCCGCAGCGGCATTTTTCACGGAAGCGCAAACGCGCTATACACAAGGCTTTCACGCGCCGCAATATTCGAGCCTTTTGCAAAGCCTTAGATATCTAGGGTCAAAAATGCCGCAGCGGCATTTTTTATTTTCGGGCACAAAAAAAGCGCCCCCTTTCAGGAGCGCATCATGCGGCGAGCTCGTCTTTGGCAAACGCGCCAAGTTGGGTCATGCCGTGTTTTCGCAGAAAAGCGTTGCAGGCATCCAGCCCTGCACCATTGAGTATCAGCACAACATAACGATAAGCTTGATCTTCCAAGCTGTTTGAAAAGGCCATGCCGGCGTGGTGCAGCAAGTCCTCCACAATGGGCAGCGGCAGGCGCAGGCCGACACAAATGGCAATGAGCGTGCGCATGTCCAGACGCTTGCGCTGATTATGTTTGAGTTTGCTGTAAGTAGACTCGTCCAGGCCTGTATGTAGGGTGAAACGCTGCCGATTCCACCGGCGAAAGTCCATGAAAGCCATGAGCCTTTCGCAAACCGGCAAGGGAGCGGTGGCCGCCGCAATTTGCTCCAACTGCCTTAATTCTTCAAATGTCAACAATGCCACAGGCCGGCCCTCCCTCCATTTTCAATTTCACACATCACTATCTTGCCCACCAAAACGCAAAAAAGACCAATACATAGCAAAGCACTATGTATTGGTCTTGGACACGCGAATATGTGAAAAAGGGGGTAAGCTTGCCCACAAAGTCATCGCACACGGCTGTGCGATAGGAATATATCAGCCCTTTCCGTTATATTCGGCGCGAGAGTAGCTCCAACGACCATCGTCGGTTCACTGCCGCCGCGCCGTATACACTTACAGCTGCGGCGGTGATTCTTGGTTTCGGTTCGTTAACACAAGACACACCTCGTGATTTATTTTCGGGACAACGCCCATATATATTTTAGCATAGCTCGGTCAACGTTGTCAATAAAAAGCGTTCGCGTTATTCCAACACAAAGCTGCAAAAAGACTAGCTTTTTCCTGTGAAATGTGCTATAATGGATAAAAAGCGACAAAGGTGAGAGCAAAATGGACTTAAATAACTTAGTAAACACATTTAGTCAGTATACACCAAAAGAGTTGCAGCAAATGTTATGCGGCTATTTGGCGACCTTGCCACCAGATGAGTTTGAGCGACGGCATAAGCATTATGACGAAACCCTGCGCAACAGCGGGAAAGAGGCGATGTTGCAGGAAGTCGTGTGCCGGCTGGTGGCCGCGGGCATGCCGGTGGAAGAAATTGCACTGGTACTATCTAGGCGCGTGGATGATGTTAATGCCTGCGCTAACGATGCCACGGTGAAGAAGTATGCTAAAACGCTCAAACAGCGTAGGGCGAAAAAGGAACAAAGCGGAAAGTAACTTAGACCATCCGAAGCGAGTTCACCGGGCTTGAACGCTTGACGCACATGATAAGCGAACACATCACCAGCCTGTTTGCGGCCGGTGATGTGCTCATATTCTCGTTTGGCCAGCAGAAATTCCATGTCGGCCAGTTCGGGCGTGCAGGCGTAGCTGGAAATTAACTCGCCTGCATTGGTCTTGTCGGGGTTGGCGGCGTAGTTCGTGCGGTCAGCCAGGGTTTGCGAGATGGTTTTGCCGCGGTTGGCGTATAGGGGTTTTATCCAAGTTGTGGCGATGGGGTGTGTCCTCGAACTTTCTGTAAAATCAAATTCCCCTAGCCTCTTGCGGGATGCTAGGGGGAAGCGTTTATTAGCAACACATCCAAATCCAACCGAAGGCTATCCAGCGCAAAATCCAGTGCAGCCAGTTTGGCACACGGTTATACCAGCGCATTACACAAGGACATAGGCCATTTTCAACAATCCATGGGTCACCTGGGGTGTAAGGAGGAAAGTCAACGGTTTCTCCGCTTTCGTCGGCGACTGGATAGCCATAATCATTTAACACGATGTTTCCGTTGCAATCAACAACAGGCCAAACGAAATTTGCGTACTGCCATTCCGAAACTTGAGGAATAATTGCATCTGTGGTAACGCTGAATATACCTCTGCCAATGCGCACATTGCGAACATCCGCGAGAATGCGATAGCCCTTTGAACCTGAAATTACTTGACCTTGTTGATTCACCACAAGCCGCGCATAGACGCTGTGGTAATATAACGTAACATTATCCATGTCTGCTTCAATGGGCGCACCAGAGAATTCTAGTTCCCTAAAGATGAACTCGCGATCAAAAACTGGTGCGATTCGCCCTACAGAGCTGTAGAGTCCTCCAAGAGGGTTTGTTTCATTGCGCACATTGACCTCAATCACCCAATTGTTTTCTTGTTGTTCCACCGCAATCGAATCGATATTTTCTAGCCCTAATGAGGATGCGTAGTGCCCTGATGAAAGAAAAAGTCCTCTATTGCTTTCACCAAGAAAATTTTGCCATGTGAACCAATGTCCAGGATAAAAATCCAAAATCATACTATCAATTATGGGTTGGACTAGTGCGACAGAACCTGAAAATAACATATTCGGAATATCAATCCAAAATCGACTTCGCTCTGAAAATTCAGGCATTTGCGTACGCACACGTTGAGCCACAAGATTGAAGTATTCCAGCTGTTCTTCTGCACTTAGCTGATCAAGATTTGCTGGCGGGGTGAAATCGACGCCAATCCACCAGTTATCATCATTTCCGTGCGCCACTACAGAAACAGTTACCGCAAAGACAATTATCCCCATTAGGAGTATCGCTAGCAAAATTGAAAGCAGTTTTTTCATAATGTCATCTCCTCATATATTTTATCTAACACGACATCCATATCCAGCCAAAAAATATCCATCGTAATATCCATTGTATCCAAGCGGGCAACTGTTGATACCAACATTGATGGGATATTTCTTGAATGAAAATTGCAAAGGTGCTAAAGCGATCGGTTTCAAACACAAGATAGTTTCGTTCCACGCGTGTTTCCAAAGGCGTAGCGTTACCGTCAGTATCAATGTGATGCGCAATCATTTGTTCGGGAGCGTAACCGGCGTCTAGCGGTATTGGCAACCGAATTGTAACATAGCCATTAGGTTGCACTTTCATATCACTATATACGAAAGAAATGTCCCATGCTTGCAGGGCAGCGTTGGTACTGTTCATGGCATCCGTTGTCACGAATTCTACCTGCATAAGCGTACCCGCAGGAAAAGTATCACTAGCAAACTCGGCACTCACGCCAGTATCTGTATCGAAAACAGTTGTAATGCTCGGAGGATTTCCTCCCAAGTTGAAATTAGGAATCCGCAAGGGCGTTGCAATGCTTTGTGTTGCGGGAGTCTTTTGGCACTCAAAAACATCACCAATCACCCATACATAGCCATCATTACAAACTGCCGTAACGTGCAACATCCCTGTTGAAACAGACACAATATCTTGCAATCCGTATACCTTATGCGGAAATATAGATTGTAGAGAGTCTTTTTGCAAAATATAACACATGTAACAAAGCTCGCTGCATATATGTTCTGCCTCACGGAGATCTTGATGCCAAAGCAAAATCTCCGCATTATCACTTACGATAGCGGTAACAAGACCGCCAGCATCAAAATATAACATTGGAATCCTTCGAGTGATGGCAACCGAGTCATAATTCGGTATCGCCCAAGACCACACTGCTCGCATGTCAACTCGCGCAGCACCGTGAAACAGCCCCGCTGTCACACCGGTTATATGTGTTAGAATTTCCCTGTGCGGTTCTGCTGTGCTGTGCCCTTGGGCTACTCGTCCCCATGTATGGACATACCCCTCTCTGCACAGCACAATACTGTGGTTTCCGCCTGCCGCAACGGCAGTGATGAACACACCCGTTGGGAAAGCTACTTGCATAGGCGCAGCGACATAAGCAACACTTTCAACACCCACTTGCAAATAACGATTACCACCCCAAGCCCAAACCGTTCCATCTTCACACACCGCTAAGCTATGTTCAAGTCCAGTAGAGATGTCTACAATGCGGCTCAACCCTTGTACTTGTTCTGGAAGACGATTTTCGCCCCATACCCACACAGTGCCATCGTTACGCAATGCAAGGTTGTGTGCGCCAATCGCAACTTGTGTGATATTAAACAATCCTGGGACTTGTGTAGGTTCAATCTCACCGTAATTCCATGTCCATACTGTAGCATCATAGCGCAACATGGCCACATGATAGTGGAAGCCACCAGCGGCAACTGCGGGGTCAACATATATTGGCGTAAGGACAGATTCAACTGTCACCGTTGAGGTCACCTCGCCCCCATCTTGCGCAAAGAAAGTAACAGTAGCCGTTCCAGCGGTCAGTGCACGCACCACGCCGTTTTCATGACGGATGATGTTCGGGTCACTAACCATGACTGAAAGCTCTGGATTCGTGGCATTGGCAGGCAATGCAGCTGCGGTTAGGGGGATTAAGTCGCCCACGGATATCGTCATTTCTGTTTGCGATGGCACAATGCTTTCCACGAGTTGGATATATGTAGTTACGACTAGAGAAGCCGACACACCACTACCATCTTGCGCGCTGAATGTGATAGTCGCAGTGCCAGGGCTAAGTGCTCGAACTACGCCATTTTCAAAGCTGATGATATCAGGATTGCTCACGCTAACAGCAAGGTCGCGAATTGTAGCATAAGTAGGCGATGCAATTGCAGTCAGCGGTGTTTCTTCGCCCACTGCGAGGGTTATCTCTGTTTGCGAAAGCGTGATTTGCTGCACCAGACGATTGTTTACGGTGATTACGGATGTTGCCGAGAGGTTAGAGCCATCAAGCGTTCTTGCAGTTATCTCCGCTGTGCCAGCTCGCAAGGCGGTGACAACACCAGCGTTGCTAACGCGCGCAACCGTTGGATTGTTGCTAATCCAAATTAGACTGTTTTCCGCATCGCCAGGCAAAACTTGCGCTTGCAAAGCAATTGTTCCGCCGACATACAACGCAGCCGAATCAGGCGAAACGATGAGGTTTGTTGCTAGACCAAGGTCATCGAGTTCATCGCTAACAATCACTTCAAGGTAGTAAAATGCGTTGACAAATACGCCAGTCAAGGGATTGATTGCCATCACCGGAAAAGTCAACACCGTGGTGCCGGGTGAAAGTGCCTCAATTTGCAATTCACTAAAGGTTCTTGATAGATAATCTTGCTTTTCAGCACGCAATTGTTCAAACTTTTCATGCGCTTCTTCTTCGGTTAAGTAACCATTCTCGACCATCTCGGTAAGCGAAGCAATAAGCTCCTCAACAAACGCATTGTAACTGTAGATGGTTTCTTGGAATTCTAACTCTGCATCTGTTAACACAATGCGCGCCACTTGCGGATTTGTGTTGAAATAAAAGTGGTCATTGTTACCATCAAGAAGGTTGAAATTGACGAGGGGCAAGAAATCAGGTTGCGCGGAAAGCGTGGAAACAACGGTGTTACCAGTGTGCACACGCACCACATGCGGATTCATCATGAAACCACGCGGCATCGGAAAAGCACCCGCGCGCGGCGTAACCGTAACGGGTTTTTGTATCGTAATCGGGTGGTCATTGAACGTCAAACGCAGATAGGCTGTGCCGGGTTGCTCGGCGATGATCCAAACAACATCGTCTAAAGAAACATCATCTTCCAGTTGCGCGCACTCAAAGCGAAACACGCTTTCGTCACTGCTCGACCAAGTGAATCCGCCAAAACCGGGGATATCCCATGTTCTGCGCGCCAAATTAATGCCACTGGGGGGATTCAAATTGCGCCACGCGGGCGTAATTGAGCCGAACATCGCCGCCCCACCCTCCGGCAGGGTGATATTCAGCATGCTCGGGTCGATGTCATTGCCATCCAAATAGTCCATCGCTAGACCTGAAAAAATGGCAGCCAACAGCAAGTAGACCAGCAAATCGACACTTTCCAGATGAAAGCCACCGTAAATGATGTTGTAATCGCGCAAATTGATGGTTGGCGCAACTATCGCGCCAGTGTCAGGGTTGTGCTCGAAACGTAGCGTGTAGGGGGTGTGCGAGGGTGCGATAGGGTCATTTTCAGCAGCAGAAATGATGCCGCTTGCGCCAAGCAGCAGGGAGAGCACCATCGTCAACGCCAACAAACGCTTAATTTGTTTCATGTGTAATTTCCTCCTTTGAGTTTTGCTTTTTTACCCATAGCAAATAGATTATACCGGCTGGTAAGACTAACAGCGAAATCCACTGTGAGGTGGAAAGTCCTAGTACGATGCCGCGCCCTGCGTCGCCGCGCAAAAATTCTAGCAGAAAGCGTGCAACGGCATAGCTTATGAGGTATATGGGCAATAGAATGCCTCGCAGTTTGCGCTCAGGTCGCCAAACGAACAGCACTAGCATAAAAATGAATGTGAATGTCGCCTCGTAAAGCTGCACTGGAACTACGTCAGAAATTGTAAAGAAACCCTCCGCAGCAATCCCATGGCAACAGCCTGCTGAAAAGCAGCCAATGCGCCCGAACGTAAAGAAAAGCAACAATGGCGGCACCAAAATGTCCGATACTTCACTAAAGCTAAGCTTATTGATGCGGATGTAGATTATCGCCGCCAATACGCCGCCCAACAAACCACCGTACAGCACTCCCACTCCAGGCAACATAGAGATCCAGTTTTCTAGCGTCCAAAATCCATCCAAGTGGCCATAGTTGATTGCATAGCCAATGAGTTGAAAGGCTTTTGCACCAATCAACCCGCCTGCAATGCTACATAAAATGGTATAGACGATATCTAACACTGAAGTCTGAAAGCGAGGGACGCGTCTGCGCCACAGGGCAAGGATAATCATGCCGATTAAGCCGAAAAACGCCATGAGCCAATAGGTAGGCGCACTTATTCCTATCCCAGTCGTTATTTGATGCACTTGAAGAACCTCCCGCAACGTATTAAGGGGGTGTTGTTTGTAATCCTAGGCTCGCATTGATACGATATGCGGGCGCAAAACGAGTTCGTCCAATAAAAGGATTTACGGCAACCAAAATCCCCAATATGTTCTGATTACCTGTAGTTCGAAAAACGATTCCCCCACTATCACCTCTTTGTAGGTTTCTGCTTGCGTTAACAGCACGGAAGGCGCTGGTTGTGTAAACTTCAATTCGCACTTCCTCATACGCCCCCGAAACATTGAGTACCGAGAAGGGCATCCATTCTGCGGATCGAGTTCCAGTAATTGTTCCAGTTGCAAGAATCGGCGCTCCACCTGAACTTCCGACTATTCCAACAGCTTGACCTTGAGATATTGTAATAGCAGTTGCCGTTCCATGATTCCCAGCATTTGCAGCAATTTCGTTTGTGACTGTGGCCAAAGAATGTTCAGCAATGAAAGAAAAATCATTTCCTGCATGGGCAGCGCCTGAAACACCTGCGAAACGACTTGCCACCCGCGAACCAATCCTATTGTTGCTTTGATTAAAAATAGCACTATCGCCCCAACGCCATTGATTTACGCCATTGACCTGCCAGAAATATCCTAAAGTATGAGCAGTGGTAACGAATCCACGTGTTCCAGAGCGCCAGGCACGATAGCCAACAGACCCCCCGTGAGTTGTAGTCGTCACATTAACGCGAAGACCACTACCTGCGCGAACAGTGTGACAAACTGCTGGTTCCGAAGGACCGCCAGCATCGCTAAAATATAACAATGGTGAATCGGATATCATTTCTCTAAATTGCGCTATGTTTTCGTAAGAGTAAGGATACAAACCGACAATAACTCGGTTTTGCATTACGCAAACACCGTACGAACGAACATTCATTATGTGGTCGGGCGTTTGACCAGGGGTACGCCTTGAAGGCAGTATTTCGTTTAGTGCGTCGATTTTTGCGTTCAATTCTGCATATGAAAATTCCGCAAGACGAATTGGAATGTCCTGTTCCGTCGCAAAGCTTCGCACTTGGTTTTCCTGCGAGGCAATAGCGCGTTGGGACACTCCTACAAGGCGCAACACTAAATTACCCTCGCTATCAATATAAGCTCCGCCCCAAAAATCCGTTGTATCAAAATTTCGAACGCTCGGTGCCGCAAATAAACCATTAACTTCCTCAACGCTAAACAAAAGAGATTCGATTTCTTCCAGTTGAGAAATAGCATTGTTTTGGTTGCGCATAAACACTTCGCTAAATTCTTCAATGAACGCCTGCTCAACATCCGTAAAAAAAACTTCGTCTTCTAGCAAGTCGCTCAAAACGAAAACATCTGGAAAAGAATCTGCTGCAACAACTTGTGTGTTCGAAACAACTCCTCCAGTCACGGCGAGAGCCACAATGACAAAAATCGCAATCAGTGCTGACAAGTGTTTTTTCTTTTTCATGCCCTTATCCTCCAAGTTTTTTGATAGTTTACCACATCCTGTGGTGTCAAGGGACTTTTCCGTAAATGTGTACTTTTACGGACAGCCTCGATACCTCTAGTATAGCACATGTCATGGACGAAATCAAGCGTTTTCGTGAAATTTATACCAAATATTTTTCCAGCGATTAGGAGGATTTGAGTTGACATTGCGTGACTTTTCCATAAAGTACACCTTTATGGACACACGCTGATCATACCCCTTTATTTGCGTTGAGTGCTTTATGCAGGGCAAGGTGTTTGTAGAACGTCGAGCACCCGACCCCGTAGCGCAGCAGAATATCATCCAGCGATAATGCCCCGCGCTCCCATTGGCGCACGAGCTCGCCGAAGTTGTCGGGCAGTTCGGCGTTAGGCCTGCCGAAGCGCACGCCGCGTTGCTTGGCGGCAGCGATGCCGTCTGCTTGGCGCTGGCGAATACTTTCGCGCTCTTTCTGAGCGCAATAACTAAGCAGCTGAAGCACAATATCTGCGATCAATCGCCCTGTAAGATCGCGCTCTTTTTCATGGGTGTCCAGCAACGGCATATCAAGCACAACAATATCAGCACCTTTTTCTCTGGTGATACGCCATTGCTCCAATATGGCGGAGTAATCGCGCCCCAAGCGATCGAGGCTGGAGAGTATCACGCAGTCGCCGGGGCGCAGTTTTCGCAGCATAGTTTGATACGCCTTGCGCTCAAAATCCTTGCCGGACTGCTTGTCAACGAAGATGTTTTTCGCAGGAACCCCTTGCTCGGCCATGGAAATGAGCTGGCGGCTTTCGTTTTGGTGAGCATCGCTCACCCGAACATAACCATATAAATTCATAAGAAAATCCTCCTTATAGCTATTTTAGGGCATGAAAAGAACCCCGCCCTTTCGGCTGTACCGAAAGAGAGGGCTCGCGATTTCTTGTTGCACAACCTTTAATTTGCGAGTTTGGACAAGGGGCTCGGATCAACTTGTGCGATGCGGTTAATTGGCGTAGATAAGCCTTTGACAATCAATGTGTTGTTTGCCGTAATTGCGGTGCATGCTTTGTCGATTTTTGCTAACCCCGCAACACAGCGGTTTTTCAGCCCGCAAATACCAAGCGAGCCACCCAAACCGGGCAGCTCGCTTGGTATTAAATTTTGTCTTTTAATATGGTGGACCTGAAGGGATTTGAACCCACGACCTTTCGGATGCGAACCGAACGCTCTCCCAGCTGAGCTACAGGCCCATTTCGTCTATTATACTCTACGGTTGCGAACTTGTCAAGTTTTTGCGAAAAATTTTTCTTGACAGCGGCGAAAAACTGTGTTATAATGGGTAGGTTGACGCGGGGTAGAGCAGTTGGCAGCTCGTCGGGCTCATAACCCGGAGGTCGCAGGTTCAAGTCCTGCCCCCGCAACCACCACCTGCGCATTCACATTTGTGGATGCGCATTATTTCACTATTGCGCTACCCACCCGCGTTCTTCGCGCACGCGCTCCAAATAGGCTTGGCGGTGCGCCTCGCGTTGTGCTGGCGTGCGGGCGCGGTGCGCTGCTCGTTGGTCTTCTTGTGACGCCATGGTAATGTTCAGCCTGCCGCGACCATTTTCGTCAATTGAAAAACCGATGCCGATGTAGTAATATGTGGGGTTCATCAAAAAGTCGCGTGTGACTTCCCGGCTGTAGATCCGGTTCACAATGTCATTCACGCCACGCTGAGAAAGCGCACCGGAAGCCACGGTGTGCGATGACGAATGCGAGCTGGTTACCTTGGTGCGGTAGTAGCCGAACCAGCGATGATGACGCTGTTGATGTGTTCTGCCGTCTGATGCTGGATTGCCCGAAAAATCGTTGTCGCGCATGTCTAGGCTGTGTTCAATGCTTGTGACGCTCGCCGGCGCATATAGCGAGTATGGATGAATGCCATAGCGGATTCTGTGGTAGTTGATGCGTTGCAAAAACCACTGTTCCACGTCGCTTTGCTCCATGTTGTGTCCTCTAAGGTCAAGCGGCGGCACAACAAAAGTGGAGACATCTAGGGGCTGGGCGTAGAGACTTCTGAAGTCCACATTCACCGGCGGTTCGTCATGGTTGCCAAGGTTAATGTCAATGTTGCAAGCGGCGAGTGCGAGCGCCAGGGCAAGCACGGCTGCGAACACGATGATTTTTCTCATTTCGCTCTTTCCTCTGTAAAATATGCTGTCGCCCCCAACCGGGATACTGTAATTATATCACAAAAAAAAATGATTGTCAACACGGACAACCTGTGAAGGAGAACACCATGTCCATTCGCACCAAACTGCGCGACCGCAAGCTGCCCAACTACACCCGTGGGGAGGAAATTTTCAACATGGCATCGCACATCGCCGGTGGCGGCTTTGCGGTGCTTGCACTGGTGGCATGCCTGGGCGTGGCCATCTGGCAACAGAACAGCTGGGCTATCGGCAGCTCGATTATCTATGGCATCACGATGATTGTGTTGTACACCATGAGCAGCATTTACCACGGGCTGATTCCCGAAACGCCCAAGAAAGTCTTTCAAGTTATCGACCACTGTGCAATCTTCTTCCTCATCGCGGGAACATACACGCCCATTGCGCTGGTTTCGCTGCGCCCGGTGCACCCAACGATCACCTGGGGCTTGCTGGCGTTTATCTGGGGTGTGTGCTTTTTGGGGTCAACGCTCAACGCGATTGACTTGCGCAAGTTCCGCGTGTTTTCGCTGATATGCTACATCGGCTTGGGCTGGAGCGTGGTGATTTTCTCGCGTCAGCTGCTGGAGGCCATCCCGGTGTCGGCATTTGCGTTTTTGCTCGGCGGCGGCGTTGCCTACACCATCGGCTCGGTGCTGTATGTGCTGGGCAAAAAGCGCAAGTACATGCACTCGGTGTTCCACCTGTTTGTGGTGGCGGGCAGTGTGCTGCACTTTGTGAGCATCCTCATTTGCTTCATCGATGCGTAAATCCCCAGGGGCGAGCGGTAAATTTCACAATACCGTTGCGGCAAGCCCCATTTATGATATAAGGAGATTCCTATGTTAGTTGTCACAACCCCGATTCTGGACGGAAAGAAAATCATCGAGTATAAAGGCCCTGTGTTCGCGCAAGTTGCCGAAGGCGCCGGATTCGGCCGTGGCATGGCTGCAGCGGGCCGCGCATTCGTCAAAGGTCGCTCGACCCGCCACGAGGAAATGGTGATCAAAGCGCGCGAAGTTGCAGTGCGCGAAATCATCAGCGAAGCACAAAAACTGGGCGCAAACGCGATCATCGACCTCACGCTGGATTACGAGATGATGGGCGGCGATGCCGTGTTGATGTTCAAAGGCTCCGGCACAGCAGTGGTAGTGGAATAGCGTGCACAACGAGGTTCACATGAACAACTTCGCCCTCACCCTCGCCTACGACGGCACGCCGTTTTGCGGCTGGCAGCTGCAACCCAACGGCACCAGCGTGCAGCAGCAGCTGGAGCACGCCATCGAACAAGCCACGGGCACACACAGCCGCGTCACCGGGTGCAGCCGCACCGACGCTGGCGTGCATGCCCGCGAGTTCGTGTGTAATTTTTTCAGTAGCACGCACATTTCGCCCGAGCAACTGCCCGCTGCGCTGAATTTCTATCTCCCGCCGCAGATTGCTGTGCGGGCGTGCCGTGCCGTGCCGCAGACCTTCCACGCGCGCTACGACTGCAAGGCAAAAACCTACCGCTATCACATCCACAACAGCCCCGTGCGCGACCCATTTTTGCTCCACCGCGCGCATCAAGTCAGCCGCCCGCTTGACGTGGACATGCTGCACGCACAAGCGCAGGATTTCGTTGGCACGCACGACTTCGCGGCGTTTTGCGCGGCGGGCAGCAGCGTAAAAACCACCGTGCGCACCGTGACCCACGCGGCGGTGCAGCGCGACGGCGACAGCGTGATTTTTAGCGTGCGCGGCGAGGGCTTTCTCTACCACATGGTGCGCATTATGGCGGGCACGTTGCTGCACATCGCGGCCGGCAAGCTGCAGCAGGGGAGCATCCCCGCCGTCCTCGCCAGCGGCGACCGCGCACAAGCCGGGCCAACTGCGCCGGCGTGCGGGCTGTGCCTGTGGGAAGTTGAGTATTGACAAGCCGTGCGGGGTGTGTTATACTTGTAGTGACATGATTACGATAGAAAGTGGGTTTTGCCAGTGTTTGAAAATACATTTCTGACGATATTGGGGGGGCTAGGTGCGTTGCTCGCCATGGTGTTGATACCATTGGGGCTTTTCGTAGCTGGCGCGGGTTACTTCAGACAGGGCAATGCCATTGGCGGAGTAATGATGGTTTTGCCTGGTTTGTTGACCGTTGGACTGTTCGCTTGGGGCGTTTTACAAGGAGGAGGGTGAGAAATGGTAGCCATAGGTTATTTGATGACGGCAATCGGTTCGCTGTTGGCGGGGATAGTCGTTTTTGTTGCTTACTTCATTCTGGGTATAGGTATAGATCTTCCGCCGATAGATATGGGTTTTTTTGAGCTTCACTTTTGGATGGCAGGCTTCATTCCCCTTTTTTTTGCGGTAACATTCGGTATCTCTGCGCTGTGGACTTGGTTACGCAACTAAAACACCACAACCCCTCGTTTGTGCGAGGGGTGTTTTTGTTGACAAGCCCCGCGCAATGTGCTACAATATACTCATGTCAAAACATAAACGCAAGAAAACATCCCCAAAAGAGAGAATATCCAAGCTCCCCCGCCTGCTGATTCTGCTGGTGTTCGCCGCAGCATTCGTGGGCGTGGGCTTGTTTGCACTGGGTAGCGTCCGGCTTTCGCCCATCACCGACCTACAGCTGCTCGGTCGCCAAGGCGACGGCTTTCCCGTGGATTTCAGCTACAGCCACGCGCGCCAAGCCGCCGCCGTGGGCAACAGCATTGCCTTGCTGGGTCCCACGCAGTTCGACATCGTCAGCCCAAACGGCTACCGCTCCGTGCAGTTCGCCCAGCCCTACGCCATGCCTGCCCTGCGCACCGCGGGCAGCCGCGCCGTGCTGTTTGACCGCAGCCTGGGCGATGTCGTCATGTTTCGTCGTGGCGGTGTGCTCACCACGCGTGAAATGGGGCAGAGCATCTTCACCGTTGATCTCAACCGCCAAGGCAGCATCGCCGTGGCAACGCGCAGCGACCGTGCCGCCGCCGAGATTTTCGTCTATAACCCACGCGCAAGGCAGCAGTTGCACTGGCAAGTCGAACGCGAGCATCCCGTGGCGCTGCGGCTTTCAAACAACGGCCGCGTGTTAGGCATGGTTCTTGCCGGCACCGAGCAGGCGAGGGTTTATGCCCGCTTTGTGGACTTCCCGCTCAATGTGCCGCAGCCGCGCACAGACATCCGCTTGCCCGGCGTGTGGCTCTATGACACCGCGAGCATCGCAGGCGGCTGGCTCGCTGTGGGCAACGAGGCGGTGTATATCATCCGTCACGGCGCAACTGCCGCGGAGGAACTATCGTTTGGCGGGCGTGCGTTGCTGGGCTTCAGCTTGCAGAACAATGGCTACAGCGCTGTGGTGCTGGAGGACTGGGACAGCCAAGCGTTGTTGCGTGTGTATAACGCACGCGGCGCGCTTGCGGTTGAGCATGCCCTTGCGCAGCGGCCCTACAGCGTGACGGCGCAGGGGCGCGCGGTCTATCTGCACGTGGAGGACGCCATGTTGCGCTGGCAGCGCAGCGGGTTTTCGCGAAGCCAGCCGTTGCCTGCGGGCACGCAAAGCGTGGTCGTTGCCGGGCGTGAGGTCTATGCGCTTTCGTTGCGGCATGTGGAGCACATGCGCCTGCGGTGGACGGCGGAGTGATGTCGCTTTTTTGGGAAAAAGTGACGCAGAAACGAGGAAAAGATCATGCAAAATCTCATGGAATGGCACTTCTCTGTTCAGGACGGAATGTATTTCGACAAACGCAATGAAACCCAATCGCATATTGTTTTTTCAAGCAATATTGTTACGGATGGGTCTGTGAACTATGCTATTGTAAAAAACGGCATTAGTTTGAAAGACGAAATTGAAATCATCGAGCGTTCTTTTAATGAGATGCAAAGGTCTCCTTGCATCTATTTACCAAATGACGAAAATTATGATCAATGGTCACAGTTTCTTGAGCAACGCGGGTATTCGATTCTTTCAGAGGAATCGGTTATGTCATTTGATAAAAAAAATATAGACATCAAATTGAAAGTTGATTTGAATACTATACGCGCAACAGATGCTAAAAGTGCAAGAGATTTTATCGATGTTTTTATCAGCGCATTTGGGGGAGAAAAAACTCCTGAATCACCATATGGAGAACTTGATAAAACTTATATAGATGCTCTTTCGCGTACATTGAACGACAATGAAAAATTCTTTAATTTTGTATGTTATGAAGGTGAAATGCCAGTATCAATCGCTTCTCTTTGTTTCTATGACGGCAAAGGTGGAATATATAGTGTAGGAACTACACCTTCGGTTCGCGGAAAAGGATTTGGGACGGTTGCTGTAAAAGCTTGCATTGACAAATGGCGAGAATTAAAAGGTACTGAATTATTTCTACAAACCGAAGCAGGAATAGCCGTAGAAAAATGGTATCAGAGTCTTGGATTTAAGATTCAATTTACCGGGAGACTTTTTTCAAAGGAATCTTCGCCTGCGGCGTTGGCTTTACAAACGTCGTGTCTTGTGTTATAATGGATAGGATAAATATCATGGGAGGAACACGCTTTGCGCAAACAATTGGCCAAGCTCAAACACCGCTGCCGCATGCTGTGGCGGCTGGCTATTTGGCGCACCTTGCTGCCGTGCGTGTATTATCTGGGTTGCTTGCGCCCCATTGACCCCAAACTCGTCTTCTTTGTGCACGACCACGAAGATAAGCCCGGCGACAACTTCGTGCCCATCATCCAGCAGCTGCAACAACAGGGCTACACCTGCGAGTTTCACGGACGCATCAAAGGCGTGGGCGGGCGGCTGCGGCAATACTGGGCGCTGCTGTGTTTCGCGTGGAAATATTCCCGCGCGCGTGCCGTGTTTTTGATGGAAGTCACCGGTCGCATCGACATTTGCCGCCCGCGCAAAGGCACAGACATCGTGCAGCTGTGGCACGGCTGTGGCGCGTTCAAGCAGTGGGGATATTCCACCGTTGACCTCAAGTGGGGGAGCAGCGCACGCACCTACAAGTTCTTTCCCGCTAACCGATTTTACACCTACACCAGCGTCAGCTCACCCGAGGTCATTCGCCATTACGCTCAGGCCTTCAACAACGACCCAGCAACCATTCACGCTTGGGGCGTGCCACGCACGGATTTCTTCTTCCAGCCTGATATTGTGGCGCAATGCCGCGCGCAGGTGCTGCAGGCGCTGCCCGAAATCGGTGACCGCAAGATTGTGCTGTATGCCCCCACGTTTCGCGGCAACAGCCTGCGCAAGTCGCGCCATGATGACGTGCTAGACTATGACATGATGGACGCGCAACTCGGTGAGTCGTGCGCCTTGTTGCTCAAACCTCACCCGCGTGCGCGCAAATCGATTCCCGAGCCGATGGGCGAAACGCCCTTTGTGTTCAACGCAGCGGACATGCCCATTCACGTGTTGCTGTGCGCGGCGGATCTGGTCATCACGGACTACTCCTCGCTGATTTTTGAATACTCGCTGCTCACACGTCCCATGCTCTTTCATGCGTACGATTTGGGGCAATACGATAAAACGCGCAGTTTTTACTACCCCTACATGGACTTCGTGCCCGGCGACTTGGTGTGGGACACCGAGGATATTATCGCTGGCGTGCAAAAAAATCTGCTGCACGGGCAGTTTGATGCCGAGCAAGTGCGCGCCTTTGCGCAAAAGTTCATGTGCGCCTGCGACGGCGAATCAACCAAGCGAATCATACAGAAAGTGCTGGGTGAATAGATGTTGCTTTCCCTGGTGATGCCCTGCTTCAACGAGGGCGAAAACGTGCAGCCCATGCACGCAGCCGTGATGGAGGCTTTCGCGGGCTGCGGCTACGACTACGAAATGGTGTTTGTGGATGACGGCAGCCGCGACGACACTTACGCCAAACTCAAGCAACTGCACGCCGAGCATAACAACGTGCGTGTGGTGCGGTTCTCGCGCAATTTTGGCAAGGAAAGCGCCATCTACGCAGGTCTGCAACACGCCCGCGGCGACTTCGTCTGCATCATCGATGCCGACCTGCAGCAACCGCCCGCATTGGTGCGCGAGATGGTCGTGTTCCTTGAGCTCAACGCCGACTGCGACTGCGTGGCGGCCTATCAACAAGTGCGCAGCGATGGTCGCGTGCTCAAGTTCTTCAAGAACAATTTTTATCGCATCATGAACCGCGTGACGGAGATTGAGTTTGTGCAGGGCGCAAGTGATTTCCGCACCATGCGCCGCAGCATGGTGGACGCAATTGTGTCGCTGGGCGAGCAAAACCGCTTCGCGAAGGGGATTTTCTCGTGGGTGGGCTTTGCCACGCATTATGTGCCCTACACCGCTGCGGCACGCCATGCGGGCACCACAAAATGGAACAAGCGCAGCCTGTTTCGCTACGCCTTTGACGGCATCATCTCGTTCAGCACCATGCCGCTGCGGTTGGCCTCGTTTGCGGGTGTGCTCAGCGCACTTGGCGCGTTGATTTACGGCTTGGTCGTCATCATCCAGCGGCTGTTCTGGGGCGTGGCGGTGCCCGGTTTTGCCACCCTCGCCGTGCTGATCTTGTTCCTGGGCGGGCTGCAACTGCTGGGGCTTGGACTCATCGGCGAGTACTTGGCCAAGACCTACACCGAAACCAAAGCGCGCCCCATTTACGTGACCAAAGAAGTGCTGGAGCCGAAGGATGACTAAACGACATTCGCCATTCACGTGGGTGATGTTGGGCTACACGGCGCTTGTGGTTGTGTTCTTTGTTGTGCGCAACGGCGTTGGGCTGCGCTTGGTGGCGATGTATGATCGTCGTGGCGTGGTGGTGCTGATGGCAGTTGTTATGTTGATTTTATTGTTGGTGGGCTGGGGTGTGGTGGCGTTTCGCACACGCAAGGCGGCGGGTGTTGCAGCAGCAGCGGTGTCATGGGCAGTTTCGGCGTTGCTATTGCCGCTGCTGCTGATTACTTCGTTCTTCGCAATACTGCCGCCAATTCCATGGCAGCATGAGTTTTTCGCCTCGCCGCAAGGCACAAACCAAGTGGTGGTTTTCTTGGGCGGTGATTGTGGCGCAACCTGTGCCGGGCCGTTTTTTTCTGTCTATCCCATGGTGTTGCCGGGCGTGATTCGCCGAACCCGCAACAGCCGCGGCGAGGTGCGGCGTGACCTCCCGCAAGAAATCAACGCACAATTGCAATGGCTCAGCGAGCGCGAAGTCATCGTGAACACAGGCGGCGAAGAATTTCACATTACATTTTAGAACATAGAGGAATCTCCATGAAACTCGGAATCGTAGGCCTGCCCAACGTGGGCAAAAGCACGCTGTTCAACGTGCTGACCAACGCAGGCGCACAAAGCGCGAACTACGCCTTTTGCACCATCGAGCCCAACGTGGGCATGGCCGCCGTGCCGGACGAACGTCTTACCGCGCTGGCGGAACTTTACCAACCGGCGAAAGTCACCCCGGCGGTGATTGAATTTGTGGACATCGCGGGGCTCGTGCGCGGCGCGGCGCAGGGCGAGGGCTTGGGCAACAAGTTCCTGTCCAACATCCGCGAGGTGGATGCCATCATCCACGTGGTGCGCTGCTTTGAGGACGATGATATCATCCACGTGGAGGGCAGCATTGACCCCGCGCGCGACATCGAAACCATCACCCTTGAGCTGATTTTCTCCGACATGGAGCTGCTCGAACGCCGCATTGAGCGCGGCACCAAGCAGGTGAAAGTCTTGGGCAACACCATGCGCGCCGAGGTTGATCTTGCAAAAAATCTCTATGCCCACCTCGAAAGCGGCAAGGTCGCGCGCACCTTCGCCTGCCAACTGCACGAGCGCGAGCTAATCAATACTTGGGCGCTGCTGACCACCAAGCCCGTGATTTATGTCTGCAATTTCAGCGAAGCGGACTACACCGCCGGCAACATCGAAAGCCATGCGAACTACAGCACCGTGCAGACCATCGCCGCGCAAGAGGGCTCGACCACGCTGCCCGTTTGCGCGGAAATCGAAGCCCAAGTCGCCGAGCTCGACGCTGACGAACGCGCGATGTTCCTGGGTGAGCTGGGCATCACCAGCGGCGGCTTAGACTTGCTCATCCAGCGCAGTTATGACCTGCTGGGGCTGATTTCCTACCTTACCGCAGGCAAGCCGGAGGTGCGCGCGTGGACCATCACTCGCGGCATGAAGGCGCCGCAAGCCGCGGGCAAAATCCACACGGACTTCGAGCGTGGCTTCATTCGCGCAGAGACCATTGCGTTCGACGATCTCATGCGCAGCGGCAACATGCCCGCCGCCAAGGAGCAGGGTTTGGTGCGCAGCGAGGGCAAGGAGTACGTGGTGCAAGACGGCGATGTGATTCTGTTCCGGTTTAATGTGTAGCATAAAAAACCACCCACTAAGGGTGGATTTTTATTGTCGCAGGGGACTAGTCCAAGAACAAATACTGGTAGATAATCTGCACCACCACGCCGTCGCGCACGGCGATTTGCAGCGTGCTGCGACCTTGGTTGAAGTAGTAGAAGCCATTCACCTCACGGTTGTATTGCCCATACAGCCGCGCAACATCCGCTGCCGCCGCGCCGATATAGAGACCTTCGGGCGTGGTCACGCTGTCGTTGGCCAGGCGCACGCTGGCGATGAACGGCGCGCTGCCGTCAGCGGGATAGGTGAGATAGAGAATCATGCCGGGGAAGCGCAGTGTTACATCTTCGCCCTCAATGGCGCAGTTGGGTTCGCGCATTTCGTCAAGGGCAGGACCAAGTGCCGCCAACACTGGTGCAGGCAATGCGCCCATGGTGATTTCCACGTCTTGATAGACAAAGGTGTGGTTCGCTTGCCCTGCGATGGGAGGCTGTGTGGTGGCTTGGGTTGTGCCGGTGTCGCCGTTGGTGCCGCCGCAAGCCGCAAGGGTGATGCCCAGCAGCGCCGCGATGACCGTAGCCGTGATGATCTTTTTCATGTGATGTGCTCCTTTTGATGTTGATTATGATAGCGCGTTGCGCAACAGTATGCTGTGATACACCCGCCCGGTTTCGGCGATTTCGGCTTCCTGCGCGGCTTGCCAAGCGCGGTAGTCCCGCCCGAGCTGCGCCCACTGGGCATCGAGCTGCGGGTCAGTGCCGCGGCGGTCGGTGAGCGATGGCGCGTTGTCCATCAGCCATGGGGCAAGGTAGCGCGTGAGCCGCTGCGCGCCTGCCAGGTTCAAGTTTAAGCCGCCGTTGAAGGTGTGGTATTGATGGTCAATCGTGTCTGTCATGGTGATGGCGTTGAAGTACGGCAGTCCGTGCCGCTGGGCGAAATCGACCACCCAAGCATCCCATGCGTCGTGCCAGTGGGGCAGCAGGCTGGGGGCTTTGAACAGCACCAAGTCGATGCCGTGTTCCTGCGTAATCGCTAGAATGTCATACAGCGCGTCAATCGCCTGCTGACCAAAGCTATAGTCCGGCAGCAGCGCCGGCGGTGGAATCCAGCCGCTGGGCAGCACATCGGCGCGCATCACAAAGCCGTTGATCGAAACCGGGGCGCGTCGCCCAAAGAACGTGAAATCGTCGCGCGTCAGCTCTTGCCAGCGCGAGTGAAAGCGCAGCAGCGGGAACACATACGACAGCAGGCTCTCTTCCGCTGTCATCGACTCCCGCACGGCGCGCAGCATCGGCAGACTCAGACGCATGCCGTCGAACACCATGCGATTGTAGGGCTCGCCATCGTGCGGCGGCGTGGGATACATCAGCGCTTGGATGCTCAGCAGCACCGCGCGCGGCGTTTCGTGCCGCAAGGTATCCTCTAGCATTGCGCGGGCGTGCCACATCAACTGCTGCGGGTTGCCGCGAATGAACGCCGGCACGCCGAACTCCTCCCACAGCACCACGGGCGAGATGTTGGAATACACCTCGCACGAGCCGATGATGATGAGGTCATGGTTGAAGTTGCTTTGGTAGTACTCGGCGGTCAGCGCGCCCTCGAAGGGGTTGGTCATATATTTGGGCATCAGCAACCGCTGCACCGCCCAAAAGGCAACACAGAAAAACACCAGTGCCAGCAAAATAGAGAGAATGCGTTTCATAAAGCTCCTAAACCCCCACCGTCGCGACAAGTCGCGCCACCTCCCCCAAGGGGGAGGCATCAACTGAGCGGATTCATTTTAGCGAGATGTTTGCTTGGTAAATTGCGCGAAGGAAAATCAACGCAGACGGTTGACGCCTCCCCCTTGGGGGAGGTGCCCCGAAGGGGCGGTGGGGGTTAAAACTGCATATAGAAGAAGTCTTGCATATCGAACCCAAGCCCATACACGCCGAAGATGAAAATCGCCAGCACCAGCAGCGCCCAGAAGATCGCAGGTGGGCGGCGCTTTGGCTCATCGCCTCTGGCTTCGCGGCGGAACCACGGCACCGCAATCATCACCGAGATAGCGAGCGCAGCCACCAGCCATTCGAGGGGCGTGAGACCGAACCATATGTCGTTCTCGCCAAAGTAGCGGAAAAACGCGCCAAACTGCGGACGCGTGATGAACGATGCGAAGTGGCGGAAGGTCAGCGGCACGTCCATGTAGATGTCGAACGAGCGAATCAGCGTCAGCAGCAGGAAGGTACGCAGCACCGCAAAGCAAGTGTAGGCTTTTGTCTTGGTGAAGCTGAAGCGCTCATTGAACTTCGCATAGGCGGGCTTGAGTTCCTGCGAAATCATGATGACCACGCCGTTCGCCAGCCCCCACACGATGAAGTTCCACGCCACGCCGTGCCAAATGCCCGTGGTGAACCACGTGACCGCTGTGGCAAGGTGAATCTTGAGCCGTGTTGGCCACTTCTGCATGAACTTCGCCACCGAAAGCGGATAGAACACGTAATCGCGAAACCACGTGCCCATGGTGATGTGCCAGCGCCGCCAGTAGTCGAAAATGTCGCGCGCACGAAACGGCGAGATGAAATTTTCCTCCAAGCGAATGCCCAAGCACATCGCAATGCCGATGGAGATATCAATCGCGCCGCTGAAGTCGGCATAGAGCGCAGCACCCCACACCAGCATCGCGAAAAACGAGAACATCCCGCTGTATTCACCCGGCGTGTAGGCCAGATACTCCACCGCAATGCGCAGCCGAAAGCCCACAATCATGATCTTGAAGAAGCCCCAAATCATGCGCTGCAGCCCGCGCCCGAACCATTCCCAGTCCATGCGTTTTTCGCCCAGCAGAGCCTCGGACACGTTGTTGTAGCGGCTGATGGGCCCCATCATGGCATAGGGGAAGAAAATGGTGAACAGTGCCAGCTTCAGCGGGTTGCGCTGCACCTCCACCTTGCCCCAGAACACGTCAATCAGATAGCCACAAATGCGGAACATGTAGTAGCTGATGCCCACGAAGAAAATCATGTTGGGGATAATCTCCGTGCGGGCGAGTGCTTCGCCGATTTTCACCGCCGCCAGCAAGCTAAAGTTGAACACCAGCCCGGCAATCAGCCAGCTGCGTTGCCGCCGTTTTTGCGCAGCGTTGTAGCCCTTGCGCTCGTCGCGGGTCATGCTGTTGCGGTGTTGGGCGACGTAAGCCTTCTGCGCGGCTTTCAGCTTGCCCATGTGCATTGCAATGCCATAGCTCACCGCCACCGTCACCAGCATCGTGGCAAGCGCCGCCCAGCCCGCCAGGGCATAAAACCCCAAGCTGGCTAGCAAGAGCAGCGGCCACTGCGCGCGCTTCGGCAATGTGTAATACAACACAAACAGCACGCACAAGCCGCCCAAAAACCACGGCGAGATAAACGTCATACCTATCCTCTTTTGCCCCTTAGTTTTTTGCGTCACTTTTTTTCAAAAAAGTGACAAAATCATTCGTCTTCCAGTCGCTCAATCAGCGCCCAAATGGCGGCGGCGGAGTGAAAGTGCTCGGGGTCGCCCATCACGCTGGGCGGGAACTCAACGTCAAAGCGTTGCTCAATCTCGGTGATCAGCTCGACCATCTCAAGCGATTGAATCAGCGCGCCATCGCGGCGAGCATCGTAGGTCGCGAAGTCCACATCGGGGTACAGCTCATTGAGCAGCTCAAGCAGTTTTTCCATGGATGTATCTCTCTTTCAGACCATTGCGGTCGATTTTTCCGTTGGGGGTCAGGGGCATGTGGTCGAGCGCGTGCAGCACGTTGGGCAGCATGTAGGGCGGCAGCTTGGTGCCCAGCGCGGCCTGCAAGTCAGCGCGTTCAAGCGACGACACCGCGCACAAAATCAGCTTTTTCTTCGCTTCGTCAAACAGGCAACACGCCGCCGACACACCGTCAATCGCCAGTGCGGCAGACTCAATCTCGCCCAGCTCAATGCGATAGCCCGCGCGCTTAATCTGGTGGTCACGGCGGGAGATAAACAGCAGGTTGCCCGCATCGTCCAGCTCGCCCAAGTCGCCGGTGCGATAGACCGGCTCGGCATAGCGGCTGTGCAGCGGGTTTTGCACAAAAGCTTGCGCGCTGCGTTCAGCGTCGGCATAGTAGCCCAGCGTCACACAGGTGCCACGAATGCAGATTTCGCCCGCTTGCCCGGCTTGGGTGATGCGCCGGTCATCGTCATCCAGCAGGAACATATCCGTGTTGCGAAACGGGCGACCAATCGGCACACGCGGTGCATCGAAGTCCGTAGGCAGCTCGTAGTGGCAACTCATGCCCGTGCATTCCGTTGGACCATACAGGTTGATGAACCGTGCGTCGGGGCAGGCGGCTCGCCATGCATTGAGCTGCTTTTGTGGGAAGACTTCGCTGCCAAACGCGATGGTGCGCAGGTGCTGCGGAACAACCTCGTTGAGGATGCGCAGCGCAGCCACCATCGTGAACGCCGACGCCACCCAGCACACCGTATTGATGCGCTTTTCGTTGAGGTATTCGATGAGCTTGAGCGGGAAGCTGAAGTAGCTCTTGGGGATGAACCAAGTTTGCGCGCCAAACTTCAGCGTGGGGAACAGCTCCTTCAAGCAAGCGTCCACATAAAGCGGGGCTTGGTTGCCGAAGATGGTGCTCTCGCTCACCTGCAGCACATCGCTGAGCGTTTCGATGTAGTCAATCACGCTGCGGTGGCAGGCAACCACGCCCTTGGGCTTGCCGGTTGAACCCGACGTAAACACCACATAGATGGGGTCGGTGTCGATCTGCCGTGCTGCGATTTCTTCCAGCGCTGGCGCATCAATCGGCGTGTTGATGATGTCGCCGTAGTGCAGCACTTGCCCGGTGAACGCAGGCAGTTTGTCGCATGTCGTGTCATCGCAAATCACCACGCGCGGCTTGAGTGTATCGAATATCAGCTCAATACGGTGGCGTGGCATTTCTTCGTCAAGCGGCACATAGAAACAGCCCGCCCGCACCACGCCGAAGAACGCGCTCACCGCGCAAGGTCCCTTCGCCATGAACACCACCACCGGCTCGTTGGCAAAGCCGCCTGCCGCCAGCGCCGAGCCAATCGCCCGCGAGCGCAGGTCTAACTCGGCAAACGTGAGATGGATGGCATCATCGCAGAAGGCCGCCTTGTTGGGCAGCCGTGCGGCGATGTTATCCAGATAGTCTAAGACGTTGATTCGCATAGTCATTCCGTTTCTAGTTTTTTGCGCTTTCTTCGCAGAGCGCGGAGGAACAAGCACGACAACACAACCAATGCAATCGGCAGTCCAAAGACAAGGATAACGCTCACTACGATATTTGTGTACGGTGCTCCACCATTGCGGTTAACACGCCTGTTGCAGCAAATGCAAACCCATCGCGTGGGCGCAGGCGGGCGGTAGTTTGCGTTGCGCTGCAGCCGCGCAAGAAAACGTACGATTTCGGCTTCGTCGGCGTTGCCGCGTGCGTATCCGCCGCGGGCATGGCTTGTTGTGCGTTGCCAAAGCTCTCTGCCGACATCACTCCAAGTGCTTTGCGCGCCGATGTCAAATTCCGCAAGGTGATAAGTGAGGTTGTCTAGGTCAAAGGTTACATCATACCAAACGGGTGGCCAATCATGCGACCTAAGCAGCCAATGCAATTGCCCCGTTTGCCGATGATAATATCCCCAGAGCGGTGAAAATTCTCTCTCGCTGCCGGGTGCAGCCGTAAGCTGCACAGCACGACCGTTGTCGTAAACATACACCGCACTGCGGTTGACAATTAGCACCATCACGCCGTCTTGCTCAAGCACGCGCCAAATATAGTGCTCGCCATAGGGCACCGGATCGGGGCTTGCGCTTGCCGAAACCGCAAAGCCAAGCACCAGCAGCACGACGAAGAGCAAAATCACAAGTTTTTTCATGACAGTAGCTCCTGTGCAAGAATATGCATCGGGTCGGTGTAGTGTTCGCCGGGCTCGGCCAGCAACGAAAGCTCCGTGCAGCCAAGAATCACCGTCTGCGCGCCGCGGTCGAGCAGCGGCTGGGCAATCTGCGCAAGCGCGCTCGAACAAAGTTTGCCCAGTTTCACGGCGTTGATAACATCCATCACCGCTTGGGTGTCGTCGGGCACAACCGCGTCGATGCCCGCTTGCTGCAGCGCCCGCACAAACGCGCCCGAATGGTAGCTCCCCAGCGTGCACAACAAGCCCGCGTGGGTGATACCTCGCCCAGCCAAGTGCCGCGCCGTCAGCGCAAGCATGTCCAGCAGAGGAGCATCAACAGCGGCTTGCAGTTCGGCGATAAAATGGTGTGCCGTGGCGCAGGGCATCGCGAGCACTTGCGCACTCGCAGCGTGCAGCGTTTGCAGACCGCTCACCAGCGCAGGCAGGGGAGAAATCTCGCTGTTGCCCAGCAGAAATGCGGTGCGGTCGGGCACGCTCGCCTTGCTGTATAACACAATGTCGGGGTGGTCTTGGTCGCAAGTCACCGCGTGCATGCGAATGAGCATGTCATACAGCCTGCAGCTCGCCGCAGGTCCAAGCCCGCCCAAAATGCCGATGGTTTTCATGTGTGTTGCCTTTCTCTGTTCTTTTTTTGGAAAAAAAGAACCAAAAAAACTTAGCCGCTTCGCGGTGGATGGTTAATGACGAGTTGAAGAAACAAGTCTCAATTCCCCTCCGTGGAGGGGTGCCGTCGCAACGGCGGGGTGGTTTTCGCACAGTGACTGAGGGGGCAACTACGCAGGTGTCGCAGCCCCATTACCGTATCACAACCCCTTCGGGCAGTGTGCTGGGGTCAAAGCTAAAGTGCGAGAACCCACGCCCACGCGGGTCAAACGCCGCAGCCTGCGCTTGGGTGAACATGAAGCCCTCATTGGGCAGTTCATGCAGATAGGGCGTGGCGTCAAAGTGATGCCAGCCGTCGCCCAAGTCAACCAACAGCCACACATGGCGTGCGTTGATGACGGGATAACGCCGCATCGTCACCGTGGGAATGCCCACTTGCTCCAGCATAAAGCGCGCAACGGCATAGAACACATAGCAATCGCCGCGGCGGCGCGTCATGCCCTGCACCACGGACTCAAGCACATCGCCGTGCGTGCCGCCTAAGGCATACTGAATGTTCCAGCGCGTCCAGTTGAAGATGGCGCGTGCCTGTTCGGCTTGGGTCATGCCGGGGCGAACGTGTTCGTTCAGAATCGGTTGAATCAGCGCCAGCGCTTGTTCGTGTGTTGCGGCGCTCACCACCACTTGGGCGGTTGCGCGGCTTTCTTGCCCTGCCGGCGAGCGGGCGATGAACACCACCTCATACGTGCCGGGGACGTTCACGTTCACCGCGGAGCTGTCCACTTCAAGGGTGGCTTCTCCGGTGCTGTGATACACGGTGATTCCTGCGCGAAACGCTACGGTGCTGCCGCGCCCCACGTGAATCTCACGCAGACCGTGAATCACCGGCGGCACGCCGTCTTCCACAATGCGCAGCACGCTGACGACGGTTTGGGTTTCGCCTTCGTCGTTCGTGAGCGCAATGAGCACCGTCTGTTCTTCGCCATAGCGCGAGGTGTCGGGCTGCTCCACAAATGCGGGCACAAAGCGCTGGCGTGTGTATTCATTTGGCGCAATGAAATCCCACGGCGAGACTTCCGCGCCAGCGTAGGTCTCCACCAGCTGCGCGTTCGCCCAGGGTGGGGGAGGCGGCGGCGTGGTCTCTAGGTTGCGCACGAACAGTGCGGTCAACGCAAGCAAAAGCCCGGCCAGCAGGCCGAGGGTTATCAGCAAAATGAATCTGGTTTTGCGGCGCTTCAGTGGTTCATCACATCCTTATCCATTATACAGTATACCCTAATTCGACGAATTTGTCAAGCAACTTTAGGTTGCGGGCACATACTGCTTGCAATTGTGGTGTGGGTGTGTTATAATGAATGTGAGATGAAATGTAGGAGCGGTCATGTGAAAAAGAAGCTTTTCGTGATTGGCGCAATTGTGCTGGCGGTTGCCTTGGTCGCAGGCGGCATATTATTCGCAATGCGACCACGCAATATTGACGTTGCCGCACGCATGACCAACGAAATGGTGCACACTGAAGATGGCGCATTGCCGTTTCACATGTACGTGCCACGAGGCGATGCCCCCGGGCTTGGTTGGCCAGTGGTGATTTTTTTGCATGGCGGCGGGCATGGCGCTGGGCATTTTGCGCCCGCGCAGCTCAACCGCGATTTTCCAGTGTTACAATTGTTGTTTGATGAGCAAAACAGCGTTGATCACACGGCTATTGTGTTGTTGCCGCGCTGCCCGCAAGGTTATCGCTGGGCAGATGGCGAACCAAACGTGAGCGGACGCCTGTTCGCCATGCTCGACCAAGTGCGAGCGCACGCCGCGGTGGACGATGCACGAATTTATCTGATCGGCAATTCGCTGGGCGGGTTTGGCACGGTGAGCCTGTTGGCACACCACCCCGATGTATTTGCTGCTGGTGTGGCGAACGCTGCAGGTTGGTCGCGCTATGACGACCCTGCGCTGCTGCCTAACTTGGTGCAAACACCCTTGTGGCTATTCCAATCCGACGACGTGCGGTGGTCGCGCGATTTGGCGCATGGGATTGAACAGCTGGGTGGCACGGTGCGTTACACAGAGTTTTCGCGCAGCCGGCGCGGGACGCTGCAACGTGCGCTTGCCGAGCCTGAACTACTGCCATGGCTGTTTGCACACAGCCGCTGAACCTGCTAGAAAAAACATATACTAAGACTGTAGGAGACAACAATGACAAGCAAAGAACGCGCCGCCCTGCGCGCACAAGCCAACGGGCTGCAGGCGCTGTTTCAAGTTGGCAAAGAAGGCGCAACGCCCGCCGTGGCCGCGCAAATGACCGAAGCCTTCAACACCCGCGAGCTGCTCAAGGGCAAAGTGCTGCTCGAAAGCTGCCCGCAAACCCCGCGTGAGGCCGCCGAGGCACTCGCCGCCATGACAGACGCCGACGTGGTGCAGGTGGTGGGCGGCAGCATGGTGTTTTTCAAGGTGAATGAGGAGCTGCGCCGCAAAGCCGCCGAAAAAGCCAAAGAAGAAAAACGCAAGGCTCGGGAGAAATCTGCTGCAGGACGTGGCGGGCAAAAGAGGAGGTAGCCATGAAAAATTTGCTCTCGCTCATCCTGTGTCTGCTGCTGTTGTGCGGCGTAATTTTGCTGCCATCGTGCACGGCAGAGCGCACTGATGGTGGCGACCTGCCAAGCCACTACGACGACCTCCCGCCCGACTGGACACCCGCCGCCCCGCTGCCCGACGATGCTGTTATCTACAACGATGAAACCGGCATACCTGACACAGCGTTGTACATTGCTGTGTTGCGGGCGATCGAAGGAGCGAAAATGGCTGGCGTGAGCGAACGCGCGCTTCACTTCGAAAGAACAGGTGAGGGCACCTTCACCGCTGGCGAAGCCGCTGCAATAACTTTTTTAGCAATCAGACCTCGTGGCACTTCCACTGACCTGACCCGCTATGAAGATGGTCCGTTTCCCACGCTCGGTCTTGGGTGGTATCCCCCGCGCAATTTTAGGGGCATAGAACATCTAAGAAACTTGGAAGAAACACACCTGATTTTGGGAATGGACTTCGAGCGTCCCGGATGGCTGGGCGAACGACTATACTGCGGGCTGGATAGCCTGAACGAGCTAAGAAGGCTCGAACACTTACCGCATTTGCGCACGTTTATTGGTGAGGGTGATATATTCTCTAGGGCTGACGATGATGGTCACCAAGAACGTCTTGAGAACTTAATGCCATTCAGAAACTTAACTCAACTCACAACGTTGCGTATAAGGGCCGCTAGTATTACAAGCTTGGATGGCATACAGAATTTAACAAACTTAGAACATTTTTGGGTTTTAGGAGCCCCCTCGTTAGATACCAGCGCATACGACATGCCATAGGGGCGGAGGCAATTCGCCCGAACCATAAAATATCACGTAGCCCACACGAGGAGATATCATGTCCGACCAAACCAAGTTCATCCAAATCGCCAAGAACAAAAAAGCTTGGCATGATTATCATGTGCTGGATCAATTCGAGGCCGGCATTGAGCTGTTTGGCACGGAGGTCAAGTCGCTGCGTCAGGGTCGCGTGAACCTCAAGGACAGCTGGTGCGGCATCAAAAACGGCGAGATTTTCGTCCACGGTATGCACATCAGTCCCTACGAACAGGGCAACATCTTCAACCGCGAGCCCACGCGTGTGCGACGCTTGCTCATGCACAAGCGCCAGATTATGCACCTGTTTGACGAAAACAAGAAGCAGGGTCTAGCGATTGTCCCGCTTTCGATTTACTTCAAAAATGGGCGCGCCAAGCTGCAGATTGGGCTGTGCAAAGGCAAGAAGCTCTACGACAAGCGCGAAGACGCCGCCCGCCGTGATGCCAAGCGCGACATCGAGCGCAGCCTGCGGGAGAAGTAAATTCCCCTTGACAATCCCCGCCGTTTCTGCTATACTATACCCATCACTTCTGAAAGGAGTCATGTATGACTATGAAAACAGAGAGGGTCTTTGCGACCTGCTAATTGAATAAAGGCACAAGCTACCGGGCGAACATGACTCGCCGCGCTTTGCTGTGCCGCAAAGCAACCTTCCCGCCGTATGTGCAGCCGACTGAAGGCTGCTTGTTGGTGGGCATTTTTATGTCCAAAATTAACAGGAGGATCCCCATCTGAGTTATAGAAAAACATTCAACGCAATTGACGCACAACCCTTCACCTGCAAGGCCTGCAACGCGCAGGTAACACCCGACGGCGCAGGCACGCGCCACCGCAATCACTGCCCGCAATGTCTCGCCAGCGTGCACCTAGACGACGAACCCGGCGACCGTGCAGCTGACTGCGGCGGCACGATGGAAGCCATCGGTGTTTGGGTGCGCAAAAATGGCGAGTGGGCGATTATCCACCGCTGTCGCCTGTGCGGCGTGCTCAGCTCAAACCGCATCGCGGCTGACGACAACCCCGCGCTGTTGATGTCCATTGCGGTCAAGCCCTTGGCGCTGCCGCCGTTTCCGCTGGGACGGCTGGAGGAAAGGCTTCATCGCGAGGCAATCGAATAACAACCCAAAGGGGCGGAGAAATCCGCCCTTGTTTATCGCTCAAACCACCTGCGCCAACCCAACATACACCGCCGAGCACTGGTCGGCGAGCAAATCTACGAGGTCGGGGCTGTCATAGTCGCCGCGCATCGCACCATCCAAGTCCGTGGTAAGCTTCAAGCTCGCCACGGATTTTTCGTTGCGCTGCAGCCACAGCAGTGTGCCGCGATGCAACCAAGCCGTGCGCTGCATGGCAGAAGTCCCGCTGCCTGGTCGCTGTGTGTGGTGATGCAACTGGTTCAAGTTGAGCTTGCCGGTGCTTTCCACCGTGATGGTCACCGCACCGGTTTTGCTCTGCAGTGTCACGGCGATTTCCTCCCCGCGTGTGTGAAGTACGGCGTTGGCAATCAGCTCCAGCACAAGGGAGGTCATCTCACGCGGGGCGCAGGCAATGTTGATGCGCTCGTGCGGCGCGGCGAAGCTCACGCTGCGGCCATGGTGGCTCAGCAGCAGGTCAGCGGCGGCGCACAGGTCTTCGAGCATGCTGCGCAGGTCACACGATTGCAGCGCGAACTCGTCCTCGCCGCGCGTGGCATCCACGAGATTTTGCAGCGCACGCAAGCGCAAGCGGCACTGTTTGAGCATAGCCTGCAGGTTTGGGTCACGCTTGCGGTCAGGATGTTGCAGCAGCTCGAGCATCAGCGCTTGCAGGGCGCAGCGCAGCTCTCGCTCGTGCTCGCGAGCGATGGGGCTGTGCAGCGCGGTGCGGAAGTTGTCGCTGTAAAGAATGGTTTTCATGGGGTTATTGTTTGATGGCGGCGCGGGAATATTTAGTGGGATTTTTTGGAATTAGGGTTATGTGCGGCGAAGCACCCCCAGTCGCCGCGCCGCGTGACATGAATGAGCCGCCCTTGTTCGCGTCGACAGCCCCCGCGTAAACGCGAGGGCCGCTCAAGAAACGGCTTTATCAAACCCTCTGCGCACCGCCACCCCGAACGACTCCACCGCGTGGACTGAGGGGGCGAAACTTGCTGGCGCTTGCGTCAACCCGCAGTGCACAGCGAAATCCGCCCGCTTTTTCATGCTTTTTTGTGCAACCCACCAAAATTGTGCGCAAGCCTTGCATTACGCCGCTTTATATGGTAAAATTAACAATGAAAAATTAATTTATCGGAGGAATACACATGGCAGTTAAAGTTGCAATCAACGGATTTGGCCGCATCGGCCGCTTGGCGTTTCGCATGATGAACAACAACCCCGATTACGACATCGTGGCAATCAACGACCTCACCAGCCCCGAAATGCTGGCGCATCTGCTCAAATACGACACCGCGCAAGGTCGCTATAACGGCACCGTGCAAGCCGGTGACGGCTGCATCGTGGTGGATGGTCGCACCATCACCATCCACGCGAACCGCAACCCCGCCGAACTCCCCTGGGGCGAACTGGGCGTTGACGTTGTGCTGGAATGCACGGGCTTCTTCACCAGCAAGAAAGCCGCAAGCGCTCACCTCGAAGCAGGCGCGAAAAAAGTGGTCATCTCCGCTCCCGCAGATGCCGAAACCAAAACCGTGGTGTTCAGCGTGAACGAGAATATCCTCGACAGCAGCGACACCGTGATTTCTGCCGCCAGCTGCACCACCAACTGCCTGGCGCCCATGGCGAAAGCCCTCAACGATTACGCCGCCATCCAAAGCGGCATCATGACCACCGTGCATGCCTACACCGGCGACCAAATGATCCTCGACGGTCCGCACAGCAAAGGCGACCTGCGCCGTGCACGTGCCGGTGCGCAAAACATCGTGCCCAACAGCACCGGCGCCGCCAAAGCCATCGGCTTGGTGATTCCCGAGCTCAACGGCAAACTGGTGGGCAGCGCACAACGTGTGCCCGTGTGCACCGGTTCCACGACGATTCTCGTGGCGGTGGTGAAGGGCGCGAACGTCACCGTGGATGGCGTGAACGCCGCCATGAAAGCCGCCTCCAGCGACAGCTTTGGCTACACCGAAGACCAAATCGTCAGCAGCGACGTCATCGGTTGCACCCACGGCAGCCTGTTTGACGGCACGCAAACCCTCGTGACGAAAATCGACGACAACACCGCGCAAGTGCAAGTGGTGTCCTGGTATGACAACGAGGCGAGCTACACCGCACAAATGGTGCGCGTGATTAAGTACTTCTCGGAGCTGAAGTAAGTCTAAATAAAAACGCAACCCCCGGTTCATCATGAATCGGGGGGTGTTTTCGTCGCTTATTGACTGTCGGATGTGGTATCATTTATGTCGTGATTATCTAGTTCTTCTATATCCTGCTGGATTTCCTTTTCTTGCACTCTTTTAAGATATTCAGAGTCGAGCGAGCGTATATGTTTCAATTGTTGAAAAATAAATTTGTCCTCATCTTTATCAAAAAGATACTTGGCTAAAATCAACGGTAAGCCGAGCAGAGTGCTAACAAGTCCGCCTATTGCTGCAACAAGTGCAACTGTGTGTTCAGAAGGATATTGAGCTAGAAACCAAATGATTATACCTGCGCCAACTGAAACGAAAAAGATGATTGCAATAAGCACATAGGCAAGAATCCGTTTTTGATGCTCTTTGGTTTCATAACGCGCTTTTAGAAGGAACATTGCGTCGCGATAAAATTCTGTGTCCAACTCATTTCTTTGCTGGATACTATTTAATCTATCATTATCCATTCTTTGCAGGATACGCTTTAATTTACCACTGTCCATAGCTCAAGTCCTTTAGCCGATTTTCAGCCTTCCCTTCCGTAACGTTGAACAGCCGAGAAAGATATGCGGGAAGCGAATCGAAAGCCGAAATTGTCTTGTTTTCAAATAAATTTATCGCTTTCTTGACAAGCATCTCGGGCATTAATGCCTCTCGTGCAAAACGATGCGCTTCATGCTCGCTAGGATCGTTACAGTCACCAAAAGTTTGACATCTAACCATCTTGCCATCCAACTCAACAAAAAGCTCAGCAAAGCGATGCCCCAATTCAACATGAGCTAACTCATGCATCAGTACACATCGGGCTTCTGGTGAGCCAACCGCATACCTACTATGGATAATAATTTTTTTATCGGGGGTCACTATACCTCTGTAATCCTCCGGAAACCACGCGTGTACAACATCATATTTCATTGCCTTTGCGATGGCATAAGGATCGATCAATGACAACTTCGTTTGGCCATGTCTAACCAAAAGGTCTCGCGCCTTTTGAATGATATTATTTGTATCCATTGATATTTCCTCGTTCATTTTTTTCCAAGTTACAAAAAATTTGCCATTTGCATAATACATAATACCACTCACCTCTCGGGAGTAGCATATGCACACGACGCTTCAATTATGTACACACGACGCTTCAATCGTGTAAAGTCTTAGCGCGCTACAGTTGCGGCGCGGTCGCTTGCGCAAGGCGACGCGGTGATGCAGCGATGCGCAGCACTAAAGCGCCTCATGGTTAATTTTACCACACCGCTTGAGTTTTGTCAAGTGTATTTAATGAAATCCACAAAACGACCAAAACTCAGCTGAGGTTTTGGTCGAAAATCGTCGTTTTGAATAGTTTTTACGCCCGCCGCACCCGCAGTGAGAGATTCACGCCCTGTGCCAGCTGGAACGACGCCCCATGCTGCGAGTACACCACGAAGTGCAGGTGCGCGCCGCACTCAACGTCCGCCAAACCAGCGCTGCACAGCTGGAAGGGCTCGCCTTCGCAGAACTCAGCCGTGGTTGCCGTGCAGGGGATGACCGCCCCGTTGTGCGTCACTGCCAGCTGCACCACGCCGTCGCAAAGCCCCACCCCGCGCAGGCAGCAATCGATTTCATAAACCCCCGCTTCGGCAACGATAGCGCAGCGATTTTCGGCATACTGCGCACCGGCAGCTGGCATGCAGTCGCTGAACGTCAGCGCAAGCACATCGTCAGCATCAATGCACACTTCGCCGCTGCAGCTGTTGAACATGCCGCAGTAGGCCGCGGTGTGTTTGCAGCCTGCAGGTCCTGTTGCGCCGCGCGGACCCGGTGCGCCACGCATCCCGGGCATTCCCGGGCAGCCGGTTGCTCCCGTTGTGCTGCGCGCTGGGCGCGCGGGCTGTGCCGCATTGCGGCCGCCATAATTAAACTTGTGTTGCAAACGCAAGCCCTCCCCAATATGTAGTGATTTCCGTACAGTATATTCACGCGTGGCGAAATTTGTGCATGAATTTTTTTGGAAATTCTATTTTAGCACTTGACAACAGCGGTTTTTTGTGGTAAAGTGGAGTGTACAAGCCCACAAAGTGGAGCAAAGTGGGTTGCAGTGGATAATTCTGTTGAAACTGTGAATAAGTCGGAAAGGTGGATGCAGCCATGGCAAGACTCCCGCGCGGCACGGCAGAAGTGACCCTTGATGCGAAGGGTCGCGTGGCTGTGCCTGCCAAGTTCCGCCCGATTTTCGACGAACGCTACCCCGTGCTGTGGGATGCCCAAGATCCCAAGCGGCGCTGCCTGGTGCTGTCGCACGAAAACTACATCGACGCCATCATCGACCGTGAGATGGAAAAAGTGCCCGACGACAGCCGTGTGGATGTGCACCACATGCTCATCGCCAACATGGAGGACATCGACCTTGATGCCAACGGACGCTTCGTCATCAACGAGCGTTATCATGAGAAATTCGGCTATGCACGTGGCGAAAAACTCTTCCTCATCGCCAACAAAGAGTACATTGAGCTGTGGTCGTTGCCCACCTGGCAAGCATTCAACACGCAAACGCCGCTGTTGAGCCACCGCATCGACTACACGCCCCACGCAGTGAAGGCGGTTGCTGATGAGTGAGTTCCACCACGTTACCGTTCTGCTGCACGAGACCGTGCAGGCGGCAAGCCCGCAGCCCGGCGGCACTTACCTCGACGGCACAGCCGGCGGCGGCGGACACAGCGCATTGCTGCTGCAGCACATGCAAGGGCAAGGCAAGCTCCTCGCCTTTGACCGCGACCCTGATGCCATCGCGCACCTGCAAGCCAAGTTTGCACACGAGCCCGCGGTTCAGCTGGTGCACGCGAACTTCTTTGAAGCCGCGCAACACGTGAGCGACCCGGTCAACGGCATCATTTTGGACTTGGGTGTGAGCTCTCACCAGCTGGACACAGATTCGCGCGGGTTTAGCTATCACCGCGAAGCCCCGCTAGACATGCGCATGAGCCAAAGCGGCACCAGCGCAGCCGATTTAGTCAACACCATGCCCGAGCACGAACTCGCGGACATGCTCTTCACCTTGGCGCAGGAGAAATTCTCGCGGCGCATCGCCCGCGCGATCGTGCAGGCACGCCCGATTCACACCACAACGCAGCTGGCAGAGATTGTCGCCGCTGCTGTGCCTGCCGCCGCAAGAAGAGACGGTCACCCTGCGCGCAAGACGTTCATGGCGTTGCGCTATGCCTGCAACGGCGAGCTCGATGGCCTTGAGCAAGCCCTGCACAGCTTATTCAGCCTGCTTGCGCCCGGCGGTCGCATGGCAGCGATCACCTTCAACTCCCTCGAAGACGCCGCCATGAAGCGCGTGACCAAGCAGCTCACCGCAGGCTGCACCTGCCCGCCGCAATTCCCCGCCTGCGTGTGCGGCAAAACACCCCTGGCGCGTGTGCCGCAAAAGCCCATGATGCCGCCCGCCGACGAACTCCAGCGCAACCCACGCGCCCGCAGCGCCAAACTGCGCTGCCTTGAAAAATTGTAGGAGACCATGCCATGCAACCGCAATACAACAACGATTACTTCGCCATGTTTGAGTCGGCCGCAGCCCCCGTGCGCGAGCCGGTGCGTCCGCATCCCAACACCAAACCGCGCCGTGACGTGCAGCGCAAGCCCAACCTGCGTCTTGTGCCCGAGCCCACGCAATCCGTTGAGAAGAAAAACGAGCACGCCCGCCAAACCTGGAAGCGCTTTTTCACCAGTGCCGTGGTCATCGGACTCGTGGGTGCGTGTGCCTTCGGCGTGATTCTCATGGAAAACCGCCACCACCAAGTCATCGTGGAGCACCAACAGCTGCAGATTGAACTGGCGCGCGAACATGAGCGCAACCTGAGCTTCCGCACGCAAATTGAGCAGATGTTTTCGCTCGAAATCGTGCAGGACATCGCCGTCAACCAGCTGCGCATGGTGCCTGTGCAGGGCGGACGTGTGACCTACCTCAACATGCAGCGCGGCGACATTCGCCTGGACTAGTTGCAACATATTATGCATCGCATTGTGCATACCCTTGTTTGAGAGGGGGACGAGAGAATGACCCGTAAACGAAGAACACCGCAAAGCACACGCTTTCGCCAACGGGCGCTGGTGGTGCTGGTTTTGTTGATTTTTGTGGGCTTTGGCATGGGTGCCACGGGCCTAGTGCGCGTGCAGCTCATCCGCGGTGCAGAGTTCTCTGCGCGGGCGCAAGCCAACCAGTTGCACGACACCGAGGTGCCGCCGCAACGTGGCACGATCTATGATAGCCAGTTGCGCCCCATCGCCGAAAGCGCTGCAGCATCGCTGGTGTTCATCAACCCGAACCTGCTCAACCAAGCCGTTAACCGCGACGAAATCGTGCAGACCATCGCCGATGACTTAGCCCCCATCTTGAACATCACGCCGGAGCATGTGCACCGCCAAGCGAGCTTCACCCATCTTAATCACATGCGGCTGCAGGGGCGCGTTGACGACGAAACCATGCAGCTGGTGAATGAGTTCCGCCGCCGCGAGCTCATCGTACAAGAGAAAACCAACGACCCCGCCTTCGCGGACCAAGGCGGCGTGCGCAACGTGCGCACCACCTTCGGGCGTTACGTGCAAGTGCAGCCCGATGTCGTGCGCTTCTACCGCTGGGGCAGCATGGGCGGCAGCCTCATCGGCTTCACCGGCGCAGATGACGTGGGTCGCTCGGGACTTGAGCTGTTGCACAACCAAGCGCTCACCGGTTTGCCGGGGCGCATCGTATCCGCTCGCAGCGCAGCAGGCGTGAACCTGCCCATCCACTACAGCTCCATCTATGACCCGCAGCCGGGCAACAGCCTCGTGCTCACCATTGACGAAGTGGCGCAGCGCTTCCTTGAGCGCTCGCTTGAGCAAGCCCGCATTGATGCCGTGGCCGACGCCGCCAATGGCATCGTCATGTGCGTGCGCACCGGCGCGATTTTGGCCATGGCCAGCGTGCCCAGCTTTGACCCCAACAACCACCAGCGCATCGCCGACGAAGCGTTGCGCGCACGCATCATGGCCATCCCCGACGAAGAAGAAAGGCGAGCGGCCTACAACCACGCCATGATGGCGCAGTGGCGCAACGGTGCCATTGAACTCACCTACGAACCCGGCTCGGTCTTCAAGGTCATGACCTTCGCTGCCGCCCTCGAAGAAGGCGTGGTGAACATGAACACCACCTTTCATTGCAATGGCGCTATCCAAATTGCCAACCGCCGCATGCATTGCCACAACCGCAACGGTCACGGCTCGCTCACCCTCGCACAGGGTTTCATGAACTCCTGCAACCCCTTTACCATTCACATGGGGCAGCTGCTGGGCAGCGATGTGTTCTATGATTACTTCGAGGCCTTCGGCTTCACCGAACCCACCGGCATCGACCTCCCCGGCGAGTTTCGCCCGCGCGTGGGCGTGAACATCCACTCGCGTGAGAATACCCGCATCGTTGAGCTCGCCAGCACCTCATTTGGGCAAAGCTTTGAGGCATCGCCCATTCAAATTCTCACGGCGGTGTCGGCCATCGCCAATGGCGGGCGGCTGATGCAGCCCTTCGTTGTGGCACAAGAGATTGACCACGCAGGTCGCATCGTGCGCGAGACCCAACCCGTGGTGCGTCGCCAAGTGGTGAGCGAGCAAACCGCCGCTCTGGTGTCCTACATGATGGAGCAAACCGTCATCGACGGCACCGGCCGCAACGCTTACGTCGCAGGCGCGCGTGTGGCTGGCAAAACCGGCACGAGCCAAAAGCTTGGCGCGGGTGAGGGCTACGTGGCATCGTTTGCCGCCTTCGCACCCGCAGACAACCCGCAGTTCGCCATCCTCATCGCCATCGACAACCCACAGGGCGGCATCATCAGCGGCGGACAGCTTGCCGCACCCGTCGCCGCCGAGGTTCTCGAAAGCCTCATGGTGTATAAAAACATCGAAATGCGTTACACTGAAACAGAGCGTCAAGCACTCGGCGGCTCCACGCCAAACCTCGTGCAAATGACACCCGAAGCCGCGCGCGCTCAGCTGCAACAAGCAGGGTTTCGCGTGGAAATCATCGGGCAAGGCGAGCAAGTGCTTCACCAAATCCCCGCGCCAAGGCAGAACATCCCCGCGGGCGGGCTGGTGGTGCTGTATACCGACAACACCGTGGCGCAGCGCATGGTCACCGTGCCGGACTTGACCGGCTTGACCATCACCCAAGCGCAGCAAGCCGCCACCGCCGCCGGGCTCAATATCCGCCTCACCGGCAACTTCAACAGCCACCAACTGCGCACCAACCGTCAAAGCATTCCTGCCGGCACACAGGCGCGCATGGGCGAGAACATCACCGTGCACTTTGTCACCAGCTTCGGCGTGGTGGACAGAACGATTGACTAATGCGCAATGCGTAATTGGGGATGCGGATAAACTCATCACAACACGAAGGAGGCGCGTATGCAACTGAAAGAACTACTGCGCGCAATTGAATATACCGGCAAGCCCGACAACGCCACCGTCACCCACGTGACCGAAGACAGCCGCCTGGTCGTGCCGGGCAGCGTGTTCTGCTGCGTAACCGGCAAGGGTTTTGACGGGCACAACTTCGCCGCGCAGGCACTCGAGAACGGCGCGGTCTGCGTGGTCGCGCAGCATAGCCTTGGTTTGCCCTGCGAGGTCATCGTGGAAAACACCCGCGCGGCTTATGCGCTGCTTTGCGCGGCATATCACGGCAAGGCGCACGAAAAACTCACGCTCGTGGGTGTCACCGGCACCAACGGCAAAACCACCACCACCTGTCTGCTCAAGCAGATGTTTGACCACATGGGCTACAAAAGTGGTTTGATTGGCACGTTGGTGAACATGGTCGGCGACGTGGAATACCCCGCTGTGCTCACCACGCCCGACCCATGGGAGCTGCATGGTCTGTTTGCCGAGATGCTTGCCACCGGCTGCACACACTGCTTCATGGAGGTTTCCTCCCAAGCCCTTGACCAAAAGCGGGTGGAGGGTGTCACCTTCCAGGTGGGCGTGTTCAGCAATCTCACGCAAGACCACCTGGACTACCACGGCACCTTTGAGAATTATCTGCTGGCCAAGCGCCAGCTGTTTGTGCAAAGCGAAATCGGCATCGTCAACCTCGATGACAACGCAGCACCCCGCATGGTGAAGGGCACACCCGCCCGCCCCGTCACCTATTCCATGCGCCGCGACGATGCAGACTATACGGCGAAAGAAATCGCACTGAGCCCACACGGCGTGATCTATCACCTTGTGGCGCGCAGCAACATCGGTCGCGTGGACTACCGCGTGCCGGGCGCGTTTTCGGTGTATAACTCCATGGCTGCGGCCTGCACCGCCCTTGAGCTTGGCATCGACTTGCCGCGCATCACCGAGGCGCTTGCCAAGTGCGTCGGCGTCACCGGTCGCATGGAGCTCGTGCCCACGGACACGCCCTACAACGTCATCATCGACTACGCCCACACGCCCGACGGTCTGGAGAACGTTGTCCGCGCCATCAACCAGACCCGGCAGGGCAAGTTGATTACGCTCTTCGGCTGCGGTGGTGACCGCGATGCCACCAAACGCCCGCTGATGGGCGAAATCGCAGCACAAGGCAGCGACATCGTGGTCGTCACCAGCGATAACCCGCGCAGCGAAGACCCGCAGGCGATTATCGACGACATCGTGGCGGGGATTAAATCCCGCACCAAACTGCACGTTGAGCCCGACCGCCGCGCCGCCATCGCCTATGCGCTGAAGAAAGCCAAACCGGGTGATGTCGTGCTCCTCGCCGGCAAAGGGCAGGAGACCTATCAAGTGCTTGCCACCGGCAAGATTGATTTTGATGAGCGAGTGATTGTGAAAGAAATCCTAAATAAGAAATAAGACATTTCTTGTTTATCGCGACGAAGGAGCAAAGATGAATGGTTTTGTGGCAATGAGTTTGGCGCTGGCGGTGTCGTTGGGCATCACGGCGCTGCTGGGTTTTGTGCTCATCCCCTGGCTGCACAAGCTCAAGTTTGGGCAGGTGATTTTAGACATCGGACCAAACTGGCACAAGCACAAGCAAGGCACGCCCACCATGGGCGGGCTGATGTTCATCATTGGCATCCTTCTCGCCATTGCGGTTGTGCTGGGTATCGACTTTTTCCTGTTGGGCGGGCGCAGCATGATGCCGCTGTCCGGCGGCGTGCGCTGGCGGCTGCTGGCAGGCGTTGGCATGGCGGCAGCGTTCGGGCTGCTGGGCTTTCTGGACGACTACACCAAGGTCGTCAAAAAGCGCAACAAAGGCTTGTCCATCGCCCAAAAAAGTGTGATGCAAATCATCATCATCGGCGGCTATTTGCTGGTGATGATCCTCTCCATGCAGGGTAGCCCCAGCACGCTCATCCCCTTCGTTGGACGTGTGGGCATGCCTGGGTGGTTGTTTGTGTTGTTTGGCGCTGTGGGCATCTACGCCTTCGTCAACGCCGTGAACTTCACCGACGGCATCGACGGGCTGTGCTCCAGCGTCACCGTCATCACGGGGACAGGCCTTGCCGTGTTCGCGGTGATGCGCGGATTGTTCGGCGCAGGTGTGCTCACAGCGGCGCTCGTTGGCGGTTGTGTGGGCTTTTTGCTGTGGAATCGTCCGCCCGCAAAGGTTTTCATGGGCGACACCGGCAGCATGTTCATCGGTGGCTTGCTGCTCGCCATCGCCTTCGCGCTCGAAACCCCGGTTATACTTTTGCCCATGGGCATCATATACGTAATTGAGTTCCTTTCGGATGTCATCCAGATTGGCTATTTCAAGGCCACACGCGGCAAACGCGTGTTCAAGATGGCGCCCATCCACCACCACTTTGAGATGAGCGGCTGGAGCGAGAAGAAAATCGATGTCGTGTTCTGCGTCATCAACGCCATTGGTGTGGCAGTGGGCTTGGGTGTGGTATATTTTGGGCTGCGCGGCATGCCCGGCTTTGTGGTTTAGGGGGTAACTATGGCAGTGCCACGTGCAGAAATGCGCAAAAAATTCACCAAAGAAAAAGTGCCGTTGCGTCAGTTTTTGCTGGGCTACGGCGGCTTTGATTTTCCGTTCCTTGTTGCGGTCACCATCTTGCTATGCGTGGGTCTAGTGATGATGTTCTCGGCAAGCTATGTCTTCGCCGCCCGCCATTTCGGCGACCCCTATCACTTCATCCGCCAGCAAGCGCTGTGGGCGGTGGTGGGTTTCGCCATCATGCTCATCGTCTCCAAAGTCAACCCGGATATCCTGCGCCGTTTTGGTCTGCCGATTATCGTGCTGGTGGTGGCAGTGGGGCTGTTGGTGATTGCTCTGGTCACCGGCACCGGCGGTTTTCGCCGCTGGATCACCATCCCCGGTGTCATTCAGTTCCAGCCGTCCGAGGTTGCCAAAGTGGCAATCATCTGGTTTTTCGCCTATGCCATGGAGAAATACCAAAAGCCCGGCTATGCGCCCGTGCGGCAAACCAGTCTCGTGCCCGGCAAGCGCTTTCACAATTGGTTTGGTCGCTGGTGGTCATCGTTCATGTATTTCATCGTCCTCGCCTTGGTGGCAGGGCTCGTGTTTGCCGGAGACCACGTGTCCGGCGCAATCATCATCGCGGGCATCGGCTTCATGATGATCTTCATCGGCGAGCAGCGCATTCCGCTGCTGGCCTACGCCATCCCTGCCGTGGGCGCGGTGGGCGCGGTGGCGGCGGTGTTCAACAACCCCAACATCTTGCCGGACCACGCCGCAGCGCGCATTATCTCCTTCCTCGACCCCGCCAGCGACCCAACCGGTGGCAATTGGCAGATTCGCCAGTCGCTGTATGCCGTGGGTTCGGGCGGTTGGTTTGGGCAAGGCTGGGGCAGATCCATCCAAAAACACTTGTACTTGCCCGAGCCGCAAAACGACTTCGTGTTCGCCATCGTGGCAGAGGAGCTGGGCTTCATCGGCGCGATCTTGATTGTGGCGTTGTTCGTGTTCCTCGTGTGGCGCGGCTTTGTGATTGCCCTGCGCACGAAAGACCGGTTTTACTCGTTGTTCGTGCTGGGGATTGTGCTGCAAGTTGGGCTGCAAACCGCGCTGAACATCGCGGTGGTCACGGGCATGGTGCCCAACACGGGCATTCCGCTGCCGTTTTTCAGCTATGGCGGCACGGCGCTGGTGGTGCTCATGGCGCAGATGGGCATTGTGCTGGGCATCAGTCGAACGTCCAGCGAGCAAAAGCTGCGAGAGGTATTTTTCAGCGGGCGAAGACGCAAGGCAAAAGCCTTGCAAAGTGCGCCAACATGATGTATAATAAACACGGAAAGGGCGTGATGTGATGGAAATCAGCCAAGAAATCCGCGACATTGCGGAAGTCATACGCCAAGCCGTGCCCGCTGAGCAGATTTATCTGTTCGGCTCTTACGCCTATGGCGAGCCCAACGAGCACAGCGATTACGACTTCTATGTGGTGATACCAGACGGCAGCATGCGCCCGATTGAGGCGATGCAGCGCGCGCAGGGAGCGATATATTCTCCGCAGCGAAAAACAAGAATGCCCGTGGATGTGTTAGCGACAACGAAAAGTGATTTTGAAAAAATGAAATCGTTGCTTTCACTTGAACGCACAGTCCATAGAAAGGGAATTTTGCTATGATGCCCAACGTTGAGTTCGTGTTGCCTTGGCTGGCAAAAGCGAATGGTGATTTGTTGGCAGCACAACGATTGTTTGAGGATTATCATCCCAAGCAACTGGACATTTCCTGCTATCATTGCCAGCAAGCAATCGAAAAAGCGTTAAAAGGTTATTTGTTGTTTGCGGGCTGTGAGCCGCCGCACACGCATAATCTCGGCTTGTTGTGTCAGCTGTGTAGCGACTACGACCAGGAATTTGAGCAATTTTATCAAAAGTGCAATAATATATCGCCCTACGCAACGCAAACACGCTACCCAAACAATCATGAACACACCGAAGAAGAAACCCATGCCGCCCTGCAAGCCGCCCAGTGCATCGTAGACCATTGCACCAAAAAAATCTCCCCATGACTGGAGCACCCATGGACAACAAAACCATCCTTTTCGCCGCGGGCGGCACAGGCGGGCATATCAACCCCGCCTTGGCGGCAGCCGGACTTATCCGCTACCTGCACCCGCAGGCCAACATACACTTCGTCGGCACCGCCGACCGCATGGAGGCCAAGCTCGTGCCCGCCGCAGGCTATGATTTCCACACCATCGAAATCAGCGGGTTTCAGCGCAGCCTCAGCCCGCGCAACATCAAGCGCAACCTGCTCACCGTCAAGCGTCTGCTCACCGTGGGCGGACAAGTTAACCGTCTGCTTGATGCGCTCAAGCCGGATCTTGTTGTGGGCTTCGGCGGCTATGTCGCCGGACCCGTGCTGCGCGGTGCCGCCAAGCGAGGGCTCGCCACCGCCATCCACGAGCAAAATGCTTACCCCGGCATCACCAACAAGGCGCTCGCGAAGCTGGTGGATAAAGTCATGCTCACCAGTGAGGAGGCAGCCGCTCGCATGGACTGCAAGCATCCGCCGGTGACGGTGGGGCTGCCGCTGCGCCGCGAGCTCCTGCAAGCCGACCGCGCAATGTCACGCACGCAGCTCAAGCTTGACAGCCGCCCCATGGTGCTGTCGATGGGTGGGTCGCAGGGCGCGCGGGCGGTCAATGAAGCCGTGGTGGGCATGCTTGGTTTGCTGGCGAAGCAGGGGCGCAGCCACTTTCACCATGCCTACGGGCAATACGGCAAGTGGGTGCCCGAAGCGCTGCGCAACGCAGGCGTGCCCGCCAAGTGCGCCGAGCTCACGTTGCGGGAATACATCGACGACATGCCGCGCTGCATGGCGGCCGCAGACTTAGTCATCGCGCGCGCCGGTGCAGCAACCCTCGCGGAGCTGCAAGCCTGCGGTGTGCCCAGCATCCTCATTCCCTCGCCCAATGTGACCGAGAACCATCAATACCACAACGCCATGACCATGGTGCAACGCGGCGCGGCGGTGCTCATTGAGGAGAAAGACCTCACGCCGCAGCACTTGGCGCAAACGGTCACGGCGCTGCTGGGCGATTCGGTCAAGCTCACCAACATGAGCAAGGCCGCCCGCGCCATGGCGGTGACGGACGCCGCCGAGCGCATCTATATGGAACTCTGTTCTTTTTTTGAAAAAAAAGAACCAAAAAAACTTTAGTCGCTTCGCGGGGGTAAACAATGGTCAAACGAAACAAGAGTTCTCGCGTGCTGCTCATCCTGCTCGCTCTGGCATTGCTGGCTTCGTGCGCTGCCCCTGTGGTGGACGAGCCCATCGCCGAAACCAGCGAAGAAGTCACCACCACGCAGCCTGCGCCCACCACCGAGCCGTTCGTCATCGCCGTTGAGGTGGACGAAGCCGACCCGTTTTCGTTTGTGCTGCGGGCATATGCGGAGTTTGCGCAGTGGAATATGGAAGCACGTCATCTGCACCGCGAAGAATGGCCTGCCGCATTTGCACAGTGGGAAGCAGAGCAACCGCTATTGCAGCGCTTCACCATGTTGCATGGCATGGATATCGCGTGGAGAATTGCATCAAACACAAGCAACTTTAACATGCATATGGAATACGCGCTACATGATATTGATGGGAACGGCGTGGATGAGTTGTTGATACGTTTTGTTCGTAGGGACGGTTTTTACACGTTGTTTGCTATCTATGCCCTCCAAGATGGCGTTGCCGTGCAGCAATTGCAAGATGGGGGACAAAACTCATTTATGGATATTTTCCCTAATGGCACAGTAATAATGACCGGCGGGCGTCAGTTTGATTTTTGGACATCATTTTATCGCTTTGCAGACGGCCAACTGCGCTTAAGCACACACGTGTCTTCCCAACAAAGATTGGTTGAAAATGAAGAGTGGTACACGGCGTTTTACACAGGCGACTGGGAAAACCGCACGCCTATTAGCGAACAGGAATTTCAACGCATTTTTGCGGAGTACGGCGTTGACCTCGTTTTGGGGGTGCAAGCCGGAGCGTCCGAGATGGAGTTCAACTGGCGCCCCCTATTCGTGCCGCAATAACGCAACACATAACGGAGAACCACATGCCAAAACCACGCAAACGAAGACGCAAAAACCGCGTGCTGCCCATCCTCCTAGCATTGCTGGTGCTGGGCGGCACGGGAGCGTTGGTGCATTTCCTCGTGCTGCCTGCATTGGGCGACACCGCACAAGCCGTGCCGCTCGATCAACTCCAGCCCGCATTCGCGCAACAAGCGCACGAGCAATGGTGGACGCTTTCGTCCTGCGGGGTGGTCATGGAATCCACGCCCACGCAGCCAAACCTGATGCCCCTGCTGGGGCGGCCGTTGCTTGACCCGCAATCTGGTCAGCCCGCGCAATGGCAAGGTGTCGCCACCATGCCGCAAGACCTGCAAGCCATGCACGACACCCTGCGCGCGAGCTCGCTGTGGCAGCAAACCAGCGCCCTGCGCCTGTCGGGCTACACCCTGCCGGACTTGGTCGTGCAGCAGCGCATCCGCGTGCGATTCGGCACGGCGCTGCACGTCGGCGGCGCGCAGACGATCCCCCTCGCCGACCGTCTTGCCTTGGTTGACCAAGTGCTTCGCCAGCTTGACGCACAAAATCCGAACTACCGCGGCGTGCTGGATTTAAGCGTGCAGGGGCAAATGCCCTTCACCCCAAACTGGGACGCAAATTGGACACCCTAGCGGGATGTTTCGCGAGCGCGCCGGTGGGGGTTTGTGCCGCCATAAAATTTTGCTTGCATTTTCTGCCAGGACATGCTATAATATAGTATACTATACATGTTGGGGGGAGAATACCCTTGTCTTTTGAATTTATCAACGAAACCAGCCAGAGCGTGCAAATCAAAGTCATTGGCGTGGGCGGCGGCGGCGGCAACGCCGTGAAACGCATGGTAGAAAGCCATGTGCAGGGCGCGGAGTTCATCGCGGTGAACACCGACCGGCAGTCGCTTGAGATCTCGTCGGCCACGCACAAGATCCAAATTGGCGAACGCGCAACCAAAGGGATGGGCGCGGGCGGCAATCCTGCCATGGGCGAAAAAGCTGCCGAAGAAGACCGCGAAAAAATCGCCAGCATCTTGCGTGGGGCAGACATGGTCTTCATCACCGCAGGCATGGGCGGCGGCACCGGCACCGGTGCAGCACCCGTGATTGCCGAAATCGCCAAAGAAATGGGCATCTTGACCGTTGGCGTGGTCACCAAACCATTTGCGTTTGAGCGCGCCAACCGCATGAACGCCGCGCTTGCGGGCATCGAAAAACTTGCCCGGCAGGTGGATAGCCTCATCGTCATCCCCAACGAGCGCCTGCGCAGCCTCAGCCCCAACGGCAAGCTCTCCATCAAAGAAGCGTTCACCAAAGCCGACGAAGTGCTGGTGGACGGCGTGCGCAATATTTCGGAGCTCATCAAAGTGCCTGCCTACATCAACCTGGACTTCGCCGATGTTTGCACGGTGATGAAGGGCGCGGGCTATGCGCATCTGGGCGTGGGGCGTGGGCAAGGCGAGGAAAAAGCCAAGCTCGCCGCACAAAACGCCCTCGTTTCGCCGCTGCTGGAAACCCGCATCGACGGCGCGAATGGGCTGATTATCAACATCCGCGCCAGCGAAGACCTTGACCTGGGCGACGTGGACGAAGCGGTGGACATGATCACCGCCAACACCGACCCGAACGCGCACGTAATCTGGGGCATTTTGTTTGACCCGGACATGGACGACGAAATGATGGTCACCGTCATCGCCACCGGCTTTGACCCCGCAACCGTGCAGCAGCAAGCCGAAGAAGTGCAGCAAGCGGCGCGTGCGCCGCGTGTTGCAGCGCCGGTTCAGCAGCAGGTGCAACAACACCAAGCCCCCCTGCCGCCTTTGCCACTAGCCTTTGATAAAGCACCGCGAAGCGACGCAGCCCCACCGCCAGCGCCGCCGTTGGCTCCGTTGCCGCTGTTTGACATGCCCGACTTCCCGCCGCAACCGGTGGCAAAACCCGCGCCGCCGTTGCAGCCAGTTGCTCCGCCTGCGCAGGTGGCACAGCAGCCGGTTGCCCCACCGCAAGTGGTGCGTGAGGAAGCCCCACCGCAACCCGCAGCACCGCCGATTGTGCTCTTCCCGAATAAGCAGCGTGAAACCGCGGTGGACTTCACCCCCGCCACACCGCAGGTGGAAGATGACCTTGATCCCAACCTTGAGCGCGACCACGAAACCGTGCTGCAAATCATCCGCGGGCGCATCAATGCGGCAAAACAACATGACAATTAATCGAACGGGGCGGATGAGAATCCGCCCATTTTTTCTATGGAGGCTCTATGAAATTGCTTGTGCTCGACGGCAACAGCATCCTCAACCGCGCGTTTTATGGCATCAAGCTGCTCACGACGAAAGACGGTCGCTACACCAATGCGATTTTTGGCTTTTTGAGCATGTATCTCGCCCTGCGCGACCAAGCGCGACCGGACGGCATCGCCGTTGCCTTTGACGTGAAGGCCCCCACCTTCCGGCATGAGATGTACAGCGGCTACAAGTCGCAGCGCAAGGGCATGCCGCCCGAGCTCGCCGAGCAGTTGCCCGTGCTCAAGGAACTGCTGACGGCCATGGGCTTGCGCGTGCTAGAATGCCCCGGCTGGGAAGCCGATGATATTCTGGGCACGCTCGCTTATTCATGTGCCGATGACGATTGCATCTTAGCCACCGGCGACCGCGATGCCCTGCAGTTGGTGAGCGACCGCGTGCAGGTTTGGCTGACCAAAACGCGCGAGACCATGCGCTACACCCCCGCTGTGCTGCAGGAAGAATACGGGCTCACGCCCGCGCAGCTCATCGACCTCAAGGCGCTCATGGGCGACAGCAGCGACAACATCCCCGGCGTGCCAGGCGTGGGGCAAAAGACCGCACAGACCTTGCTCACACAGTTCGGCACGCTGGAGAACCTCTACGCCAACCTCGACGATGCGAGCATCAAAGTGGGCTTGCGCGCGAAGCTCGACAGCGGACGCGACAGCGCATTCATGAGCCGCGAGCTGGGCACCATCGCGAAAAACGCGCCCATCCCCTGCGACTTGGCAAGTTATGTGCCGCAGCCGCCGGACGCCGCCAAAGTCACCCGCATGATGGCAGAGCTGGAGATGTTCCGTCTGCTGGAAAGACTGAACTTGCCCCCCGCAGGGGCGGCGGGCGCGCCACCCGAACTATCTCAAAGAAACTTCACCGAACAACACGACCTGCCCGCTCTGCTGGCGCGGCTGGGCGAGCGCGTGCACCTCACCGCGCAGTTCAGCGGTGACCTGCTGGAGGGCTTGACCATCGCCGAAGCCGAGCAGGATAGCCTTGTGCTGTGTGGCACGGGCGGCTTCTTCGGCTTTGCGAAAACGCTGCTGGAAAGCCCGCAGCCAATCTACTGTGACAACAGCAAGGCGCTGTGTCGCTGGGCGCTGCAAAATGGCGTGGCTGCGCGCAACATCGTGTTTGATGCAGCGCTGGCGGCGTACTTGCTCAACCCGGCGGGCAGTGGCTACGATGCCGCGCGGCTGCTGCAGGAATACGCCTGCGTGGATTTCACCGCACTGTGCGCTAAGCTTGAAAACCTGCTGCGCGAGCAAGGGCAGTGGGCGTTATACACTGAAGTTGAGCTGCCGCTTGCTTGCGTGCTGGCGCAAATGGAGCTGCATGGCTTCGCGGTGGATGCCGCACGCATCGCGGCTTATGGCGACGAACTGGGCGAGCGGCTCGACGAGCTCACGCGCGAAATTATTGAACTAGCGGGCGGCGAGTTCAACCTCAACTCGCCCAAGCAACTCGGCGAAGTGCTGTTTGAACGCCTGGGGCTCAAGCCGCCAAAGAAGACCAAAACCGGCTACAGCACCAGCGCCGAAGTCCTCGAAGAATTGCGCAGCCACCACCCGATCATCGGGCTGATTCTCGACTACCGCGTGCTGCAAAAGCTCAAGAGCACCTACTGCGACGGTCTGCAAAAAGTCATCGATGCTGACGGTCGTGTGCGCAGCACGCTCAACCAAACCGAAACCCGCACCGGGCGCATTTCGTCCAGCGAACCGAACCTGCAGAACATCCCCATCCGTCGCGCGGAGGGTCGGCAGCTGCGCCAGTGCTTTGTGGCAGCGCCCGGGCACAAGCTGGTGATGGCCGACTACTCACAAATTGAGCTGCGCGTGATGGCCGCCATGGCGCAAGAAACCACCATGATCGCCGCGTTCGCCGCGGGGGAGGATATCCACACCGCCACGGCGTCGCAGGTGTTTGGTTTGCCGCCGTTCATGGTGCTGCCCGAGATGCGCAGCCGCGCGAAGGCTGTGAACTTCGGCATCGTCTACGGCATCGGTCCGTTTTCGCTCGCCAAGGACATCGGCGTTTCGATGAAAGAAGCCAAGGAATATATCGACGGATATTTCGCACACTACCCGAAAGTGCAGGCGTTTCGCCAGCGGCTCATCGACCAAGCCACCGAGCGAGGCTATGCCGAAAGCCTGTTTGGTCGCCGCCGTGCCCTGCCGGAGCTCGCGAACTCGCAGCGGCAACTGCGGGAGTTTGGGCAGCGCGTGGCGGTGAACATGCCCGTGCAAGGCACCGCCGCGGACATCATCAAAATGGCGATGGTGCGTGTGGCACAACGGCTCGAACGCGAAAATTTGCAGGCGCGGTTGATTCTGCAGGTGCACGATGAGTTGATTCTCGAAGCACCCGCCGCCGAAGCCGAGCAAGCCGCCATCGTGCTGCGCGAGGAAATGCAAAACGCCGCGCAGCTTGCCGTGCCCATGCTGGTGGATGTGAAAATCGCCGAAACTTGGGAAAAATAGCCTTGACAAAATTGTAAAAAAATGCGATAATAGATAGAAGCATAGGAGAGATGCATGAGAGTGATTACCGGCACGGCGCGGGGTGTGCGCCTGCAAACCCTGCCCGGCGAAGATACCGTGCGGCCAACCAGCCAGCGCGTGAAGGAAGCGATGTTCAGCGCAATCCAGTTTGAGATTGAAGGTCGGCAGATTCTCGACGCGTTCGCGGGTAGTGGTCAACTGGGCATTGAGGCGCTCAGCCGAGGTGCCGCGCATTGCTTGTTTTTAGAGCAAGACAGTCGCGCGCAAAAGCTCGTGCAAGAAAACATCGACCACGCCAGATTCACCGACCAAGCCAAGCTCATGCCCGTGGATGCCGTGCAGTATATCCGCCGCACCAACGAGCAGTTCGGCGTGGTTTTTCTCGACCCACCCTTTGCCACCGGCGTGCTGCAAGAGGTGCTGCCCCTTGCCGCCGAGCGGCTCACCCCCGGCGGGCTCATCGTGTGCGAAACCCCGGCGGACGAAGCCATGCCCGAGCTGATGGGCGATGTGGCACTGCGCCGCAGCTATCGCCATGGCCGCACGAAGGTGTGTGTGTATCAGAAAGGAAGCTAGCCATGACTCGAGCCGTTTATCCCGGCAGCTTTGACCCCGTGACCAACGGTCACCTGGACATCGTTCGCAAGGCTGCCGCGCTGTTTGATCACGTGGTGGTGCTTGTGGCGGTGAACGCCGCGAAGAACTGCACCTTCAGCCCGGCAGAACGCGTGCAAATGCTGCGCGACTGCACCGCCGACATGCCCAACGTCACCGTGGATGCATCCGAGGGCTTGGTGGCGCATTATGCCGAACAGGCGCAGGCGCGTGCCATCGTGAAAGGCTTGCGCGCGATGAGCGACTTTGATGCGGAGTTCCAGCAGGCGCTGGTGAACCGCCGCCTTAATCCCAACGTAGAAACCGTGTTCATTCCCGCCGGCAGCGACAGCATGTTTTTGTCCTCCGGCGTGGTCAAGCAAGTGTGCGCGCTGCACGGTGACATCAGCGCCTTTGTGCCGCAGCAGGTGCGCCCGCAAATCATGGAAAGACTCAAAGAAAAATCATAGGATGGGGAAGACAACTATGGACAACATTGACCTGATGTTCACGCAAATCCAAGACGAAATCGACAGCTCCACCAAGCTTGGCCGCTCACGCCTGGTGGACCCAAAAATCATGCACGACATGATCGAAAGCGTGCGCGCGCAGCTGCCCACGGTCATCGAACGCGCCAAGGAAATCGTGGCCAAGCGCAACGAAATTCTGGAAAACGCCCGCGCCGAAGCCGATGCTCTGCGCGAGCAAACGCATCAATCCATTGCGCAGCGCGAAGCAACCTTCCAAGAGCAAATTCAAGAGGCCACGCAAAAGCACAAAGAGCACGCCATGAGTTTGCGCGCGCAGGGCGAGCAACATATCGCGGACGCAAAAGCCGAAGCCGAGCGGCTGCTGGCGGGGCACGAAATCACACAAAACGCCAAGGTGCAGGCCGAGCAACTGCTGCACAACACCCGCGCGCAGGCCGAGCAAGAAAAAGCCGACGCCCGCGCCCGTGCAGACAAAACCATCGCCGACGCCAATGCCTACAGCAACGAGCAAATTCGCCGCACGCAGGAATGGGGTCAGCAATATACCGGCAGTGTCAGCGGCGTGGTGCAGGAAATCGTCAACGAAGCCGAGGAGATTCTCGCGCGCTCGCTTGAAGATGTGCGCGCCACGCAAAAGCGCCTGCAAACCAGCATGATGAAGTCCGCCGTGCCGCCCGATTTTTATCCCGCCGACTTGCCGTTGATTGATTAGCGCGGCGCGTGAGCTGTTCTTTTTCTTGAAAGAAAAAGAACCACCCCTGCGGGGCGCAGGCGCTTCGCGGCAATACTTGAAAATCACAAAAACCCCCACTTTCTGCGTGGCAGAGAGTGGGGGTTTCAGATAATCTAGGTTTTTTTGCGCACTTTTTTTGCAAAAAAAGTGCAAAAACTCCGCGCCCGCAGGCAGCTATTTACGCTTCGTGCGCACCCGCACGCCATGCTCGCGGCAAGCCGTGGCCTTCACGTTGCCCAGCGGCGTTTTCACGGCAAGGCTTGCCTGCCCGGCTCGCACATTCAACGTCAGCTGCGATGCCCGCAGGCTTTCCTGCGCCGCGGCGAGCTTGCGCTGCAGTTTAGCCACTTTTTTCGCCCTGCAGTTCACCATGATTTTACGCAAATTTCTCATGCAAATTCTCCTCTCTCGTGTTAATCAAACAAACGCGACATACATATACATCCGCCCGCCCTCGTTCATCGAGGGAATCATGTTGCCGCTGACGAAGCCGCCCATGTTTCGCACCAAAAACCCACTGGCCGAGATTTCCACGCCCATGCTGCCAAAATCGCCTGCCGCAAAGCCAAACCATGATTGCAGCGTGCCCACCTGCACCGCCGCAGACTGAATGCTGCTGGCAAACACAGCACGCGGGCGAAAGCCGATGTTGATTACGCGGCTGGTTGCACTGTTGCCCATGTATGTGCCGGATTGAATGGGATTGTCAATCCACGCGCGGTCGCGTTCGTCCAAGTGCAGGTCGCGGTTGTTGATGTGGCTGCCGCAAAGCAGCTCCTTGTACATAAACGACTTGAAGTCAATGCCCGTGCTTTCGGCCGGACAAAACTGCGCATGCACGTCCGTCCAGGCTTCCAGCACAAAGGCGTCGGTGTCGCGCTGGCTGCGGATCTCCCGGCAGCCGCTGGCGCGAATCTCCAAGTTGCTGGCGAAGGTCATCACATCCACCACACGGGTGAAGATTTCGTGGCAGCGTTCGCCGCCTTCGCTAAACGGCACGTGTATGTCAAGCCGCAAGCGTAGGCTGGCGGTGCGGCAATATTCTTGGCGTTCCAGCACGCCGTTGTCGTTTTCCTCAAACTTGTCGGTAATGTTCACCGAGCTCATGCCCACCGCCACAATCGGGCGGCGCAGCGGCACGGCTTTGTTTCGCGCCGGAAATTCCGTCAGGAACTCCAGCCCCAACGCCACCAGGTGATCTTGTTCGCTCAGCCACTGGCAAACCGCCCCCGGCAGCGCACTGATTGCACTGTTCATTCCACAATACTCCTCACTACTGCCCAAATGTGGCTAGGTTTGTCGCCAAAGTGCACGATTTCCGCGCGGTCCACGGTGAAGCGTTCTTCGCCGCACTGTATCCACGCATCACGCCCCAGCTGGGTCAGGTCGTGCTCCGGCGGACCGAGATACAGATAGTGCCCCTCGCGGTTGAAGCCGATGCGCGTGTTGATGCCGCCTAGATACATCCGGTTTCGGTGGCGCAGCGGCTGAATAAATGCGCCGAAGTTCTCGCTTTCCCAGCCATCGGGCAAGCACACGCGCGCCTGCCGCCCGTAGCGCGTCATCACGCTTTTGATGTCGCGTGTTACGTTCATGTTGTTCATGTTATCTCCTAGTGATTAGTAATTAGTGGTTAGTTTCGAGCAGTGGCGCAGATAACATCCACTAACCACTACTCACTAGCCACTATTCACTACGCAACGCGCACGCTTTCAAATGCCCAGCGTCCGTCCCGCAGCAATTCGCTGATATCCGCCATGGCAGCGTCGCGTTCTGTGATGGCGATGCGCAGGCGGTCGCGCGCAGCTTGTCCGCGCTTGTTCACGGTGATGTCACCGGCTTTGAAGCTCTCCACGCCGTCGCCGTCGCTGTTTTCGCGGCGGTTGAGCACCATCACCAGCGCCGCACAGGCCGCCGCACGGCTCAACCGCGGGTCAGTGCGATTGAGCAACTCGCCGTCCTCGCCCCGCTTGAGCTTTGCCAGCAACTGTTCGGTTGCCGCCGCGCAAAACGGCAGCGTCTCGTGCGCCTCGTCGTCGGTCATTTCCACCAGCAGCCGCAGCTGCCCTAATACCGTGTGTTGGTTCATGTTATTCTCTCCTTTTTGCGACTTTTTTGAAAAAAAGTCGCCCAAAAAACTTCAGTCGCTTCGCGATTGATTCTTGTGTGATGTGCAGGTGTTGCCAAGGCCTCCCCCGCTGGGGGAGGAAAGCGCGTCGCAGACGTGCAGGTGGGGGTTGCAATCATGCAAAAACCTTTAGTCGCTTCGCGATTGACTCTTCATGACAAGCTAAAGAAACAAGCCCCTGCCCCCCTCTGATAGAGGGGGGATGTCCCGCAG
>Ga0209755_10000198_pt1 | contig 115482 bp, 99 predicted proteins | sample TergutCo191P1_FD_187301 | JGI IMG/M metagenome (GOLD analysis project Ga0209755, IMG submission 187301) | Cornitermes sp. P1 segment gut microbial communities from Petit-Saut dam, French Guiana - Co191P1 (SPAdes) (version 2) | ecosystem: Host-associated > Arthropoda: Insects > Digestive system...
GAAGAACAGCTAAGATGCTGATAGGTAGTGGGGGTAAATAGCCAGATGTGGGATTGTTTCATCCATGTTACAGTTTGGTTACAGAATAAATTTTTTATTTAGTCTTAGCTTGACGTAAGCCTCTCCGCAACGCAACCCCGAAAATATAAGGAAAACGAATATGCGCGAATCCGGGTTGTCTCTGGCATCGTGAACAACCTTTGTGATATCACTTTTCGTAAGAAATTCTTTTCGGGTTTTTATTTCTCTAACCTTTGGGAGTTCGACGGCATAAAGCGGATTTTTTAGAATCATGTCGCACTTTACCGCATAGTTGAAGAAAATAGAAATCAATTTATGGACGTTCCTTACAGTATTAACGCTTATATCTGCGGCAAGCATACTGTTGTAAAATCGCTGTACATCAATTGCTTTAACTTCCGATAGCTTCATGCGGTATAGAGATGCAGGCTTTATGCGCAACCTGTAATCTGTTTCATAACGTATTACTGTAGCCGGTGCAAGTTTAGGCTTGTGAACGTGAGTAAACCACTCATAAAAAACCGCACCAAGCGTTAATTTATCATGCCCGGCAGACAGACCCCGCTTTATGCCTTGTACATATTCATCCCGTTTGTTCTCTGCATCGCGCTTGCTTTCGCCATAAAATTGTTTGCGGATTGCTGTGCCGTCTTCTTTATGACCTACCGTGGCGGTTACTCTGTAGTAATCCGAGCCGTTTATTTTTGTGTTTGTTTTACGTGGCATAAAAATCCCTCCGTTATGTAAACTTGGCAAAATTTTTCTCTTTTTCATGGTGAACCTTAGACCAGTATAATAGTCAAGGCTGCAATTGCATTTTATTGCACAGTTTTATGTGAATCGCAGTAAATTGGCGAATATTCCAAAGGTGCAATTCATGGTTTTGCATGGTTATTATTAACTTGCGCGTTAAAAATGTGTTAAATGGCATGATGAGGGGGTAATAAAATAACCACTCAAATAAGCGGATTTTCCTGTGAGTTTAAGAGGGGGATTTTTTACTAGGGTTATACGGCGTGACGCTTTGGTGGAGTACGATTCACTTTATACTCATCAAGTTTGACTTTTGTGCCTGTTTTTATGTCAACTTCAAAAACCTCGTTGTAGCCTTCATGCTCAACCTCTACCGTAAATTTTCCGTTTTTTATGAACTTTCCATAGTGTGGATTTTTAACGGCATTTGCAAAATCGTAATTATCTCTCATTTTACACCTTCATCATGCGATGCCCTCACTGCGGTATTTTATGGGTGCTACCATGCGATATCTTCAAATTTTATGGTTTTTCCTTGCCTGTATTCTTCCATTGCTTCATTGTGGTTTGCAATATCGTCTGGAGTTGCAATATCATCTGGACAGAGACGTTGCATGAGTTCAAGAACCAGATATTGCTCGCGCTCCGGTAAAAGTTCAAATGTTTGAAAGGCTTGTTTCTTCATTGCCAGTGACATAATTACACCCCTTTATAAATTTGCCCACGCGGGGCAACATCTTCAATTAATATCGTATCGTTGTCCGGATATGAAAATACTATACGCCAGTCGCCAACGCGAAGCCTGTATAGTGCTGTGTGCCCTTGTAGTTTTTTTGTATTTCCATCAGGCAATGCTTTAATTTTACGCCCAATTCTGCCTTTGGTTGTCGCATCCATTTTTGCAATAGCTTTTGTCGCTTTGCTTGAAAATTCGATATTCATGTGATGACCTCACAGGGGTAATCCGTCATGGTTGATTCTCCTTTTAACAACGCTGTTGTTGCCACTGGTCAATTATGTACTAAAAATTTTTAATATGCAACCCACCAAAATGGTGGTTTTTTTGCGTTACGTTTCCGGGGTGAGTTACGGGGCGAACTCTACATATGTCACTTTTTCGTGAAAGTTTTTGATGTGCAGTTGACGTGGTGTGGTGCGTTCGCCCTGCATTCTGGTGCTTGAAATTACATAATTTGTGAATTACACTACATCCAAACCATTCCAAAAAAACGAAAGGAGAACAGGCATGAACAAAACAAACCAAACTAATAAACCGCCATTGCTATCCATCCTGCTGGCACTTGTTGCTGGAATCTTTGTCATTTACGGGAGTAGTCCGGACATAGATGTTGCCCGCGCTATCGGCATAGCTGTTGTTATCAATATTTTTACTGCGTTCATTTTCACGTTTATCTTCGATTGATTTCATATGGTAAGTAGCACAAGCTCCAGATAGCGACATTAGACCAAGCATAACAAACATGAAAGGTTCATTGATACCGATACTGAAAACCCTATACATAACACCTTCTGTGTCCCACTCAAAACCAATGCTACGTGAAACGTATAAACCTGTGCTTATACAAAGAAGCACAATGCTACACCCCAGTTGTAAATAAAAATTTCTGGCATTTTGGGATATTCGTTTTTTATCATTTGGAGCAATCCTTCTCACGAGAATGATTTGCCCTCTATATCTTGCGTAAATCCACGGCAAAATTGTCAAAACTGCGGCAGTTAAAACGCCAATGGCAATTTCAGAGATTACGTCTATCATAAACACTAACCCCCCCCTTTTTCTTGGTATAAACGCCGCACACGGGAAAAGAAAACCCCGCAAGGCTATGTATGTGAATTTCTATAAGGTGAACCCGCCAAGAAAGGCGGGATTGCGGCTATTTGGTGGTATCCGGACAGATGTAGTCTGCGAACTCTACATATGTCACTTTTTCGTGAAGGCTTTTGATGTGTGGTTGGCGTGGTGGGGTGCGTTCGCCGGGGACTACGGGGAGGATTGTTAAGCTAATTTGTCTTTCTTGCTTTTATATACATCTGCGCCCATGTATCCAGCAAAGCGTTCTAGCGCATACAAGCTAGGGTCTCTTTCTCCACAAAGCCAAGAAATCACACTTATTTCCTCAAATCCAGATGTCTGTGCTAACGTTGCAATATCCGTTCTGTCGCGTGCAACAAGACCGCTTAAATCAAACATAATCTGCGACAACTCTTGATTTTTTTTATCGGACACCTTTGACTCGGGGAAGTATTGCGGGTAAATGATGCGACCAATCTTGCGTTGATAATAAAGGTTTATCAAAAAAAACAAACGAGAGCCTTCGCCGTCCCAATCAATTTCACCATGATATACATCAACACCATCTTCGTTCACTTCGCTACGCTCCTTGTCTAATCTAACATCAACACTTACACGACCTACCATTTTATCATCGGAGGCTTCGTATTCTACAATTAGACGCTCATCTTCAAGGCGCATATACGACTTTACGGTTATCGGCAAATCACTAATGCCTATTTCTGCATCCAAAAACGTAACGCCATCAGACATCGTGCACTTGTACAAATGGGGTGTACCATAAAAAGTTGTCCCGTCATTTGTAGTTCCGCTTGTCGCACGGGGATTACCCAATTCTTCTAAAATACTTCTGCGAAAATTATTCAGATTAGAAACAAAAGCATCTACACTTAGACCATCTTCTAGCCTTAATGCCTTAATTATCAAGCTGGGTTGATTTGCAAAAAAAGACTTATTTGTATTCAACGACATTTCCTCCTTTTTATTTGTGGGGCGCGGTGGCGACACATCACCTTTTAACAGGTAATCCGTTGTTACGCCGAAGTAATCGGCAATTTTTACAACCGTTTCGATGCTTGGTTTTGTCTTACCATTCTTCCATTCCGTAATTGCGCTACCATGAAGCCCAAGAATTTTTGTTAATTCTTTGGCTGTAACGCCATTTTCTTGCATCAATTGCAAGAGTTTTTCCATCAAGGAAAATCACCTCCAAAAATTAATTTTGAATAATTCAAATTAAACTGTTGACATTTTGAAATATTCAAATTATCATAACAACAGCGTTGTTAAACAACGCAAAAAAGTTGCAGGTTGCGCTCCTTTCCCTCCCGTTTGTGGGATATTTTGATTTCGACAACCAAATTGTAACATAAGCGGGATATCGGGGGCAACAACAATGTTGTAATCTTATGTAGAGAAACAGGAAGGCGTGACGAATTATGGAAGAGAAAAAATGCCATATGCGTGAGTCTGAGGAAAAAATCATAACGCGAAAAGACGAAATGGACGCCCGTCGATTTATCGAAGCCGCACATGAATTAGCGAAAGAAATAGTCACTGATAGGCTAGGCGATTGCCAAAATATTGGACAATTCAGATATGCAACGTCTCAATTGATTAATCTTGTCCACAAAGACATATTTGTGATGGACGGTTTAGGGCCAGTGAAAGATGCCTTGATTTCATTACTTCGTTTTCATAGGGATGTCGTCATTGATGCATTTCCAGTTACCCAACAAGGGGAAGACGTATCATAATTTCCGTTTGACATTCGTGTATACAATTTCATATAATAGGGACACAATAAAAAAACGGCTTCCGCCGGAATGGAAGTCGATTCGTGACTAACTGATATTATTTTTCAGTGTTGCCAGAACCGTCCCTACCGTAAATAGGGGCGGTTCTTTCTTTTTTACGCGACGCAAGCCGTTTGGCAAATGCCTTTGCAACTTCTTTAAAGAAAGTTTTGACGGTTGCAAGTATCAAAGAGAGAAAAAAATCTTCCAAGTGCTATCACCTCCCTTCTTGGCAAGGTAATTGCACGAACCGACCCCCTACGAAAGCCGCAGGGGAAGTGTAACACAAGCGGGATATCGGGGGCAACAACAATGTTGTAATTTTATGTAGAGAAACAGGAAGGCGTGACGAATTATGGTATCTTTCGGGGAAGGTATCCGCTTTTACAGGTTAGAAAAAGAGATGTCGCAAGCGGCATTGGGCAATATTGTAGGGCTTACTTCGCAAGCAATTGACAACTACGAACGCAATATGCGAATGCCAACCGCTAACACATTGGCGAATATTGCTTCTGCCCTTGCGTAACAATGGACGCGCTACTCGCCCAATCAGCCGCAAAAGCGTCATAAGGGGGTGCGCAATATGGACGATAAAAAAAATACCGCCCTTGTACTTGCGATACAAGAGCAGTTGCTTAGGTCTGAGGACTTTATTGAAGAGATTACACGGCGACTATCTAGTCGATATGTGGACGCTGCAATGAAGAAATCAGTGGAAGCACAACACTTTCATGATAATCTTGCAGAAGATTAATTGCCACATCTTGTGACAAACGCTTGTTAGTCGCAATCAAATCGTCAATATGGTCGGCGTTTAATACGCCAGTTATTTCTTTCTCAAGCAAGGCAATATGTTTGGTCTTAAAATCTTCAAACATCATCCATTCACCCCCTTTCCGGGTGCAGTATAGCACAACCCACCACGGAAGCGTCATAAATTCCATTTGACATCCGTGTATACAATTTCATATAATAGGGACACAATAAAAAAACGGCTTCCGCCGGAATGGAAGTCGATTTCGTACAAGACCAATTTTATTTGGAATTGCCCGAACCGTCCCTACCGCAAATAGGGGCGGTTCTTTCTTTTTTATCAGACACGAGCCGTTTGGCAAGTGCCTTTGCAATTTCTTTAAAGAAGGATTTGGCGGTTGCAATAATTAAAGAAAGGACAATATCCTCCATGCTTTCACCTCCTTTCAGTGTTGCATAAAATGAAAGGTTGCTACCGGCACGAACCGACCCCCTACGAAAGCCGCACGGGGATTGTACCACAAAAATACAGCAATTACGACAGGAGTTTTACCATGAAAGCATTTTACTTTGGCGGTATCTTCGCCCGCCAACCCACCAAGGAAGCGTCTTAAACAAATAAATGTACAAAAACCTCTAAATTCAATAGGGGTATTTTTTAACAAATAACTCGCGCCCGCCGCGCTAACTAACATATGAAGGAGTTGCGCCATGGTTAATCCCACTGCAAAGCCGGAACGGTTTTTGTCAATAAGAAAATATGTAGAACTAAACGGTTTATCATACCAAACGGTAAAGCATGGGTTGGAAACCGGGCAATTAAGAGGAATACAAACAGAAAGCGGTAACTGGCGGGTTGATACGCATGACGGAAATAACCTGCAAGTAGAGTTTGTTCTGCAACGATTGGAAAAGCAAGAAAAATTTTTACTTGCAATTTGTAGGCAGTTTGGAATAAGTGTACCGGAATAACCTTTTATTTTCGCCATCAAAGGCGTATTTTTTACCGCTTAAAAAGCGGGAAACCCGCACTAACGCGGGATATTTCTTACCCAAATTTGGCGCGGACTGCGCAAAAAAATACATGGAGGGCAACACATGTACAACCAAGACAATGCAAGAAAAGTGGACGAGCTGGGCCGGGTGCTAATACCGCACGAACTGCGTTTGCAGTTGGGTATTGCGGTAGGTGACACGCTGGAGGTTTCGGCAATTGCAGATGAAGTTGTAGTAACCGACCACGGCGGATTTAAGTTTATCGCGCCATATGGCGGCATCCTGTTTAAACTTGTGAAGAAAGCGGGTTAGGGGCATGAATGAATACAACATATCGCAAGACGTTATGTCATGGCTTAAAAGCGTTGGCGTAATGTGGAATGAAAAACCATTGATTTGCAGTATTCCGTATAGGGTAGGCAATAAAGTAGAACTTATGCCGTATTCCGCAGAATATCTAAAAAACACCCCGCTTGAAGAAATCAAGAGGGGTCATGAAGACCATGTAGCCGCAGTAAACGGTCGCTACAAGAAATAATTATGAGCCTTTGGCTGTACGATGATAGCTGCCAATTTATCATCGCCGTAGACTGGGGTAATAAAACCAAGAAGCCTTAATTTGTCCAATTCTTCCTTGGTTTTTTGGGTTATTGGGAAACGTTCTGCAAATGCTACCACATTTGCACCATTACCACCATCCGAAAGTTCAACCAAAAACCTTAACATCTCTATATTCACAAAATCACCCCCTTCCTACAGGGTGATTGTATCACAGAAAGGGGACAACCCATGCAACTAACCTACGTATGCGCACCGCTTGCCGGGGATATAGAGGGCAACATAAAGCGGGCGCGGGAGTATTGCCGCCAAATTAGGGATATGGGCGGAACGCCTGTTTCGGCGCATTTGATGTTTGATGGCGTTTACGATGATAACGACCCTGCGCAACGCAAAGCCGCACTTGTGGCAGGCCTGCAAATTCTTGAAATTTGCGACAGCGTGATTGTGTTCGGCGGCCGCATCAATACGCTTTCGCTTGAAGATTGGCTGACGCAAATTATGTTCCCGCAAACCTATGCGCGGCTAAACGGTGACAACACTTTTACGGGCAACAACACATGGAGCGGGAACGAAACCCACAACGGAAACGTAAATGTAAACGGAAATTTAACCGTTGGCGGAAATAATGTTGCGTTGCGCACAGACGGGCAAGTGTTGCGCCTGCGGATAAGCGGTCTAAGTCAATCAATTTCATCAACGCCGTGGGCGATATTCCAAGGGCGAACGCTGGCAGATATCGTTGTTGCGGAACAGACCAACATCGACTATTCGCAATTTTCAATAGACCCCGCAACGGGTGCGCTGACCTTCCCCAATATCGACGCATACGTAAAGTACGATATTGATATTCGCCCAACAGGCACGAGCAACGTATCGGGCAATAATTCTGCCGCCGTAATTTGCCGAATGCTTAGGCAGGTTGCGCAAACGGTTGCCACGTCCGGCCGAGTTACGGTAACAGGTGCGCTTCCGTCGCTTAACATGGATTCTATTTTCATCCCCACGTTTACAATGAATGCACAAGACGCGTATATTCAAGGCGGGGTTGTGCCGCAATTGTTAAGCGGGGTCGCGGGGACGATAACGCAACTGGACATTGTTATTTTCATAAACAGACACTAAAAGGAGGTGAGACGTATGCGTGAACGTCTTTTTTTATTGCCGTTTGGGGCATTTGGCGGCTGGCTTGCGGCAATATTTGGCGGTTGGGACTTCGCACTGCAAACCATGTTGCTTTTCATGGGCTTAGATTTATTAACGGGCTGGATTGTTGCGGCGGTTTTCAAAAAATCGCCAAAGAGCGAATGCGGCGCATTAAAGAGCCGCGTCGGATTAAAGGGGCTTGCGACTAAAGGCGGGTTGTTTGTGCTGGTGATAGTCGCGCACCATCTGGACGTTTTGGCGGAGATGGAAATTGTACGAAACGCCGCAATTTTCGCGATTGTCGCCAATGAAACAGTAAGCATAATCGAAAATGTAGGGCTTATGGGCGTAGATATTCCAGCCCCCTTGGCAAAGGCAATTGACATCTTAAAAATGAAAGGGGATTCGTAACTATGAAAGCATTTAAGGTTTTCATCGACCCCGGCCACGGCGGGCAAGACCCCGGCGCGGTGGGCAACGGAATTCGCGAGTCGGATGTTGTTCTGGAAGTATCGAAACGACTTGGCATAATCCTAATTTGCGCCGGGATTGAAGTAATGTACAGCCGCATCGAAGATATCAGCCCCGCACAACGATGGCAAGCCGCAAATACATGGGGCGCGGATTTGTATGTAAGCGTTCACTGCAACGGCTTTTCGCGGGACACAGCCAACGGTTACGAAACATTTTTCGCGGCAACCAAATCCGCAGACCGCGACGTCGCAAATATTTTCCAAACCGAATTTATCAAGGCAACAGGCCTGCGTGACCGTGGCGTTAAAATGGACAGCCAATCACAGCACAGCGGCGGGCTTTCTGTTTTGCGCCGCACCGCAATGCCCGCAGTGTTGGTAGAACTTGCATTCATCACCGCCAACCCAAACGCACACCAAGACATACCCACGCTACGCGACAGACGCCAACTTATGGCGGAAGCGTTGGCAAGCGGGGTATTCAAATTCTTTGGCATTCAGCCACAAAAAGCGAAGGAGGTAGTTGAAATGGTTTACAGAACAATTCAAGAAATGCCCGAATGGGCGCAAGCCGAAATGCAACAGCTTGTTGATATGCGCGTCCTATCCGGCCGCACCCCCGACAACCTAGACGTAGACGAAAACATGATGCGCATTCTTATGGTCGTGCATCGGATGTTCGACCGCGCCGGGTTGCTGGATACCGTTGCGGAAAATATGCAAAAGTAAGTTAATTTCCCAATCCAACACCTAATGTGTTAAACCTGTGTTAATTTGCCCAAAACAAAAACCCCTGCAACAATCAATATGCGGTGATTGCAGGGGTTTTCTTGCGCTTGGCAGGAATCGAACCTGCGGCCTACCGCTTAGGAGGCGGACGCTCTATCCCCTGAGCTACAAACGCATTGATGGAAAGTATAGGCGAAATGCGGGTGGATTGTCAAGAATGGAGATGCCCGTTTGTTGCGGTGGGATTAAATTCTTCTTTGCATGAGTATTTTTTGTGATATAATCATAGGAAATAATCTTAGAATTTTAGAATCATAGCCTATGGAAGAAGAGGGTGGGGAATTTGAGAATTAAAAATAAACTGTATTTGGTGATGGGGATTGCGCTTACCGCAACGTTTTTTGTATTTGCAACGGTTCAAGCGTGGCCTTTTCTTTTTGAAAATGAAATTTTGCGTGTTGCGGGGGTGTATGAAATTGTCCCTGATGACGCGGCAGAAAATGATGACGCGGAGGGCTTGCCGCATTCGCAGTTGAACATAGAAGGCCAAGAGCCGTTGCAATCTGCGGCGGCGGAAGGTCAAAACGGTGCAAGCGCAACGGACGATAACGCAAGCGGAGAAACCGACGGGGAAACCGAAGCAAGCGAGGAAATTGCCGGCGGAACAGGAACTGAAACGGCTTTCACCGTTGCGCAAGGTGTTTCCGTCGCCGAAAACGGCGCGGTCATAAGCGAAAACGGACTGATAATCAACCAGATGTATGCGGGCGGCGACACGGGCAACAACGCAGTTTCGCACAGCTTTGTTGAAATTTTTAATACGACAGACGGAAAAATTTACATCGGTAATTATTCCGTGCAAATTCAAACCCCGGGCGACCCCGGTTCGGGCGGGTATGCTCCCGCGCCGCCAATCCCGTGGAACGTTGTGGAACTTAGCGGATACATGGAGCCGCGCTCGTCATTTCTGATTGTAAGCACCTTCGGCGAAAGCACGGCGGAAAATCATCGCGTTTTGGAAAATTGGGATATTAAAGTAGATTACGAATTTGGCAACAGAGGACTGTCTGTTGCGTTGGTTAGCCATCAAGAGCCGCTTCCCGCTTTCATTACGGAAAATTGCGGCGTAATCGACTTGCTTGGCGCGATAAACACAGGCCCGCCCCGCGACAGGTCTGATAATTACTTGGTCGCGCCTGCACGCATTTCGCGTTCGCAAGGCGTTCGCAGAGTTAATTTTGAAAATACGAACAATAACGAAGAAGATTTCCACGCCACAAGATACATGGAATTAGACGACGCTCAATGGCAGGAACTTCGTCCGCGTTACAGCGGGGACGGAGAATGGACTGTTGCCGCCGCGCCCGTGGTTCGTGCCGCACAAAATTTGCCGCGTCTGTTTATCAATCAAATTCACGGGCAGGGTTCGCCCGGCACAAATGCTGTTTCTCACGGTTTTATAGAGCTGTATAACCCTTCAAACGAACACGTAAATTTGCGTGGGCTTTCTTTGCAGGTTGCAAACGGCACGGGTATTCGCCCTTGGAATGTGCTGGAACTGCCTAATTTTATCATGCGCCCCCATACGTCTTTCCTTGTGGTAAGCACGGAATGGTACAACGATAACACAAATATGGGGCATATCCCCGAAGAGGCGATGTGGCACAGGGCGCGTTATGTAATTCGCAATTGGGATATGGAATGGGATTTGCGGTTTAACAACAGCAACATGGTTGTCGCGCTGGTTTGCGGCGCAGAACCGCTTTCGGACGAAATAACGGAAAACGAATGGTACGGCATAATCGACTTGGTTGGCGTGCATAACAACTCCGCAGAAGACACGGCGCATTATCGCGGAAGCGGCCCTGCGGGTAATATCTCGCGGCAAGCGTCTGTGCGGCGTGTAAACTTCCGCCGCTCTACGGATAATGCGCGCAACTTTGCCCGTGTGGATTTTAGATATCCAAGCGGGTACGACAACAGAACACGCCCTGCGGACACAAACAGGGACGGCATAAGTAATGACGAACTTGAAACCTATCGTCCGCGCTACAGCGGTGACGGGGAATGGCGGCCGATTTTCCGCCCGATAAGCCATGTGACAATACGCGGCGGCGGCATGAATTATTACGCATACCCAAGCCCTGCGGCTATGGCAGACAGCGTGAGACTTAACGCGGGAACGCCCCCTGACGGAAAAGCCTTTTTGGAATGGACCACCACCACCCCGGGCGTGACAATAAGAAACGCAACCAGCCCCACGGACGCGGCATTTTTCATGCCCGACAGGTCGGTTGTTGTCACCGCAAATTTCTTTACGCCTGTGACATACGGCGTAATCATAATAGGCGGCGGCGAAGGCTACCGCGCAAACCCGAACCCCGCACAGGAAGGCGCGACGGTTACGCTTAACGCGGGAACATCCCCCGCCGGTAAGCGGTTTGCGCATTGGTACTCGGACGACGTAACCATTACCAACCCGACGCAACAAACCAGCGCGACATTTACAATGCCGCCAAGAAATATCACAGTAACCGCGTACTGGGAAGAAATCCCCGCAGATGCAATACCCGATATCGTTTTGATGGAGCTTACACGCACGGAAAGCAACGCCACGGCAGGCGAAGGCAACCAATTTAACGCAACGGGCGGGCTTTTCCAAAACGTGTCCAACCTAACGGCATGGAGCGGCGGCTACCAACGGATTATCGGTTTCCGAGGTACAAACCGCGCACCAATCGCTTTCAATAATTTCAACCCCGGCTGGCGTTCGGTTAATCCTTCCGTTGGTTCGGCGCATTTGGACTATGGCATCACCGTTGATACCGCCACGGCGTTCCAAATCAGCTTTGAAACAACAGGGCATGACAATATCAGATTCTCTGCACGGCAACGCTCCACGGGAAGCGGCCCCGATTTCTTCGCGCTTGCGTACAGGGTAGGCAGTGACGGCGAATTTACTTCCATCCCCGATACGCGAAACGCGGTAAGTTTGCAAAACACCCACGGCTTCCGCAATAACATATACGAGGATTTGGACTGGCCGCATTCGCAAACCTTTGACAGCTTCCGTTTGCCATCGGCGGCGGAAAACCAAGCCGCTGTATATCTGCGCGTGTATATGCGCGAAAGCGGAATTGCAAGCACGGAATCTGCACGGCGCGGCGGCAACACCTCCATTAACGATATCGTAATCATGGGTGACGAGATGTCGGGTTACGCGCCCGAAAGATTCAATATCGCGGTAACAGGCGGCGGCGAAGGCTATCGCGCTACCCCCAATCCCGCAACAGAAAACGCAACCGTATTTTTGTACGCAGGCGCGGCGGCGGCAGGCACACGCTTTGTAAACTGGACATCGGAAGATGTTGACATAACAAACCCGTCACAGCAAAACGGCGCGTCGTTTACGATGCCCGCTGTGGATGTAACCGTGACTGCCAACTGGGAAACCGTTGCGGCAGGGACGGAAATAACTTTGATGGAACTTGTCCGCACGGAATACAACGCCGCCGCAGACAGCGGCAACCAATTTAATGCAACGGGCGGTCTTTTCCGCAACGTTTCCAATCTAACCGCATGGAGCGGGAACGTACAGCGCGTTATCGGTTACGTTGACACAAACCGTGCGCCTGTGGTGTTTAATAACTTTGACGACCCCGGCTGGCGTTCCGTGAACCCAACCGTTGGCGCAGACCATCTTGACCACGGCGTTACCGTTGACACCGCAACGGCGTTCCAAATTCGTTTTGAAACCACAGGTCATGAAAATATCAGGTTCTCTGCGCGGCAACGCTCCACGGGCAGCGGCCCAGACTTCTTCGCGCTGGCGTACAGAATAGGCAGTGAAGGCGGGTTCACCTCCATTTCGGGAACGCGCACTTCAAACAGGCAAGCCCCCGCCGCTTACCGAAACAATGCGTATTCGGATTTCAACTGGGCAAATTCGCAGACCTTTGACCGCTTCCGTTTGCCTGCGTCAATCGCGGACGAAGCCGTTGTGTATCTTCGTGTGTATATGCGCGAAAGCAATTTGCCAAGCACAGATGCCGCAAGACAGGGCGGCAACACTTCGATTAACGATATCATTATCAGCGGTGACGAGTTGGGCGCAGTGCCGCCTACCTTTGACATCACCGTAATGGGCGGCGGCGTAGGCCACAGCGCGTCTCCCAACCCCGCCGAAGCTGGCGCGGTAATCACGCTTAACGCGGGAACGCCCCCCACAGGTGCGCAATTCGTAAACTGGACATCTTACGACGTTACCATTTGGGATTATGAAATGCAAAACGGCGCGACATTTACCATGCCCGCCGCAGATGTTACCGTAACCGCCAACTGGGAATTTCCGCAGGGTGAGACGGACGTTGTGCTTATGGCAATGACGCGGCTGGAAAGCAGTCTGGTTTTTGCAGACCAAGGCAACCAAATTAACGCAACGGGTGGCGTATTCCAAAGCGTGTCCAATTTACAAGCGTTCAGCGAAAATCAGCAGGTTCTAATCGGTTCGCTAAACGCCGACAATGCCCTTGCACCTGTTGCCTTCCGTAACCAATCCAACGTGGACGGACGCGGCTGGCGCGGCGTTGGCACAATGGCGGAAGACGCGGGAATTACCGCAGATACCGCAAGTGCGTGGCAGGTTCGCTTCTCCACGGAAGGTTTTGAGAACATCCGATTCTCTGCACAGCAACGCTCTACGGGAAGCGGGCCGGACGGTTTCGCACTCGCGTACCGTATCGGTTCTACAGGTTCATTCACGCCCATAGCAGGCAGTGAGCGGCGCGTTTTCCGTGGCGGTGCGGGCGACCCATCCGTGTTCGTCAATGCAGAAACGCATTCCTTCATAGATTTTGAACTGCCCGCCGCAGTGCAAAACCAAGAAGTGGTTTACCTGCGTGTATACGCTTATGGGTTGACAATCACCGCCCGCCCCAATGGTAACACTTCCATTAACAATATCGTAATCATGGGCGATGCATTAGCCGTTGGCGCAATGTTTGACCCCGGCAACCTGCCCGACGGGATGTTTGGAACTACAACCCCTGCGGCTTTGATGAAGGATGAGGAGTAAGACCTTGGGGCTCTGCCCCAAACCCCGGAAACTTTTGAAAAAGTTTCATCAAAACTTTAACAAAAAACCGCGCAGAAAACGGCGCGGTTTTTTAGTGGGGCAGGGGAGGGGTTACGGTCTTCCGATACCTACAAGCCAGCCCGCAAAAGTGGTTAGGTCGGTGAGGGTTATTGTGTCGCCGCCGCTTATGCTCATTGCGGCTTCACGGTCGATGGCCACCATATGACCCACGATATATCGTGCGATTAACGTGGCGTCTGCGGAGGTTCGTCTGCCGTCACCGTTTGCGTCACCGCGCAGGGGCGTTGTGCCATGCGCCCGAACATTTACGCCACCTTGGGTTATTGTAATTTCAAGCTTATCACCATTGTAATTTGTGGGAAGCTCCGTTCCCAGCATACTTGCGAAGGATAGATTTACGGGAAGCAATCCCGCAGGGGCATTATCCGCAACGGCAAGGGTTAGCGTAATCAATCCGCCGCTTGAATAAAAATTGGAGTTGCGCCCCCAGCCAAGGTAAAACGTGCCGTTGATGTTTGTGTCTTCTCCCGGCTGTACATGAACTTCGTCGCGTTGCGGACGAACAAAACCGTCAAGCAACTCGCCGTTTGTGTCCCATAGTTGATAGCTTGTTAGGGTCAATTGCGGCGGAAGAGCGACACGTAACATTATCCCCGCAAAGCCGGGATTTCTGTCCAGCCGAATGCCAACATCCACTGTCTCACCCGGGCGGGCGAAACCGGAAATGACGGAGAGGTGTGCGCCTGTTTGGGGAGGGGTGGGTTGGGGTTGCGTTCCTGTAATTGTTACTGTGCCGGGCGTAACATTAACAGGCGCGGATACAAACGAAAACGCCGGAAGTGCAATATTGTTAGTTAAAGAAATAGGTGCGGTTGTTCCGGATACTCCTGTATTAATCCTAAAACGCACTGTTGCAATACGACCTGTTTCGTAATTGTTTTCCAGCGGATTAGCTGCGGCAAATATGAAAATCAAGGGACTAGCCCCCATCGGTGGTGCAACAGGGAGCGGCATAACCCCGCCGCCCTCAATACTAATTGGTGTCAATCGTAATGAATCAAAGTTTAGGTGCATTTCAAGACTTACCAGTCCGGGGTTTTCATCCAGTGAAATTTCAACATCAACGTATTCACCGGGCGCACCTGATATATCCCCTATGGAAACTTTAACAGTGTTGGAAAATGGCATTACCTGTGTTGCGGTAATCGCGGCAGGTGATGTTGTGTGAGCAACAGTAATTGCCGAAGGTGATGTTGTAGCCATATTCGATAAATTGGAAAATGTGTCAACATCCATTGCCCGAACGCCGGAATTTTGACCAACCGGTGGCGTAGAATGTCCCACTGCGTGCATATTAACCATGAGAGCGTCAATTGAATTGACTATTCCGTCACCGTTTACGTCTGCGGCTTGCCGAAATGTGGAGGGGGCAATCCCGGCAGGGAAAAACGGCGGTGCAATAGGATGACCAACGGCGTAGGTTCGCATTAAAAGTACATCAATAGAATTGATTGCGCCGTCATTGTTTACATCACCAAGAGTCAACAATAAATCTGTTGGTTGTTGCCATACTGCATACAACGTGGCAGAGTTGTTTGCAGTGAAATTTCCACCTGCATTAAACATTGGCATTACCGCATTGCTATCCGTTGACCATCCTGCAAAAACATATCCGGTGCGAACAGGCTGAACACTGCTTAACCACAACGTAATACCATGTAATTTGTTTTGTGTTGATGGGGCTTCTGTGCCGCCATTAGCATTAAATGTTACGGCGTAAGATACAGGTTGCCAAACTGCATACAGTGTAACAGAATTATTGTGTGAAAATTCACCGCCGGGTTCAAATAGTGCGTCCCTTGCCATTGGTGTGATTGACCAGCCCAAAAATGTATACCCCGTTTTGGTTGGGCGCACATTGCTTAGTGTCAATGTTGTGCCATGCGATTTGGTTTGATTTGTCGGAACGCCTGTTCCGCCGTTAGCATTATAGCTTATGGTATATGTTACTAACCGCCAAATTGCATACAGCGTTACTGAATTGTTTTGCTCATACAACCCTCCGGGCTGAAACATCGGCATTGTTGCGTTCCTATTGGAAGACCATCCCAAAAACTCAAAGCCATGTCTAATCGGCTGTAAATTACTTAAAGTTAGTGCCGTCCCGTGGTTTTTTGTTTGTGTCGCAGGGGCATTAGTGCCGCCGTTGGCATTATACCTAACGGTAAATGCGTTGTTGATAGTAACAGGAAATGTGGCGGTAAACCCTGCATAGCTTACGGTGACTGTTCTCGTTCCCGTTGTTGCAGAATTAAATCCGGTTATTTGAAACCCGCTTGTAATGGTTTGCGTTTGACCGTTTGTAAACGTCAGCGTTAAAGATAGACCGCTTGAGTCAAACTCGTCACCGATGTTGTATATCAACCTATCCGGCCATGTGTTGATTGAAATGCCGCTGTAGAAATGGACGGAGTAATTGTGGTGGTCAAAATCAAACTCCCTTTGGTTTACCCAATCATGGGCAAATGACCCCTCTACAACATAAATATTTTGCAAGTTTAAACTCAACCAATTGTGCAAAGAAGAACCACTGAATGTGAAGAATGTGAAGTTGCTCAAAACTCTATGATAGGGATACCACCCCAGAAGATGATATTCTATTTCTTTTAAAGTGCTTGGCAATACAAGCGTTGTAAAATCGGCATTATGGTTTACAAAGAAAGCTCTATCCCCTATGAATTTAACACCCTCATGAATTACTACACTTCTTAGCGTTGGAATTGAAGCAAATGCCCTACTCCCAATTGTTTCAACACTTCCGGGGATTGATAAATATTCTATAGTTGTATTGTCCGCAAAAGCACTCTCGCCTATGGCAACAACAGGCAACCCAAACAATTCGGAAGGTATGTCCAAGACCCTTGCGTTACCATGATACCCTGTGATTGTAACGGTATTATTGGTAATTTCAGTCTCAAAATCCAATATAAAACGTGGAAACAGCGCAGAATCTGAATCGTCCTCAAAAAGCATTATACCCGTAGAAAACATATTGCCCGGGGCTGAATCACGGTCAATCGTATCATCTGTAGATGAAAAAGAATAAATTTCAGCATACATTCTCACATCGTCAAGTCCGATTAGCGCATAGATGTCCACAGGCAAAAATGCAATGTATATAATATGTCTTTGGCCAAAGCGAAGTGTGGGTAGTGACCCTAAATCCCTGATGATGTATTTACGGTAGGCTATGTCGTTAATTCCAATCTCCTTGTCAAATTCAATTTTGAAATTCCTACTCCTATCTTCGGATGTAGCGAAATCTGGGGCAATAACATTGGGGGGTACATATAAAGCCACTTCGTTTACATTCGACTCGGAAAACAACATACCTCCGGCATTATTCAGCACAAGCCTAAATATAGTTTCCGTACGCTCCATATATCGACTGGGGATGTAAGCCCGCCACCGCCCAGCTGTATCTGCGCGGACTGTAAATCTTACATCCGTGTCTTCAAAATCTCGAATGACCAAGCCCCGGGCTTCAAGCCACAAGGATAAATCCAACCCGTGGCATCCTAGTGTCTCTCCTGTAATAGCTGAAGATGAAATTAACCCGAAGTCTATATTGCTTGAGGATGAACTTAAGACATCAGTTTTTGCCCTCATTGCAAATTCCGGCTTGAGGGAATCATCACTGTTCCTCGTGATTAGCCTAGCCTGATACGCCATGTGAAGGCTCGGTCTTACAGGATAATATCGCAGTGGTATTCCTGTTCCCGTCTGCCCATAATTTATAGTTTGGAACTTAGCATTGAATGTCTCTCTGGCAATCTCGCTTGCGTGTGAATCTCCCCCGTCAATGCGCTGGGTTGCAAAATGATTAATTCCATCGTATTCAAAAACTATGAAATAGCTTCCATCAGGGATATTGTTAAATTGGAACAAACCATCTGCGTCAGTTACAAGCCGTCCGTTATCTCCAATGGTATTTCCGCTTGCGTCAGTCGTAACCCGTAAATTAGTCACGCTGTTGTATAAAAAAACATTTACACCTTCAATGCCATACTCGCCATCATCACGAATGCCATTCGGCCTCATCGTAATTTTTGGATTAATTCTGCTGGGGCCGTCACCCCAAACCATGCCGCTAAATTGCATACCTCCGGTTGACTGTGGTGTTTGCGCTATTGAGAAGCTGGTTTGTGCGGTTTCTGTATTTTTCATCCACAAATTATCTTTCTCTGCATACAAATTAAAGCGTATGGAGTAGGGTCTATCAGAAAACGTATCATCCACAAGTAGCGTAAACGCACCCGTGTTGTTGATTATTTCTATTTTGTGAACGTCCGCATAGACATCACGCCACCACTGAAAAACCGGCACGGAAGGTAAACCATATAACATTATACCGTTAGGCAATGTTAAGTCCCCGCCGGTAAGAGGATGTGGTAAATGATAGCTAAAACATATAAAATAAACCCCATCAGGTAAATTTGCTGTTGCAAATTCAAATGTTGCTTTACCGGGTATGCTCCCACTTTGTGCAACATTGAGTATGCGCGCCCTTAACGGAGCAAAATCTATATTAGCCCCCCAAGATCGTGTGCTTGGGTTTGTTATAGATGTTGGTGTAATTCTAAACGTCCGAAACCGGGTATCATCCCCTAGAGTAAGGGTTGCTACACCATTGTTGTAGGTGAATATATCCCCCGGTACAGTTTCGTATTGACTGCGCGTAAACCTGTACGACCCATCGGGTTGTTCCACTCGGTTAGTTGCTTGTGTACTTATCGACCATGTAACAAGTGCATTTTCCTCCGGCATTGGATATTCCCTTGAACTCCCACGCCTCCTACCTAAGACTTCCGCAGTAAAAGTAATTGTTGAACCCGCAATTTCCCATCCGCTACTGCACAAATTTCCCCTCTCAACACGAACAAGAATTTCATCAATTGTCAACGGTTCTTCTGTGTATTCGGATAAAAAATAAGTAGCCATAAAATCCTGTGAGTAACCCGATACATAATACTTCTCGCTGTTTCCATAATCATGGTAAGTATACGCCATCATTGGCAAACTCCCCACCAACAACACAAACACCATAAAAGCACATAAAACTTTCTTGAAACTGTACATACCTAATCGTCCTCTCGTCCTCGCGCAATATGCGCATTTTTTATGTGAAGTCACCCGCAACAAAATTCTAAGAATTGTTCGCAGTGACTTTTCACCATTTTTTGCTATGCTTTTTATCAAGCACGGCGCACGATGTAACAGAATATCCATTGTGTTACATTCGCGCAAACGCAGTGAAAATGGGCATTAAAAAAGCGAAGATAGTTTTTATCTTCGCAAAAGTTCAAATTATGTACAGCTACAACCCCGATTTTATGCGGGCAAATTCAACCCATGTAACACAATGGATATTATGTTACATGAAAAAATCTAATTCCGTAGGAGGAAAAAAATTATGGCACTCACAGAACCCATCCGCGACCCAAAACAAGTAAGGGCATTTCTTGCGTATTACCGCAAGCGCGGACAAACCCGCAACCAAGTTCTTGTAACCATTGCACTACACACCGCTCTGCGCATTTCGGACATTCTGCGTTTACGCACCTGTGACGTATACGACTTCGCAAATCGCCGCGCACGCACATCCATCACCATAACCGAACGCAAAACGGGCAAAAGCAAAATAATAGCCTTACACAAAAACATCATCTGCGCACTGGAAGCCCACTTCTCGCAAACCGTCCCAAACGCGCCGCTTATTCTAAACCTAAGTACAAACAAACCAATCAGTCGCGTACACGCATACCGTTTAATAAGTGAAGCCGCAAACGCAATCGGCGTTATCCACAAGGTTGGCTGTCACTCACTGCGCAAAACTTTCGGCTATCATTCTTGGACAAGCGGAATTTCGCCCGTTGTCATTATGGAAATTTACAACCATAATTCATACGCCGTCACAAAGCGTTACCTCGGCGTGTCCCAAGACGACAAAAACGCTGTCTACGAAAAACTGGACTTCTAAAAATTTCTAAGAAAAATTCCAAACCAATTGTAACATCCCAATTCATCATGTCAACAAATTTTTCCAAAGAAAAAAGCCGGACACAAAGCCCGACTTTTTCTGTGTGATTGAAATTTTTACTTCATTCCACCGTGTACAGGTGTGCCGCTTAAAGAATTTTTAACGGATGTCATATCTTGCGGGGAAGCGTTTGGCGATGTGGCGTAGTAGCCTTTTTGCTCTGCAATTTTGTAGAGGTCGTATTGGAATTTTTCGTCGCCGTCGCGCATTTGTTGAAATGTTTGGCGAAGGTTTGGGTTTGCGGTTTCGCTTATGAATGTTGCGTAACCTGCAAGGCTACCTTTTACGCCGCCAAGAACGTCAAGTACAATGTCTTTTTCCTGCATTTTAAATCGCTCCTTATTGCGAAAGTTTTTTTACAGCATTTGTAAAAGATTTTGCGCCGCTTGTTTTGCTTGCGTGGACGCAGTGGAGAACATTTGTCTGATTTGCGGGTCTTGCACTTGGCTTGCATACGTGTGCAGTTTGCTCGCGCTCATATTGTGCGCGGATACAACCTCGCGAATCCAGTTTAATTCTGACTGTTTTAATGTTTGCATTGAGATTCTCCTTCCTGTAAATTTCAAATCTTCCTTATTATTGCAAACATGATTAAGTTTTATTCATGCGATTTTAAAAATGAAGTATCGCGATTGTGACATCACACAAAGAACTACCCCTTTTACTCCCCCTCCCTTTGTTCAAATAGTACGATAAAAAAACAGATTTTGTATAAAACCGTTGACATTTTTGTAGGATGGCACTATACTTGCTATGTTATTTGTGCGTAATTTTAATGAACCGGGGGGTATCTTAAAGATGAATTTGCCGGCGAAAATGAAAAGGCTTGTTGCTTCGGTACTTGTTTTTATTATGGTGTGTGGTATTTTTGTTCCTGTTACCGCGCTTGCGGACGAGGATGAAAACCTCACACAGTTTGAAATATATCAGGAAATGCTTACCACGTTTGCGGGTACGCGCTTCCATTTTTCGGATTATTTGCGTAAACACGCAGGTGCCGCCCGTCCCTCTCCGGATACCGACATTATAATAGAAGCTTCGGATTACATAATTGCCGAAGGTATGCAGGTGAGGTACTACACAAATTTTGACGGCGTTGACGGCATTGCTGTTTGGACAGACGAGCAAGGTCTTATTGAATGGGAATTTATCGCGCCTGCGGCAGGGCTTTATAATATTTCTGTTAAGTATTTCACCGCGCCGGGTCGCAACTCGGATATCCAGCGTGCGATTTTCATAAACGGCGAACAGCCTTTCTTTGAAGCTACTCCCGTGGAACTTCGCCGCATTTGGGTGAACCGCGAAACGTGGTGCAGAGTATCGGAAGAGTACCGCGTTATAATGCAAGACGGTCAAGGCAACGATATGCGCCCCACGCAAGTGGAAAAGCATATGTGGACGGAATCCACCCTTCGCGATTCCATGGGTACTTACAACGAATATCTTTCCTTCTATTTTAATGAAGGGCGAAATACAATCGGTTTTGTTTCACTGCGCGAGCCTATGAAAATACGGCAACTGCGTGTTCACCAAGCCCTCGTGGTTCTTCCCTATGCGGAAGTTGCCGCGCAGAGGGCTAATTTGGCGCGTCCAAGTGTTTCGCAAGTGGGCGTAATCCGCGTAGAGGGCGAAGACGCTGTTCGTAAATCTTCACCCATGCTTGCTCCCGGCGCAGACACAGGCGGCCCGGGCGTTTACCCGTACAGCGCAAGGTATATCCGAATCAACCATATAGGCGGCGGCTCTTGGAATGTTCCCGGTGCTTGGATAGAGTGGGAAATCGAAGTTCCGCAAGCAGGGCTATATAATATAGGTATGAACGCACGCCAAAATTTCCATCGCGGCGCAAATTCTTACCGCAGACTCACCGTAAACGGCGAAGTTCCTTTCGAGGAAATGGAGCAAGTTGCGTTCCCGTTCCAAAACGGCTGGCGCGTTCGCGTGTTGGGTGATGATAATCCGTATTTGTTCTGGCTTGAAGAAGGCGTAAACACAATAAGAATGGAGACCGTTCTTGGTGAGTACGCGCCGTTTATGCGCGAAATTCAAGAAAGCGTCTTAAATTTGAATCAGCTTTACCGCGACATAGTTATGCTTACGGGGCTTACCCCCGACCCTTGGCGTGACTACAATATTGACGACAGGCTTCCGCATCTTCGCGGCGCGCTTATGTACGAACGTGCCAGACTCGACAGGGTTCACGCGGGGCTTTTGGGTATGGCAGTAGGGCGCGGCGACCGTGATGCTATGATTCTTTCCGTATCCAGAATTTTAACACGTATGTATGGCGACATTGAAGCAATCCCGCAACGTATAGGCGATTTTCGCATAAACATTGGCTCGCTTGGTACGTGGATTATGATGGTTCGCCACCAGTCACTTGCAATAGATGCAATTTATGTTTTGCCGCATGACGCGCCAACCCCTGAAAACGGGCGCAGTTGGTGGCGGCAAATTTGGCACGAAATTGTTACGCTTGTGTTGTCATTCTTCATAGACTTTAACAACATGGGTATGCCCGACTATGACGGCGTGGTTCGTGAAATTGAAGTGTGGATTGGCACGGGGCGCGACCAAGCAAACGTAATAATGTCTTTGATAGACGAAACATTTACGCGGGAAACGGGCATTGGTGTGTCGCTTATGCTGGTAGACCCCAACACCCTCTTGCCCGCAACGGTTGCGCGGCAAGGCCCTGACGTTATGCTTTCCATTTGGAATACCATTCCAATGGACTATGGCTTGCGCGGTGCGGTTGCCGATATTTCGGGTATGCCGGGCTTTGCGGAAGTGCGCGAGCGTTTCCACCCCGCTGCAATGGAAGCATACGAATTTGAGGGGCGCGTGTTTGCCCTGCCGGAAACAATGCAATTCCCGATGTTGTTTTACCGCAAAGATATTTTATATGAAATCGGGCTTGAACCCCCCGATACTTGGGACGACGTAAGTGCCGCAATAGCGCACCTCGGGCAGTTCCATATGGAATTTGCAATGCCTGTTGCGTTGCCTTCGGGCGGTGCTGTTCCCGTGGATATCACCGATATTCAGTTTATGATGTTCCTGTACCAAAACGGCGGAAATCTTTACAACGAAGACAGCACGGCATCTGCGCTGGATTCACCAATCTCGCTTAACGCTTTCCGCGATTTTACACGGTTCTATACAGACTATAATCTCCGTGTTGAATTGGACTTTATAAACCATTTCCGCATGGGCGATATGCCGCTGGGCGTTGTGGATTATGTGACATACAATGTGTTGCAGGTTTTCGCGCCGGAAATTAACGGGCTGTGGGGCTTCCGTCCCGTACCCGGTACGGTTCAGCCTGATGGCAGCATAAGCCGCGCCGTACCCGCACAAGGGCTTGGCGTTATGATGATGGAAAGTGCGGCAGACAGAGGCGCGTCTTGGGAATTTATGAAGTGGTGGACATCTGCGGATACACAAACAATGTTTGGGCAACGCATGGAATCACTGATGGGTTCTGCGGCACGTCACCCAACCGCAAATGTTGAAGCGTTCGGGCGTATGCCTTGGCCTGTTGCGGACTACCAGAGTATTGCCGCGCAAATGCAGTATGCGAGGGGCATTCCGCAAATTCCCGGTGCGTACTTTACACCGCGCCAAATCCGTAACGCATTCTTCTCCGTAACCGAACTTGGCAATATCGGCCCGCGTGAAGCTTTGACAGACTTCACCCGTTTCATAAACGACGAAATACGCGCAAAACGTCGCGAGTTTGGTCTTGATTCTTACTAAGCTCCAAGGTCTTAAAAAGGGAGGTTTTAGCGTTGGACTTTAAAGACACAAAATGGATGATGATTAAAAAAAGCCGTCAAAGTTATATGCTTATGCTACCGTATTATATTTTGTTCTTCACGTTCACAATTTTGCCCGTTCTCACGGCTATTGTGTTCAGTTTTACAAACTTTAATATGTTGCAAGCACCGTCTTTTGTGGGCTGGACTAACTACACGCGTCTGTTTTTGGAAAACGAGATTTTCGTAATTGCGTTGCAGAACACGCTCATCTTTGCGGTGGTAACGGGTCCGCTAAGTTTCTTCCTTTGTTTCGTTTTTGCATGGATAATTAATGATATGCCGCCCAAAATTCGTGCGTTTATGACTTTGGTTTTCTACGCGCCGTCAATTTCGGGTAACGTGTTTTTCATGTGGCAGGTATTCTTCAGCGGTGACCGTATGGGTCACGTAAACGGTTTTCTTATAAATTTGGGGCTCATAGACAGCCCGATTAACTTCTTCCGTGATGCCCGCTTCATCATGCCGATTTTGATTATTGTGCAACTTTGGATGTCGCTTGGTGTTGGTTTCCTCGCGTTTATCGCAGGTTTGCAAACGGTTGATAAAGCGTTGTTTGAAGCAGGTGCGGTGGACGGGATTCGTAATCGCTGGCAAGAGCTGTGGTTTATCACGCTCCCCAGTATGAAACCGCAACTTCTTTTTGCGGCTGTTATGCAGATTACAACATCCTTTGCTATCGCAGATATTGTTACAATTTTGGCGGGGCTTCCCACCGTAAACTACGCCGGTGACACGATAGTTACTCACCTTCAGGATATCGGCTGGATTCGCTTTGAAATGGGATATGCGTCCGCAGTTGCAACCATCTTGTTCCTCTTGATGGTTGGTACAAACAAGGGCGTGCAACGCATATTAAGGAAGGTGGGAACGTAATGGCGGCAATAACAACAGGGCGGCGCGCGGCGCATCAGCCCGTTAAAAAGAAAGAGCCTAAACTTGCGAAGCGCACAAAACGGTTAAGCCGTTCCACAAGCGGAACTGTTGCGCTGTTTGCTTTCCTTTTTGTCTTTGGTATATTCACCAGCTTGCCGATTATTCTTACGGTAAACAGGGCGTTCATGCCCCTTGACGAATTGTTTTTGTTCCCTCCGCGCTTTTTTGTGCGAAACCCAACCACTTCAAATTTTTCAGACCTCTTCATTATAATGCAGGAAAGCTGGGTTCCGTTTTCAAGATACTTCCTCAACTCCATAATCATAACGGGATTTGGCACATTGGGTCACTTGATTTTTGCTTCAATGGCGGCATACCCGCTTGCAAAAAATACCTTCCCGTTTAAAGATGCACTGTTTGCGATAGTTGTTCTCGCGCTTATGTTCTCGCCTGTGGTTACGGGAATTCCTAACTTCCTTATAATCTCTGCGCTGGGAATTAACAACACATACCTTGCGGTAATTTTGCCCGCGTTTGCGGCTCCGATTGGTATGTATCTTATGAAGCAGTTTATGGAGCAAATTCCGGATTCCCTTATTGAATCTGCACGGCTGGACGGCGGAAGCGAGTTCTTTATATGGCGCAAAATTGTTATGCCGAATGTAAAGCCCGCTTGGCTTACGCTTATCATTTTGCAATTTCAAGCACTTTGGGCAACAACAGGCGGTGTTTTCCTCCGCAGTGAAGAATTGAAACCGCTTTCGTTTGCAATGAACCAAGTCGCGCTGGGCGGCGTGGCTCGTGCCGGTGCTAATGCTGCTGTTATATTTATCATGATGGCAGTGCCGGTAACTTTCTTCGTATTTTCTCAAAGCAGAATTATTGAAACAATGGCAACTTCAGGTATGAAGGACTAAAAAAGGGGGTTGCATTTATGATGAGATTAAAAAGAATAATCGCGCTTGTTTTGGCTGTTTCGCTTGTTGCGGCGCACCCGCTTGCAATTTTGGCATCCACGCCATTCCAAGGGTACACGTACAATTTCTGGGGGACGCTTGTTCCTTCGCCTGCGGCATACGCGCCCATTCGTTCGTTTGGGCTTATGGATATCCGTTGCGGCGAAAATTGCGGCTTGCACACAGCGCGGGAATGCACTCTGGATTCGCATATAGACTTGGGCGATATGCGCGACCCTACGGAAATCCACGTAGACCCGCTAAATAATATCTATATCGTTGACGCAGGCAATAACCGCATTATTGTTTTTGATGTTTATTTGAATTTGAACCGAGTAATCGACGGCTTTTATCGTGACGGCGAAAGGGATACGTTCCGCCGTCCTCATGGGGTTTTTGTAACCGATGATATGCAAATTTTCATTGCGGACAATCAAAACCACCGTGTTGTGGTAATAGACGAAGAAGGGCAATTTATACGCGAAATTACCGCCCCTGCAATTGACGGGTTTGACGGCGATTTTGAATTTTTGCCGCAACACGTTCTTGTAGACCGAGGCGGACGCACATTTGTAATAGCGCAGCGTGTGTTTGAGGGAATCATGTCCTTTAATGCGGCGGGCGAATTTCTGGGGTATTTCGGTACAATTAGTGTAAGCGCGAATCCGCTGGATATATTTTGGCGTTTTGTCATGACAGATGAGCAAATTCGTGCGCAAAACCGTATCATTCCGCGTGAATACCAAAGTATGTCTATGGATCAATACGGTTTCGTTTTCACAACGCACGTAGAAAACTGGCATCTGAATAATCAAGTAATGCGCCTTAACCCACGCGGCGAGGATGTTCTTGTTAATTTCAACGAAAACATAATAATCAACGGTGACCAAGGCTGGCGCGACTCCGGGCCGCTTTCAGGGCCGTCTGTTTTGATTGATATTGTTGCGCGTTCGCACGGCAAATATTCCGCGCTGTGCATGGTGCGCGGCAGAATTTATACTTACGATTCCGAAGGCAGTTTACTGTATGTTTTCTCCGGAACAGGAAGCTTGCAGGGTATGACACGCAGGCCGATTTCCATTGAAACTTTAGGCGAAGATATTTTAATTTTGGATGCGCAAGGGCGCGGAAGAATTATTCATTTTTCGCCGACGGAATATGGGCGGCTTATTAACACTGCAATCGCGTTGCGCTATGACGGATACGAGCGTTATTCCGTAGACTACTGGCGCAAAGTTGTTGAACTTGATGAAAACTTTGCACTTGCATGGTCGGGAATAGGGCGTTCGTATTTGGCGCAGGGTTACAATGCCCGTGCCATGTACTACTTGGAACGCGGCATGGATGTTAGGTATTTCTCCATAGCATTCAGACGCAACAGGCTTGACGTTATGCAGGAGACTCTTCCGAATATGATGACGGGCGGCTTGGTTCTTGTCGCGGTTTGGGCAGGTGTTAGTATCTTCCGCAAGATTAAAGGGAAGGGGACAACGGAATAATGCTGAAAAGAATTTTTAAATTTTACGCGTTGCCTATGTATATCATGGTAAAGCCTTTTGATGGCTTCTACGCTATGAAATATCAACATGAGGGTACGCTTAAACTGGCATTTTTAAATTTCATAGTTGTGTTGTTTTCCTATGCAATAAACAACCAGTACGCTTCGCTTGTGGTAAACCCGCAGAACCCGCTGGAACTTAACAGTCTTTTGCACTGGGTTATGCTGATTGGTGCGCTGATTCTTTTTTGCGTAAGCAACTGGTCGGTTACTTCGCTTACGAACGGTGAGGGCAAGCTGAAAGACATTTTTATGATGGTTTGCTACGCAATGACTCCGCTTGTTTTAACCATAGTGCCGGCTACTATTTTAAGCCGTTTCCTTTCGGCGGAAGAAGCAGGATTTTACTATATGCTGATGTCCATTGGCGTGATGTATTTCGTTTTTTTGGTATTCGCGGGGCTTATTGTTGTGCATAACTACACTGTCGCCAAGGCGGTTTTGACGGTTGTGCTAACATTCATTGCCCTGTTAATCATAGTTTTCCTTTTAACTTTGTTGCTTACACTGTGGCAACAACTTTGGGTTTTTGCCTACAGTATCTATACAGAATTAATGTTCCGATAATAATCTCGCGGGAGGTTTCTTATGAAAATTTCGGCACAAGCCAAACGCGCATGGCGCAACAGAATCCTTTTTGTTGCAATTGTCGCACTGGGAGTAGTGGCTTATATCATCTACATCAACAGCTTTACAATTTATGACTTCAGCCACTTGACGGCAGATGCCGTGCAAGATTTTGGTGAGTCTTTGGATTTTCAGCCGATAGGCGGTGTCGCGCCTGTTGTGACCGGCATGGTTCGTGCCGCGCAAACGGATTACCTCGCGCTGTACATTAACGAGAACAATTCCCAAATTGCGGTAGTGGATTTGCGCTATGGGCATAATCACATATGGTATTCAAGCCCCCCGGGCGCAATGCAGGACATGAGAGCAAACCCGTTTGAGCGCGGAACAATGCGTTCGCATATCGGTTTCCGCTTTTTTACGGAAGCGCGGCTTAGGCAGTTCCGCTGGCTTTATCCCGATTCAAAATATGAAAACCAGTTTGAAATTCATTCAATCCCGAACGGCGTTCGTGTAAACTACATCATCGGCGATATGGATTTGGGTATCTTTAGACTACCGTTTTTTATTGAAACCGAGTATTTTAACACACGCGTTATGGGTCAAATTACCGACATGATGGATATTATCAAGATGCAAAATTTCTGGCGCGTTTCGGAAGATAAGCCCGGTTTTATGCAGCTTGCAGCAGGTATTATTGGCGTAAGAATCCCTACCGATAATATGCTCGCACTCTTTGACAGTATTGGCTGGACGTGGGATGAAACGGTGGCGCAAAATGAACTTTCCGGTGCGGAAGTTGAAGCCACCATGGACTATTTTAGAATGACGCTTGAATTTATCCTTGATGATGATAGGTTAATTGTAAATATGCCGCTTTCGGAATTCACAACGGATTCCCCCGTTATGCCGTTTAATTTGGACTTTATGAAGTTTTTTGGTGCGGCAGGCTTAGACCAAGACGGCTTTATGCTTGTGCCAAGCGGCGCGGGCGGCGTTATCCGTTTCAACAACGGAAAAGAGCGCGAAGAACCGTTTATGAGCGCGGTGTACGGAATGGACTCGCTTACGAACATAATCCGTCCGCAGGTGACGCAGCCTGTGCGTTTGCCTGTGTTTGGCATACAAAATGAAACAAAGGGCGCGGCATTTTTGGCGCAGGTTTACAGAGGTTCCGGACTTGCTACGGTAAATGCGGACGTTGCAGGGCGCACAAACAGTTATAATCATGCGTGGTTCAGTTTTACATTGCGAGCAAGCGAAGCTTTGTCAATGCCGGGTGGTATGGGCGGCGGCGCGGATATGATGGTTGTTCAAGATGAAATTTTCCAAGGTGATATCACAGTTATTTATCACTTCCTTTCAAGTGCAGATACATCCAATCCGCCGGGCGTTGGCGAAATGGCAGAAGTATACAGAAATTTCCTTGTGGAAAACGATATCCTAACGCCGCTTGACGGGCCGGGCGACCGCACTTTTTACATGGATATAATCGGTGCGATTGATATTCAGCGGCACTTTATGGGAACGCCGTTTATCACAACGGAAGTTATGACAACACTTGCGGACGCGGAGCGTTTTGTGGAGATGCTAAACGAAGGTGCAAGCATAAATGCCGTGCCTGTGCAAATGCAGCTTCACGGCTGGTTTAACCGTGGAATTAATCATGACGTTGCTAAAAATGTAAGGCGTATAAACGCGGTGGGTTCAAGGCAGGAAATGCTGGACTTGAACGCGTTGCTTCAACGAAGTGGGGGCAACTTGAACCCTGCGGTAAATTTCCAATTTACAAATTATTATTCGCGCAGGTTTAACAGGAATTTTGAATCTGCGAAGGATTTGGCGGGATACATCGGGTTTATGTCGCGGTATACAATGCGCGATTCGCTTACGGTACGTTTCTCCCCACACGCAAATGACTGGTACCTGCTTGTTCACCCCGGCGCGTTGCCGTTCCACATTGAGAGATTTATCCCCGCGTTTGCGGACAGAACCGCAATGGACGGCTTGGCTCTTACGGATTTGGGCGATATTTTGACGGAAAGCCTTTTCCGCCGCGACGCTGTTGACAGGGAGTCGGCACGGCTTATCATTCATGAACAAATGGGACTCTTATATAATGAACTTGACAACTTGGTTGTTTTCGGCGGAAACGATTACTCTTTTGAATTTGCGTCTCACTTGGTTGACGTGCCTACGCAGGCAGATTTGCAATATATAATTGATTACGAAGTACCGTTTTTCCCGATGGTTGTGCATGGGTTTATTGAGTTTGCAGGTCGCCCCTCGAATATGCGCGAAGACTATAGCCCGATAAACGTGTTGCTTAATTCCATGGCAACAGGGGCATCGCCGCGCTACACGCTGACGGCAGTGCCAACGCGCAACGCGCAATTTTCCCCGCACGAGCGTTTTTATTCCACGCACTATGTCAACTGGATTGAAGCCGCGATTCAGCATTACAATATTTTTAACGAGGTTTTCGCGCCATTGCGCGGAGAGACAATTTCGGACTTTGAAGTGCTTGCGGGCGGATACCTGTATGTGGGTGGCAGACAAGTAACCGTAACGGAATTTTCCAACGGAACAAGAATTTATGTAAACAATACAACGCGTGATTTTGATGCCGGCGGAGTGACAATACCTGCCGAGTGGTTTGTGGTACGCTAAGGGAGGGTAAAGTTTATGAAAGCAAAAGCAGGGCGCAAGGGTCTTACGCTTCGCAATCGCGAACTGGTTTGGGGTTTGATTTTCATATCCCCTTGGCTGATTGGGGTTATATTTTTCTTCTTGTTTAACTTGATTCAGTCTGTGGTTTTCAGCTTCAATAATTTGATTATCGACCAAGTACATGGCGGGTTTGACCTTCACTGGGTTGGACTGCGGCATTACCATGATATCTTTTTCATTGACGGAAACTTTGTGCGCGAGCTTTTTGAATCCGTTGGTTTTATGCTTCTGAATGTGCCGCTTATCATTTTCTTCAGCTTGTTTATGGCTATTTTGCTTAACCGTGCTTTTATGGGGCGCGGGTTGGTTAGAGCAATTTTCTTTCTGCCTGTTATTATGGCGACTTCGGCTATTGAGGGCAGTTTGGAACTGATTATGGGTATCGTGATGGGCGGCGTAAGTTCTGTTCCTGATGATGTTATGCGGGCGCAACAAGGCTTTGATGCGCAGTCTATCGCAATGATGCTTAGCCAGTTTGGGATTCCCATGCAGGTAGTGGAATATATAATTGAAGCAATCGCAATGTTGCATAGTGTAATACGTGCGGGCGGTGTGCAAATTCTAATCTTCCTTGCGGCTTTGCAGGCTATTCCGCCTTCCATGTACGAAGTTGCGCAAATTGAAGGCGCGACAGGTTATGAAGCTTTCTGGAAAATTACTATCCCCATGGTTAGCCCGTTGATTCTCACAAACGTAATTTACACCATTGTTGACACGTTCGTACAAAGTGATGTTGTTGCAACCGCACGGGCTACGGCATTCCAAAACGTTTATGTTTTGGAGGGCGTTCGCGGGTTTGACTTTGGGCGCGGTTCTGCAATGGCTGTGGTGAGTTCGTTGCTTGCTTGCCTTGTGCTTATGGTTGTTGGCTGGGCTATTTCAAAGTATGTTTTCTACTACAATTAACGGAGGACGGGAAAATGGAAAATGTGAATCGTCGCAAGTATGGATTTTCTGATATCATCCGCGACCCTAGGGGTTGGCGAGAGTCTCCGTCTTTTGACAGTACCATGCACAAATGGACAGGAAAAATACGTGACTTTATAGTAGGCGTGTGTATTGCGATTATCGTAATCGGTGTGTGTTACGTTATCTTGGGTCCGATTTTCGGAATTGTCTCGCGGGCTATCATGACGCGTGAAGACGTTATTAACCCGCTGATTTTCCTTATTCCGCAGAATTTTACCACCGCCAGTTTGAACTATGCAATTACGCACATGAATTATTTTGGAGTGTTTAGAGATATTTTCGTGGGGCTTTTTTCGGCAGATGGAACATTTAGTTTTGACTATGTGCTGGCTCTTCGTGAGTTTTCTAACTGGGGCGCGTTGTTTGGGACGCTTATCTTTGCTGGGTTCTTCTCGCTGTTGCACGTTATGGTTTGCTCCATGATTGGTTACGGTTTTGCGCGTTTCAAATACCCCGGTGTAAACGCACTTTTCGCGCTGGTTATTATCACGATTGTTGTTCCTGTTCACAGTTACATGGTTCCGATGTTCATTAACTTTAGATTTTTCTTTGGTACTGACATAAATTTAATTAATTCGTGGTGGGCTTTGGGGCTTCTTACCGCAACGGGCGTTGGGCTTCGCAGTGGGTTGTATATTTACATTTTCCGTCAATTTTTCCGCGGGCTTCCCAAGGAAATTGAAGAGGCCGCGTTTATTGATGGCGCAGGGCCGTTTTACACCTATATAAAAGTAATGATGCCAAACGCCGTGCCTGCGATTATTACAGTTTTGCTGTTTGCGTTTGTTTGGCACTACAACGATACTTTTTACACTTCGTTGCTTATGCCGCAGGTGAATATGATGTCTACGTATTTGATGGCTCTTGTTGATACGTATGCAACGGCGGAACGCGATTTCAATCCGCTGGGGCAACAGATGGTGCTTTTTGCGGGCGTGTTGCTTGCGATTGCTCCAATTCTTACGCTTTATATGTTCCTGCAACGTTACTTTGTGGAAGGCTTGGAGCGTAGCGGCATTGTAGGATAAAAAATGTCACACAACTGTAATATTTCAACACGCAAGTAGGTAATATTAGTAGCGGCTGCAAAAAAAATAAAATATAGGAGGTAAATTTATGAAAAAATTTACAGCAACGCTTGCCATTTTCATGCTTGCTTTCACGCTTAGTTTTCTTGTAGCGTGTGGCGGAAATGGCGGCGGCGGCAACGAAGTAACACCACCACCAACAGTAGACAATGGCGGTGCGCAAGACCCTGTTGTTACACCACCCGATGGTGACCAACCACCTCAAATAGGTTTGCAAATCGGCGCGGGCGCAGGTGTGCATGAAGTACGCGACTTTGGCGGACGTACATTAACAATCGGTGCATGGTGGGCAGACCCAATCGGCCCTTGGCTTTTCGGTCCCGCACCCACGCCCGATACACTTAACTATTCAATTGTTCGTGCAATGTGGGACAATGCTCGCCGCGTAGAGCAAGAGTTTAACGTAAACTTTGCGCAAGTAACGGTAACACATGAAGAGTTCCTTCCAACGCTTGCATCAAGCGTTCTTGCGGGCGACCCGTTTGCAGACGTTGTTTACCTTGAAGGCTGGATGATGCTTGAAGCAATGGGCAGCATTGTTCAATCCATGAACGTAAATTTACCTGCGTCCGATATGCTTGGCGCACAGCGTTTCTCCGGCCCCACAACGCAGGACGAAATCGGAAACATTTGGGCGGTAAACCCCCACAGTGTTATTGACAACGCATTTGTTCTTGCTGTAAACCTTGACATTATCAATGCGGAAGGCTTGCCCAACCCTGTTGAGTTATATGAAGCAGGGCAATGGACATGGGATGCAATGCTTCAAATTATGCGTGGCGCAACCCGCGACACGGATGGTGACGGCGTTGTTGACCAATTCGGCATTGCAGGTCAACCGGGCGATATCGTTCAGCATTTAATCGGTGCTAACGACGGAATCATGGTTGATGCGTATTTCAACTACGGTTTTACGCACCCCAACACAGTTAGAGCGTTGGAATTTGTTGAACAAATTTTCCAAGAGCAACTGTGGCACTCTGAAGAGGGCGGAGTAATGAACACCGCTAACTGGGATAGAAACTTCTACGCAGGAAACCGTGAAGCTCGTGCCGCGTTGTTCCCGACACGCACATGGGGTATCGACAATGCACCCCCCGCGTTTGAGTTTGCGGTTGTACCGTTCCCCATGGGCCCAGACAACACATCGGGCAACACATGGCTTTACGGAATGCGCCAAGGAATTTCCGTTCCTGTAGGTACGCCGTGGGCTGTTGAAGATATCGTTGTTATTCTTGACGAATTGTTTTCATGGCCGGGCGAACACCCCGAACTTCTTTTTGCGGCAGGTTCAATTGACTGGATGCGTGAGACTTTCCTCACGGAAGACGACGTACAACGTGCCGTTCGCGCAGGTTTAACAGCCGCTTCCGACGTTGGGCGCGATATGCAACCCTACTACTGGATTTTGGGTATGTTTGCATCTGCATTCTTCAACATGGAAATGGACGTAATGCAAGCAATCGAATATTTCCGCGGCCCGCACCAAGAGATGTTGGACAGAAGATTTAGGCCGTAGTCAATAAAAAAAGTTCGCGGGGGTAATGAAGTGAGCGGTTTACCGCGAACGGCACCTCCCCCGCACCCCCGTCCGCCTTTAAAAAGGCGGAACCCAAACTTTAACAAAAAAATCGCCGCGAATTTCGCGGCGATTTTTATATTACGAGTCTGGTTCTCGCTAGTCCATGTTAAAGTTTTTTGTCGAACTTTTTTTCAAAAAAGTTCGCAGGGGTTCGGGGACGGAGTCCCCGAGAACTCGAACCTATCTTTACTCCACGCTACATACTTGATTTTTGCCGTTTGCTTTTGCGTGGTACATGGCTTTGTCTGCGTCGGCAACGAAGTCGGTTAGTTTGTAGTTGCCGTCGCATTCGGGGGTCATGCAGTTTACGCCAATGCTTACGGTAATTTGCTCTGTGGTTTCGTTTTCGAGGACGAGAGGGGTTTGCTCTATTGCAAAGCGGATATCTTCGGCTACTTTGATTGTGCCTGCGAGGTCTGTGTCGGGGAGGATTACGGCAAATTCTTCGCCGCCCCAGCGTGCGGTTTTGTCTGTGGCTCGGGTTATTACGGATTCAATTATGTTTGCGACGCCCTGCAAAACTGTGTCGCCGTGCAGGTGGCCGTGGGTGTCGTTGAATGTTTTGAAATTGTCAACGTCCAATACTATAAACCCGAGAGGGGACTGTTGGCGTTTTGCGCGTTCCCATTCTTGGTTGAGTTGTACGTTGAAAAAGCGGCGGTTTCCTATGCCGGTTAGAAAGTCGGTTACGCTTAGGTTTTTCACTTTGCGCAAAAGGTTTACAATTTTCATTTGGTTTTGCACGCGCATTTTTGCTATGAGCGGAACAAAAGGTTTGTGAATATAGTCCACCGCGCCAAGCGAAAATCCTTGAACCTCACTTTCAGGCGCGGATAGTCCTGTGATAAAAACAATGGGTATGTCTTGGGTTTCGGGGTCTGCCTTTAGGTGTTCGATTACTTCAAAGCCGTTCATTTCGGGCATCATAACGTCCAAAAGGATTAAATCCGGCTGTACGCGTTTTGCCGCGTCAACGCACTTGCGCCCGTCTTTTTCCGCATAAACGGTGTACTCTTGGTTTAATATTTGCGTGAGTGCCACAATATTTAATGCCTCGTCATCTACAATTAGTACGCTGTTTTTTATTGTCTCTTCCATTTTTTTACCCCCTATAAAATTGATTGCAGAACTTCCAGCGAAGTTGCCGCCGCCTCGAAGTCTAAATTTTCAATTTGTTTGCACAAAATTGCGGTTTCGGGAATTTTGCGAAGTTCGTCCAAAAGGCTTAACGAGTCTGTGTTGCCCGTTTCCAGCAATGGCGCAAGCTTTCCCAGCAATTCCACTGCGGCGTCCTTGTCGAAATCCTTGCTTGCAGGCACGAAGGAGGGTAGGGGAATGCTGTCGATAACCCGCGTTAGTTCTGATTTTAGGGTATCCAATTGCTGTGCGGAAGGCATTTCTTTGGCGGCAAGTGTAAGTTCTGTATCGTTTGCGGCTTGCATCAGCGTGTTCTCGTTGATTAGCCCCGCCAGTCCCTTTAGCGTGTGCGCCAACAGGTGCGCGGTTTTGATATCGTCCGCGTCCAATGCTTTGCTTAACGCGTCGAAGGTTTTGCCGTGCTTTTTTGCAAAATCCACGCGCAATTTTTCAAGCAACTCAACACTGTTTTGGAAATTGTTTATGTCTACCTGTGCTGTTGCAGACGCCTTCGCCGCCGCAATAATATCGGGCGGTTGCTTGTCGCGAATGTGCTTCATTAAGATGGTGTTGAGGTGTTTTGTCTGAATTGGTTTTGAAATGAAACCGTCGAAGCCTTCTTTGATAAATTCTTCTGCCTGTCCGATTAGCGCGTTTGCGGTAAGCGCGATAATCGGCTGTGTGTAGCCCATGTCGCGCAGCGTGCGCATGGTTTCGGTGCCGTCGATTTCGGGCATCATTTGGTCCATAAATATGATATCGTACACTTTTCCTTGATGGATTTTTTCTATTGCTTCCCATCCGCTTTCGCAAAGGTCGATTTTTAGCCCGTAGAAGGCAAGCAACCCCCGCGCCACATACAGGTTTGCGTCAATGTCGTCCACGACAAGGACGCTTCCGTAAGGCATTGGCTCGGGCGTAAATTCAAAGCGTTTGGATGCGGAATTTATTTTGAATTGCTGCAATTGAAGCGCGACTTCTTTGCCTAAAATTTCGCTGCCAACCACTTCTTGCGGTATTTCCACAACGATGGTTGTGCCTTTGCCGAATTCGCTTTCCACATTGATTTCGGCGTTCATCATCTGAATCAAATTGTATACAATCGGCATACCAAGCCCTGTGCCGATTATATGGTGGTTACTGCGCTCGTTGTAGCGCGTGTAGTCATTTTTAAAGTCGTCTACTTGTTCGGGCGTCATTCCCGTACCTGTATCGCTTATGGTAAAAATTAACGCAAAATCGCCGTTGTCCCGTGTTTTGCGGCGCAAGTCAAGTTCGACACTGCCGTGTTCGGTGTACTTGAAAGCGTTGGACAGCAAGTTTGACATGATTTGTTTGATGCGCAACACATCGCCCATAAGAGCCGCGGGCAAGGTTTCATCAACGTTCATGTGGAAATTTATGTCTTTTGTACCCAAGTACGGCAGGTGCAAATGAACCACGTCGTTAATCATGCTGGTGGTATCGTATTTTTCGGGCAGTAATGTCATTTTGCCCGCTTCAATTTTTGAAAGGTCGAGAATGTCATTCACAAGCCCAAGAAGCGAAACAGACGAATTGTGTATTTTCGCAAACGCTTCCTCTATGATGGGCGGCAAGTCTGATTTTTGCAGTTGAATTTCCGAAATGCCCATTACCGCAGAGATAGGCGTGCGGATTTCGTGGCTCATTCTGGCTAAAAATCTGCTTTTGGCTTTGTTACTTTCTTCCGCAACTTCGGCAAGCATTGCCTGTTTTTGCGCAACTTCCAGTTTCTCGGCTTGCAGGTTTCGGTTAAACACGTTTGTGAACATCAAACCCGCCGAGGCAAACATATCCATTTCGTCTTTTGTGTACGTGCGTTCGTATTGGCAATCGTCAACGCTGAAAAAGCCGATGAAATCTTGATTTATGAACAGCGGCAAACAAACGATGGATACCATTTCGTAATGGCCTAAAAACCCTGCTTCAAACTCCGACAATTGAGATATGGGGCCGTTTATGCAACCACCGCTCATAAACATTTCGTGCCAGCCCGGCACATGGCTGTACGGGACACTTAAACCGTTGGGTACCATCCGTTTTTCTTTGCCTATATCGCTTAGCCATTCGTACCGCATTACAAAATGCAACTCGCCGTTTACTTCCTCGTTGCGCCAAATTTGAACCCTGTCCAAATCCAAACAACGCCCTACAATTTCCATGCCCTTCATTAGTGCAGTCATGGTATCCTCTTGTTTGGCGGTAAGCAAAATTTCAGACGCTTCGTTTATTGTGTGAAGCAACTTTTCGCGGTGTCTAATCGTTTCCTGCGCTTCGTTTATTTTCTTTTCGTGAAGCTTTACCTCAAGTTTCCGTTCCCGTGCCATCGCGGCTTTTACTTGGGTTAAATCCACGGTGTAGGCGATAAGCATAGTCTCGCCGTTGCGCACAAAACGAACCAGCGTAACCTCTGTGGGTACGGGTTTGCCGTCCAAAGTGCAGTGCATCCATTCAAACCGTGCAAAGCCCTCGTTGTATGCTTTGCCAAGCACAATGGGTACAAGTTCGGAAGACAGCGTTCCGCAGGGCTGATACTCCGGCGAAAGTTCTTTAAACCTTTCTATGTATTGCTCTTTATTTGAAAGATTATGCAGTACAATCGCGTGTTCGCTGGTGGAAACCATGTTGCCGTACCCGTCCCAAATATTGATAATAAGCGGGGCGGAGTCGAAAATAGCTTGTACTATACCAATCGCTTTATACTCTTTTTCCAGCGCGGCTTTAACGGGGCGCAAGTCTACCCCGTATGCAACAAGATATCTTTTTTCCTTGCGCATAAAGCGTATCAACGTAATTTCCGTAGGAAGCGGCTCGCACATTGCGGTTTGATGCATCCATTCAAACTGGACACGCCCCGTGCCAAACGCTTCTTGTACATACGCCAGTGCTTTTTCTTTTGAGAGCGTACCGCAGGGTTGGTACTCGGGGGAAAGGTCGTGAAAATTATCTATAAATTGAGCCTTGGTTTTCAACCCAAACACTTCCAACGAGCGCAAGTTGGTGTCTATCAGCTTTGGCGTTTCGTCCCATATATTGATGATAAACGGCGAGGAATTAAGCAGGATTTCATTAAGTTCGTTAATCTCGCCGGATGTGATTTCCGTAAAGTCCATTTGAGTGTGCCCCTCACAATTGTTGAATTATACCGCCTGTTTGGTGCGTTGCTCGTTCCACTGTTTTTTATGCTCATTAAGGCTTAAACGATTTGCGCCGCCGCAGTAATCCGGTTTTTTTCTCTGTATAGAATCATCTTGCCAATAGCAAACAGGGCAAGTTTCATAGAAGTTTAAATGTTGAAAATGATGTTCTCCGCAACAGGGGCAAATTTTTTCTTTATTCAAGTTTATCAGTCCTCCATGGCTTCGTCGCCCGCTTTTTCATAGTAATATTCTATCCCGTTTGTCGGTTTAAACATTGTGGCTATTCCTATATTTGGGTGACCTATAACAAAATTATTTTCGGTTGTATCGTATCGTATTACTTGCCCCAATTCATTTTTATATCCCACTATTGTGTCGTTTGTTGAAGATTGAATCAAATCCAGTGCTTCTGCGGCATATCTCTCTTTTGTATATCCGTGATATTGCCAAGAATGGTCGCTTATTCCACCCCGCCAATGCCTTGCCAAGTTTTCCGGTGTAAATCCGATATTAAAAACATTTTTACCGCCCCCGGATATGTTCGGGCTGTCTTCCAAATTAATCCCGCCTTCTGCGCACCGTATAATCTTCGCTATTTTGTAGGAAATAATGGTTTTTGTCAATCATTTTGAAACCAAATTGACATATAAATAACATAAAAACCACTGGAAACTATCCCGCGTTTGATATATAATAAGAACGTTTAGGAGGAATGAGCATGAAAAATTTAATGTTTAGGCGGGCAGTGTGCTTCGCTCTTGTTTTAATATTCACCGTTCCAACGATTGTATTTAGTGAAAACGGAACAGATGACGCGCTTATTCTTACAGACCCGGTGGACAATACATACGCCGGCAGAACGCAGTCAAGCAGGCTTATCCAGCAATTGCAGTTTGCGGATTTGCCGCCGGGTGCGGAAGTTCGTGACGCTATTGTTCGTAGCGGCGCGCTTGAAATTATCCGCCCCGAAGCGGTAAATTTTCGCCCCAACGCTTCTGTTACCAATGAGGAAGCAATTGCGATGGCGGTTAGAATGCTTGGTTTAAGCGATGCCGCACGGGAACGCAGTGTTGCTGTTGCGACAGATTTGCCCGGCGGTGTGCCGCTTAACATAACGTGGTCGCTGGGGTATTTGCAGACGGCGGCGGCGGAAGGGCTCATCCCTTCGGAATGGCCGGATGCGGCAATTGAAGCGGTGACAACGCAATTTTCAGACATATACGGGGTGGAAGCCCTGATGGTAGACGAACCTGTTTTCAATCGCACGGCGAACGCAACCCGCCAAAGTATCGCAATGATATTCGGGCGTGTGCTTGAATCAGTCTATTCCGATATTACGGACGCGCCTGAGCTTGGTTTGCCAATCCACAGCTTTACGGACTGGACAAATATCTCTGCCGAATCTGCGGCGGGCGCGAATTTGTTGCTCAGACATAACATAATGCGCGGGCAAACCGCTACGTTTTTCGGCCCAAACAGCCCCGTTTCTCGTTTGGAAATGGCGCAGATAATTCGCAATTTTGACACATTTCATTACAGTGCGCTTGGGCTGGAACGCAGAATGGGAACCGTTGCGGAAGTCATAAACGACCAGTACGCCGAAACGGGCGAATGGACAATATGGCGGCATATCCGTGTGCGACGCGCAGACGGTAATGTTGACGTGCTACAGCTTTCGCAAACGGGAAGTGCCGCGCCGCAAGACGGCATTTTAGACGCGGTTGTTCTGCGTGAAGGTTTTGTAATGGGACTAGGCGGGCTGGAAATAGGCGACCGCATAGAATACCTCGTTCACCCCGCCACGGGAACGGTAAGATATGTATATGTAACAAGCCAAGTTGTGACGCGCACAGAGCGTTTGCGCCTTGAAATCATAAATATTGACGAAGGCCGTATGACCTTCCGCAATGATGATTACGTTGTGTTCACGCACCCCATGAGCGCGGGGCTTTTCGGGATTCACCCCGACACAGACGAGCCGTTTATTCGTATGCGCGGCAATCAGCTTTTTCCTGCGGCGGGTTTGCCCCGTGGTTCTTGGTACGATGTAACGTTGGTTGGCAGTGTAATTACCGCCATTGAATTTGTGGGCGATGCCGTGCAAATCCCCGAACATCGCGGAATTGTAGTGATAAACAACCCCGATTTCGGATACTTGACCATTCTTGATGCAGACGGAAACGAAAGGGATTTCACGTACAATCCCGCACAGCTTATTGTACACCGCCGTCAATTTTACGATGCCCGCGACACCATAGGCGGCTGGCATGAAATGTTCCCGTCAATCCACCCCGACCCGCGCACGGTTGGTATGGCAAATGTTACCGTTGGCGATATCGTGGTTTTCCGCGTTGCCGATGATGACCCATACAGGATTATCGAATTATTTGCGGTAGAAAATACAACAACACGTTACGGTCGCGTTTTGCAATTTGTAGACCAAGGCGGCTATTTTGATATGCTTTTGGAATTTGAAAACGGCAGAACCGCTTGGCACAGATTTGTGCAGGGCATTCTGGTAACAAACCGCGGTGTTCCGTCTCTCCCCAATGTGATTCAGCCGGGAGACTGGATGAGAATTACCGTAAATCAGCACCTTATCGCCCCCGGCGTAATGGAAGAGTCTGTTCGCGAAATCGCAATTGACGGCGGCGGCCATCATATCAGCGATATAGTTTCCGGCAATATTGCGGGCGTTGATGCCGCGCAAAATCTTCTGGAAATTTCAAATTCTCAATTGCTTACACCTGCGGGCTGGCGCGAGCATCGTCCGCTTAGCGGCTACAGCACAAGCGGCTCCAACGTGAGATATTTCCACAACGGTTCGCCCGTGACGCTTGCGCATATTAACAGATACCTTGTGCGCGACCCCAACGCCGTGGCGTATATCGCAATCGAAGACCATTTTGCGGGCCCTCGTGCCGTTCATGTAAATGTTCTCGGCGGCAACAGGTTAACCCGTTACGGAACTATTCTTTCAGCCGGAAACAACCAATTCAGTATGCTTGAAGTGCCGGGCAACATTCAGGTAAACCCCGCTACAATTGTTGTGCGTAACGGGCGCCTTGTAGGGCCGGAGCATATCAACGCTGCGGAGTGGGCAAGGGTAAGCCTTGTGGGCAACACCGCCGCCGTTGTGGACATTGGCTCTGCACCTGATACCTCGGGCGTACAACTTGTTCGCGGACGTATATCGCGTGTAATGCCGTTTGAAAGCTTCCGCGTGGAAACAATGAGCCTTTTTGACGGCTTCCGCTGGAACTTCACACCCATTGCGCGGGAATTCACAATTGACCACAACACGCTGTTTATCAATTCAGGCGGCGTTACAAGCATAGATAATTTCCTCGGATACACGGATGCTTCCGTGATTGGCAGTACGTTCTTGGTGGCGGTTGAAGGCGGACGCGCCGCCCGCGTAATTGACGCGCCGCACACAGAGCCGATTCCGCAAATTGCGGGCGCACCCGGTCACTTAACGGTACGCGGAATAATTTACGAAATCAGCGGAAATACGGTACGCTTGCGCGACATGACGGTTTACTACGCCCGCACAGGCGCGTGGAATCGCTTTAGCAATATCAACCCGACGGGTAGCATAACGCTTCAAGCCAACTCGGTTATCGTTGACCGCAACGAGATTATTCCCGCAAGCGGCTTGCGTGTGGGGCAACAAATTATGGCATTCAACAACCAAAGGCGTGACGAGTTTACGATGGAACCGGGGCTGTCCGCTACCGCGTATATCGTTTTGGTTGAAAACTAAGGGGGAGAAAAATGAAAAAGCATTTTCTTACTGCGTTTATCGTAAGCATTGTGGCGGTGCTTGTACTGCCGTTGGCGGTTTCTGCACGGACGCACAGAATCGGTGATATGGGCTTTCACGGTGGAATAAGCGAAGCCCGCCACTTGCCGCGCACGCTTGAGACAATCATGCTGGAGCAAGGTGTTACTGCCGGCAGAGGAGGTCGCGGCCGCGGCCAGAATATCGAAATGGCGTACAGCGAGTTTGTTTTTATTGCAGGTAATCCGATGCTGTTTGAGGGCATAAAAACAGTAAGCCCGGGGTTGCCTGTACCCGCAACCGCACCCGTACCCGATGCAGGTTACACGGTGGGAACGTTCCGCGTAGAGCATCATGTGGACGCGCTTGACGAAACGGGCGAATTTTTCTTGGGTCGCACCATGATTTTTGATGTGCAGTATCGCGTTGAGGGTACGCAAGTAATTTACACCTATATTTTGGACAGGAACAACTGGGAGGAGTTTATCGACACTCCCGACGGCACATTTTTTCTTGACCCTGTGCATTCGTCCTTTGTAATCAGCATAATTGAAGACCGTACCCCTGCCATAAGTTTTTACCGCGGCGATATCTCTGCGCGGCTTGTGTATGATTTGGTGGTGGATGGTGACTTCATTAGTTCTACAACCATTGAGAAAAACGGCGAGTTCTACGGTTTTTCCACAGCATGGTCTGCCACGGAAACCCATATAACAAATGTTTCCATCATAGCCGAAGACTGGGCGTTGCAGTATCAAATTCGCCCAAGCGTTGCGGTAAACAAAGAGCTTCAATTTGTCCGCAACATCCCTACGCAAATAAGCTTTGAAGGCAACTTCCGCGAACTGCACCAAAGCGTTGCGGGATTGCGCTACGATATTTTCATACGGCCAAACTTCATGTGGGACGTTCCTACTACGGGTACTCATTCCATGGTAACGGATAACATATTCGAGCAGTTGCCAGCCCATGATTTATCATTCCTTCGCGGGCATCCCGCCGAAGATGATATCCACAGGCTTTTCGCAATGCAAATTTTGCAGGGCGACCCGCGATTTTTCGTGCCGAACCAAGCCATAACACGGGGACAGTTTTTAACCGCGCTTGCGCGTGCCATAAAACTGCCTGTTGAGGAAGTAACGCTTCCAAGGGCGCGGCGCGGACAGCAACCTGCCGCACTAACTCTCTTTTCGGACGTAACCTCCGACAGGCCGGAGTTCCGCTATATTCAAGCAATACAACGCGCAGGAATTGCCTTTGGGCGCGCAGACGGTAAATTCTATTTCGACTACCCCATCTCTCGCCAAGAAGCAATTGTTACAACCATACGCGCACTTGGGCTTACGAATCTGGGGCTTAACCCAACCGTAATCTCCCCCTTCACAGACAGCAACGATATCGGATACTGGGCAATGCGCGATGTAAACGTCGCCCTAATGCTTGACATAATCGCACCCGACACGGAAGGACGATTCCACCCGCGTCGCGCAATGTCTAAAGCCGAAGCCGCCGCTTTATTCAACCACTTGCTTGAATATATGCGTAACGGAATTGTGCGGCATTACTCGGAACAAATGGTAAATATCACGCACTAGTTTCCCGCCGCATTTTAAACCAGACAAACCCGGTGGACGCAATGCGTAACGCGCCGATGGCAAACATTGCATAATAAATCCCGATAACGGAAAACAGAAAATGCGCAAAAAATGGCGCAATGAATAGGCTGATGTTTTGGGCAGTGTTGTACACTGCCAAATACATCAGCCTATTTTTGTCGGGAGTGTGTTCCAGTACGCCGTTAAGAAGGGCGGTATTTATTCCAACGGCGGAAAAGCCCGTTATTACATGAACCGCCGCCATAATTTGCATATTTGGCACAAATGGGAAGATGAACATATTGCCCGCAAGCAAAAAACCTGCGGCAACAAATGTTACCGTGTTGCCGCGCTTGCGCAAAAGACGTTGCCAAAATCCGCCCGAAAAAAACGCCGTAAGCCCCGTTACCAGCGCGACAAGGGCAAGGTCAAGCTCGTTCGCGCCGCGGTTTATTACCATAAAAATGTTTACAATCGGCCACGCCGCCTGCCACGTAAAAAGAAAACAAACCGCAGGAATAAAAAATGTCAAGAATCGCTTATCCCTGAAAATCAAAGTTAAAGTTTTTGTCGAACTTTTTTCAAAAAGTTCGCAGGGGTGTGGGGACGGAGTCCCCACGGTTTGCTCTTCCTCCGTTGGCACTTTAAGCCTGTTGAAAATTACGACTTCCGCAACGCCAAGTAAAAACGCCGTTACGAAAAAGATTTGATATAAAACCATGCGTTGCTCGTCTGTATTTGGGATAAAGGTGATGGCGAGACCTGCGGAAATTGTTACAATGGGTATCATGGCTTGCCCGAACTTTGTGCGCAACGCGATTGCTTGCCCGCGAGTTGTTCCGCTGAAAATAGTGCCTAAAAGGCTTTGCAAAGACGTTTGCGAAAGTGCGTCAGGGCAGTTCATGACGGCGACGAGGATTACAAAAAGAATCGGCCGAATTTCCGCAGGAAGCATCGGCACAAAGGCGATAAGAAGAAGCACGGCGCGGCTGATTAGAATAAACGCGGCAGTTGCTCTTTTTTTGTTGGTGAATCTGCGGAAGATAATCGCGCCGGGTAGCAGTACGATTGCGGCAACTGCACCGGGTAACGCACTCAGCAAGGCAATTTCAAATTCGCCGCCGCCAAGTCGCTCCAAAAAGCGCACAGAAAACGGCCGCCATAAATTGTTCACCATATCAAACAACAAACCGTACATGATAAAGTGCCAAATATTTGTGCCGCGTATTTGTTTTAGGTCATGCGAAAAAGAGCGGAAACCCACCCTAATGTGTAAAGGAATCTCACTTATTTTTATGCGCATCGGGCGCAGCCGCCTTGCGGGCAAAGGGTTTGGTATACGCCTATCAGCACTTGCGCAAGGCGTGTAAGGTCGTCGATGGTTATTTCGCCGTTGCAATTTATGTCTGCGGCGCGGCGGTTAATTGTTACGCGGTGGCCTGCAAGCCAACGGGCAAGCAATGTTGCATCGGCGGAGGTGACACGCCCGTCGCCGTTTATATCGCCGTGGCGGAAGGGGCGTGTTGCCGTCGCGACGTATGAAAAAGGCAAACTTGCCACGGTTTCGTTTTCGTATGATACATAGATAAATCCTTCAAAAAATCCGTGTGCCGCATGGGCGGCGTTTAGGAAAAATTCTGCGGTGAAATTGGATGAACCATGCGCGGGGACGGTGATGCTTTCGGGCAGATTTAAAAGCGCGCCGCCCGGGTCATTTGTGAAACGATACGAAATAGTGTATGTCCGCGCCGCGTTGCTTCTGTTTGAAATCACGGCGGAAAAGCTTTCGCTTACGTTTTCATTAACCATGTCCGTGCCGCCGAAACTAAACGAGCCTGTTCTTGTTTCGCCGAAAAACCACGGCGGTACAGGGGTTGTTGTAATGGGTTGAAATTGCGGAAGAGCGGCGCGTTCAAAATTTACGTGAACAACGGTGCAAGTTTGAGCGGCGGCAAAGATGTCGATATATCCCGCGCCCATGCCGAAAACGCTACCTACCGAAAGTGGCGTAGCGGTGTTCATCAGACGGGTTTTTACTTCTTCCGCCGTCCATGCCGTGCCGAAATTTTCGCGGCTGTAGTGCTTCATTAAAGCCACCGCGCCCGCAATATGCGGAGCCGCCATAGACGTGCCGCTTCGGCTTCCGTAACCCGATGCGGCAGACCACGGCGGCAATGCGGAAAGCACATTCGCGCCATGCCCCAAAACGTCGGGACTGATTTCAAATGTTCTGTTAAGCGGCCCGCGTGATGATGACGCCGTTAGCGTTTTCGCGCCGCCTGCGGTGGCGGGCAAAGTCACACTGCCCACGGTTATTGCTTTTGCCGCAGACGCGGGGCTTGCTATCGAGGAAGACGCGGGGCCGTCGTTGCCCGCCGCCAACACAAACGTGATGTACGGGTGTGCAAAAGTGATGTTGTTCACGGCAAGTGCAAGCACCTGCGCAGGGTCGTTGTTCCCGCGAACGCCCAGCGACATAACCACTACATCAGGCTTGTCGTAGGCTGTTTGGTTAATGCCGGCAAGAAGAACGCTTTGCGTGCCGCCTGTTGCCCCCATTACCCGGTACGCAATTATCTGCGCGTCGGGTGCTACGCCCAAAACCGATTGCGAACCGCCCGAATCGCGCCCTGCGACTATACCCGCAACGTGCGTTCCGTGTTCGGTGCTGTTATGGGTTTCACTTGGGTTGTTCGTGGGGATGCCCGTGACGAAATTTCGCCCATAAAATATGCCGTCAATTGTGTCGCCCTCTGTTATGTTTGTGTTGCGTTCTTGCATTTGCGCCAGCGTAGGAAACGCCCCCGCAAACGCCGCATGATTGCGGTAAATTCCCGTATCAATGACCGCCACAAGAATCCCCTCGCCGCGATAACCCATCTCGTGCATTTCATCGGCGCGTTTTGTTGCACGCCCCTGCGCCGCACCCTGCGGATTACGCCCTGCCATAGCCAGTACATCATATTCGTCCCACTCGGGCGGAAGAATTTTCACATCAGGAAACACAGCGCGAACACTGTCAAAACCCGCAAGCGCGTGCACCATATTGGACGGCAACGTCACACTTACACCGTTTATCGCACTGCGATACTCAAAGTCAATTGAGAAGCTGTACCCATCGCCCAAAACGCCATCTTGGCGGTCACTTTTCCGCCACTCTGCGTCGGTTGCTCCTAGCGCACGCTCCACGTGCGCGTCGTCGCTACCTTCTTGATTGGCGAAAAATTGCCGCGCCAATTCGGCATTTCGGTCAATGGATACAGCTTCTGAGAATGGCGCGGCGGTTCTTGCCCTTGCACCGTATCCGCCAACGCCAAAAAGCGCGGAAATCTCCGCACGGAAAAGCACATGGTCATCCGCCGCCAGCCGCTCCGCCAACCCAAACGGCATAACACGCCCTTCCACACCAGCCTCATACAACTGCACCGCAACCGGCCCATGCTCAAAAAGCACAATCACCGAAACAGGCGTATCATCATCCGCAAGCGCGTACTCGCCCTCAAAGCCAATTAACCCGCTATCTTGCGCATACGCAGGGACAGTTGTAAGAAAAATCAAAAGAAGAACAATATGCATTAAAACCGTGGGGGCGTTGCCCCCACACCCCCACGAACTTTTTTGAAAAAAAGTTCGACAAAAAACTTTAACATGGACTAGCGATGAAAAAATACGCAATCCAAAATCGCGCGAATGCGCGATTTTTGTTAAAGTTTTTGCCCCGCTTTTTTCAAAAAGCGGGTGGGGGTTCGGGGGCAACGCCCCCGAGAACTTATCTTTCATATTTATCTCACAACCCACAACTCGATTTTTTCTCCGTTTACGTTCCACTCTTTTGCGAATGCGCCTGAAGGGGCAGACGAAGAAGTTAATTCGTTTGCTAAAATTTCGTGGGAAATTTCTGCGGCGTTGCGCTCCATAACCGCTGAGAGGGTAGGGGATTTGGAGTAGCCAGCCTTGATATGGTCGGTAACTTCAAAGCCTGCCTCGCGGCGCATATTTTGGAACTTGCTTATTAACTCGCGCATATTTCCTTCTTCGATTAGCTCGGGGGTTAGCGTGGTTTCAAGCACAACGGTAACGCCTTTTTCTGCCGCCGCAGAGAAGCCTTCTTTTTGTTGCGTTTCCACCAGAACATCCTCCATGGTAAGTTCCACGGCAGTGCCGTCCACGGTTGATGTCCATGTTCCCGCTTTAAGAGCCGCCATTACATCACTTGGCGCGGCGTTAAGGGCTTCTGTTATTTTCGGCACAATCTTGCCGTAACGGGGGCCCAATGTGCGCAACTGCGGCTTGAATTTGTACGACATATACTCGCTTGCATCGGCGATAAATTTAATTTCTTTTACGTTCAGTTCGTCCTTGATAACATCTTCCAGTTCCGCGCTTAGTGGCTTTTCAAGCGGTTTCGCTAGGCTTACAAACATCTGCGCAAGTGGCTGGCGAATTTTCGTGTTTGCGGTATTCCGCGCAGAACGCCCCTGCACAACGATATCCATTACTACTGCCATTTGTTGTTCCAGTTGTGTGTCAATTTGGCTTTCGTCGCAATCGGGGAAGTCTGCAAGGTGGATGCTGATTGGCTCGTTTTTGCCATTTAATCCAACCACAAGGTTTTGATAAATCTGTTCCGTGATAAAAGGCACAAAAGGCGCGGCAAGTTTGGAAACGGTAACAAGCGCGTGGTGCAACGTTTTGTATGCAGAAATTTTATCGTCTGTCATATCCTTGCCCCAGTAGCGTTCGCGGCTGCGGCGTAAATACCAGTTGCTCATTTCGTCCACGAATTGGTCAAGTGCGCGGGCGGGTTCGGTTAATTCAAAACGCTCCAGCGCGGAATCAACTTTTTTGATAAGGGTGTTAAGCCGCGAAAGAAGCCATTTGTCCATCACAGACGGCGCGGGCGTTTCATATTTATATGGGTCGAAGCCGTCGATTTCGGCATACAGCACGAAAAACGCATAGGTGTTCCAAAGCGTTCCCATGAAGCGGCGCGCACCTTCGGTAACGCCATCGTCGGAGTAGCGGAAATTTAGCCACGGTGCGGAAGAAGATATCAGAAACCAGCGAATAGCGTCCGCGCCGTGTTTTTCCAACGCCTCCATTGGGTTTACCGCATTGCCCTTGGATTTACTCATTTTCTGCCCGTGTTCGTCCAGCCCATGCCCCAGCACGATTACATTTTTATACGGCGATTTCTCAAACAACATGGTGGAAATCGCAATAAGCGAATAGAACCAGCCCCGTGTTTGGTCAACCGCTTCCGATATAAAATCTGCGGGAAATTGTTTCGCAAAGATGTCTTTATTTTCAAACGGATAGTGCCATTGCGCAAAGGGCATCGACCCCGAATCGAACCAGCAATCTATTACTTCGGGTGTGCGTGTCATCTGTCCGCCGCATTTTTCGCAGGGGATTTTTACTGCGTCTATATATGGCTTGTGCAGTTCTATATCATCGGGGGTGGACGGGTTCAGCTTTTTCAGTTCCGCGATACTGCCTACGCAGTGCAGATGCCCGCAACTTTCGCTGTCGCAAACCCATATGGGAAGCGGCGTTCCCCAGTATCTTTCGCGGCTTATGCTCCAGTCAATTACGTTTTCAAGGAAGTCACCGAAACGCCCTTCCTTCATGTGACCGGGCAACCAGTTTACCGCGCTGTTGCTTTCCAAAAGTTTGTCGCGCAAACTGCTCATGCGGATAAACCACGCATCGCGGGCGTAGTAGAGTAGGGGAGTGTCGCACCGCCAGCAAAACGGATAGCTGTGCTTGTACGCATTTTTGCGGAACATTTTGCCGCTCATTTTTAGTTCCTTTATGATTAACGGGTCTGCGTCTTTTACAAACATCCCCGCCCACAAATGCACATCCGAAATAAAGCAACCTTGCGCGTCTACCATTTGCAAAAGCGGCAAGCCGTATGCCTTGGAGATACGCGCATCGTCCTCACCAAAGGCGGGAGCGATATGCACAATTCCCGTGCCGTCCGTAAGGGTTACATATGAATCGCAAACAACCATGCAGTAATTTTCGCTTGTTTCACCTTTTGCAAAATCGAAAAGCGGTTCGTATTTTGTTCCTTCCAAGTCTTTGCCCGTGACGGTTTCTAAAATTTCATGGGGTGCGTCACCAAAAACGGAAGCAACCAAGGCTTTCGCCAAAATATACACTTTCCCATCGGAAGAAACTTTCGCGTATTCCTCCTTGGGATTAACGCACAGTCCCACATTGGACGGCAAAGTCCAAGGAGTGGTTGTCCACGCAAGAAAGAACTCGTTTTCCGCGCCCTTCGCCTTGAAGCAAACGTAAACGGAATCTTCCGTTACGTCTTTGTAGCCCTGCGCAAGTTCGTGGCTGGAAAGGGGAGTTCCGCAACGCGGGCAATACGGCACAACACGATAGCTTTTATAAATAAGCCCCTTCGCAAAAATTTGCGACAACGCCCACCAAACGGATTCGATATACTCGTTGTGATACGTTACATACGGCGCGTCCATATCCGCCCAAAAGCCCACGCGCTCGCTCATTTCGCGCCAAAGGCCTTCGTATTTCCATACGCTTTCTTTACATTTTTTTATAAACGGCTCCACGCCGTAAGTCTCAATTTCAGGCTTGCCCGAAATACCAAGCATTTTTTCAACTTCAAGTTCCACAGGCAAACCGTGCGTGTCCCAGCCCGCTTTGCGCTTCACATGAAAGCCCTTCATTGCTTTATATCTGGGAACTAAGTCCTTAACCGTGCGCGTAATAATATGCCCAATATGCGGGTGGCCATTCGCCGTGGGCGGCCCTTCGTAGAACGTAAAGTTCTCCCCGCCCTCCCGAAGATTAATACTTTTTTCAAACACTTCATTTTCGCGCCAAAGCTTTAAAACGTCCTTTTCACGAGCCGCAAAATTCAAACCGGTAGAAACTTTTTCATACATTAAACAACGTCCCTTTCAAAGAAAAAATCTTAGAGTTTAGTATATCAAGGTTTTTATGCAGGCGTCAAACAAATTTGCTTGCATTCCCATGCGTACCGTGATAGTCTTGACAACTGCGTCCACAAGGGGGAATTTTAAAATGACAAACCGTAGCGAGAAAGAAATAAACGAGAGCGTTCAGTTAATCCTTGACTCTGCGCCAATGAGCATAACCGTGTACAATACCAACCGCGTTATGATTGACTGCAACATAGAAGCGGTTAATATGTTTGGGCTTGGAAGCAAGGAAGAATTTATAGATACATTTAACGGGCGTTTTTACACATTTTTTCCGGAGTATCAATATTGCGGTACGCCAACATTGGAGAAAGTAAATTGGATTTTTGAAACCGCAATGAAAGACAGCCGCGTTCAATTGGAATGGAATCACCTAACCGCCGACGGGCAAGACTTGCCTACGGAACTCACGCTGGTTCGTGTAGATAACCACGGCGTAACGCAGTTTGTGGCATATGTGCGCGATTTGCGAAAAATTAAAGAAGCTGAAAAAAACGCTGTACTTGACCAGCAACGAACAGTAGCGGCAGAAGAAGAAAGCCGCGAAAAAACACGCTTCCTTGCCAGAATGAGCCACGAGATTAGAACCCCGCTAACCTCTATCGTTGGTATCTCGGAACTTGAATTGCGCAACCAAGTTATGTCTCCCCACACAGAGGAAGCGTTTGCCAAAATCTTCAGTTCATCAAAAACATTGCTTAACATCGTAAATGACATTTTGGACTTCTCAAAAATGGAAGCAGGCAAAATGCCGCTTATAAATAACGAATACGATGTAGCAAGTTTGGTTAGTGACGCGGGGCAATTACACTTGGTTTACTTGGACAATAAGGATATAAAATTCCGCATGATGGTGGATGAGAATATCCCCGTAAAATTAATTGGCGATGCCTTGCGTATCAGGCAGGTTGTTAATAATTTGCTTACCAATGCGTTTAAATATACAGAGGTCGGCACGGTGGTACTGTCCTTAGAATGTGAAAGGAAAGCCTGTGAATGCGCTACCCTTATCATTTCCGTCAAGGATACGGGCATTGGCATGACACGGGAACAGATAGAAGAAATCGAAGGCTTAAACAGCGAGTATATACGCCTGCACGAGCAAGAAAAGCCTTTCGTAAGCGGCACGGGGCTGGGGCTTCCTATCGTGTACAGCTTGGTGCAAATGATGGGCGCGCAGATTAGCCTGCAAAGCGAACACGGCAAGGGTACACACATAACCCTGCGTATTCCGCAAAAAATATCGGGGACAGATGTGCTTGGATTAGAACTTTCCCGCAGTTTGGAAAACTTTAAATCCACCATATGGTCGGTTACAAAAACATTTGAATTTGTGCCGGAGCCGATGCCATACGGAAAAGTGCTTGTTGTAGACGATGTTGACAGCAATTTATATGTAGCGGAAGCGATGCTGGAGTCTTTTGAACTTACGGTTGAACTTTGCGAAAGCGGGCAAGATACGATAGACAAAGTAAGGCAAGGAAATGTATACGACATCATTTTTATGGACCACATGATGCCGGGCATAGACGGTATCGAAACAACAAAAATATTGCGCGACATGGGTTACGACCATCCCATTGTTGCCCTCACCGCCAACGCCCTAAAAGGGCAAGCCGAGCTGTTTATGGAAAACGGTTTCTCGGGCTTCATGTCAAAACCAATCGACATTAACAGATTAAACTCCTACCTTGTGCGCTTTATAAAAGACAAACATGAAAAAAGCTAACCCTCCTTTGCAACGGATTACCGTAAAAATCCGATTAAGGGTTAGCGAAATGATACAGTAGATATTGGCTTCCAGCGAAGCGGGCGGCCAAGTGGAAAAAATTTCATGGCTCGCGGCGTTTTTGATATAGTAGGTGAAAGGAACGCGGACATTTCTTGCAGGCCTGTCGGGTCTGCCGAGGTGTACCGTAATAAATTCCGGAATAATCACCTCGTTTAGTACGCGTGCGGGCGGCATTGGCGGCGGTACATCCATTCTGCGCGGTTCTTTGGAAACTAGGTTATGCGTTGGCGTAAACAGTTCCACAGATTCGCCTTCCTGTACCGCAGGTGTCATGTTAATCGGTAGAATACTGGTTTCTGTGTCCAAAATTTCCACATCGCGAATTGTTACCGTAACAAATCCTTTTGCCTCTGCCCGCACGTCACACACAGAGTAGGGGACTCCGTCAAAATCCGGGTCAAGTGATAATTCCTTGGGCGGTGCTTCCAGCGCAACCGTTTCCGCCAGCCCGCTTTCGTCCGTAACCAACTCATACAATACGCTTTCTTCGCTTAATACCGTAACTTTTGCCCCAACTACAGGCATTCCGCCAAATGCGGCACCGGTCACAACTTCCAAAAAGCCTGTTCCCATATTGTTACCTCCCATGTCGAAGATTTTTGAAGATTTTACCTTGTCATCTTATGCTGTGCATGGGTAGGTTGTTCCCTTTTTTTACCCCCGTCTAATCATGTCGTATTTTGCAACTGGTTCGTTTACTTTCAGATAAATTTTTTGCTTGGGGTGGGGGGCAGATGTAATTTCCGCACCGTCCTCGTCGTGCATATTTTCAACGGTTTGCGTAAAGTTTGGGGCTTTTGCCCTTAAAATTTCTACCGTATCGCCTTTTTGGAACTTGTTTCGCTGTTCGATTAGGCACATTTTTGTGTTGGGGTCGTAGCTTTCTATCATTGCTGTGAAATTTTGCGAAGTCGCTTGATTTTCCCCGATATAATCGTGGTCGGTGCCGCTCATTTTTCCGTAGAAGAAGCCTGTTGTGTAGCCGCGATTGCCCACTTTTTCAAGCTCCGATTTATAGTGTGGAATCTTGCTTTTGTAAAGGGTCGGGCTTTCGGCAAAGTCGTTTAGGGCTTCGCGGTAAATTTTTGTTACCGCGCCTACATAGTATTCAGTTTTCATACGGCCTTCGATTTTTAAACTGCGCACACCCGCGCCTATTAAATCGTCAATGTGGCCTATCATGCACAAATCTTTGGAGTTGAAAATGTACGTCCCGCGTTCGTTTTCATAAACGGGAAAGGTCTCGCCTGTTTTTTCTTCGACACAAACGCCCTCGTGGAATGCGTAATTGAATCTGCACGGCTGACTGCATTCGCCGCGGTTTGCGTCGCGCTCGTTAAGGAAATTGCTAATCAAGCACCGCCCCGAATACGCCATACACATCGCGCCGTGAACAAATGCTTCAATTTCGATATTTGGAGCGCGTTCGCTTATTTCTTTTATTTCGCCCAGCGAAAGTTCCCGCGCCGCAACAAAACGACGCGCCCCCAAGTCTCGCCAAAATGCCGCCGATGCGTAATTTGTTACATTCGCCTGCGTTGAAATATGTATGTCAAGCGTTGTATTTTTAGCCAGCATAAATACTCCGGGGTCTGAAACCAAAACCGCGTCCGCCCCGATTTTTTCAAGCCAATTTAGGTATTCGTCAAGCCCTGTGAAATCGCTGTTGTGTGCGCAAATATTTACCGCAACGTAAACTTTTTTTCCAATCTCATGCGCGTACTTTATTCCCGTTTCCATTTCCGCCTCGGAAAAATTACGCGCTTTCGCCCGCATACTCATTACTTTTCCGCCAACATACACCGCATCCGCACCGTACTCAAACGCAACTTTTAGCCGTTCCAAATCTCCCGCAGGGGATAGAAGTTCTATCATGTTTTTCACTCTCCTGTTAGTCTTGCAAATTTCCTGTAATCGTCAATGTGTTGTTGCTCCCCGAAATAAGACTTTCTACACGGGATATGAAATCCATTCCGATAACGCCGTGAAAACCGGGCGTATTTTCAATTTCCATAACATCAACAGGCATATTCAACAAGCTAAACTGATTGCCTATAACTAACCGCGATAAATCACAGATGGGCGGCGAAAACACGCCAAGGGCGGTTCTTTTCATTCGTGCGGATTGCTTGAAATTTGTGTACCCGAGATATTCCAGTGTATCTTTCGTGAGTGATGTTTTATCTGCGCCTGTGTCGTAAATTAACATTACCCTCATTCCGTAATCTTTTTTTGGGGAATATAAATAACACTTTATGGGTATTGTTTTTGAACCCATTAAGTCAACCGTCAACAAACTGTCCATATCCTATTCCTCCGCTATCGAATTGATTAAGGCAATAGAGCGCAGTCGTGGTTGAATTTTCCCAAGCTCATAAAAAGCGTGTTCGCGCTTTTCATAAACCCCCAGCAACTCACCGCTTAAAATTTCGCCATTGCTTTCGTCGCACACAGGCTCGTTTATTACAAGCCACTTGCGCGGATACAGTTCATACATTTCTTTCTTTTCCATGTGTTGTTTAACCATTGTAATCAACTCCTGTCATTGTAATTATAGCACCTTGCCATTATGATATAAAGTAAAGACAAACACAATGCAGGAAGGGCGTTTGAAAAATGCTTACCATATATTTTTCGGGAACAGGAAACACAAAACATCTCGCGGATTTATTTAGTCAAAAAATGAACGCGAAATGTATTTCAATTGAAGCAGATACAGATTTTTCGACTGAAATTAAAGAGCATGACACGCTCGCATTTTGCTACCCAATATACAACTCAAGAGTGCCGCGAATTATGCGAGAGTTTGTGCATAAGCATATGGCGGGGCTGGTTGGCAAAAAGATTATTATATTGGTAACGCAACAGGCATTTTCAGGCGATGGCGCAAGGGTGTTTACGGATTTATTTGAAGAAGGCGCGATAGAAGTCATTTACGCAGAGCATTTTAATATGCAGCAAAATATGGGGAATATCCCTGTGTTTTGGACGTTGTTTAAACCAACAGAAAAGACACGTCAAAAATACATCAAGAAAACCGAAGCAAAGCTGAACACCGTTTGCGAAAACATCAAAAGCAGCATTGTCAAGAAGCGCGGTTTTTCCAAGATATCGGAAATCTTGGGCTATATCCAAGGGAAGCCGTGGCAAAAAAACACGAAAGATATTACGCCCGTCAAACTTGAAAAGAAACTAATGAACGGATTACAAATCCATAAAGAGTGTACGGCTTGCGGCATATGTACAAAAATTTGCCCGATGAAAAACTTGGTAAACCATGACGGAAAGATACAACATTTGAACAACTGTACCATCTGTTATCGTTGCGTTAATCGGTGTCCGCAGAAAGCTGTTACCGTGTATATTCATATTAAACCCAAGTGGCAGTATGCCATGGGTGATTTGCAAGAAAAATAAAAAATCGCGGTGCAGTTCACTGTCTCCGCGATTTTTAGGTTTTACCGTCAAGCGCAACTACTCTTGCAATTCTTTCTTTTTCAAGTATGCATTGGTTATGGCTGCAAACTCATTCATTTCAAAAGCTGTATTTATATTTACAATGGTTTCGCCGGATATGGTAATTTCATCGGAAGAGTCCAGAATATGCGGATTACACTGCATGAACAGTCCAAAAACCGCATCCCAAGTATCAGAGCCAAACATAACCTCTATTGTGGTACCGTCGTCTAATATTAAGAAAGTACCTTTGCCCATGATGCCGACAATTGCTACGATTTCTGATGTATGCAGTAAATCGCGTGTTAGAGTGCTTAAATACCAATCGCCAATAATATAGAAATGGCTGTCTTCGATTGAGATATCATACGCGGGAGAGTTTTCGTTTTGGAGCAAACTCTTTATTTCATTTTCTGCTTTTTCATAGCTACCATGACGATTTTTAAATCTTTCTATTTTTGCAAGCTGATTAGTTCTGGCTTTTTTTCTTAGAGACACGGCAGGGAAAATAAGAATAATAAAAATCACGCCAAGCCCCCATGCAATAAGTGTGACAATGTAAGCCCAATCCCCTTCAACAAACAAATCAAGAACTGTGCCAATTGCAATTAATGCTAATCCGATAAAAAACATTGTTGCAATAACTAGTACATTAGAGCTGAATCCTTTTTGAATATCCCCGACTATATCCATTTGCAATAATTTTTGCCTTGTGGCTGACCGCATAGAAAAATTGTTTTCAGATTGCATAATAAAACCCCCAAGATGTTAATTTTGACATTAACATAACACATTCAATAAATGAAATCAACTAGGGTGTGTTGCCACAAACGCAAACGCCTTATGATTGCAAAACCTTATGTACCCCCCCTCCTTAAGTTCCAATCAAGCAATAATATCCCCGCCGACCTGCGAATGCGAGCCGCAATTTTGTTTCGCAAAGTATACGCAGTTTGCACATTCGCCTTTTGGGGCGCGGTGATGGTTTTGCAGGCTTGAAAGTTTTGGTTTATGCTTTTTGCATTTTTTCATAGAAATTCATCCTTTCAGATATCAGACTATTAGACCTGTCCGAAAACTCCGCAACGCCGCCTTCGCGGTCAATTTTCCGCAATACTGCGTCACAAAAAGCCTTGCGTACCTAAAGGTACGCGGCGTTTTTTGTTCCTTGTCTTGCAAAAAATTGCCGCGCCAACTCGGCATTACGGAATTTCCGGACAGGTCTATTTTTTTAGTATGCCCGTTTTATGAGTGTGTTATAATAGACGGGCTTTTGAAGGGAGCGTTTTTATATGCGTGAATTTTTCAGTTTAGAGGGTTCGTTTAATAGGTATGCGGGTTTTGCGGCGGACACTTTTATTTTAAGTTTGGCTTGGATTTTTTTTAGCCTTCCTATTATAACAATCGGCGCGAGTACAACCGCGCTTTTTTATGTGGCAACGCGCAGAATTGCCAACAGGGAAGGGTATATCACTTCGGATTTTTGGATGGCGTTTAAGTCTAATTTTTTGCGGGCAACGCTGGTGTGGATTGTTATTTTGTTTATGGTTGTGATGATTCTGATAAGTATGCTGGCGGGCATTCAGATGGGCGAAGAGTTGCCGTTTAACAGGATTGTTCTGCCCGTGCAAATTGTTACGTTGTTGGAGATTTTGTTTGTTTCAACGTTTGTTTTTCCCGTGCTTGCGCGGTTTGAGATGGGTATAAAAGAAGCTGTTAAGGCAAGCTTTTTTATGGCAAACAGGCACTTGCTTACATCGTTTACCTGTGTGGGAATCGCTGTTGGGCTTGTGATTTTTGTTTTTATGTTTCCGCAAATTTTTCCGCTTATTTTTCTTGTACCGGGAATTTCGGGGATGTTGTCGGCTGTTTTAATCATGCGTGTTTTTAAAAAATATCGCCCCGAAATGGACAAAGACCCGATTTTGGAATTGCAAGAAATTGAAAAAAAACGCGCCGAAGAAAAACGGCTTGCGGAAATTGGTAAAACGCATATAATCAATGAGAATGACGAAAACAATGAGGAGGAACAAGAATGAACATTTACGAACTCAAAAACAAAAACGGCATGAAAGTTACGGTAACAAACCTTGGTTGCGCGATTATGAAGGTAGAAATCCCCGCAAAGGGCGGCACAAAAGACGTTGTTCTGGGCTTTGACAAACCCGAAGAATATAAAGGAAAGCATCCGTTTTTCGGCGTAGCGGTTGGGCGTTTTGCCAACAGAATCGGCGGCGGAAAATTTGAACTTAGCGGCAAAACATACACGCTGGAAAAAAACGACAATGGTGTAAACCACCTGCACGGCGGCGTGGACGGGTTCGATAAAAAGGAGTGGCACGTTGAATTTTCTTGCGATGAAAAAATTGTTTTTGTTTTGCAAAGCCCTGACGGCGACAGCGGATATCCCGGCGACCTAACCGTTCTCGTAACATACACCCTAACCGAGAAAAACGTATTAAAAGTCGAATACAAAGCCATAACGGAAACAGAAACCATTTGCAATCTTACAAACCATAGTTATTTCAATCTGTGCGGACACGACGCAAAAGACGTTTACGGACACGAACTGCAAATTTTCTCCGACAAAATAACAGAGGTAGACGGCGAATTAATCCCAACAGGCGGCTACGTTGATATCGCGGGAACGCCTTTCGATTTCCGCACGGCGAAAACAATCGGCGCAGACCTGCAAGCCGCAGGCGAAGTAAACAACACGGGCGGCTACGACCACAACTATGTACTTCGCGGCGAGGGCAAGGCGGCAAGCGCGTATTCGCCCAGCACGGGAATACGTCTTACGGTGAACACAAATAGCCCGGGAATGCAGCTTTACACAGGCAATTTCATAGACGGCACGGTTACGGGCAAGGGTGTGACATATCAAAAACACAGCGGTTTTTGTCTTGAAACACAACTTTTCCCCGACAGCATAAACAAACCAAACTTCCCCTCCTGCGTTGTAAAAAAAGGCACACCGCAGAAATTCTACACAGAATTTTCGTTTGAGTGGTAATCGCAGATTACTTAAATATAATCGAAACCTTCGCGGAAAAAAATAACATTATCGCAGGGGTTTGCCATGCCGCGCCGATGGATTCGGGGTGGCTTTCGGCAAGCCCCTTTGTGCCGTTTGTGAGCGCGGATTTGCAAAAACGGACAGACCCTTCGGCTACACTAACGGGAGTTAAAAGCATTATAGTGATAGGGGTGGCGCCCCAAGGGGAAGGTCTTGCCCCCGCGGGCAACTCGCAAAGCGGGCAACTTTCCTCCCTTGGGGTGGATAGTGATTATCATGTGGTCGTGCGGGGTTTGCTTCGCGAATTGGTGGATGAATTAAAAACGCTTGGGGCATTTAGATATAAGATACTGGTGGACGGTTCGGGGCTTGATGAACGCGCTTTGGCAGAACGTGCGGGCTTGGGCTTTTTCGGGCGCAACGGGCTAATTATTTCAGAAAAATTCGGCTCGCGGTTTAATATTGGATGTGTCCTTACAGATTTGGAGTTGCCGCCAAACCTCAAAAGTCAAAGTTTTTTTGTAGAGGGGGGTTCGGGGGGAGACCCTTTTTTTTCAAAAAAAGGGTCTCCCCCCGAGAACTTATCCTGCCCTCCCGATTGTAACCTCTGCGTAAAATCCTGCCCGACGGGTGCGCTGGGCGGGGTTGGATTGGATGCGGCGCGGTGTATTTCGTATCTTACGCAGAAGGAGGAACTTTCGGAGGAAGAGGAAAAAATGCTTTTCGGGCAGTTGTATGGGTGCGATATTTGCCAAAATGTTTGTCCATTCAACAAAAAAAGGAAAGTTGCCACGGTTAATGTGAAAGAGTGGATTGAGATGAGCGATGCAGATTTTCGTGATAAATACGGGCATTCTGCGATGTTGTGGCGCGGTACGGAGGTTTTAAAACGTAATGCAAAAGCAATTTTAAAAAGGTTATAACGCTTTTTTGTCTAAAATTACTTGAATACGATTTCACATTTTGATATAGTAGTGGAAGTTATCAGAAAATTTCTTAGAAAATTTTTCTATCGAAAGAAGGGTATCCATGAATCTGTTAATAGTGCCAAAGCCGCTTTTTACCGAAAAAATGGTCGTTGAAGGGTATTATATGGCGGCGCAGTACGGAAACGCCATATTGGAATCTACAAAGTCGAATCCTCTTGATAGAGCAATGGATTCTCCGTTCATAGATTTCATGAATCAGGTTGGCTTGGAATCCCTAACGCAAGGCAAGCCTATTTTCATTCCAATCACACAAATTCAATTGTTTACAGAGCTTACCCGAAATGTTACGGTAGAGCCTGAAAAAATTGTTTTCCTTTTGGATGAAAAGATTGCGTTCACCGATGCGGTTATTGAAAGGTGTAAGCATTTTTCCGAAATGGGGCACAAGTTTGCCATGTACTTCAGCGGCAAAATGGATGCTCTCGAGCCAATGAAACCGTATATCAGCTTTGTGTTTGCAAAAGTTCCGTCGGAAAATATCGTGAGTGTTTCCGGCACTTTGAGAAAAGAAATGCCCAAGGTGACGATTATCGCAACTGATGTTACCGAAAAACCTGTTTTCGACCAAATTACACAACACAGGGATTCCAAAATTGATTTGTTCGACGGTCCTTTTTACAAGGTACGCGTTTCTTCAAAGGCAAAGCAAAACGCGCTTTCTCCGCTTAAAACAAACTACATCCAGCTTCTTAATATCGTAAGCCAAGACGATTTTGATTACCAAACCTTCACCAAAACAATAAGGCAGGATACTGCCCTTGCAATCCAGTTTATGCGCCTTGTAAACACCGCAAGCAAATCCCGCTCCGAGATTAAAAACCTTAACCAAGCCGCCGCAATGCTTGGGCAAAAAGAGATTAAAAAATGGGTTTCCACGGCTGTATCAAACGCGCTTTGTGTAGACAGCCCGTCGGAAATTATGCGCCTTTCGCTTATCCGCGCCAAGTTTTGCGAAAACCTTGCGCGTCACTTTGAAATGGCTGTTCAGCAAGAAAATCTTTTCCTTATGGGACTGTTTTCCGTACTCGACGTTGTTTTGGATATCCCCATCGAAGAAGCATTTAAAATGGTATTTGTGCCGCCGCAAATTCATAACGCGCTGGTAAATAAAGAAGGAGATTACTTCAGCGTTCTCTTCTTTGTACAACAGTACGAAATGGGTCACTGGAAAGAAATTTCCCGCGTGGCTTTGGTTCGCAACCTCACCATAGAGCAAATTCACTATGCGTATAAAGAGGCTCTAATCTGGTACAGCGATTTGATTAACATGACAGTTGACCAGAGCGACCTGTAATGACAGAAAACGTTTTCGTTTCACGAAATGAAGAACAATGGAAGGCTCTTGAAGCCTTTAACTCCCGCTTGCGTAAACGCGGCGGAATAAAAAAAGCCGACACCGAAGAAGTGCGCGAATTTGCGCGGCTTTTTCGGCTTGTCGGCTTTCATCTTGCGTACGCAAAAACACATTATCCCGACGGAAACACTCTGCCGTACTTAAACAATCTTGTTGGCGTAAGCCACAACTTTTTTTATGTACGCGAGCGGGGAAGCTGGTTTTCGATTAGGGAATATTTTGCGTACACATTGCCAAAAACTATACGCGAAACCTATAAATACTGGGGTGCGGCAATGGCAGTTTTCTTTTTCGGCGCGTTGTTTGCTGCGTTTTACGTTGCGGGTGACACGGCGCGTGTGTCCGCATTTGTGCCGGACGAACTTTTGGCAGGCTGGTTGCGCCCCGACGACACACCCGGTTTAAATGTGGAGGGCTACAGAGACAGCGCGTTTATGACGGCGTTCTACATTACGAATAACACAACCGTTGCGTTTAACGCCTTTGTCTGGGGGATTCTTGCGGGAGTCGGGTCGCTGTTTGTGCTGTTTTACAACGGGCTTATGATTGGCGGGTTCTTTGGCTTTATGCACGGCGAAGGCGCGAATATGCTGGTTTTGTATTCGCAAATTTTGCCCCACGGCATACTTGAACTTTCCGCAATTTTCCTTGCGGGCGGCGGCGGATTAATGCTCGGCAAGGGCTTTCTTATGCCGGGCGAACACACGCGGGCGCATTCGCTTATCCTTCACGGAAAAACGGCGGCAAAACTTATCCCCGCCATCGTTATAATGATGGCAATTGCCGCGCTAATCGAAGGTTATTTCAGCTTCAACGACCTCGGCGTTTCTCCCGTGTTCAAACTCGCCTTCGCAGGACTTACAGGGGTTGGCATGGTTGCCTATTTTTTGAAGGGGATTCTCAAATAGTCGGCGCGAAAACTTTACAACCCTTAGCAAGCTGTGATAGACTGCCACGAATATTAAATTATATGGTAGGGGCATATTGTTTATTATGAATAAAATTGAAAATACACCGTTTGATGTTACGGGTTTGGAAGATGCCAAACTTTGTATTGCAGAGTTGTCGCGCAGGAATGACGAATTGAAAACTGCCTGCGAAGCCGCAAAATCTGCGAATAATGCAAAAACAATTTTTCTTGCTAATATGAGCCACGAAATTCGCACGCCAATGAACAGTATCCTTGGCTTTTCCGAACTTGCACTGGATTATGAAATCCCGCCCAAGGCACGGGAGTATTTGCATAATATTCGTGAAAGTGCCAATTGGTTGCTAAGTATTATCAATGATATTTTGGATATTTCAAAAATAGAGGCGGGTTCTATAGAGCTGGAGCGCATTCCTTTTGATATGTCGGAATTGTTTTTCCATTGCCAGTCAGGATTAACTCACAAGGCAAATAACAAGGGCTTGCTATTATGTTGTGACGCGCAAAAAATACCCGGTAAACTTGTGATGGGCGACCCTGCACGTTTACGTCAGGTGATTACCAATTTGCTGTCTAATGCCGTGAAGTTCACATCTGCCGGAAGTGTGATTGTGATGGCGACAGTAAATCGTATTGAAGATGGCCGCGCCACAATCTCTTTTGAAGTAACGGATACGGGAATGGGTATGACCCCACAGCAAATGTCGCGTATATTTGAGCCGTTTGCGCAAGCTGATAACAGTATATCGCGTAAATTTGGCGGCACGGGGCTGGGGCTTACCATTACAAAAAATATTGTAGATGCTATGGGCGGCAACTTAGAGGTAAAAAGCACCCCCGGGGTTGGCACTACGTTCAGTTTTACCCTTGTGCTTGATTTAATCGAAGAAGCCGAGGCACTTGCCATCCTCTCGCAAAATGCAATTATCGAAAAACCAAATTTCGTTGGCGAAGTTCTAATATGCGAAGATAACGAATTAAACCAAATTGTTATCTGCGAAAACCTTGCAAAGGTAGGATTAAAACCTACGATTGCAGTTAATGGTAAAGAAGTTGTTGACATGGTTAAAGACCGTCTGGCAAGCGATAAGCCATTTTTCGATTTGATTTTTATGGATATCTACGTACCCGTTATGGACGGGATGGAAGCAGCATCTATCATCACCAAAATGGGCGTAACAACCCCAATAGTGGCACTAACTGCCAATGCAATACGAAAAATGCCCGAGCAATACAAAAAAAGCGGTATGTGCGATTATTTGTGTAAACCGTTTACCTCACAGGATTTGTGGAGTTGCCTTTCCAAGTACATTATCGTGGAAAGTTATTCCGAAATTGAAAAAGACCACCATTCCGCCGAAGAACAAAAAATGCTTAAACAGCTTAGACTCAATTTCGTTACAGACAATCAAGAAACCTACAGCAAACTCGAAATGGCTTTAAAATCCGGTGACATAAAAACAGCGCACCGTCTTGCACACACCGTCAAAAGCAATGCCGCGCACATTAACGAAACAAAATTACAAGAGTCTGCCGCCACGGTAGAAGCAAAACTTGAAGGCGGAAACAACTTGCTGGAGAAGGGGCAGTTAAACAGCTTCAGGCTGGACATTGCTCATGTTTTGGAGAAGCTTATGCCGCTGTTGCACGAGGCTAACGCAAAGGTGGTAGCGCAAGTAGACGATTCGGAATCCGTACGCGAAATCGTGGCACGCTTGGAGCCGCTTCTAGCCAAAAAAGACCCGCACTGCGAAACCATGTTGGACGAAATTTGTACAATACCCGATTCGGAAATCCTTATAAAAATGATAGAAAACTTCAAGTTTAGGCAGGCAATGCAAGAACTTGAAAACATAAAAAAAAGATGGGGGCTATCATGAACAAATACAAAATTTTTATCGTAGACGACAGTATGACAAAAAGAGAAATGGTAAAAAAGGCAATTATCACTGCCTATGAGGTGACTACGGCTTCTTCGGGAAAAGAAGCCTTGGAACTGTTGCAATCTTATACTCCTGACTTAATCATACTTGATGTAGAAATGCCGGAGATGGACGGCTACGAGACACTGCAAAATATACGCATGATGGAAAATTTTATGGATATTCCAATCGTATTCCTTACCGCAAGAACAGACCCCGCCGCCGAGTTGTACGGCTTGTCGCTGGGCGCGATTGACTATATAACGGTACCGTTTTCCCCGCCGCTGTTATTAAAACGGCTTGAGTCACATATTTCGCTGATAAGCCAAAAAAGGGAATTGGAGAAATTAAATGCTAATTTGTCGGGGCTTGTGGAAGAAAGAACCGAAGAGCTTGCGCAGTCCAACAACAAACTCCGCGGCGCGTTAGAAGCCGCAGAGGCCGCCAACCGCACAAAGTCTGTATTTATCGCCAACATGAGCCATGAAACACGTACTCCGCTTAACAGTATCATCGGGTTTTCGGAACTGTCTCTGGGCGAAGATATCCCCGAGAAGGTGAAAGGCTACATTTCCAATATATCCGAAAGCGCGTCTTGGCTGTTAAATATCATCAACGACATTTTGGATATTTCCGTAATTGAACTGGGCAAAATCGCTTTGATACAGTCTCCGTTTTATTTTACGGAAATCTTGGATTTTTGCCGCACCAAAACGCTGGGCAGTATCGAGAAGAAGGGTATCGCGCTTTCATGGGAAACAAGCACGGTTGTTGGCAAAAAGTTGCTTGGCGACCCTGCACGTTTGCGGCAGGCATTAATGAACTTGCTTTCTAACGCCGCCAAGTTTACAGACGAAGGCTCAATTCGTTTTTCTGCAACAACAAGAAGAGAAACGGGCACGAGCGTTACAATTTTATTTACGGTGCAAGATAGCGGCATTGGCATAAGCCAAACGCAAATAGACAAAATATACGAGCCGTTTAACCAAGAAGACAATAGCTCTACCCGCAAGTTTGGCGGCACAGGGCTTGGTTTATCTATCACAAAAACCATTCTTGAACTTATGGGCGGAACGCTGAACGTAGAAAGTGCCGTAGGCGTGGGTAGTACATTTAGCTTTGAACTAACATTTGATTTGGCTGTCGATTCGGACGCAGTCGGCAAGCGATTCCACGCAGGCGAACTTGAGAAACCAAACTTTAAAGGCGAAATTTTGGTATGTGAAGACAATCACCTTAACCAGCAAGTGATAAGCGAACATCTTTCACGCGTTGGGCTAAAAACGGTGATAGCCAACAATGGTAAAGAGGGTGTGGATATTATTGCCGACCGTATCAAAAACGGCAAAAAATCATTCGACCTTATTTTTATGGATATACAAATGCCTGTTATGGACGGGTTAAAAGCCGTGGCAAAAATTATCGAGTTAGACATCGAAACACCCATTGTTGCGCTAACCGCCAACGTGATGCCTGCCGACTTGGATTTATACAAAATAAGCGGTATGTCTGACGCGGTGGGTAAACCCTTTACTACACAGGAACTGTGGAACTGCCTTGTCAAACACCTCAAGGTGCAAAGTTATTCTGCCGTGGACAAAGAAAAACAACAGGCAGACGAAGAAAAACTGATAACGCAACTAAAAGTGAACTTTGTAAAAGATTATCAAAACGCTTATGCAACCATAACCGACTCGCTAAACAGCGGTGACATAAAAACCGCACACCGTTTGTCGCATACATTAAAAGGGCTTGCAGGTCAAATGGGAGAAAAGAGCTTGCAGGCGGCGGCATTGGCTGTAGAATCCAAGCTTAAAAATAATCAGTACCTGTTGGATGAAGACGAACTTGCTGTGTTTGAAACGGAATTGTCGGCAACGCTTAAAAAGCTTGCGCCGTTGTTGGAGGAATACAACGCAAGAATTTCCGTAAAAACAACCGACAAAGATAAAATACAAGCCGTACTGTCGGAGTTGGAGCCTATGCTTGTCAACAGAAACCCTGACTGCGAGGATATGCTTGATGCACTAAGAAGCATACCCAATACGGATGCATTGGTATCACACATAGAGCGGTTCAAATTTAGCCCTGCGTTGGAAGAGTTTGCCAAGGTTAAAGCGGAGTGGGGGCTATCTTAAAAATGACGAAAAAAAAGTACAGCATATTGGTTACAGATGACGAACGTGCCAATATAAGTATACTGCGGAATATTCTTGGTGAGGACTATACAATTTACGCGGCAGGGGACGGACAAGATGCCATAGATACGGCAGACGAATTTTTGCCTGATGTAATTTTGCTGGACATTATCATGCCGGGCATGGATGGCTATGATGTAATTAAGGTATTGAAAAAGGCCGAAAAAACGAAAGACATCCCTGTAATTTTCATTACGGGTTTGGACAATGCCGATGCAGAGGAAAAGGGATTGGCTATGGGTGCGGCAGATTATATCGCCAAACCGTTTAACAGTTCCATTGTAAAATTGCGGGTGCGAAATCAAATTAATTTGATAGAGCAATTTCGTCAACAAGTGTTCATGACGCAAATATCCCACAATTTTTTATCAGATGCCTATATAGATTCTGTGCTTGCAAAAACTTTGCGCGGTGTGGGTATGTTTATGGATGTTGCGCAAATATTGCTGTACAAATATGACAGCGACGAAGATGCCCTAACTTGCCAAAGCGAGTGGCTAAAACCGGAGTTGAATAAGAAATCTCAACTGGGTAAGCAATTAAAGATTGTCGGCTCTCCCGTTTCGATGGTAAAGAATTTGATGGATGGCGACAGAAGTAATCTGCGTGAAAAGTTCATAAGCAGCGATGATAAAAAAAATATAACAAAACCAATTTTTGTTAAAGGTAAACTGCACGCGCTACTGGATATTTCAAAAGAACACGATTCTAAAGAGTGGACTGAAAATGAGCGCAACCTTTCTGTGCTTATTGCCGATATTCTTTCGGGGGTTTTTGAACGGGATGCCATGGAACGGCAGTTCTCCATTGTTGAAAAAACGCCCGACCTTGTGTTGTCTGTTTCGGAAGACGGCACGGTGGAATATGTAAACCCTGCATTGGAAGCTGTAACAGGGTACACAAAAGGTGAGTTGATAGCCAACGGCCTTTCTCTTATTTTCCAAGGCGACTCTATGGTGGATTTGATAGAAACGCGTATCCCAAAAGCAATGAAGGGTGCGTCTGTCCAGTTTGAAATGAATTTTGTTTGTAAAAACGATATACAACGTGTGTTGCTTGTTTCTGTTTTCCAACGGGAAAAAAGCAGCTTGGGTATGATTATCGGCGACTTGACTCGCATACGCGAGTTGGAAGCGGAAAACGAAAAAATATTCTTCGATGGCCTTACGGGGATATATAACCGTAGGTATTTTGATGAATCAACGCCGCGTATTATCGCATCTTTGTCGCGCACAAGCAGTCCGCTGACAATTATGATGATTGACGTTGACTTTTTCAAGAAGTACAATGACACATATGGTCATTTGGGTGGTGACGAATGTTTAATTGCTGTTGCAGAAGTTCTGGGCAAGGCTCTGCCCCGTACAGATGATTTTGTTGCCAGATACGGCGGCGAAGAATTTGTTATAGTATTGCCAAATACTAACGAAAACGGTGCGTGCATAATAGCCGACCGCATTATGGCGCGTATGCGTGAGCGCAATATTCCCCACGAAGCCAGCGACGTAGCGGAATACGTTACATTTTCCATCGGGTTTACAACGGGTGTTGCAAAACACACAAACACTGTTGAAGATTTCATAAAAAAAGCAGATGAAATGCTGTATGAATCAAAGCAAGGCGGACGCAATAGGTACAGTTTTCAGTCTCTATAGCTATGGAGGTAAGTAAAATGGATGAAAGTAAAAAAAACAGTATCTTGATTGTGGACGACGAACGCTCTAATATAACGGTTTTGCGTAATATTTTAGGGTCGTTGTATACGATATATGCATCTGTTGACGGCGAAGACGCTCTTGAAACGGCAGACGAGTTTGTTCCTGATATCATTTTGCTGGATATTATCATGCCTGAAATGGATGGCTTTGATGTTCTTCAGGCGTTGAAAAAGTCGGAAAGAACGAAGGACATCGTGGTCATATTTATTACGGGATTGGATAACCCCGAAGCCGAAGAGCGCGGTTTAACCTTGGGCGCGGCAGACTTTATTTCCAAACCGTTTAACCCCACAATTGTAAAACTGCGCGTAGAGTTGCAGACGCGTTTGATAAACAACGCACGCGCCATGGCAGAACAAGCGCAAGCATTAAGAGGCCGCACCGCTCATTTGCTGCGTGTACAGCACAGCGCGGCTAATGTTTTGGCGGGGCTGGTAGATAAGCGCGACAAAATAACAGGCAAACACATTGAGCAAACTTCAAAGTATATGGAAATACTGGTAGAAGCCATGAAGCAAGACAGTAGATTTAAGGACGCTGTGGCGGATTGGCATACAGACACCGTTGTTATGGCGTCACGTTTGCATGATATCGGAAAAATTACCGTTTCGGATTTGATTTTAAACAAGCCGGGAAAATTTACGCCCGAAGAATATGAAGAAATGAAGCAACACGCAATACAGGGTGAAAACATAATTAACGATGTTATCGCCAGTTCGGGCAAGGAAGAAATTTTTGATAACGCAAAGCTGTTTGCAGGTAGCCACCACGAGCGGTGGGATGGTCTTGGATATCCCCGCGGGTTGGCGGGGAAAGATATCCCTTTCCATGGCCGCGTTATGGCAATTGCAGATGTATACGATGCATTGGTTTCTACGCGTCCGTACAAAGAATCATATTCACATGACAAAGCTTGCAGCATGATTATCGAAAACAAGGGCACGCAATTTGACCCCGATATGGTAGACTTGTTCCTCACCGTTGCCGATGATTTCAAACAGGTAACGGAGTGAGTTGGGACTGTTGCAAAACTAAGTTCTCGGGGCTCTGCCCCGAACCCCGCAAGCCTTTAAAAAGGCTTGACCCAAACTTTAACATGGACTAGCGATAAACTGTATCGAAATTTCAAAAACCCGCGCGAACTGCGCGGGTTTTTCGTTAAAGTTTTGATGAAACTTTTTCAAAAGTTTCTGGGGTGTGGGGTGAAACCCCACGGTCTTAATTTTGCAACAGCCCTTTTTTTACATATTTTAGCGTAACATATCCGTGTCAAACTTGCATAAACCCGCATTTTGTGGTAAATTTTAAAGCAATTGTTTTGTTTGAAGGGAAATTGTAATGGAAAACTTGATTGTACAAAAATACGGCGGTACATCTGTTGCAAATGCCGAGCGCATTATGCACGTTGCAAAAACGGTTTCGGACACATATAAAAAAGGAAAACGTGTGGTTGTTGTGGTATCGGCGCAAGGGCACACTACAGACAGGCTTGTGGAAAAAGCAAGGGGCATAAGCTCGGACTCTAACCGCCGCGAGCTGGATATGTTGCTTGTCACGGGCGAGCAGCAATCTGCCGCACTTATGGCAATGGCGTTACAATCGCTGGGGCATGATGCGGTTTCTTTGAATGCCGCGCAGGTTGGTATCGAAGCTACTTCTGTCCACGGGAACGCGCAGATTAAGCGGATTCGTACGGCGCGTTTGACGGAAGAATTGGAAAAAGGGCGCATAGTGGTTGTCGCGGGTTTCCAAGGCATAAATCGTTTTGGCGATATGACCACCCTTGGGCGCGGCGCAAGCGATACCACGGCTGTCGCGCTGGCGGCGGTTCTTGAAGCGGAACTTTGCGAAATTTATACGGATGTGGACGGCATTTACACCGTGGACCCGCGTATCGTTCCCACTGCAAAAAAACTGGACGTAATAAGTTATGACGATATGTTAGAGCTTGCATCTTCGGGGGCGGGTGTGCTGCATAACCGCGCTGTGGAAATGGCAAAGCGGTACAGGGTAAATTTGGTGCTTCGTTCAAGCATGAGCGAAATTCCCGGCACATTGATTAAGGAGGCAACAGAGGTGGAACGATTAGCGGTTAGCGGCATTGCAATAGACCGAAACGTGGCGCGCATAAGCGTTACGGGGCTTGAGGATAAACCGGGCGTGGCGTACAGTATTTTCGACCCGCTTGCGAAAGGAAAACTTAATGTAGACGTAATCCTCCTTTCTGTGGGCGAGGGCGAAAAACGTGATTATTGCTTCACCGTTCACAAGCAAGAGATGGGGCTTGCCTGCGAAATTTTGGAGCAAAACAAAGAAAAAATAGGTTACGATACCCTTATCACGGACGAAAATTTGGCAAAGCTTACAATAGTTGGCGCGGGCATGGCAAACAACGCGGGTGTGGCGTCTACAATGTTTGAAGCCCTTTACGAATGCGGAGTTAATATCGAAACAATATGTACTTCCGAAATAAAAATCACCGTGCTAATCGACCAACGCCATATCACAAAAGCCGCCAAGGCAGTGCATGATAAGTTCGAGCCGATGTTTTCAAAAGACTATACACAAACGGAAGACGCATAATGTGCATCCTCATTATCGACGACACCCCAATGATTATCTCTGCGTTAAGCAGGATTCTTTTGCCGCATTATAAGGTAAAAGTTGCGCGGGACGGCGAAGAGGGGCTTAAACTGGTGGAGCGTTTTCCCATCAGCGTTATTTTGCTGGATGTTAATATGCCGGGGATTTCCGGCTTTGAAGTGCTTGAAAAATTGCAATCGTCCGAAAAAACAAAGAGTATTCCCGTTATAATTTTAACGGCTTCCGACGAAAAAGAAGACATGAAACAAGCGTTTTCTTTGGGTGCTGTTGACTATATTAAAAAACCGTTTACGGAAGAAGATGTGCTTCGCAGAGTAAAATTAGCAAAGGAGAATGTGACGTGAAAAAGCTAACAAGAGAAGAAGCAAGGCTTAGAATTGATTTTATGAAAGGGCAAAAATATACATTTCACGACCTAAACGCAGAAATTACGGCAGGTCATTACGCAACAGCGCGTCGTCTTGCCCACACACTAAAAGGTATATCAGGTTTGATTGGCGAACACGCTCTTGCCGATATCGCTTTAAAAATTGAAAGGCAATTAAACGAACAAAAAGCACCCGACGAAAACGATATGTCGGCTCTTGATAACGAACTTAACCGTGTTTTAACAGAAATTGCAGACTCGGGTATTCTGGATGAAGGTGTGCTTAGCACGCCGCCCACAAGAGACGAGCAAACCGTTTTGTTTAATAAATTGCAAAAAATGCTTGAAGAAAATGATGCCGCCTGCATGGAAATTCTCCCTGAAGTTTCCATAATATATGAGACAAAAGTTCTTGTGCGTCAAGTGGAAAAATACGACTTTGAACACGCACTTATTACACTAAAAGTTTTGCGCGAGGTAGTGGGGGTTTAATCACCGTGAAAAAATTTTTTGTTTTGATGCTCGCTTTTGCGATTGCACTTAGCTTTTCCGGCTGTTTTGGGGCGTCCGATGATGGGCGGCCTGTAATCCGCATAGGCTATTTGCCCATTACTCATGCCATGCCGCTGTTTACCGTTTCCGATATGGTTGCGGATTATAGCGATTTTGCTGTGGCTTTGGAACGGTTCAGTTCTTGGCCGGACTTAATGGACGCGCTGAACGGCGGGCACATAGACGGCGCGTCTGTACTTATCCAGCTTGCGATGGTTTCAAAAGAGGCGGGTGTGGATTTGCGTGCGGTTGCACTGGGTCACAGAGACGGAAATATCGTTGTTGTTGCCGATTATATCGAAACGGTGCAAGACCTTCGCGGCAAAACAATTGCCATACCAAGCCCCATGTCTACCCACAGTATGTTGCTTAATATGTTGCTTGCGGAAAACGATATGAGTCAAGATGATGTTGATGTAATACAGTTAGCACCTACGGAAATGGTTTCTGCATTGGCAAGCGGCAGTATTTCTGCCTATGTTGTTGCAGAACCGTTTGGTGCAAGGGCAGTGACACTGGATGTAGGTGTTAAATTTGCGGAATCGCATGATATATGGGAAGACTCTTTGTGTTGCGCATTGGTGTTTTCATACGATTTTATAAGAGAAAACGAAGACATTGTTTCAAAATTTATGCATATGTATCATGAAGCGGGGGCGTTTTTAGAACGGAACATAAACCCGATAACATACAGGGTGCGGGAAATTGCATCGCGCTACCTTATGGTGGACGATGAGACATTGGAGCTTTCTTTAAAGTGGATTTCTTTTGCAGACCTTAACATTAATGAAGCGGAATACGACAAATTATATAACCTTATGATAGATATGGGCTTATCTCAGTCACCGCCGAGGTTTAACAATTTCGTGATAAATCATTGTTGCATTGGGGGGCAATGACGTGAAAAAGACGGTAATAAGAGTAATTAACAGGTTTATGTATGCCCTTGGTGCGGTTTTTATTTTGATTGCAATTTGGCAGTTGGTGGTTATGTTTGGAGGGTTTAACCCTGCGTTGTTGCCGCCGCCCGTGTATGTTTTTCAAACGCTGATTGATATGACGCTAACGGGTGAATTGTTTGTTCACGTGCGGATAAGCCTTTACAGGTTTTTTGTGGGCTATTCGTTGGCGGTTATTGCAGGGCTTATGGCGGGGCTTATTGTTGGGCAAGTGTCGTTTCTGTCTAAGCTGGTAGACCCGCTTACGCAGTTGCTTCGTCCTATCGCGCCCGTTGCGTGGATGCCGTTTATCGTTTTGCTTTTCGGCATAGGGGATATGCCCGCCATCATGGTAATATTCATCGCCGCGTTTTATCCCGTGTTACTGTCTACTATAAGTGCTTCCAAAAAAATTGATAAAAGCTATTTGCGTGTTGCAAAAACGTTTGAAATAAAACAACCGCAAGTGTTTTTCAAGATTATAGTCCCCGCCATTTTCCCGTCCATTGCAAACGGAATGCATTTGGCATTGGGTACGGCGTGGGTTTTTCTTGTTGCGGGCGAAATGATGGGGGTACGCTCGGGGCTGGGGTTTCTTATCATGGATGCCAGAAACAATATGCAATCCGAAGTATTGCTGGCAACGATTTGCGTAATCGCGCTTCTTGGGCTTATACTGGACAAAATAGTGACTTTCTTTGAAGTGCGGATTAACAGGCACTGGGGAATACAAAAGTAATTTGCGGGGGGGTGGGCATATGTATATAGAAATTGACGGGGTAAGCAAGCAATTTATGCATAATAAAACCCCGATATTGGCGTTGCAGAATGTAAATTTAAATATAGAAAAAGGCGAATTTATTTGCTTTTTAGGGCCTTCGGGTTGCGGCAAGACAACTTTGCTGAATATGCTTGCGGGTTACGACAAGCCCACATCAGGCGAAATACGGATTGAGGGCGCGGTGGTGGATACCCCGTCCATTAAGCGTGCTACCGTTTTTCAAGGATACGATTTGTTGCCTTGGCGCACCGCACAAAAAAACGTTGAAATAGGCCTTGAGTCGTTGGACATGAGCAAGGAAGAACGAAAAACCATTGCGGACAAGTATCTCGACATGGTTGGCCTAACAGATTTTGCAAACCATTTCCCCAGTGCGATGTCGGGCGGGATGCGCCAGCGCGTTTCAATTGCGCGGGTGCTTGCCGTTAATCCCGAAGTAATTTACATGGACGAGCCTTTCAGCGCGCTGGATTTAATCTCGCGTTTGGCAATTCAAAAAAGCATACTGGGTTTGTGGCGCGAAAGCAAAAAAACAATCATCTTTGTCACACATATCATCGACGAGGCCATTCTTCTCTCAAACAGAATCGTTATTTTTTCGCCCTATCCCGGCAGAATCGTTCACATAATTGATGTTCCGCCAAATGCAAAAAAGGGCGACGATATGCCCGAATATATAAAAATCAAAGACGAAATCCATCGCGTGTGTGAGATTTCTATTTAGATTTCCATTTCCAAACCGACGGGGCAGTGGTCAGAGCCCAGTATATTCGGGTGGATTGTAGCTTCGCGGATGGCGGAGCGAAGTGCCTCGGATACCAGAAAGTAGTCGATGCGCCAGCCTACATTTTTTTCACGTGCGCGTCCCATGTAAGACCACCACGAGTATGCGTCTTTCGTGTCGGGGTACATATGCCGAAATGTGTCAACGAAACCCGCATCCAAAAGCGTGGTCATTTTTTCGCGTTCTTGCGGCGTGAAGCCCGCGTTGTTTACATTTGATTTTGCGTTTTTTATGTCAATTTCTTTGTGCGCCACATTCAAGTCTCCGCACACGATAACGGGTTTTTCAAATGCACACAAATATGCGCGGAAGTCGTCTTCCCATCGTTGCCGATAGTCCAGCCGCAGTAAGCCCCGTTGCGAATTTGGCGTATACACCGTGATAAACCAAAACGTTTCAAATTCCAGCGCGACAATGCGCCCTTCGTGGTCATGCTCGTCCACGCCCATGCCGTTTTTCACAGAAAGCGGCTCTTTTTTTGAAAGCACCAGCGTTCCCGAATAGCCCTTTTTATCCGCCGAATTCCAAAACGAATGATATCCCAACTCTTTTATCTTATCCCCAAAATCCGCTTGCTCCGGTTGCATTTTTGTTTCCTGTAAGCCCACCAAATCATATTCGCCCGCACTCAAAAAATCCATAAATCCCTTGCCCATACACGCACGAAGCCCATTCACATTCCACGAAACCATTTTCATTTATTTTCCTCTTTCTAAATTAGGAAGTTATCGGATAGCCTGTCTGTAACGATACCACAAAAAAACACGGTCTCCCACCAAAATTTTCGTATTGCAAAAACAAAATCGGTGTGCTATGCTTGACTGGTTGAATACACTTGGGAGCGGGAGATATAGTCGGGGGAGTGGTGCTGGTGATTATTTTCACGGCGGTTTAGGTGCATTGCGGTTGCTGTGCATCTTTTTGAATATAAAAATTACTTAGAGTAAAAAGGAAGGAGCAAGTGCATGAAGTATTTGAGTCGGCTAAGAATGCCGGAAAGAATGCAGTTGAAAAGAATGCTTGCGCTGTTTACGGCGTTTGCAATGTTGCTTACCGTAATTTCGGTGGCGCGTCCGTGGGAGGGGACTGAGGAAATAACCCTTGCCCAATCTGAATCTGCCGAAGTAGTACCCCTTTCCGATGGTGAAACCATCGAGTGGGTAATAATGGGGGACAATACATCAAACCCCGGTGGCGCAGACCCAAACCCCCCAATGCCAACATTCCCCAGCGGCGCAAGCCTAATCGGCCCCGGTGCCGCGCTTAGTACGCTTCTTAACGAGCCAAGACCGAATGAGGACTATGTAGTTCTAATGCTGGAATTGAGCGACTTGGCAGAAATAGCACCCTATGGCATTGCAGAAAATGCTACATTAACATTTAATATGCCATCAGGCTTCCAAAACAGGCGCATACTGGCATGGACAAATTTGTCTGCCGGTGCCAACTACCGCACTGTAACCCATCTTGACCATTCCGCAATGGGTACAGGGTTTGTGTCTGTACATCGTGCCTTAAGCGCAACAGACCCCGTTACAAGCACCGTTTCTGTTCCCGCCAACTTCTTGTTCCGCAACGGCAACTTTGCGGAAGCGATTTTTATTACCATGACAAATAATGCTAACGCCACACCCGAGCAAACACATCGCGGGCGCGGTCACGTTAGCTTCAGCACAATCGAACTTAACCTAATTCCTGCGGGATATGGCGATATCACCGAACCTCCCCCGCCTCCCCCTGAATACGGCTATATTTTCGACATTCAATCAGTCCTTGGCGGCTTCAACCTTGGCGGCGAAAACGGCAATGTTATCGCAAGAAGTGCGGCATATGCCGCGCCAGCAATCAACAACCACGCCAATATCCGCGTTACCCATGCGGGAACAGGCTCGGCAGACGGTATCCTTGTCACGGTACACGAAGGCGACGACGACCGCTACCTTACTGTAACAAGAACAGGGGCGAATGCCACTCGCGGTCTTTTGTTTACAGGTGTGGAATTGCGTGAAGGCGACATCATGACCGTATCGGGATATTTGGAAACCGCCGGTCTTCATATTCGCTTGCAATCTTCGGCTGATACAGGATATATGCCGCCGGGTTATCAAGCCCCGGGTGCCGGCTCGTTTACTCACGTATACACGGTCTCTGCCGCACACGCGGCACGGGCAAATCAAGACCTTCGTATCCTTGCACACAACTCAGGTATCCCCGCAACATTCACCATTACAGACCTAACCATATACCGCCCCGACGATGCACCCGTTCCCTTTGCACCCGGCGTTCAAGCTATTGAAACCGTGTCTTATGAATTTACCGCAATGGGCTTGGGCGCGGGCGAAACCGCAACTTTAACCTTTGCAACAGACCAATTCCAACTTCGCTCAAACATTCCTGCGGCAGGCATTATACAGCCGGAAAGCCGTGCATTTACGGTTGACAGGAACGGTACCGATACTTGGGACATTCCTTTTGAAGCTCCGTCACAGCTTTTCTTGGGCTGGAGCAACATGGGGCAAAACCACACAATCACAGGCAGTGACGATGCATACTTTACCGTGGATGCCTTTATCGTAAACGGCATTCGCTTAGAGCCTAACGAATACATTGTTCTGGACGGCACGGACGGTGCGTTGCCCAACGCTTTCGGCACGCACGGCGAATTGTTTGAATTTGCACGGTGCAGTTGCGGAAACGCACGTTTGGAAAGACGCACACGCACATCAACTATTCCCGTAAGGTCGCATCCTTCCGCTCCACTTACTGAAAGCCGCTCCCTTGTAATGTTCGTTATGGACGAGGATTTGGACGAGTGCATTGTTCCCCCATCAGGAATGTTCTGGGGTATTTCAGGCGGCGCGGCATTGCACCTGCCTGCAACAACCGCCCACCGCGGCAACCATGTAACGGTAATACCCGGTCCTGCTGGTAACAACGACCCGCGCATTCTTAGATTTGCGGATATCACTTTCGGAAACGACCCCGAAATCATGGCAGAAATCCGAAACGCGGGTACTGCGGCTATTACAATCCATGCCCCCGGCGTGTCCGGAAACCGCCAGTTCCAAGTGTGGACATCCTTGTCCGCTCTAGTGGACGGCGCAGAGGGCGACCCGTCTACCCAAGATTTTGTCACCACGGAGAACGTTGCCGCAGGTGCGATATTAAACACGGGAACAGGCACGGCTGCCGCAACCCCGTGGGCGGTAACAATTCCCGCAAACCTGTTGTACAACAATGGCGTATTTGCGGATGCTATCTATCTCGCAGGAACGCTTGGCGGCGGCATAGGCACGGGAAATTTCAGATTTGACCACACAAATGCCATAAACTACGTAACAGTTGAACTTAGGCCAGCCCCCCCGTTCCAAGACCATATGTCTCTCAACTGGGGTGAAGATGAAACAGAAATGCGCATTACATGGTGGACTCCGCGCTCCGTAGACGACCCGTCTGCAAACGCTGTCACCTCCTTTGTGCAATATGCACCATACGAAACCTTGGTTGACGGCGCAATGCCCGCAGACGCACCAATAGTAGACGGTCACGCCCCTGTCCCCATAGACTCGAATGTTGCCGCTTACAGGTACAACGTAAGCCGCGTAAACATCACAAACCTTGCGAGCAACACAAGGTTTGCATACCGCGTGGGCAACCGCGTGGGCAACGCGGAAGACGGCCCAATCATCTGGAGCAGAATCAACCACTTCTACAGCTTTGAACCCCACGCAGGCCACACGGTTATCCTTGTGGGTGACCCGCAAATAGGCGCGTGGAACTTAGACCGCCAGTACTTCAAATGGCGCGATTCCTTAACAACGGCATTTGAACACGTCCGCACCATGTACGAAATTGACGGCATTGGTCACGGCGGCGTGGACTTTATCCTAAGCGCGGGCGATAATTCCACCCCCGCAAACGATATGGGACGCTTCCAAACTTATCTGCGCCCATACCAGCTTAGAAGCACCCCAATGTTTACAACAATCGGCAACCACGATACCGTTACGCAAAATGCAAACCTGCCTACAATCGGCTTGCTGTCCTACGCCCATTACTGGCCCAACCACGACTGGCTTCTTGCAGGTGCGTCTGTTGTTGGCCCAATCATGGACGGTGTTGTAACAGGCGGAACGCCCGGGCGTTCCACCCACTCAAGCAACTATGCACGCGGCGGCGGAAATCACTGGTTCGTTTACGGAGATGTTCTGTATATCTCCCTTAACATGAACTTGGTAGGCCCCGCAGGTTTTGCGCAACACGTTAGAACATTGCAACAAGCCACCGACGCCTTCCCTGATACAACATGGCGCATAGTTACCTTCCACCAAGATATCTTTGGAAGCGGAACAGGTCACGCCGCAGGTATGCCCGCAAGTAACAGGCAATCCATGGGCGCGTTCCTTAACGCTTTTGATATCGACCTTGTAATAAACGGTCACGAACACACCCACGGGCGTTCCTACTTTATGAACGGTGCAACACCTGTTCATCAACAACGCCCCGCAGACTTTGCAGGAAACAGAAACTCCATGCTTATCTACGGATGTCACCCCGGCGCGTTTATCTCCCCGGAAGGCATACCGTATATCACACTTGGCTCTATTTCAGACTTCCCGAAATACACCTCCATCTTCCCCTTGCTTGACTGGGTTGCATGGACAGACCCGCCGGAACTGGACTATATGGCACAATACTCCATCATGGTAGTTGACGGCGATTCCATCACTATCGAAACATGGGCAATCCCTTACACCACAGGCGCGAACACCGCCGCCGACTGGCAACCATGCCCCGACAGAGACAAATTTATGAGCACAAGTATCACAATCCGCAGAACCGCAAGGTTTGAAGATTTGGACTTGTTGCTTGAAGGCGCAAGCGAATTTGTTGAAGAGCGTGACGGCGAGGACATCACCCCCGCAACTTGGACAGAATTTGCTGCGGCTGTGGCTTACGCAAACACTCTTACAGACGCAGACTCCCCCGAAGAAATCCACGACGCGTTTATGGAAGTTTACGACCTGTACTTTGCACTTGAAGCCACTACCGACAAAGCAGACCTTATCGCGCTGGTTACGGAAGTGCAAGAATTGCTGGATGTTGCGGTTGAAGGCCCATGGTTTGGTCAATTCCCGCCCGGCAGCATTACTGTGTTGCGTGATGTGTTTGAACCTGCAAGGCACACCCGCACATTGCGCCTTGCCACACAAAACGAACTTGACGTACAATACGATTTGTTGCGTCCTGCGTTCACGTATTTCATTTCCTTGGCAAGCGACATTGCACTGCCTTGGACAAATGTTCACACAATCCCCGCAGACGGCGAATATGAACTTAGTTTAGTAAGCTGGATGTGCGAGTATGTTCCCGAAGTTCTTGTGTACGTTCCCGTAGAGGACGATGACGGACAGTGGCAATACCGCAGGTTCATCATGCCTTGGGAAAACCACCCGAATATCATACGTCGTTTCCCGTCACACTTTACAAAACTTAACTTTGCAGGCGGCTCTTTACGCGCGGTTGACGGTAGTGATAACCATCACACGCGGTTTATGGTAACACGGGAATCTGTACGGCCGGATTCACCTTACGGTCCTGTTACCATGGAGGGCGGGCGCGTTCCCATCCCCAGAATCCGCATAGAAAAAGACATTGATGGAGAAATTACCATCATCGAAACGCTGGAGCCCACATCGGGTCACGTAACCCACACCCATGCAGGTGAATGGATACGTTACGAACTTTATGTGGAAGAAGCAGGTGAATACAGCATACAGCTTGGCGCGAGAAACCCGCGTTCGGCGGCTATGGTGGTTGCACTGCGCGATATGTACCAAAACACGCTGACGCGATTCACAATACCTGCGGGGCATGGCGCGACACAAGACTGGGAAGATGTACCTCTTGTGCCTGCGGCAAACACCATTAATCTGCCCCAAGGCACGTATGTTTTGGAAATAGTGTTCTTTAACGACGGTACCGGGCCCACCCACCACGGAACGGGCAATGTGTCCTCGTACACGGACGGGCCGGATGTTGACATGATGGTACTACAGCGTGTGGGCGACACTAATCCGGATATAACCTTTGTGGATGTCCCCAGATTGCAAGGTGTCGCAAACATCCACCCGAACAGTAGTTATTTCATGTTGCCGATGTTGCCGAACGATGCGGCAGGAAACTCCTTGCGCCAGCGCGGCTGGGCAATGGCAGGAACATGGAACGAATGGGTTGGTTCTAATTTGGTGCAGGACGGCGCGTTCACCCTTGCAGAGGTAAGCGCGGCAACCCACCTTGTAATGGAAGTGGCGGGCAGACCATCGGGTGCTATTTTCGTAGGGCTCATGGGCGGCCATGCCGGAACGTGGAATCAACATTCCCATGCTGTGGACAGTGTGTTAAACACCGAAATAAACAGGGTAATAATTGACCTTCGTGCAATACCATCCACCGTTGGTGAACCTGCGGCACTGGTATTCGACAGGTGGACGGATATCTCCGACACGTCACCGCGGCGGATTATGGTTTCCCATAACGCCGAAAGCTGGGACGAAATGAACGTGGTAGCGGCGTGGCTGGTGCTTGATGAAACCTATGACCCGGGTGGCACAGGGCCGCATGAACCGGGTGAAGTGATTTGGGAGTTGGAAATCACGCAAGAACTGGTTGACGCGTTAAACAACGAGGAAGACCACGGCGGTGTAACACGTGCAGGCGAACCTTACTTGCTTTACAGTGACGGCAATCTTGTAGTAACAGAACGCTCTGCCGCCTATTTCGCCATTGATGTTTTGTTGAGGAACTTAGACCTTAACCCGGATGGTAGATACAGGGTTATTGCAACAGGCTCTAGCGTTGCAGGTGCTTCGTTTATAGTGGAATTGCCGCTGGCAGACGACCCATGGCACGCTGGCAGGTACGTGGGCGATGCAAACGGCGCAACTTGGGTGTTCTCGGGTGCTATACCGGATATTGGCGGCGTTACGCCCGGCTTAGATGGTGAGGGCAACTGCAACCACCGTGTACGCGTTCTTACAACGGGAATGGGTGACTTCACAATCTACAGCATTGTTATCGAGCGCATTATACGTGACGATGCAACCATTCTTGCAAACCTTATCCAAGAAGCCCTTGCCCTTCTTGCCGATACGGAAGAATCTGTAGACGGCTATGATGTTCCACGCTCCCGCTTCTGGGCAACAAATGCGCAACGCACAGCTTTCTCCAATGTAATCACGGCAGCGCAACTAGCTCTTGAATATGCAAATGCAAGTAATGGCAACGATGACTAATATCAAATCTTAAAAAAATCACAGCTCCGGCTACTGTCGGGGCTGTGATTTTGTAGGGGGTTATCGTATGAAAAAACTGATATCGGTTTTGGCGGCTGTGCTTTTTTTGGCGGCTTGCGACGGCGGTAACGCCCCCTATGTTTCACAAGAGGGCGCAACCGTCCCTTTTGATGAAGTTGAAAGATTTTCCGAGTTGCTGGAGTCTGCCTACGCGCTGGAGATTTTATCCGAAGGCGTTTACGCAGATGTTTTGGATATCGCAACTGGAATTACATACAGGGTTCGCCGCGCCATTGGCGGCTACAACACCCTTGCAGATGTGGAAACCGTAACCCAAGAGGACACAGATAAATTGCTGGAAACCACGGGAGGGGGTTGGTGTATTCGGCGGCGGGCAATAATTGTAACTGTGGAGGGCAGGCAAATTGCGGCTTCTATCGCGCCTTTCCAGCATTCGGGCAGTGAGGAACACCCCTTTGGCGAAATAATAGACAACCGAAGCGGCGGCACAGGCACGGGGATTAATTTGGACAGCATACGCGACAACGGCATGACGGGCGTTGTTGATATATTTTTTTTCAACAGTTTAATACCGGGGATAAACAGGGTAGACGAGCGACATCAAGAAATGGTGCTGATGGCATATGATTTTACGGGTTAGTGCGGTAATTTTTTTTCTGTTTGCTTTTGCCCCCGTTAGCGTGTACGCAGACAGGGGGCGTTTGGCAGAGGAATTTCAAGTAAATTTGTATCGCGCCCGCGTGGTTGAAGTTGCGGACGAGATTGTCATACGCGACACGGTTACGCAGGTTTTGCGCGTTCGCGTGTTAAACAGGGACTTGCGCGGTCACGAGACAACTGTGCGAAACACCCTTGCATACGATGCAACAAACCGCCCCTTGCGAAGCGGCAACAGGATTGTTTTGCACATGGAGGAGGACGCAGATGGTACGCCCGTGTTTTTCTTTTACGGTTATGACAGGCTTGTGCCTTTTGCCGTGCTGTTTGCGTTTTTTGCGGCGTGTGTGGTTGCCCTTGGCGGGCTAAAAGGGGTGCGGGCATTAACCGCGCTTTTGCTTACGATTATGCTTATTATGTTTGTGCTTGTTCCGCTGTTGCTTAGGGGGTACAACCCTATTGTTTTGTCTGTTGTGGTGTGCGTGCTTTCCACCATTATCACTTGCGTAATTTGTTTCGGCACGGGGAAGAAATCTTTTTCTGCGGTGCTGGGCGTTTCCGGCGGGTTGCTTATCGGCGGTGTTATAGCCCATGTTTTCGGCATTGCCGCAAGAATGGCAGGGCTGTCCCACGGTGACGCGCAAATGTTGCAATACTTGCCGGGGGGGTATATGTTCGACTTTCGCGGCTTGCTTTTTGCGGGTATTATCATCGGCGCGCTGGGGGCGTGTTTAGACGTTGCGATTTCCATATCCTCTGCTCTTACGGAAATAACGGCGCATAACCCTTCCGCAGAGAAAAAAGAGATTGTGCGCTCCGGATTTAACATCGGCAAGGATATCATGGGCAGCATGATAAACACGCTTATTTTGGCGTATACGGGCGGCTCACTTGCTACAATTTTAATTTTTGCGGGGTTTGGCAGTGGGTTGTCTCAAATTTTCAATTTAGAATCCATTGCGGTGGAAATTTTGCGTTCTGTTGCGGGTAGTTTGGGGCTTATTTTTGCCATTCCCATAACAATTTTTGCCTTTGTATTTTTGGATAAAATGAAAGGAAGGAACACATGAAAAAAATTTTTTTGGCGGCGATTTTACTGATTTTTGCCGCTTGCGGAAACGGAAACGCGGAAATTTTTACGGAAGAAACACCGCCTGTTGCGGCAGAAGAAACAACAGAGCCGCCGCTTTGGGAGCGGGTTCACCTTGGCGGGCTTGACTGGATTGTGCTTGCAGAGGCAGAAGGAAAGCGGCTTATTCTTTCCGAGGGCGTGATAAAACGGGCGGCATTTAGCAATGATTACAGTGTTATGTGGCAAACAAGCCTTGTGCGGGAATATCTAAACGGCGCGTTTTTCTATGACAATTTTGCACAAGACGAAAGAAGCCGTATTGTTGAAACGCAGGTGACAAACAGCCCCAACCCCACATACGGCACGGGGGGCGGCGAAAACACGCAAGACCGTGTTTTTTTGCTTTGCTTGGACGAAATAGCCGCGTTAATGCGTGACGGGACGGTATTGGACGCGGCTCGGGTTGCGCATTATTTGGGGGATGGCTCGTCGGCGTGGTGGTGGTTGCGCTCCACGGGATACTCTTCCGATTTTGCCGCAATTGTTCGCGCAGACGGTTCTGTTCGCACAGACGGGCGCGGCGCGGAGATAATTCACGGCGGAGTTCGCCCCGTCTTGTGGTTGGAGGTAAACCAATGAAAAAATTTTTGCTTGTTATTTTATGTATCGTGCTTATGCCCGTTCATGTGTTCGCCTGCCCCGCAGGGGATGAATTTGGCCGCCCGTATTTTGAAATTTTCAACAGAGAGTATACTCAAAAAACCATGTTTTACTTGGGCAATTCTTATTATTACAGGCGGGAACTGTGCCTGATAACAGACGTACACTCCATTCGCGAGGCGTTTTCCTTTCCCATTGTGGGGCGTTCCGTGCCGGAACTTTACGGCGTTTGGGGCGAAATTTTTTACCCTTCACGGGTAGACGCAGGCGGAACGCATTTCCGCATAAATGTGGGACTGCAAAACACGCTGGAGTACTGGAAAGAATTTGTAGCAAATTCGCCCAACCCCATAGCGGATATGTTTTACGAAATTTTGGTAGAACGCTTGCACGACGACGCTACAGACGAGCGGTTTATCCGTGCAAAACAGCGAATGGCAGAGCATAACATAACACAGGCGTTGTCCCACACTTTGCGTGTAGACCACGGCGTAATTTTCGGCGACAGGGTTTTTAACGAAATACGCGACGATTTGCGCATTATGTTTGACCCCGTAATGCTTGACCCTGTTGTGGTGTATATGTGCGATTGCTTTTTCCATTTTACCGCAGAGGACATTGACACAGACAGCATTGTTGCAATAAACGTAGACCATTTTTCAGGGGAAATCAGGCAATACCCCGTAATCTATGAAAATAATTTGTTCCGCTTTACCATAAACGAGCCGGGTACTTTTGTGCTTGTAAGTGACACAGAAAGCTTTGCGGCGGCGGAAAACGCGCCCGACAACGGCATTGAGGAAAACGATAATTTACCGCAAGAGACGCAGGGAAACGGCGGTAACGTACTGATGATTTTTGCCGCCTTTTTTGCGGGGGGCGCGGTTGTTATCGGCGCGTTGCTTCTTACCCAAGAGAAAAAACCGCAGGGACGGAAGAGGGGAAAGAAGTAAAATAATATTATCCCGCTGTATTGAAATCATTGCAATTTGAGGTGACGGGAATGTTTAACAGTGCGAAGGAAATATTTTTTAAATTCGGCGGACGCCATTTTCATATGGCACGAGAAGAGGTTTATGATGAATACAAACAGTATGGCATTTCGTTGAGTCAGGAGCGAGAATGGCGAATAGAAATGCGTGATGAAATATATGACAAGTTAATACAGGAGTCAAATAACAGAATAATGGCGGATTTGTTTGCGGAATACGGCAACCTGGTTGAGGACTTGCAAGATGAAGCGGGTTATGAATTTATGTTGGATTTTACACGGAACAATGTGCATTTATTTGATTCTATGGCTGTTCTTTGGAACGTAAATTTTATTTTAGGTGTGCGGGGTGTGAAAAATAAAAAATTGAAAACCCGTGTTATAAAAGAGTCTATATTGTTGTTGCAGAATATTTTAAGTGGCAACATTTATGTTTCCGAAGACCACTATACATCCGAAGAATTATCAGTAGAAAAAATTTCTGAGAGAATAAAACAGTGCATTAAATATGGGGAACAGCTTTTGATGCGGATGAAATTTCCTTTCTCGTTGTGGAATCGGATTGTGGAAAGATGGCTTCTATGTATTATCTCTTAATTACCCAAAAAACCGCGCAAATGCGCGGTTTTAGAAATTACGACGTTGCCTATCGCCGGTTGAAATTTAAAGTTTGGGTCAAGCCTTTTTAAAGGCTTGCGGGGTGTGGGGCAGAGCCCCACGGTCTTATCATTATCGCCGTGGAGGATGCGCCGCAAACGACTCTACAATGCTTTGGTAGATTGCGTGGGCGAGAAGCCACTGATATGCGGAGTCTGAAAGGCGGGCGGCTTCGGCGGGATTGGTTAGGAAGCCGAGTTCGAGGAGGACGGCGGGCATTTGTGTTTCGCGCAGAACTACGAAGTTAGGTGCGTTGCGCACGCCGCGATTATTTGCAGCGGTGGCTTGAATTTTGTTGGCCTGTACGATTTCGGCAAGGCGGCGGCTGTCCATGGTGTTGTTTGCGGCGGCTTCAAGTTCGCCGACGGTGTACCATGTTTCGATGCCGTGAACGTCGGGGTTTATTACGCCGCGCCGAATTTCTGCCGCGTTGGCGTGAACGGAGATGAACAAGTCCGCGCCTAAATTGTTGGCAAATTCCGCACGGTTAAGAAGCGACACAAAAGTGTCTGTGCGGCGGGTCATGTAGCCTGTTATGAATGGGCTTGCGTCTACGAAATGCATTATTTTGTGCGAAACGTCCAGCACCATGTCTTTTTCCACAACGCCGTTCTGAATCGCGCCGGGGTCTGTTCCGCCGTGGCCGGGGTCAATTACCACGATAAACGGCGAAACTTCACGCGGCAAATGGGCGCGGATTACGTAGTAATATTCGTCTTGGTGGATTGAAAATGACATGACGCGGGCGGTGTTGAATGTCAGATTTACCGCGCCGTTTTCGTTGCAGGCAATGGAGACGGAATTAATAAACCCGTCCAATATGCTGATGTCGCCGCGTCCAAGCACGTCTGCGGAGTGGGGGAGGGTGAATGTGTAACGGAAATTCAAGTAGTCGTTTATTCTCGGGAGTTCGTGGATATTCATGTCAAAGGCGCGGGAAATGCGCAACTCGCGGTTTACGGAATCGTAGCGCACACCCGTAACGCCGCGGTGCAACATAAACGCCACCGAATTCGCACTGCTTGCAACGCTGAATGAAGGCCAATCGCCGCGCACATACACGCGGATAAACGCCGTGCCGTCTGCGCGTTCGCCTGTGGAAAATTGTGACGCGAACATTCCGTTGGGGAAAATTCCGCCCACCGCGTCCATTCGGGCGTTGTCGATATTTACCGTGATGAAATGCGGGAAACCTTCGGTTGAAATATTAATGGACGGCAAAACATCGCCCTGAATCACCAGCGTATCCGAATGCGCGTCCGAATGCGCAAACACATTGCTTATTTTGTTTTTGGAAAACGAAACAGTAAGAAGCGTCCTGTCGGCGGAAAGAGAAATGCTGTACTCGGCCTCGCCCACAACATCGAAAACAACCCGCGTAACCTGCGGCGTTTGCGAAAACTGCGACGCCCGCACCCCGCTAACGGGGACAATACCGGGCGCGTAGAAATCGCCCGAGATTAGCGCGGTTGCGTTGTGAATATCCACGACCAGCCTGTTGTCCGGCAGTAAGAAATGATGCACTTCCGAAATCGCGGAAGACGCCCTGATTACATACGCCGCCGTGCCCGTGTCCAGCGGGGTTTGCAGGTCTGTGATGGTGGTTTGCGGAAAGGATATCGTTTGGATTGCGGATGTGGAAATATCCCGCGCCAACGCAGAATCTTCGTCCGTTGTAACTACCGTACCCGGCGGCGGGAGTTCGCCCACCGTGCCGTCCCACGGCAGGTCTTCCTTGTTGGAATTATCTTCGTATTCGGATTCATTGGGGGGGTAGTTATCTTGCGGTTGCTCGTCCAATTCGTCTTGTATCAGCGGGGCGTTCGCGCTGTCGGGAAACTCCGGAAATTCTATAAATGCATACAAAACTTCGGGTTCGTCCGCTTCTTGGGCAACACCGTTTGCCGCGCCGTTTCCTGTGGAATTTACAATTGCCGCCCTGTTTTCGTCGTCCCAATCAACTTCAAAACCAAAAACCTCCGACGGAAAACGTAGCGGAACCATGGTTCTGTCGTTGTAAATAATCGCGGGGATGTCCATTTCAATAAGATTTCCGTTTAAGTTTGCGTTAAGTTCGTCAATAGTCAAAACCAAAACATTGTAGCCGTAGAACAGCGAAACCTGCCTGTGTGCGGCGTGCCAGCCCACAACGCCGCCAACGCGCTCAAAAACCTCGCGCACGGGCACGAGCGTCCTGTCGTTTAAAATAATCGGCGGCGCGGATAAATACGGCACTTCCGCACCGTCAATCACAAGCCGTACAGGCACCGCCCCTGCATACGCCACGCTTGGCACAAAAATAAACAGCAAGACGCTTAAAAACAAGAACTTCCCCATAATCCTGCGCATTGGTATCCCCCCACGACTCTCTTGTCGAGATATGTAGAATACCACTATAATATGCAGAAAGTAATCGCATAGTCAATGCTTGCAATTGAATTGTAATAAAAAAAGGGCTATTGCCCCCGAAGGTTTGCAATAGCCGATTTTTTGTCTGTATTGCGCATCAGCGATTCTCCGATTAGAACTGCGTCCGCGCCTATCTCGCGTAGCTTTTGTACGTCTTCGGGGGTGCTTATGCCGCTTTCGCTTACAAAAAGCACATCGGACGGCACAAGTTTTTTTAGCCGTTCGCTTGTGGTTATGTCAACATCAAAGGTTTTTAGGTCGCGGTTGTTTACGCCGATTATTCTCGCGCCTGCGGAAAGAGCCATTTTTACTTCGTCCTCGTCGTGGACTTCCACCAAGGCGGAAAGCCCGATTTTGTGGGCAATTTTGATGTATTCCGCAAGAGTCCGTTCGTCCAAAATTGCGCAGATTAACAGCACCGCACTTGCGCCCAGAAGTTTTGCTTCGTAAATCATATAGCTGTCTACTGTGAAATCTTTGCGGAGTAGGGGAGTGCTAACCGTTTCCGAAATTTCGCGCAGATGGTCGTCACTGCCCTTGAACCAAAACGGTTCTGTCAGCACGGAAATTGCCGCCGCGCCTGCGCTTGTGTAGTCCTTCGCAATCTCCTTGTACGGGAAATTTGCGGCGATTACGCCCTTGGACGGCGACGCCTTTTTTATTTCGCAGATGAAGGAGATATCTTCGGAGCGCAGTGCGTTCTCAAACGGAAACGCATACGGAAGCCCCGCAAATCCCGACTCCATCGCGCTTAGTGTGGCGGTTAGATTTTCTTGCGGCATAAGACTTTTACGCTCTTCCACGCGCTCCGTTGTGCGTTCTGCAATTTCCTGCAAAATATTTTTACTCATTTGAACACCTCACAAAATCTTGTAATTTTTGTTTTGCAACGCCTTGGTCAATCACATTGTTTGCGACAGTTACCGCCTCTTCAATGCTTTCGTATTTTCCTGAAATATACATAGCCGCCGCCGCGTTTATTACCGCCGCGTCACGTTTGGGGCTTTTTTCGCCGCCCAAAACGGCGTGCAGAATGCGTGCGTTTTCGGCAGGGTCGCCGCCTTGCAGGTCGCCTTTTTCGCAACGCGCAAATCCGAACCGCTCGGGCGTTAGCGTATACGAACGCACCCAGCCGTCCTTTACTTCGCACACATATGTCGGCGCGGAAAGCGAAATCTCGTCCAGTCCGTCCTCGCCATGCACTATCATGGCACTTTTTACGCCCAAATTGCACATAACCTGCGCCAACGGCTCTACCAGTTCTTTATCGTAGACGCCCATCAGTTCCATTTTCGCGCCCGCAGGATTAGTCAGCGGCCCAAGAATGTTAAACACAGTTCGTATGCCAAGCTCACGACGAATTGGCGCGACGTGCTTCATGGCGATATGGTAGTTCTGCGCGAACAGGAAACAAATGCCGATATCCGCCAACATCGCCGCGCTTTTCTCAGGCGAGATGCTGATATTTACCCCCAGTGCTTCCAGAACATCCGCCGCGCCGCACTTGCCTGACGCGCTTCTGTTCCCGTGCTTTGCCACAGGAACGCCCGCCGCCGCCGTAATAATCGCCGCCGCCGTTGAAATATTAAACGTGTTAGCGTGGTCGCCGCCCGTACCCACAATCTCCAGCGCGTCGATATCGTGCAACAGCCTTACGCAATGCGCCCTCATCCCCGCCGCCGATGCCGTAATTTCCGTGATAGTCTCGCCCTTCAAACTAAGCGCGGTAAGATATGCACTCATCTGCACCGCTGTCGCCGTGCCCGTCATAATTTCATGCATAACCCCCTCTGCCATTTCGTGACTCAAATCTTTCTTCTTAGACAATTCGATTATCGCATCTTTAATCATGATTGTTCGCTCCTTTTCACAAACCTTTTCACAATTAGTGTATCAAAAGTCGGCAGAAAACACAAAAAAATAACACCTGCATCACAACGGCACAGGTGCTGTTTTTATTTTTCCGAAGGGTTCCCGCCCACAAAATCAAATTGAAACTACTCTACCTGTTCATCGTATTCTGTGTAAATCAGCCGTTTAACGGCGTGTCCCGAGAATGGGATAACAGCGTCTTCTTGCCTAATCTCTCCGCGGGCAATCATGTTGCTTAGCACGGCAGAGATATCTTGCTCTGTATAGCTTGGGTTGTTTTTTGCCACAGTTACCACTGTTTTTTTGAAAGTTGGAATAACCTCAACTTTTTCTTTTACCCAACCAAGGTTTTTTACAATGGCGCGTTTTATTGCTTCGCTTCTTCCGCTTGACGGAATCACTTTTACATACCAGTTTGCCGCTTCCGCCAAAAGCGGGCTGAGAGAGCCGTCCACGGCATAAATGCCAACTTTTTTGTCGTTAAAATTGCGCAGGAAAGCGACAATGCTTTGGAAGTGGCTGTCTCCGGTGAATAGGATAAATTGCTGGGTATCCTGTTGCCGTATAAGACGCTGATAAATATGGTCCAGCATGATGAAATCCGTATAGTCCTTGGTTTTATCGCTCTTGGAGCAATCAATGATGCTGTTTGAAATATTCCTTAGCCTGATAACATGGTCTCTGATTGTGTCGTGAGAAAAGTCCGCAAAAAACAGAACGTCGTCTATCTGTCCTTTATTTTTCACATGATTGAACCAGTCCGCAACGTCGGGAATGGTTTGATATTGGTTTCGGCAACCGTAAGACCATGCCTCATAATCAACAAAAACAGTTGTGCGAATCTTATCAAAAGTTTCGTCTTTATAATTTTCCAAATATTGCATAATAACCTCCATCGTGGAGGGCGGGCACCTTGCGGAAATAATTTGGGAAATAGAGTCATTTATACAATTTTACCCTGCCGATTAGAGCAGGGTAAAATCTTGTATGGTACGCCAGAAACATTGCGCCAATTACTTGCCGTTTACAGCGTCTTTAATTTTTTTGCCGGCTTTGAATGTTGGTGCTTTGGAAGCAGCAATTTTCATGGGTGCGCCTGTTTGTGGGTTACGTCCTTCGCGCTCTGCGCGTTCTACAACGCTAACTGTCACAAACCCAACCAGTTGAACCTTTTTGCCGTCAACCAATGCTTGTGTAACAACATTCTCGAACGCAGAAAGGAATTTTTCTGCATCCTTTTTGGTTAAATCCGCTTCACCTGCAACTGCCGCAATAAGTTCTGTTTTGTTCATTACTTACGTCCTCCTTTAAATTAGCCGCCCATGGCGGAATGGAAATTATGTTAGCGACTGCACTTGCAACGCCTGTCACTGTTTGAAAAACGACTTACTTTCAGTATTTATAAACGCTTCAAGGGCTTTTGTCAAGGAAAATTCAGCATTTATATCCAAAATATTTGAAAGTGCCGCCAGAGATAACAAAATGTTGCCAAAATCAATATCTTTGACAGCTGTATTTTTTAGTTGTTCGTCGATACGTGTAATTATTTCTTCGGCGGGCGGAAGCTCTTTTTTGGAACGCTTTATAACTTTCGCCGCCCTAACCAACGCGGGCAACGCTTTAGGCACGGAATTCATTGCAGAAACCGCCGACCCTTCGCGTTCCTTTTCCTTATTTGCTTCCCAAATACGTTTTACGTCCTCAACATCGTTTGCTTTTTCCTCGCCGAAAATGTGCGTGTGGCGGCTAACCAGCTTATCCGAAACCGATTTAATCACGTCATCTATGCCAAAAGCCCCCGCCTTTTCCGCCAGCTTGGCATGGAAAACAACTTGCAAAAGCACATCGCCAAGTTCGTCACGTAGCGCGTTCATATCGCCGCAATCAATGGCGTCAATCGCTTCGTAGCACTCTTCAAGCATATACTGCCGCAAGCTTTCGTGGGTTTGCTCCCTGTCCCACGGACAGCCGTTCTCGCCCAATAAAACATCCATGACGCCCAAAAATTTTTCAAATTCCATTTTTATCCCCTCCGAAAATATGTACCCCCTGTCCCATCTTTGGGTACAAGGGGGCTAAATTATTGTTCCATTTGTCTTCCAAGGAAATTTGCGGCATTAACAGCCAGTTTGCTTTCCACTTCGCCCATTTTTTTGTCGGGAGAAAGAAGAACTACTGCGCCCAAAACGTCGCCCTCTGCGATGATTGGGGCAATGTATTCGTTACTGTAGGTGGACGGGTCGTCCTCTTCAAGGATGGGCACAAATGAAGCGTCTGTGCGCGTTGCAGACATCGCACTGCGCTGATTGATGGTGCGCTCAAGGGCAGGGGAGATATTTTTGTCCAAAAAGTCTTTGCGCGCCCCGCCCGAAACCGCGATGATTTGGTCCTTGTCAACTATGCAGGTGATATGCCCCGAGGTTTGCGAAAGGGTTTCCGCATACTCTTTTGCAAATGTGCCAAGCTCACCGATTGGGGAATATTTTTTCAAAATAATTTCTCCCTCTCGGTCGGTAAAAATTTCCAAAGGGTCGCCCTCACGTATGCGTAGTGTTCTGCGTATCTCCTTTGGGATTACAACCCGCCCCAAATCATCAATGCGTCTAACTATTCCTGTAGCTTTCAAAATTACTTCCTCCTTATTTTCATACAAAATCAGTATCTTAAACTTTTCATATTATCTGTAAAAATTACAGGAAATATACAAAAAAGGGGAAGACTGATTTTGACAGTCATCCCCCCTATTTTAAGCGTTTTATTTCCGAAATTTATTTCTACGCCCGTGCCATTTCTGCAAGTTTGGAAAATGCGGCGGTATCGTTTACTGCCATTTCCGCTAAAATTTTACGGTTGATGTCCACGTTCGCCTTTTTAAGCCCGCTCATGAAACGGCTGTAACTTAGCCCATGTTCACGCGCGGCGGCGTTTATGCGCGTAATCCACAAGCGGCGATATTCGCGCTTGGTTTGCTTGCGGCCTACAAATGCTGCCGCCATTGCTTTCATTACGGCTTGTTTTGCCGCACGATATTGTGTGCTTCTTGCGCCAAAATATCCGCTTGCAAGTTTTAGTGTTTTTTTATGCCTTTTTCTGGCGTGTACCGCGCCTTTTATTCTTGCCATATTGTATTCCTCCTAAGATTACATTTGTTTCGTTGCCCTTATGCTTATGCGTAAGGAAGCATTGCGCGTACTGCGGCTTCGTTGGTTTTGTCAACCATTGCCATTTTGCGCAAGCCCATTTTGCGCTTTGGTGATTTTTTTGTAAGAATGTGTCCTTTGTTTGCTTTGGGGTGCTTAAACTTGCCTGTTCCCGTTACTTTAAACCGCTTTGCGGCGGCCTTTTTTGTTTTAAGTTTAGGCATTGTATTTCAACTCCTTTTCTTATGCTTGTTCGGCTTGTTCAGCTTTTTCAAGTTTTTCTTTTTCAATTTTATCTTTTTCCGCCTGTGTTTTGGGCGACATAAACATAGCCATGGTTCTTGCTTCCATTTTTGGCGGTTTTTCAACATTGCCATGTTCGGAAAGTTTTTGTACGATGTCATTAAAAATACCGTGTGCAACCTCTGTGCGCCCAAGTTCACGCCCGCGGAAACGCACCGTTATTTTAACTTTGTCGCCATCGTTTAAAAACTCTTTGGCTTTTTTAACTTTCACGTTGATGTCGTGGGTGTCTATGTTTGGAGAAAGCCGAATCTCTTTGATGTCAACCGTGCGTTGTTTTTTTCTGGCTTCCTTTTCTTTTTTGGATTGCTCGAACCTGAACTTGCTGTAGTCCATAATTTTACACACGGGCGGTTTTGCCGTGGGCGAAATTTTAACCAAATCCAAACGCTTTTCATCTGCCATTCTTTGCGCATCTTTGCCGGGCACGACACCAAGCTGTGCGCCGTCCGTATCAATGAGACGTACTTCGCGGTCTCTGATTTGTTCGTTAATCATTAAATCGGTAATGCCAACTCACTCCTTTTATGATAATAGACCAACGGCAACAAAAAAAGCAGACAACTAAAGCCTGCCACAACAAACCACCCTGCCTTGGGGGAAGTTCGATATACGACCCTTTAACGCGCAAAAAAACATTGCGGAACGAGGGTGAGAAGTGGCACTTCTGCTTTCGCAAAAGAGTGTAGCATTATTATTTCCGATTGTCAAACATTTTTCTTTTCGCGGTTAGATGTTGGCATTTTGCGCAAAGTGTGCTACTATAAAAATGGATTTATATTTTTTAAGAGAGGGTCAAATTATGATTTCTTTCGTACGAAAATATATTTTAAAAAATTCAGGTGAGTACGCGCCGCAAATTTTTCTTGTATTGTGTGTGTATCTTGCCGCGTCCGCCGTTTATACAGAGATAGTGGATGCCCGCGATATTTTACATATGCGCCTTGTGCTGACCGCCATTGTTTTGGCGTCTTTTATTATTGTCGAACGGTCTTTGATGGATATGGAAGCAAAGGCTTTTCTTTCGCCGCTTGTTATCGGTTTGGGTATCACGGTTTGGTCGATATTCTTTGGCGATTTTTTGATTTTCACGTACACCATCGGGTGCGCGGTTATTTCGCTTACGTATTTGAATCCCAAAGCGTTGCGCAAATATATCATTACGGTGGGCGCGATACAGGTCGCATATGTTATTGTGCTTGGTAATAATTTGCTGGGCTCGATATTTTCGTGGCAACAAAACGTGGTTGGGCTTGCCGCGTCAATCGGCATAAACTATGTAATTTGGATATTCTGCAACAACTATTCCAAAATGCTTGGCGATTTAAGGGACGCAACAAATGACGCAAGCCAAGCGGCGGAAACAAAAGGCGCGTTTTTGTCCAACATGAGTCACGAAATACGCACCCCGCTTAACGCAATCATAGGCATGACGGCTATCGGAAAGGTAGCAAAAACCACGGACGAAATGGTTTATGCTTTCGATAAAATAGAAGGCGCGTCTGTACAGCTTCTTAACATTGTAAACGACGTCTTGGATATGGCGGAAATTGAAGCCGGCGGCAGGCTTGAAATTTCATGTGCGGAATTTAATCTTGAAAGCACTTTAAGCGGCGTCGCAAATATAATGATGTCAAGTATGCAGGCAAAAAAGCATAAATTTGATATATGTATAGACAAAAATATTCCGCCCATGCTGGTGGGCGACGCGCAACGGACGGCGCAAATTGTAATGAATATCTTAGGCAACGCCGTAAAATTTACCGGCGACAACGGCAAAATTCAGCTAACAGCGGTATTGTTAAGCGGCGTGCATGAAAATAGTTGCACGGTTGAAATACGCGTAGCGGATTCCGGCATAGGCATAAGCGACGCGCAAAAGGCAAGCCTTTTCGATTTGTTTTCGCAGGTGGAGTCTACGTCTTCGCGCAGATTTGGCGGGACGGGGCTTGGGTTGTCTATCTCAAAAAATATCATAGAGGAAATGGGCGGCACAATTCGTGTAGAGTCTCAGCTTGGAAAAGGCGCGACGTTTATCGTTACCCTAACCATGGCACGGGGCGTGGGCAAGAAACACGAATATATGTCGCCGCAAAAAAATGTGGACTACAGCAAATATCATATACTTTTGGCGGAAGATATCGAAATCAACTGCGAAATTGTAATGGCGTTGTTGGAACCCACAGGCATACAAATTACCTGTGCGGAAAACGGCGCGAAAGCCGTGGAACTTTTTATGGAAAACCCGGACAAGTTCGACCTGATTTTTATGGATATACAAATGCCTGAGATGGACGGCTACAGCGCGACACGCACAATAAGAGCCGCCGACGGAATTGAGAAAGCAAGAACAATCCCAATTATCGCGCTGACGGCAAATGTTTTAAGCGAAGACGTGCAAAAATCCTTAGATGCGGGCATGAACCGCCATCTTGGAAAACCCATTAACGTAGACGAAGTTTTAACCGCCATTGAAGACTTCCTACCTAATGCGTCCTGAAATGACTTCTTCAAACGGTGACGCGGGTAGGCCGTAAGCATTGTAAATTGGAACAACGGGGCAATCTGCCCAGCCGAAACGTACTGCGCGTGGTGCGAGAGTTCCAATTGGTGCTTCAAGCGTGTTGTTTCGGACGGCGGCAACAACGCTGTGAACATTGCCGTCTTTGTACAAAATTTGCAAGGTGGGGTGTCCGCCTTTTGCCCAAAGCCCTTCGCCGTGACGGAAATGAACCACCACTTTAGTCTCGGCTTCAATGTAGTCAACCCGTTCGACAATGGGGCCGTCGGAAACTATATCTTCACCGTAAACTAAGCGTCGTGCGTGCAGGGCAAGCCTGTCGCCAACGCTTTTTTTGTCCCACGGATGCAGGTCGTTGTATTCGCCGCAGTCTATCGCAACCGCCATCGCCGTGTTCGGCAGGTTTAGGCACTGGCGTTGCTGTTCGCGCAGAATAGCCCAGTAACCGCCGGGCGCGCCAAAACCGCCAACCAAGTGGTAACTGTGCGGGTCTATAAAATTTGCAAGCTGCGTAAAAATTATGGGAATATTGCCGAAATTTTCACGGATTATATTCACAAACTGGGTGAAAAGTGATTTGTACGAATGCGGTGACGCGGCGTTGGACTCGCCCTGATACCAGATTAGCCCTTCCACCGAATACCCAAGAAGCGGCGCAAGCATGAAATTGTAAACGCCGCACGGCCTGCTGTAGAATAACATACTTGACAAACAGGCTTCCGTTTCCGCGCCCATGCGATATTTCCATTTTCCCGTGAGAAAATCCACACGCCCGCCGTTGTAGAGTAGGGCGTATTCTTTCCCGGGGATTACCCTCGGGTTGTTGGCGTCGCCGATAATGCGCACTGATATCGTATTTTCTCCCGCGTTAAGCAAATTATTGGGAATAACGGCGCGGCATGGCGGGTACATATACGCAACATCCGTGACTTTTGTGCCGTTAATGTACACGGTTACGCTGTTTTCTATCCGCCCGAAGTCCAACAAAAATTCGCCGTTTGTATTTTCCAGCTTGAACTTTCTGCGAAGCCACACAGAGCCGTGTTGCGGATAGCCCGTTGGGTCTAGGAGGGCGCGGGTTTCCCAATCGCTGTCGTTGTAATCGGCGGCGTGCCAGTTTTCCGCCATGCCTTTGTCGTTTTCGTTCAGCGCGGCGTGCCATTCTTGTATGATTTGTTCCCGTTCTTCCGTGGCGTTTTCGGCGTACCCAAGCGGCTTAACCTGCAACAGTTTGCCGTGGATTTCCGTATTTTCGCGGATGGCTTTTTCGGGAAGGAAGCCTTCGATTGGCGTGCCGCCCGCCGCAACGCAAACAAGCCCGATTGGCACATCGCCCAATTCCGCTTCTTCCGATAGCAAATTACGCGCAAAGAAATACGGCACGGCAAACATATCGTCCAAAAAATCGCCCGTTGCGGTGTTCCATTTGCCGTTTACGTCTTTTTTCGGGAGTTCAAAATGAAACCCTTTTTCTGCCTGAAAAATGCGGATTCGCGGGTCGTCCTTGATGTGTTCGCCAAGGGCAAGGCGCGTTCTGCTAAGCGGCCCTTCCATATTGGATTGACCGCCGCAAAGCCAAACGCGCCCCACATACACGTCTTTTATGATTTTGTCGCCGATGGTTAAATCAAACGGGCCGCCGAAATTTTCCGACTCCAGAGTAAATTCAAACCGTCCGCTTTTGCCTGCGGTTACGGAATATTTCTGCCCCAGAAATTCGGCGTTGATTGGTTGGTTTGCTTTCGCTCTGCCCCAAATTTTCGCGCTTTTCCCAATTACCATTCCGTCACTGAAAATTGCGGGAAGTTTCACTTGGCTCATACATAAACAGTCCTTCCCTTTTCGTCGGGTATTCCGCATTTCCTATAGAAATACGAATTGATTACGTCACGCCATTCCTTCGCGTTTTCCAGTTGCATGGCTAGACGTTCGCGCACGTGCGTGTATGCTTCATCGGGGATTTTGCCCTTCAGCGACTCCCACACGGTTATAAAATTTTCCACGCCCTCCACGCCTTCAAAATGCGTGTCGTAAATATATTGAATCATCGTGCGCCCGTCTTTTAGCTTGAAATCGTATGGCAGACGATGAAAATACAGTAGCATTTCCTGCGGGCAGGTTTGTAAATTTTCGTACAAATCGCGCACGAAGGGCTGATACTGCGCGGTGTAGCTCGTGCCGTTTCGCGTGCGGTCTACGCCGATTGCCTTGGTATCTGCGCGGTGATACGTTCCCCATTTCATGTATTCATAACCATCAGGGCTGGGGCCGTAGTGATGATGAATGCAAACCATCCAGCAAATGCCCAACGGCGCGTTATATTTTTCGTACACATGACGGGAATCAAGCAACATTTTTGCAATGGGTGCGTGGATTTCCGCCGCGTTGCCGAATGTAAGCGAAACCCATTCCTCTGTGACTGCCTTCGCCGTAAGCGCGGGATTATACGCCAACCGCCCAAACGCAAATAAATTTGCCTGTGCCATCAAATGTCCGCACCAGTTTTCGTCATCGCCCGTGTTGGAAACCGCAACGATTGCTTCAATTTCCTTGCCTATTAAATCGCGGGTGGTGCGCTCCTCGTTGAAAGGCGCGTCCAAAATTTCTTCCCACTGCACCGCCCACGCGTACAAATCCTTTTGCTGGCCTGTGTATTCCTGCGCAATTTGAAATTCCAACGCCTCGCGGGTATTCTTCAACGCGCCCAAAAGCGGAGAGTTCGGCTCGCGCACTTGGAAGTCTGACGGCCCGTGCTTCACCTGCAAAATTACATTTTGGTCAAATTTTCCGTCCAGCGGAAAAAAGGTGTCGTAGGCGGCTTTGGGGCGGTCTGTTACCGTGTCGCGCCAATCCTGCAAGCAATTGTAAATGAAACAACGCCAATAAAGCGTTCCGCCATGGGGCTTCAACGCCTTTGCAATCACGTTCGCGCCAACGTCTTGCGTATGCCCGAAGGCGTTTGGCCCGCTTTGAAATTCCGAATCCGCCTTAACAAGAAATCCCGCAAGGTCGGGAATTTTTCCATACACTCGCGCCGCCGCCGCATTCCAGAAATCTGCCACCTTGGGGTCGGCGGGGTCGGACGTTTTTAGACCGCCCAGCCAAACGGGGCTGTCGAAATGCACCGAAATAATCAGCCGTATGCCAAATGGGCGGAACACTTCCGCAACTTTCACAAGGTCTTTTAATCCTTCATCCGTTAGCAATTTCGCGGTTTGCAACCGCACATTAACATTGTTTACGCTAATCTCGTTGATGCCCACGCTCGCAAGCAAACGCGCATAATCACGCAAGCGCGGCAAGTCATACCCGATTTTGCCGTCACGCCAGAAAAGCGAACCGCCCGAATATCCGCGCTCCACACTGCCGTCACCATTGTCCCAATGGTTTAAAATTCTCTTCTCAACCGCAGGCTTTTGGCTTATGCTGATTTTTTCAGCCGCTTCCCCTCGCTTCAAAGCAAACAGCGCGGCATATGCCCCGTAAAGCAATCCGCTCTCACAGCCGCCCGAAATTTTCAAACCATCCGCGCCGCCCGCAACAGAAAACCCTTCAAGCGGCAAATTTTCATCTATATCAAATGACGCCTTAAATTTCTCTTCCCCAAAAAAACCAACAATCCCTCTGCGAAATTCCTCTTCCGCAAAAAACTCTCCACTCTCCACTTTCAACTCTTCACTTAACATCCATGCTTTGTAGCCAAAACGCATAACCTCACGCCCTTATCATATAAGTTCACGGGGGTTCCACCCCCGCACCCCCGCAAGGGGACAAGTCCCCTTGACCCCTATCCCAAAACCGCGCATTTGCGCGGTTTTGACACGGAGTCCCCACGGTTTTTCTATCTGTTAAAAATTATTTCCCTGCCAACATCCTATCAATTTCAATAAGTTGTTGCATACAGTGGTCCATGAATTGACCGAAGCTTTCAACGGCGTCGGGTACTGTTTTTGTCAGCAAAGTGCGGTACTGTTCGTCGTAAGTATACTGGGCTTTGTCGGAAGCTTCGCCGCGCCAGTGGTTGGGCAGGTCGTTCATAGCCGCCGATATTTTTGCGGCGGAATCGCGCATAACGGGGATTTCTGCGGAAATCCTCTTCACGCAAGCAGATGCACTGGGGAAATCCAAATAAATAGGTTTAGACATAAAACTCCACTCCTTTAAAATTTTTTTATATTAGCCCGTCAGGGGTAATAATCGCTAGATGTTCAGGCGTTGTGCGTCTTCAAATACCACGCCGTACCGTTGCGCCGCAACGCCCAGTAAATCTGAAAGCGCGTTGGTTATTTGCACATATTGCTCAACCTGTGCCGCCCAGTCTGTGTTTTGGTCGTTAAAAAACCTGCGCCCTGCGGGTGTGTTCCATTCTTGTCGCAACGCTTGCAACTGTGTAAGCAATGTGTTTTTTTCGCTTGTTAAAGTTTGCGCAATTTCGTTACATTTATTTCTTGCGGTGTGTAGCTTGTTTAAATCAAATTCCAAAATATCATTGTGCATTTGCTTCAACACCTTTCAAAAAATTTTCAAGTTCCAATGCTTTTTCTGTTTCGCCAAGTTCTTTGTGCGCCAGCATCCTGTAAAAATATGCTTCGTAGAAATCGGGATAGCTTACGGATAATTTTCTAAGATACACGCACAGGTTTTTAAAACGGGAATCGGCTTCTTCCGCCTTGTTTTGAACCTTCAAAATATGCGGGATGTAATACATCGCCGAAATGCAAAACGCGGAATTTGATTTAGTATTTTCCAAAACCATCGCGTGTTCCAGCGCCAAATCGTAGTCTTTTTGGGACGCGTAAAGGTTCATCAATAAATATCTGGTTTGCTCGTCCACGAAATCGTCTTCGTATTTTAACGCCCACGTAAGAGCCTTTGCCGCTTCTTGTAAATTATTTTCTTCGGAATAAATTACAGCTTCTTGTGCCGCAACGTCGGACGCGATGTGACTGTAAAACTCGGAGGTTTTTACTTCGGCAATTTCATTTTTTGCCTCGTCAAATTTTTTGCAGTCCACTAAAATTCTTATCTTAACAAAATGCAGAAACACGTCATTTGTGAAACGCACCAACGCCGCTGATACAACTTCAAGTGCCTTGTCGTGGCGGTTCATGCCGCAATATATTTGCGCCTGCATACCATACGATTCTGTTGTGTTTGGAATGGCTTTTTGCAATTCTTCCAGTGTTTCCAATGCTTCGTTGGGCTTATCCATGGAAATAAACATTGCGGCTTTTTGCAGTCTAAAGTCGCTTCTAAGCGGCGCGGCCTTAATCGCTTTGGTTAGATATTTTACGGCTTGATTGTTTTCGCCAAGGCTTTGGTAAACCCCAGCTTGATTAACAAACAGTTCAACATCCTTGAATCCGTTATCATTTGCCTTTTGGTAAAACTCGATGCATTTGTGCAAATCGCCCCTTAAAACATAGACATTGCCTATGTTGAAATATGCTTCGCCGCCTGACGGGTCAAGTTCTGCGGCTTTTTCAAATGCCGCTTGCGCCTTATCAAGTTCGTTTAGGTTTGCGTGGGCGTTGCCCAAACGCATATAGTCATCTTTACTGCTATGCATCGCGCTTCCCCATTTCTTCTTTAACCGCCGCCGAAAATGCCTGATATTCAGAATCCGTGAACCCGATAAAATCTACACGTTCTACATCTGTTTTGTTAAAAAGGAAAATTTCTTCCTCGTTAATAAAACCCTCCGGGTACAAAATGCCGGTGTAGTCAAACGTATCGTCTTCATCTTTCACGGGATACCAGCCGCATATCATCAGCCGCTTTTCCGCGTTTTTTAACAGAACGATACTGCCGATTGGCAACAGGTTTCCGCCAACATGGTACATATTTAGTTACCCGCTTGCGACATGAACTCTTTATCCTCGTCGCATGAGTACCCCGTATGAATTATCTTGTCAACCTGCTCGTGGTCAAACAGGTATGTGTAGTCGTCGCTGATATTTCCCTCCGGGTATGGGCAGGCAACGTAATCAAATTCCTTGCCGGAGTTCTCGTGTATTTGCTGTCTGCCGTAAATCATTATGGCTTTTTGACCATCTTTTAGAATTACTATTGTACCAAGCGGTAAATATTCTTTCATGATTTATCTTCCCCCTCCTCCAAAAAAGTTGCGTATACGGTTTTTTCCGCGCCGTGCGTCTGATTCGGCTGCCCGTCGTCCTGCCATTCCGCCGCCAATGGAGAATATCGCACCTATTGCGCCGCCAACCACTGCGCCCACAGCCGTTCCTTTACCGGGAATAATGCTTCCTATTTTCGCGCCAAGTTTCGCGCCGCCTTTTGCACCTGCCCACGCACCCGCAAAACCTGCCCCCTGAACGACTGCTTCGCCTGCCGCATATGCCGTTGCCCTGCCAACAGAAGCACCTTCGTCTCTGCGGCGGCTAAACGCAGAGCCAACGGCTACTACGCCAACAATCGCACTGCCTATTATGCTTGCGCCCTTCAATCCTTGTTTAATGCTTGTAAATCCATTGAAAATATGGACATTCTCGCCTTTTCTAAGAATCATGTGTTGGTTTAGTACATTGTTCGCAAACCCTTGAATCCCTGCCATGGCATCTCCTGCGATGCTTATAGCGTTTTTAGTGTTTTTGAATACATTTCGGCCGTTACCGTGCGCAAACCAATTGACCACATTTCTTTTCAAATTTATTGCCATCATTGCAGAGTGCCCGCCGAAGCTTGCAAAAAATTTTGAAAGCGAACCGCCGCCCACTCCGCCCGGCAGTAAAAAAGAAGACACTGCATTGCTGAAAATTCGCCACCTGTTTTGTTGGTTGGGGTGTATGCCCGTCACGTTTCGCATGGACTGTGCCACGGCGACATCCGCGTTTCTTGCGTTTTCGGCGAACCGTGCAATATTTTGGGATAGGTTTCTGAACCGTTCTTCGCGTTCGTTAAGCTCTCTTATTTTTCTGCTTGCGGCGGAAGACGCTCCCGTGGCGTAGCCCCGTGAGTCATTGCCGGGTAGGTTTGATATGGGTGTTACGATATTGCCGCGTACTGCAACGGCGTAATTTCGCAAACCTGTCGCCAGAGTTCTTGCGGTATTTGAAGCGTCTTGCAGTTCGCTGAAATTTATTCGTACATGGCTCATTGTTACGCCCCTCCCGCCGCTCTTACTCTTGCCATTGCCGCAATTTCTTCGACTATTTGGGCATCCAGTGCGCGAATTTCTGCCCTAAGCCTTTCGATTTCTGCGCGGCATCGTGTTATCTCGCTTACGCAATTTGAAGATACTTCCGACATTTTCCCGTCATTCCAGATATGATTTTCCCGCAGAGACATAATATGGTCTGCCAAGGACGGGATGTTTAGCCCGTTTCCGCGCAGGCCGTTTACAAGCGCGTTTGCGGTGCGTTCGTTAAACGTTCGCAGGGTGGTGATATCGTTGTCAAACTCGCTGTTTAGTCTTGATTGCACGCCTGAAACGCCGCTTTCTCTTGTGATAAAAACTTGCAATTGGGCTTGCGCTTCCCGCCGTCTTGCTTGCAATGCCGCTAACGCCACGATAATCACACTCCCCTAGAACTTGCCGCGCTAATATCTGCTTGAATATACGATTCCTCTGCGTCCGTGATTTTTTCGCACATATTCCATGTGTCGTCGATTATATCAGTAAACTGCCTGTTTAGTATCTGATATTGAAACTCAAATTCGTTTCTGCCAAGCCCGACCCAACTGCCAATCAAGTCGTTTGTTGCCGCGTCAAGTTCTGCCCGCAGATTCATCATGCGGTTATGCAACTGTTTTACTTGGTTTGCAACGGTTTTCATGTTGCATGTATCAAGCTTAAAATCCGACATTTTATTCACCCTTTGCCAGTTTTATTCTCACTATTTTGTTTTCGTTAAGGTAGAACGTATCGCCGTCTTGCAAGTCTTTTGCGGTTCTTGCGGCGTTCGGCGGCAGTTCAAAAAAATTATGCTCTTTCAAATTATCTGTGATGAACGATGTTTTTGCTTCGCGTATCCGTTTTAGGGTTTCGGGCGCGGAGAAGGAGAGCGTTGTGTTGTCTATATCCGCGTATATAAACACGATTTTTAACGCTTTTGCTTTGCGAAGTATATCCTTTAGCGGCGGCATATTTTCGATTGCATCACGGTTGTTTACAATGACGGCGATAAGCGGGTGCGGCTCTAATGCTTCAATGCCGCTGTCCATCAGCACTTTGTACCGTGCTTCTGTTTCGGCGGATATGTCTTCAATTATGTTTTCTATTTCGCTGTAATCGCTTGTGTATTGCTTTACGAAATCAAGTTCCGAATATTTTTTAAGCGGGCGTTCAACCGCGTCCACAATGTACAAATGCGCGGGCGCGTTTGAAATTGCCGAATTCATCGCGTCCAAGATACCGCATAAAATTTTCTGCTTTCGCGCAGAAGATTTCCCTGCTATGGAAAACTCATTGCCGCCGCAAAGGTCTAGCGCGAACGGCTCTACAGTCTCGTAATCCAGCCCGAGAAGATACTCGTGTTTGCCAAGGGAAAGCGAGAAATTTTCGGCAATCCACTTTGATGTTAAATCATCAGGCACGTATGGGATTTTTTTTGCGAAATGCCCTGCGTGTTTTTTGTTTGTTGCTTCAATAAATTCCGTCATTGCCTTGGCGCGGTCAACTTCCTTTTCCCCGCTGAACGCAAGATATGTTTGCACCTCAAGCAACGCGTCACCAACTTTGCACAACGCTCTGCCGGGTGTGTTGTCGGGCTCGATTAAACAGCGGCCGAATACTTTTGCGTATTCGCTTGTATCGTTGCAGGAGAACGTGATTTTCTCCCCAAACGAGGATTCATATTTGTACGAAAAATTGGCGGTTTGCTGGTTTGTGACAATCATGGAAATTCCGTAAGCAATGCCCTCTTTACACAGGCGCGTAAATACCGCGTCATGTTCTTCGCCGTAAAGTGCATTGTATGCGTAGAAATTATCAAGCACCAAAAGAATTTTAGGCAGGTCTGTAAATTCGCTGTCGATGTACGCGGAAAAAGAACTGATACCCGCTTCCGCTAATTTTTTCTTGCGGAAAGAAATTTCGGCGTCCAGCAATTTAAAAAGATTTTTTAGTTTTTCATCTTCGTCTTGCGTAACAACGCCGCCCACATGGTTTAGCTTTTCAAATTTTTTAAGTAATAACGACCCAAAATCCATTATATAAATATTAATCTCGTTTGGTGAAAAATTGCTTGAAAGCGTGCGGATAATGCTTTGCAACAGGATTGTTTTGCCGCTTTGCGCCGCGCCTACAACAAATGTGTTTTGTGCAATGTCCAATTCGGCCTGTTTTTGCCGCTGGTTTTTGGGGTCATCGTAAATTCCGATGGGCGTTTTGCAGCCGCTTATTTGTGATTCTTCGTAGGCAAGGATTTTTGGAAGCGGCGGCAAACAAATGGGCGGCAATTTCTCAAGATCGTTTTGTGCGCAGTAGCCATTGATATATTGCACCAGCGCGTCAAGCTGGGTTTTTTCCGGGTCGCTTTGTAATTTCTCGCCACTGAATGCGGATTGAAACAAGTCCAAGGATTCTTCGCCAACTTTAAGATACGCCCGCCCCGGCGTTTCTTTTTTTATTACCGACGCCGCAGACGAACCGATAACTTCCTTGCTGTCCTGTTCGCTTGCTACCCGCAAGCACAGCCGAAAATCGGAATTGCTTTCGATTTGCGGGTCGATTTGCCCGGACGGCCGTTGTGTTGCCAAAATCAAATGTATGCCCAATGCGCGGCCAATTTGCGCCGCTTTGATAATCTCTTTCATGAAGTCGGGTTGCTCTGCTTTTAGCCGCGCAAATTCGTCCACGATAATTACAAGGTGCGGAAGCTTTGTATCGGCTTCATTTTTTTTGAACTTTCCCAGATACTCGTCTATGTTTGAAACGCCGTTTGCTTTAAAAATTCTTTGCCTGTTTTCCAGTTCCGCCCCGATGGATAATAACGAGCGGTTTAATTCCTTGCCGTCTATGTTTGTGATTTCGCCTACCAAATGCGGAAGCCCGCTAAATTGACTTGCCATCAGCCCGCCCTTGAAGTCGATGATTACAAACCCCACATCGTATGGCGAATACAGCGCGGCAACAGACAAAACATACGCCTGCAAAATTTCGCTTTTGCCCGCACCAACAGTACCCGCAACCAAACCGTTGGGGCCGTGCGCTTTTTCATGCACATCCAGATATACAAGTTCGTTTTTCTCCTTCACGCCAAGGGGTGCGGCCAGTGTTTTTAACACATTTGATTTTGCCCACCGCGCAGTTAAATCCAACTCGTTCGCGGAAGAGATGCCAAGCATTTGGTAGAGGGTTATTCTTTTTGCAATGTCGTCGTCGGGGGGGCGTTCGTCTAAGCGGATTTTACCCAAGCTTTTTCCGAAACTTTCAAAGCTTTCGAGTACGCTGTCAACAGTGAATTTTTGCCTGTTTGAAGCATTGTTCTTGTCGTAAATTTCTCCCGCGCCGTTTTTTACTTCGATTATTGTGTGGCATTCGGGCGGCAACAGCGCGATATCGTCAACCAATAAAATAGTACCCGCGCCAAGGCGGCTGTCGTTCATTAAGAGATATTTTTTTATGTTTTCTTTTTCGATTAGCTTTGGATTTGTGATAACGAAAAAATAATACGGGATATTCATTTTATCTGTAAGATTTGCGCGGCGTTTAAGTTCTTCTTCGGGTTCGATAATTTCCGCGTAATGCGGCAGATTTTTTATCCATGATAAATCAAAATTGCTGTCGTTTACAATTACGGTTCTTACTTCTGTGTATGCGTGGTGCGTTGTCACTTGCGCTACGATATTGTTCACAAGTGCCAAAGAATCCTTTTTGCCGCCCACAATTCCGCACACGGGCGAATCCAACAGCGAAAGCGTAATGGGCGCGTTTTCCACTTTTTTGTATCTGTCATAGATTTTTTGCGGAAGCGCGAGCAAATAATCTTCATCTGTTTTAAGCGGGTTGTGCGGGATTGAAATTTGACACGAAAAATCGACACTGCCACTGCCAATCCTTACCGTCATAAAGTCCGAATCTGCGGGGTTACGTTCCCACAGGCGACTCTCTATTTCTTTTGCGATACGAAAGCAATCGCTGGTTGGCGGGTCTGTATGGGTGACGGCGTTAAAATGCTTGCTGTGTTTTTCCTTTATTTCCGCTTCCACGGGCTGTAAATAGTCGTTGTAAATTTGCGTGGTTTCCTTTTCCGTTTTCTTGTGCTTTTTCCGTTGACGCAAATAATTTGTAACGGATATCGTCACCCCGATTAGGGTCATCGGGATGGTAAACAAAAACATGGTTGGGTTCATGTTTGTGAAAACAGTTACCACAATCATCACGGTAATCATTCCGAAGAACGGTAGCAAAACAGAAAGCCAGCTGATTTCCGGCCGTGCGCCAATGGTGTGCGGAGACTCAATTTTAATTTGCTCCGTCGGCGGCTGATATTTTATCCGCGGCGAACGCTTAAAGACACACAAAAAATGCTTGCAAAAACTGCACGTAATATCGGTATTTTTGTTTTCGGTTAAGCAATAACTGCAAATCACATTATCACACCCTATGGTCGTGTTGTGAAAATAAATGTTTGTACCTGCGAATATATGCGCGCGCCGTCAACCTCTACATATGCCTGCCACGAATATGTTTCCCCCGCGATATATTCCGCGCCTTGGAAAGAGAAACGGGCAAAGCCTTCGGAATCGGTGTATTGCCGCATATGCGGTGCTTCTGCGTTGTCTCGGTCTTGCAGAATTATTCCAACCTCGGTTACATTGCCGTCAACATTCCAGCGGAATGTGAAATTGAATCTGTTTTCGTCCAAGGTTACGCCGTCTATTGTTCCGCCGCCCCATCCCGCACGCGTATTGGAAAACGCGCCCGCTTGAACATTTATCTGCGGATGGCCGCTACTTATATGAATGGTAACAGGATTAACAAACGCCCGCCAAGTTCCCGCAGCGGGATATTGCGAAATAACATTGCCTTCGGGGATAAATCTGCTTTGGCGCGACACGGGCGTTATTAACAGAAAGCCTTGGTCTCGCAGTGTGGTTTCGGCATTTTCGCGGCTTTGACGGGCTACGCTTGCTATCTCTGTGCCGTCCAGCCCTTTGCTTATCACAAGCGTTACCGTGTCGCCTCTTGCCACTGCGGCACCGGGTATGGGGGTTTGCGAAACAACACTGCCCCGCGTCACAGAACTGTGTTCTTCGATTGTTTCTATGGTGAAGCCCCTGTTTTGTAGGGTTAATATTGCGTTGCGTTGGCTAGCGCCGAACAAATCTGGTATATGAAATCCGCCGCTTTCGCCTACGCTTACGCGCAGTGTAATCTCACTGCCCTGCGGCAGTAAAGTTCTTGTTTGCGGGTACTGGGAAATCACATATCCTTGGCGGATTATGCTGTTGTATTCCTCCTCAACCCGAACGGAAAGCCCTTGCTCTTCCAGCGCGGATTGCGCATTTGCCAGCGACATCCGCTCTACGTGGTCAACGCTGACCGTAACAATGGCGGGTATTGGCGGTGGTGTGATAGGTGGGGTTTGCAGCGCGGGCGTGGGGGGCGGAGTCGGAGTCGGCGTTGGTTGCGGGGTAGGGGATGGCGCGGGGATTGGCGTCTGAATGGGCGCGGGTGTAGGTACTGGTGGTGTGGGTTCTGCCGTTTCGTTATCTTCATCCAACGGAAATTCTTGCGGCGGAATTTCATCCGTATCAGGTTCTTCCGTTTCGTCCTCGTTCGGCGTTATGATATCCGCTTCCAAAGCGGGTTCTGTCGTTTCGGGCGGGAGCGTGGGCAATGGCGTGGGGTAGGGGGGATGTTCCGGTGTCAGTTCCACTATTGAAGGGGGTTCAGGCGGTGGCGTTTCGATATCTCCGTTGGGAAGGAAAAACGCAACAAAGACCGCAAACATGGCGGTGAAAGCACTTATCGCAAGCAAAATAAACGGCTTCGCTTTTTTCACAGGCGGTGACGCAACGGGGTTTCTGCCTCCTGTTCTGCCGCTAGTGACGCCCGCAATGCCTGCCCACCTGTCGTCTGCGTCGCAGTAGGGGCATTTTTCTAACTCGTTGTGATACAGGTGCTTGTTTTGTTTTGAACACACAACGGTTACATCGTCGCTTAGATAGTCGCAAAGAGTTTGATACCACTTTACCGCACCGGGGCGCAGTTTCGGATTTTTCGCGCCGTCCAGAAACGCTTTTTTGAACAGCATAAATATTTTGTCGGGCAGGGCTTCCACGGACGGGCAAAACACCGCCGAAGGTTTATGCCCTTCACGGAAAACATATGCGTTTCGCTCTACCGCCTCGTGCCCTTGAAACGGCTCTGCAAAAGAGCCTTCCGCATCGCTTGCAACACCTCTAAATGGGTCAACGCCGTTCATCATCAGCTTGAAAATATGTACTGCCAAGCAAAATAAATCGCTCTTCGCCGTAAATGTGGGAAGTGCTACTTTGTCAATTTCATATGGATTCCCTGCGGCGCGTTCCGCATGGGAACGGCTTATGATTTCAGGCGCGAGATATCCTGCCATTACTGCGTTTGTTCTGTAAACATTGCCTTTGTCATCCGTTATGTGAAACGAGTCGCAATCAAAAAAGCCGATTTGCCCCGTGTCGTGGTTTAGCCCCACGTTTTCGGGGTTGAAATCGCCTACTACGTAACCTTTGTCGTGCAGTTCCATTAGAGCATCGCACAAATTTATCGCAATCTGAATTTTAGACCGCACCGAAAGTAACGCGGCATATTCCGCGCCGTCAAGTTCGGGGTGTTTGTACACATACGCACTTTTTAAACTTTCCGTCATTTTTAATCTTGGCATGACAAAACCAATAAGCTTGCCGTTGTCGTCATTTACAAGCTCCAACGGCCACGCAATAACCCCTTTTGAAATGAGTGATTCCGGCGGGTTGCTTATCATGTATTCAAGTTTGTGCTTCATTTCTTGCGTAGCGTCTTGCTTGTAAATTTTAAGAAGACGGTTGGGGTTGCCTTCCGCTTCGTAAATTAAACCCTCGCCGCTTTCGTACAGCAATTTGCCTTTTTTATACATTACAGATTCTCTCCTCAATGTACCGCGTGTTTATTATACACCCGTGGAATTTTTTTGAAAAGAGTAGACCTGTCCTGCAACCGGGCGTTGCCGAATTTGCGCGGCAAAATTTTGCAAGACAAGGAGGTAGCGACGACGCGAACGTGGAGCGTTCGCTAGGAGCAACCGACGCAGAATTGCGGAATTTTGACCGCAAAGGCGGCGGCGAACGGTTGCAGGACAGGTCTAATACAATTCGTTATTCTGTTTTTCAAGTAGCGTGTTCCATAATTTATTGCTTGGGAAATTATAATAGCTTTTGGGTTTCAGCTTGATTTTTAGGGAATTGCACATGACTGCCGCCAGCGTTTTGTCGTCGTAGTTTACTTCCTGCGGCGGGATGTTGGAAAGTTCTTGAGAAATCCAGCTTTGGACGTTTGGGTTTTTGCATAAATTATCATACAGATAAAACAGATATGCGTGGTCAAGTTTGTATTTTTGCGCGTGAAGAAGCGGTGGAACAGCCTTGTTTAAAACGCCGTCCGTCATCAAAAAAATTGCTTTTGCGGTGTGTTCGTACTTGCCGAAAACCCACTTGGCTTTTGCCGCCAACGGATACACCGCCCGCTCTTTGCCATACCCGCTTCCAAGTTGCGGCTGTGTTACCGCTTCAAAAATGCCGTCTCTGCGTAGCGCGATAATGCCGCTGTCGCCCGCATGGCCGAAAAAAACCGTCCCGTTTATGTAAACCGCAAGGGTAAGGGTTGTGTCGTATTCGTTTAAAAATTCGCCCGCGAAGTGTTTTATCGAAAAATTTGCGTTGTCGAAAGCCGTTTCTATTATGGAAATGATTTCGCCGTCTTGCATATCGCGGCAGATATTTTTTGCGCAGTGGGCGGTTGTTTCCGCTGTCGCCATTCTGCTTGCGATATCGGAATGCTTGCAAGAACCCAAACCGTCTGCCACGGCAACAACAAAAAAGCCGTCACCTTCTGCATGACAAAGTGCGTCTTGGCACACGATATTCTTGCTTTCGTGAGATTTGCCCGTTTGCGAACCTCCGCAAAAAGTGTAAATGCTCATGTTATTTTTGGCGGCAGAAAGTCCATGGCGTCATCTATCGCGCTTTTTGATACCGACACCATGCTGTTTCCCACCCACGAAAAAAATTCGTCAAAGTTTGCCGCATTTGCATCTATGACGTGGTTTGGGAAACTTGTTAGGTCTTCAAGTTGTCCCCTGTCATACTCGTCTGTCCCAAGCCCGAAAAAATGTAACTTGCCGCGAGTTTCCAGTTCCTTGATTTTTTCCCCTATACGGTGAATCTCGGCAGAATCATCGTTAAACTCGCCGTCGGTGATAAGCACAATCCACGGTTTGTACGCCCCGCCGCCCCTGTTGTATATAGAGCAACGATTTCGCATAAATTCAATGGCTTTCTCCAGCGCGTTTACAACGTGAGAACTGTTGTCTTCCGCAACCAATTTAACCGTGTCGCAGTCTTTTATCGCCCTAAATGGTTGGTAAACATTTTCACGCCCCTGCGCACCAAATACAAAAATTGCTAAGTCGATAATATTTTGCAAGCGGGTATCTTTTTTGAGTTGCGAAATTAAATCGTTCACGGCTTTGTTAAGTAGCGTTATAGAATCCCCACGCATAGACGAGGACACATCAAGCACCAACGATAAAGCAATATGCGGTTCGCTTGCGGCTCTCACCGGGCTTGTTACGATATTTGCAGATTTTTCAGCGGACATTTTAACAGCACCTTTTAAAAAATTTACTGCACCGATAGTGACTCTTACGATTAGTGTATCGTTCATAAGCGTAACCGCAAGAGTAGCCAGCAAACGGCTGGATTTTTTTGGATAACGGAAACTTCACAATAGTGAGTTGTCCGTTTTTCATGCGTAAGGAAAATGCTTATTTGGTTAGTAAAAGTTTTTTCAATCGTTCGTATTGTTGTTGAGGAAAATCGCCCCAGTTGACATCGTATCTTTGTCTGCCGTTTCCATTTTCATATAGCTCAAATTCCTTTAAAATACTTTTTGCCGAATCTCTTAATTCACCCTCTGTTGTGAACAAGCAATCTGTTATATGCTTACTTAGCGTTATGCCATTATAATCTAAATCGTAGGATTCTTTGCCAGTAGCATAAATCTTTACAATGAGCTTATCGTTTTGCTTTTCAAGGTTTAGTATTCTTGCAATGGGTTCGTCTTGCCAGCAAAGCCATGCTTCTGTGATTTTACCTTCTAACAAATCACCCAAAGCCTCCAGTAATAAATACGGTGCATCACAGCCCAAATAATCCGAATTAGTAAGCGGCCATCCCCTATTGAAATCTACTTCAAACCAACCGTGATAAATTGAAAGTATTTTGAATAGCATTGCAATCTCCTTTACATCCCCGCTACCAACGGCAACCGGATTTTTACTTGTTTTGCTATATGCTTCGCTTGAAAATATTTACGATTTCGATTTTATTTTCAATAATATTGGTGTAACAGTCGTATTTTTCAAAAATGTTTGTTGCACTCTGTTACCTCCAATTTATCCTGTGTTGTTTGTCTACCGTGCAGATAATTATAACATGGAAAAACGGCAAGCAATAGCGAAAATTTTTCAGCTCTTTGGGTTGACACGGTGCGGCGCACATGGATAAAATTACACAGCTTTGTAATTTGTAAAGGGTGGCGGATGTGAATTTTGACATCTTTAACAACAGCATACCAACAATTGAGCATTTCAGTCACGTTGTAAATTCTGAATGGTTTGAGGAAAACCATGCGGCGGACTGCATTTGTCTGGTATATGTAATAAGCGGGCAAGCGGTGTACACGGCAGACCGTCAAAAAATTCTGATATCAACGGGCGAAATTTTGTGCATTCCAAAAGGTGCGGAGCGTTTTGTAATAAGCAGTGAACCTGAAAAATTTGAGTGCTTCGCCGTTAATTTTAACCTGCACAATTTGGGGGAAGACGCAGAACTTCCGTTGCCGCGTCACTCGCACATTGGGATGCGAAACGATTTACTGTCTCACTACCGCAAGCTGGAGGAAGATTTTTCTGCAAAAACCCACGGATATGTAATGCGTTCTCGTGCGCGGCTTATGCTGATTATCCAACGCCTTATGGAAATTCTTGTATACGATGCAGACACGCATATCATCGACCCGCGCATTAATCAAGCCATCCGCTTTATTGCGGAAAATCACGCCAAACACATTGTAATCGCAGATGTTGCTTCTGCGGTTTCGTTGAACCCCGTGTATTTCGGCACACTTTTTAAGCGCGAAACAGGCATGACTTTCCGCGATTATTTGAACACAATCCGCATAAATCAGGCAGAAGATATGCTTCGCGCAGGAACATACAATGTAACAGAAGTAGCCGCGTTTTGCGGCTTTTCAGACGTTTTTTATTTCAGCAGGCTGTTTAAAAAATACAAGGGCATTCCGCCGTCTTCGGTTATGTCTTAGGCGAATACGAAAAAAAAGAGGTGCGACATGAAAGCAATAAAAATATTTTTTGTTACCGTCGGAATACTCGCGTTGTTAAATTTAATTTTCATTTTGGCAACGGGGAATATGCATTTCGGACATATCGCGCTTGGATTTTTGGCGGTTGTCGTGATTTTGTACGGTGCTTTTTTTGAGAAAATCGCGAAGAAAATACATATCGCGCTTTGGCTGGCTTGTTCCGTGCCTGTTTTTTTCGTGGGATTTTTGGCGGTTTACGGCAGAGGCGGCGGCGTTGATTACACAGAAGATGCAGTAATCGTTTTGGGTGCGGGGCTTCGCGGAGATGAAGTCGGCGGGCATCTTGCGCGGCGATTGGACACTGCCATTATGTACTTGAACCGCAACCCGAACGCCGTAGTTGTAGTAAGCGGCGGGCTTGGCGCAGGGCGAAACATCACGGAAGCGGAAGCAATGTCGCGGTATCTTGCGGCGCATGGGATTTCGCCCGAAAGAATTTTGCAAGAGGGCGCGTCAACGTCAACTTACGAAAATCTGGCGTTTTCCAAAGAAATTTTGGCGGGGCATTTCCCCGACGGCTTCCGTGCCGTTGTTGTCACAAACGATTTTCATATTTTCCGCGCCGTGCGGCAAGCGCGAAGCCTTGATATTGACGCGGTCGGTTTGGGTGCGTCAACGCCGTGGCACAGCTTCGCGGCAAATTATTTGCGCGAAATGCTGGCGATTGTCAACTTTTTAATTTTCGGATAGGCACAAAAAAAATCCAGCATTCAGCGGTTTTGAGAAACTTGTTGCTTTTATCTGAATATTGACTGTGTGTAGATATTGATATAAAATGCTATACGAAAGGTGGTGTTATCAATGGCACAAGTGAATATCCGTATTGATGACGGATTGAAGGAGAAAGCAGATTTTTTGTTCGATGAACTGGGTCTTAACATGACAACTGCAATAAACATCTTTGTACGGCAAGTTGTCCGACAAGGGCGTATACCATTTGACATTACAACCCATTCAGACCCATTCTATAAAGATAGTAATATGCGTGTCCTTCGACAATCTATAGCTGATGCGGATGCAGGGAAATTAACCGAACATGACTTAATTGAGGAATAATGTCGATGAAAAAACTGTGGACTGATAGGGCATGGAATGAGTAGCTTGCATGGCAGGAACAGGATAAAAAAACACTCCGCAAGCTGAATAAGCTGATTAAAGACATCGAGCGAAACCCTTATGAAGGCATTGGCAAGCCGGAACCATTAAAGCATGAGATGTCCGGTTGGTGGTCACGGCAAATTGATGAACCCAATAGGATAGTTTATCGCATTAAAAACAATAATCTTGAAATTTCGCAGTGTAAAGGGCATTACGATGATTAAGCACACATTCTAGGATTTATTACTATGAAGGGTACTTTGCAAAACGGAGTACACTAAAATATACTCAACTGCCCTGTTTGCGGTAAAACAACGGGTTTTGAGAGGCAATACGAAAGGGGGGCAAGTCATTTTTCAGATAGTGGGTCTTTGCTCTTGTGGAGAATATTTTTGATTTTACAGGAGCGAAGCCCGCTGTCTTTTTTAATCCCCAACGGGGCGCACGACAGTCTCGACTTGTCGATACTGTATAAGTCGCTCGGTGGAGAAAATGCTTATAATGTGCGTGAATAGTATGCCACGTCTGCAACTCTGCCGTAAAAATTCGATTCAGGCAAAACTGCTATAAATTCAAAGCCCAGTTTTTCAATCAGTTTTATTGACTTCCCATTTTTATTTTCAATACTGGCATACAACCGCTTTAGGTTTAATACATTTTGAGCATATTCAATCATTGCTGTAACTGCTTCATTCGCAAAACCTTTGCCCCAGTGCTCTTGTAAAAACATATAGCCGATATCGCCAAGATAGCCGTCAATTAT
>Ga0209755_10000199_pt1 | contig 115437 bp, 109 predicted proteins | sample TergutCo191P1_FD_187301 | JGI IMG/M metagenome (GOLD analysis project Ga0209755, IMG submission 187301) | Cornitermes sp. P1 segment gut microbial communities from Petit-Saut dam, French Guiana - Co191P1 (SPAdes) (version 2) | ecosystem: Host-associated > Arthropoda: Insects > Digestive...
AACAGAAGTTTCCTGCTCGCTGGGATAATCCGCAATATCTCTAACCAACTCGTGTACTATCTGCACTTTCTGCTCTCTTTTCAAATATCTTAAAAATTCAAAAAATCCGCCTGCCAATAAAGGCTTCGCCGTCTCCAAGCTACTAACTGCCATAACAAATCTCCTGTGTTTATTCTATTCGTTAATATAGAAAATAATTTAGTTTTTTATGCAACGGACGGAAAGTAAGTTTGGCTTATCGTGGGGACCGTAGTCAGCATCCCATATATGGCTGGCCATGTATCGGCAAAAAAAACTGCCGCTTACAAAAATATAAAGAACCTCTACTCAGTTCTCAAATACGGGTATCCCCCGTTTACCTTGCTGTCAATTCCCCAAGCCTTGTCAAAATCCCAGCCATTATAGGTTTCTTTGCGCTTCATTTCAGTTGAGGATTTGCCTTTGATTATGTCTTCACCTATAATTTTAACTTTGTTAACTTTGCCTATGCTGCCTATGCCGAAGTCTTGTCTGCTCGTTTCTTTGTCGTAATAACTGTTGGTTATCTCGCCTCTATAGAAAGTTCCCACAAAGCCACCGACAACAGAGTCACCTGTCACCATGCTGGTGGAATAACTGTTGGTTATATTGCCAAAGAGGTTCCCAACCAATCCGCCAACCTCTTTTTCTCCAGTCACCGTGCCGGTGGAATAACCGTCGATTATATCGCCAAAGAGGTCCCCAACCAATCCGCCAACCTCTTCTTTTCCAGTCACCATGCCGGTGGAATAGCTATCTATAACCTTGCCTTCACTATATCCTGCAAGCCCGCCGACATACAATGACCCTATAACCGTGCCTGAGAAGTAGCAGTTGCTTATGGTACCGGCCATAAAATATCCAACCAGCCCGCCAGTATAGCTGTCGCCTTTGATGTAAGAAGCAGTCACTCCAAGGTTCTTTATATTAGCGATGGCATATCCAAACAATCCCGCATACGAGTCTGATTGGTTTACATAAACACCACTCACTGTAAAACCATTGCCGTCAAAAGTGCCAACAAACCAGTTATACTCGTTTGTTGCAATCATTACACGCCAAATGTTGCCATAGTATTTGTATTTATCGTATCCTATCGGCTTCCAGTTGTTTTTTGGTTTCTTTTTATCCCAGTTCTGCCAGTTAGCCGTGTCGTTGAGCATTATGTTTGCCCCAAGCTTGATGGTCTTGCCTTTAAAATCATTCCCCTTGTTCACCAGCTTTGCAAGCCCAGCGAGCTGCTCAGGCGTGGTTATGGTGAACTCGCTTTCAGAGTCTTTGTACCACTTGGTGTCTGCCTTGCCGTTCCATACAGAAGCGTAGGTTGCAATGGTGAGGAGGAGAAGGAGGAGTGGGGCTTTGGGCATAGCACCTTAAGTAAAATCATTATCCAGCAAGTATTGCACATATTGTTCAAGTTCGTCAGAACCCGGTTCGTCTATAATTAATTTGTATAAAGCCGATGTGTCTAAATATACCACTTCAACCTCTATCCATATTCACAGATTCCAATGAAGAACGCTCTATTTTGTGTTTTGGCAAATCCAGAATGGTTCTCCGTTTGGCTTTGGGAACAAACATAACTTTCAAGCCTCTATAAGCCTTAGGCAAATCTATAACCTTGGCAAGCTCGTCAGCTAAATATTCCGTAGGTGCCGTTGCTACATAAGCCATAAAAACTCCTCATTTTAATGATAAAATAGAAAAATAGTTTAGTCTTTTAGGCAACGAACGCAGAACATCACGCTTACATTCTCGAAAATTGCTATATTAACTCCAATGCCTCGCTACATAGCCATTCTGGTTGCAATCTTGTTAGTTTCGCTAATCTGGATTGCTTGGGATATGATAGATTTTACTCCAACTATCTGGAACGGCACAACAGATATATCTTGGTATAATGAAGAAAAAAGTGAATTTACCATAGTCACAGCGGAACAGTTGGCAGGGCTTGCAGAGCTGCTAAATGCCGGAAATAATTTTGAGGGAAAAACCATCAAGCTTGAGCGAAACATAATGCTTAACGATACTACAAATTGGAAAAACTGGAAAAACGAACACCCTGCCAATAAATGGAATTCTTCCCCTTTCAACGGAACTTTTGACGGCAACGGTTTTGTTATAAGTGGAATTTTCATTTACATTGAAGAAAAAGAGCGTATCCCTATTAGCAACTTCTTTTGGATTACTGAGCGTGCTCCTATTACTGGCTTATTTAGCTTTGCAAGAGGTGAAATAAAAAATCTTGGCATAACTGCTTCTTACATTGAGAACAGAGGCTGGTATAACAATGATACCTATAACGCATGGGGAGGAACCGGTTTGCTTGCCGGAGTGAATAATGGGACTATAAGCAACAGCTATGCCTACGGTTGGATAGCAGCAGGAGCAGATGCTGTTGGAGGGCTAGTGGGGAAGAACGCAGGCGGCATAATAGATAACAGTCATTTTGTAGGTACTGTGAAAGGAACATATATGGTAGGTGGGCTAGTAGGGGATAATCATCTCGGCGGCACTATAATCAACAGCTATTCCTCAGGCACAGTAGAAGCTGCATGGCGTGTTGGCGGGCTTGTTGGGAATATCGGCGAAGTGGACCACGGTTTTGGCGGTGAAGATTACCGTGTCAGCATCATAAACAACTGTTATACTACAAGCTCAGTGAAAGGAAACAGCAATGCTGGCGGATTTGCAGGGAGCAGCCACGGCGGCGTTATAAGCAACAGCTATTCCATTGGCAAAGTGACGGGAGGCGGAGCTTTTGTTGGAGAGTGGCGGAGAGGCGGCTCAATAACCAATAGCTATTACAACTCTGACATTAACGAACAAGGCAAAAGCGGTGCCGGCACCCACAAAACTACGGCAGAGATGAAAAGCAAGGAATTTGCAGACAAGCTGAATTTTGACGCAAGCATTTCAAAAATGAATGCCTGGGTTTATTCGGAAGGCAACTACCCGATTTTAAGCGATGACATAATTGAAATTTACATTGGAACTTTTTTTGCAAGCGGAGACGGAACGGAAGCTAATCCGTATATAATAAATACAAAGAAACAACTGGAAGATTTTTCCATGATAGCAAACATAGGTGTTAATTTTACAAAGAAACATATTAAACTCGGGCAAGATATTGACCTGGGCGGCACAGAAGAAGATCAATGGATTTCAATAGGTAAAGTCGGCAGCTTATTCAACGGAACTTTTGACGGCAATGGTTTTATGGTAAGCAAAGTTTATATAAAGTCTAGAGATTATAATCAAGGTTTTTATAATCAAGGTTTTTTCGCGGCCATAGATTCTGCAGCGACAATAAAAAATCTACGAGTAGTTGATTCTTATATTGAAGGCACTTCGAATACGGGTGGGCTAGTAGGCTATAGCGCTAACGGCACAATAAGCAACAGCCATTACGCAGGCGATGTGATTGGCAGAGACCGTGTAGGCGGGCTTGTGGGCAATAATACCGGAACTGTAAGCGGCAGTTATTCAAGCGGCACAGTGAAAGGAGACTATGCGATAGGCGGGCTTGTAGGAGAGAACACTATAGACATGCTCGGGCGCGTAGTAACGAACACAGGAACTATAAGCAGCAGTTATTCGAGCAGCACGGTAACCGGCTGTATGTATGTCGGGGCACTTGTTGGACATAACTATGGCACTATAAGCGACAGTCACTCCACAGGAAAAGTTACAGGAAAGCCATCAACTTGTAAATGGTGAGGAGGAATTGCTTTAACCAAAATGCCCCGCTACATAGCCATTCTGAAAATATTTTAAATCTTAAATATCACTGTAAAAGTTGCCCCCTTGCCGGGGGCGCTTTTTAACGCTATCAATGCCTTGTGCGCATCTGCCGTACGCTTTACAATAGCCAAGCCCAAACCGGAACCCTTAGTTTCCCTCGTTGACTCATCGCCAATTCTGTAAAAACCCTCAAATATATTCTTCTGCTCGCTCACCGGAATGCCTTTGCCCGTATCTTCAACGGAAAAAGAAACAGACTGCGCATCCTGCGCAAGCTTAACAAAAACATGGCCCGCTGCCGTGTATTTAATCGCATTGTCCACCAGATTTTGAACAAGACTGTAAATAGAAGAATAGTCTCCGATTATCTTGCAATCCTCAGCGACTTCCCTCCTAAGTTCCAAATTCTTGCCGCTCGCAATAACATCCAGAGAATCGCAAACCTTATTCACGCACTCAGATAAATCTATGCTCTCCCAGCGAAAAGCCTTCTTGCCGCTTTCCATTCTGGTATAATTCAAAATCGCCTCAATCAAACTCTCCAAACGATTCGTTTCCTTCAGCACAACCCCGGTATAAGAAGAAATCTTCTCCGGCCTTCTGTTCATAAGCTCGGAATACATTTTTATGGAAGTAAGCGGAGTCTTGAACTCATGCGACATCGCTGAGAGAAAATTATCCTTCATCTTCCGAAGCTGCCTCTCCCTGGAAATGCCCCTGTACACAACAACAACTCCTATAACAGGAATTATCAAAGAGAAAACAAGCATCAAGAAAATAATATCCGTCTCGTCTCGCTTCGCTGCATGAGAATCTGCCTCAATAACAATATCATCTTCCGCCAAAACATTAGACTCGCCAAAAGGAAATTCGGCGGAAATGGAGTATTCAATATTGTTCCACTCCTTTGCGGCGCTGTGTATTGCCAAATTCATATTGTTTGAATAAAATGCGCTGTCCAGCTTGGCTACAATCGAATTGACAACCAAAAAGACTTCCCCCTCATGTTTAATAAAATAATAGTTTTTATTCAAATAATTCGCATAAGCTCCAAGCGCAAGCAAAAAATCCCTATGCTCGGTATAAGTGTTCAAATTCCGCAAAAGCCTCTTTGTCCTGCTGAAAATCTTTCCGAATTTTTCCTGCTCCGCCTTGCTCAAATTCTGCTCGCAAAGAACATCGTTCAGCATTTTTTCCAGCATATAGCTATCCCAATCCAATCGGGAAATTTTGGGATTTCGCATAAAAGAATCAACCACTCCCAAAACATATTTCCTCGCTTCCTCAAATTTCTTGTTTTTTTGCAAATCCAAAAACTTCTTCAAAACAAGCGCATCGCCATGCTCAAGCAGATAAAACTCGCTTGTTTCGCCTTCGCTTATTTTTGGATTAATCAAAACCCCGTCTTTAAACTCAAATGTAGCTAAAATACCCGGCAATGAATCTTGCAAATAATCTTCGCTTAAAGATATTTCCCTTACAATCGCTTCAGTTTCTTTTTTGGAACTCTCAATAATAGCGGCTTTTAAACTTATCTTATCGCCCTCGTTTTTTTTTTCTGCAAGTTGCTTCTTTGTCTCAATGCTGTTAAATCCTATAATGGCAAGCACAAAAGTGGCAATCAAAATGCCAGCCAAAAACAAAAGCAATCTAAGCGGAACTGCTAGCGAAGCAATCCAGCGAACCATATTCCAATATCCGGAAAATTAAAGAAAACCAGAGATGAGAGCAATAGCAAAATGCAAGCGCTCAGGCATACAAAAAAGAAAAACGCTAGCAAACGAAAAAGAAATGGATTTTTCACCCTCAAATTACCGGTTGATGAGTTAAAGAAACTGGAGTCCCAATATCAATGCGACGAGTAGCATTGTAAAGGTCTCTTATTAACACAGTCGCGCGCTGGTTATCGGAATGCAATACCATGCCTCTGCCCAAAAGTCTCGGCGGCAAAGTCGGATCTCTTTTTTCCATATCCCAAAAAGCCACGGCGCTGCCTGGCACATATTTCTGTTTTTTGCCCATATCTATCAAAACATAAGAATACAAATTAGGAACAATGCTCCTGTCCATAAATAAAACTACCGCTGCCATTTCGCTAGCCTTGACCTGCTTAACAGGTTTGAAACTTTTCACATCTATGGTTTCAACAGGCCATTGCGGGCGAGCAATAGCGTTTTCCACGGAAAGCATGGCAAAAGACTGCAATATGGTAGCACGGGAAAGAGAATCGCCAACGGCGGTTATTTTTGCAATAGCGGCAAGATGGCGAAGATAGTATTCGTCTGCTGTTCCTTCCGCATTGGGAACGGAAACTTTTTTGCTGCTCCAAAGCTCGGCAAAACCTCCAGCTTTTAATTTAGGAAATGCCCTTTTGCCAAAACCAAGAAGTATTTCGTGCTCCAAAGAATGTATAATCGGTTTGCTGGCCTCCCCGTTATACACAGGATACCATCCTTTGTTATCTCTTTCGCTTCTAGGCCCAACGGATTCCAATATCGGCATCAGCCTCTGATAATAAGCATTAAAGACTTTTGGCGGATTTGGAGTTCTGTATTCTCTGCCATGATTACGTCCCCCGCCAGAAGCAATATTCTGCGCATTGCCTCTTCCTGCATCGCCTGAGTCCCATGCGTAATCGCCTCTATCATAAGAGTCTCTGCCTACTATCGGGCAGGGGCCTTCGTCTGGAAAACAAATTGAATCCCCAGGATAAATCCAGTGAGCATCTTCTATATGAGGATTTGCTTTCCACAAATCAGGCCAAAGAAACGGGTCTTTCAAATACTCTTCGCTCAAATCCCAAAGGGTGTCGCCCTTTTGCACTCTGTAAGCCATAACCAACAAAGCGCAAGCGGCAACCAACAAAACAGTATTTATGAGTCTCATAAATAGAATATAGTAAATCAACTTCTATTTAATTCTAACACTGGGCACGTGCCAAATGTCATCATTATACTGTTTAATAGTACGGTCGGAACTGAATTCTCCCATGCGAGCTACATTCAGAATGGATTTACGCGTCCAAAGCTTTTTATCGGAATATTCGCGAGAAACCAAATCCTGAGTTTCAAGATAAGAGGCAAAATCCGCCAAAAGCAGGTAAGAATCTCTGGAAAGCAGACTGTCAACTATAGGCGCAAACGAGCATTCAGGATAATTCAGCGTACGAATAAAGTCCAATATCTCGCGGATATCTCCAGAAGATTCATAATATTCTCTGGGATGATAGCCTTGAGCAAATATGCGATGAACTTCCTCAACGGTTTTTCCGAATATGTAAATATTCTCGCTTCCAACCGCCTCGTACATTTCAACATTGGCTCCATCCAGAGTGCCTATTGTCAGAGCGCCGTTAAGAGCGAATTTCATATTGCCCGTTCCGCTGGCTTCAGTGCCTGCAGTTGAAATTTGCTCGGAGAGATCCGCTGCGGGAATTATTTTTTCCGCATAGGAAACGCGGTAATTCTCAAGGAACAGAAGTTGCAAAACTCCATTTGCGCGCGGCTCTTCGCTAATTCTTTCAGAGACTGCATTCACAAGCCAGATAATCTGCTTTGCCATCCAATAACCCGGAGCAGATTTTCCGCCGATTAAAATAGTTCTCGGCTGTATCTTCTGCCCTTTCTGAATACGCTTGAGCAAATAAATAGCGTGCATAACATTTAAAAGCTGTCTTTTGTATTCGTGAATGCGCTTTACCTGAACATCGAATATTGAATCCGGGTTTGTTATTTCAACACCTTGGGTGCTCTTTATAACGCTCATCAATTTCTTTTTGTTCTCGGCTTTGGCTTTCACAAAATCCGCCTGGAATGCGGCATCGTTCACATAGTTCTCTATTTTGTTTATATCGCGTAAATCGCCAATCCACGAACCGCCAATCCTTTTGGTAATCACTGCAGACATGGCCGGATTTGCCTTTGCAACCCAGCGACGCGGAGTGACTCCATTTGTTTTGTTGTTAAAGCGCTCTGGCCACAGTTCGTAAAAATCCTTGAACAGGTGGGTTTTCAGAAGTTCGCTGTGCAATGCGGCAACGCCGTTCACGCTATGCGAACCTATAACCGATAGATAACCCATGCGAACCATTTTTTCTGAGCCTTCCTGAATTATGGACATACGTGCAACACGGTCGTTTTCTCCGGGCCATTTTGTCCAAACCGATTCGAGGAATTTTGCATTAATCTCATAAATGATTTGCAAGTGGCGCGGCAACAGTTCTTCAAACAGATGAACCGACCATTTTTCCAGAGCCTCCGGCATAAGGGTATGATTGGTATATGCAAAAACCTTTGTGGTTATTCCCCAGGCTTCTGCCCATGAAAGCTTGTAAATATCGAGAAGCAAGCGCATAAGCTCTGGAATGGCTATTGCCGGATGAGTATCGTTCAACTGAATTGCGATTTTTTCCGGGAGTTTCAAAAGAAGCTCCTTGCACTCTTTTTGCCCCAAGCTCAAAAGCGTTAAACCGTCTTTTGAAATCTTGTTCGCCTTGGCCATTTTTTCAATAGCAGCCTGAACATCGTTGCCACGTTCATAGCGACGTATTATATCCTGAAGCGAAGCCGAGCAAAGGAAGTGCTGCTGCTTTAAGCGAAGCTGCTTGCCATTGACCGAAGAGTCGTTTGGATATAGAACCTTTGTTATGGATTCCCATTCTTCCGTTTTGGAAGCGGCGTCCACATATCTGCCTTCGTTGAAGGTTTGCAGATTGAACCTGTTTGATTGCGCGCTCCACAAGCGAAGCGTATTTACAGTATTATTCTTGTAGCCAGGGACTGGGGTATCGTATGGCATGGCTTCCACGCTTTCCGTGGCATACCAGTGGTGGAGAGTTTCTCCGTTTTCCACATAGCTTTCAACGTGTCCGCCGAATTGAACCTGCATAACTCCAGCCGTGCGAGCAAACTCCCACGGGTTTGGAAAGCGTAGCCATTCATCCGGGTCTTCCGTTTGCTGGCCGTTTTCAATTTTCTGGTTGAACATTCCGAATTCGTAGCGAAGCCCCATACCCATAGCCGGAAGCTCCAGAGTGGCCATTGAATCCAGGAAGCAGGCAGCCAATCGTCCCAAGCCGCCATTGCCAAGTCCGGCGTCTCGTTCTACGTCTTTAATTTCTTCCATTGTCAAGCCGAGTTCGCTAAGGGCATCAGCCACTTCTTTTTCCGCATCTATATTCAAAACCGCATTGCCAAGCGAGCGGCCCATAAGATATTCGAGCGAAAGATAATAAACTCGTTTCACGTTTTGGTGATAATAGGTTTGCTGGGTTTTTATCCAGCGGTCAATCAAGCGGTCGCGAACAGCATAGGCTATTGCCTGGAACTTTTCATAGTCTGCGGCTTCGTAGCTATCGCGCGCAAGCGTGTGGCGCAAGTGTATATTAAAAGAGTCTATAAAAGCCTTTTTCGAGATTTCCAAATCTTCTACTGTTTCTACTGCAACAGCAGGGTCTTTCTTCTTAGCGGCCATATACTATCTCCAAGTGGTGAATTAAAAGGAAATATAGAAAACGCCAGAATCAGAATTGGGCAGAATTTGAATAATTTTCAGGATTTTAAGGCAATTTATCCAGCAACCCCAGTCCTTCTGGCTCTATTTTTGAGAAAGCAAACCATTTTTTGCCTAAATCCTTCAAAAAAACTATAATGGCAAAATTCTCATGCGAGTTTTTTTTGTATCTATTATTAATAAAGCTCCGTTTTCAAGTTCAGTTTTGGCAAAATTCAACGCTGCAATTAAATAATCAGAATCTATTTCAGGATAAATATCATTGACTCTGCAATTGAACAACGCTGGGCTTTTGCCCTTTTGTAACAAAAAGAATTGCCCCGAAGTCTAAATCATGAGTTAAAATAACAAAGTCTTTTTCTTTCGCAAAATTAAGAATATCTGCATCGCTAGCGTCTAACGAGCCAACACTAGACCAATGAGTAGCAGGTATGCCCTTATCAGTCAATACATTAGCCCACTGCGGAGACATGTTCATGTCCAGTAAAATTTTCATATAGCTATGCTAAAAGGGATTTCCCTTTCTTGCATTCTCCAAGCAGCATATCTAATAGCTTCTAAAACATCTTCCTTTTCCAAATAAGGAAAATCCCCTAAAAGTGCTTCAATACTACGACCAGTACTTAACTGTTCCAAAACATTGCCAACCGTAACTCGCATCCCACGAATGCAAGCTTTTCCACCCATAATGGCCGGGTTATGCGTTATCCTGCTGAACTGATCCATACTTTAAATATAGAAAAAGTCAGATTATTAAGCACAGTACTGAGGAGTCAAATAAAAAACATTTTCCTATATTTCCACCGTGCTTAACACTTTAATTTTAGCTGCAGGCTTGGGAACGAGGCTCCGTCCCTTGACGGATAGAATCGCAAAGCCTTTGATTCCCATAGTGGACAATTCTCCGCTTGCAAGGCAGGCTATTCTTGCGAAAAAACTCGGTTCCGAGAAAATTCACGCCAATGCGCATCATTTGGCACACCAGGTGCAAAGTGCGGCTCCAGAGATAGGCATTGACAAGGTTTGGGTGGAAGAAGAGCTTTTAGGCACAGGCGGCCCTATATGCAGAATGTGGAAAGAAGGCGAGCGAGGCGAGCTTTTGGTTCTAAATGGAGATTGCGAACATAATTTGGACGTGGAAAGCTTTTTGCAAAAAGCGAGAAGCTCAGGGGCAAGCTGCGCCCTCTTGGCCATTGACAACCCAAAAGTCAACACGCTTTGCATAGATGAAAAAAACTTATTGTGCGGCATAAAAAACAAATTCGGAAAAGACGGCAAAAGCAACGCAACATTCACCGGCATATCATGGTATTCGCCAAAAGCCTGGGAAAAAGTAAGAGAAAAAGATATAAGAGATTTCTGGGAACACGAGATTCCATTTGTTTGCACCACAAAAGGCAACTGGATAGACATCGGAAATCCAGAAGGATTGATGAAAGCGGTAAACTCTCAACTCTCAACTTTCAACTCTCAACTAGAACCTGCAGGTTCCGCCGGTTCGGGCAGAAAATATTTCAGGATGAAATCTGCCGGGCATTCATTGATTTTGCAACAGTCGCACAGCGAAGACAAGGATTTTGAACGCTTTGTTCGCTACGGAAAACTGTTCAGCGGCTTGGGGCTTCCAACGCCGGAGATTTACGCTGTGGATGAGAGCGAGAAACGTGTTGTTATGCAGGATTTGGGCGCCACCAGGCTTTGCGACGCTGCGCAACCTATGTTATATTATCCGCGAGTTTTGGAAAAACTGATTGCATGGCAGGAGGCAAGCGAAAAAGCTTTTGAACTGGACAGCGAGCTTGCCAGCAGAGCGTTTGACGAAAAGGATTACGCTTGGGAACAGTCATATTATGCAGAAAATTATCTTGGTACGGAAAAAGTTTTTCCGGATTTGATAAAGCGAGCCGCTGCGCAGCCGAGAGTTTTGATGCACAGAGATTTTCAGTCTCAGAACGTGATGATCAACAATTCCGAAATAGCGTTCGTGGATTTTCAGGGCGCTAGGAACGGTTCCATTTATTACGACGTTGCTTCTCTTTTATGGGACCCATATATGATGCTTTCGAGCGAAACTGTCAAGCAATTATTTACGCTTTGGTTCAGTGCAAACCCCCGCTTGAAAAACATTCCTTTTGACAGTGCCTGGGAAGATTTTCTGGTTGCCAGTTTGCAACGAATTATGCAAGCGCTGGGAGCTTATTGTTTTTTGAGCAAAAAGAAAGGAATAAAATCATTTGAGCAATATATTGAGCCCGGAGCAAAGAGACTGGAGGAGATTTTCAGTCTTCATAAGGGCAGATGTTAGCCTGCAAAGCGACACAGACCTATGGATGATGCAGGAATCGAACCTGCGACCCGCTGATTAAGAGTCAGCTGCTCTACCAACTGAGCTAATCATCCGTGGTGCATAAATATAGTAAAATTCTACGGCAATTTCAAGGGTTAGGGCTTTTTCTACATTATTTATAATGGAGTTCAAAATGCTTATCATTTCCGTGCTAGCGTTGGCTGTAAATATTTTCGCGCAAGGATTGGATACCGCTTATGTTCCGGTTAAGGCAAACGCAGCGGCAACTCTCGCAATTGAGCTTCCAGATGCGGCACAGTCTGGAGCCAAGATAGTTGAGCCGAGCAACGGGACCGTTACGGTACAGGCCAACACGCCAACTACACTGACCCTTATACTGGGAAATTCTGGAAATACATCCATAAAACATGGTTCTCAAATACGGGGCGATGCCGCAATCACCATCTACTCCATAAGCGGAGTCCGAATTCTCAACGACCAAAATGTTGCCCCCGGCGCTTATCTGCTTTTGGTTAAAAATGCAAACGGAAAACCGTTCACATACAAAATAGCGCATAGCGGCGGCAGGTTGAGCGCCAGCGCTGCGCTTGCAAAGCAGGCTGCTGCACCCAACGGCTGGAAAATAACGGCTGTGCCAACAGGGCTTGGGTATCAAGCAACAGAACATATTTTCAATCCGGTTAAGGGAACAAATTCCGAGGAACTTATAACGTTGCCACATGCCGCTAATTTATTGGCAGATTGGACACCAACGGCCGCAGTTTTTGCCATAGTTGAAAAAAACAGCACTGGAATTGCCAACTCCGATGTGCAAAATATGGCTGCAAGGAATGTCGCTCTGTCTTGGAGCTTGCGCCCAAACATCACGAAGTATGAAGTGTATAGGAATGGCGAGCTTTTAGGGGAAACAATCGGCAATGTAATGGAAGACTATGATTTAACAACAGGTCAAACCTACGAATACATTGTTGCAGGATACGCCACTTCTAACAAAATTCTTTCTGCACCGGTTCAAGCAGCTCCATTTGCCGCTGCTGCAGCACCAGGAACTTGGCGGTATATGAATCAAAATTCAGACGGTGGTTCTTCGGAAACCACTGTTACTGCGGCTTCTGGCGCAGGAAGTCCCGACGGCGTAGCTGGCGCTGACAATCGGAGATATGATTTTCGGGTAACAGGAGACGGCACGCTCCGAACTTTCCAGTATAGGACATCTGCAAACGGAACTTCTTGGGGCAATTGGACAGATCTCCCTTCGTCGCCAGGCGGCAGCAGTGCTTTGACCGTGGGCTCATGGACCGGCAACCTGAACGGCACGCAAACCACCATCAACCCCGCAGCTTATGTTCCCAGCAGCACAATTTGGAACGGTGCTTCCGGGCAAACCGGCGTAAACTTGGAAGGGGTGCATTGGTACAGAGTGCATGACAAAGGACTTCGCATAGGCAACTTTCAAGAAGGAAAATACGTACTTGGCTGCCACCGTGAACCGAGCGGCAATTATAACCTGGCTCATTTTATGCTGGTAAGTTGCTATCCAAACAATGGCAAGCCTTATGGCGAAATAACCTATTCCGGGCGACCCTTTGGCTTTGAATCGCGGGACCAGCGGATTTTTGCAGATAACGATGGCACTGCGTACGCCATGTGCTCGGCTTTGGGAGACAGCCATTTTTTCAAACTGGACCCCGAGTGGAAGGAACCAATAGAACATACCAACCATGTATTTAAAGGGGCATACAAAGAAACTCCAGATATTTTGCGCTACGGAGACTGGTACTTTTATTTTGGCTCAAGGCAGAACGGATGGTATCCAAGCCAAGTGCAATATTCAATGAGCAAGAATATTGGCGGCACGTGGAGTGCGCTTCAAGATTTTGGCAATGTAGTAACTTTTGGTGCGCAATTCAACGGCATTAGAACGGATTCTTACGGAGACGGAAAAACAGCCTATGGTTTTTATTCCTACCGGTGGTCCAACCAATGGGACGGCATTTCAAAAGAGAATAACGGCAACCCCCGCCGCTTTTCTATCCTCAACATTCATGGCGATTATGTCAGTTCCCACTGGTTCAACAACATTGTATATTATCCTGCGCACGGTTATGTAGGAATCAGACCGGGCCGCAATCTTTCGCTAGGCAAAAAGGTAACTGCGCCGTCTAGTCAAAAACAGGGAAACTTGCAGGCGGTAACCGATGGCATGGAAACATCTGCCGCTCCGCGTTACGAGAACAATGCCACTCCTTATGACTTGGTTATAGACCTTGAAAAGGCATCGGTAATAAGAGAAATAACAGTGACAACCAGAATAGTAGGCGGCTCGGAAAGCCCTTGCCAATATACTCTTAGCGGCAGCGTAAACGGAAGCAGCTATACCCAATTGGCAGATGCCTCATCAAACGGCCAGCCAGGGTTTGTAATTCATGCCATTAACAATGCAAACGCATATCGTTACATAAAACTATCGGTATCTAAGTTTAACGATGTTCGCCACAACAACGCCAATACTGTCAGTTGGGCAGATGGCGTGTATGAAGTAGCGGTGTATGGAACGCAACCATGAACTAATCATCCGTGCGAACAAATACCGTAAAATCGTTAACTTCCCTGAATTCTTTGTACACTGATGCAAAACGCACATAAGCAACCGGATCTACATTGGAAAGTTCCTTCATAACCAAATCGCCTACCACAGCGTAAGAAACCTCCGTCAACTTCAACTGAGAAAGCTCGTTTTCAATAATAGACACCATTTCGCTTATCTTCTCGCCGCCAACAGGGCGCTTAGCGCAAGCCATCCTTATGCCAGATTCCAGCTTATCGCGCAGGAACGGCTCTCGCCTGCCGTCTCGCTTGACAACCGTTATTGATACCTTTTCCACATATTCGTAAGTCGTAAAACGTGCAGCACATTCAAGGCACTCCCTGCGCCTGCGCACGGAATCTCCGCTACCGCGGGTTTCCACTACCTTGTCGTTGTCTGCTTTGCATTGCGGGCAAATCATAGCAAGGAATGTAGAAAAAATATTTTTCCAGATTTACTACATTTCTTTCATGGCCTCCTTAAAAGAAACTATGCTCGCCAATCTACGGGAAATGGTTAAGCTTCAGCGTGCCGCGCACGATTCAATGTTCAAGTTTTCCATAACAAAAGTATGGCCCATAAGCCTAATCGCTCCGCAAGTGGACTGGATCCGCATAACCAGAATGATGGATAGCCTTCAGGAAGCTTGCAAAGAACAAAAGGAATTCCTGGCAAACGAGCGAACCAGCGCCTCGGAACAGGAACTGCTTTTTTTGAACCTGCTGCCAAACTACTTCGATTCGCTCGCCAAGGTATCTGAACTCTTGGGCAAAGCTGCTGCCTATAGACAAGATGTTCTCGAAAAAAAAATAAGCATGAGCGTTAAAGAATGGAATGCTATTCTTAGAAACTACAACCAAGCCAGCGACAATATGGCCACGGTAGGCATATCTTTGCACAAAGTATATTAAGGATGCTTCACAACTCTGGGCACGGGCAAAAAGCTGAATACGCTATATATTTTCAAATATATTTTTTCGCAAATATTCACAAAAGTAATTGCAAATTTTGGCAAGCCGGCAGTGCTGAAAGGAATGGAAAATCTTGAACCGCCAGACTTGCTCCATATAACAAAACGACTGCTATAATTCTCAAAATCCAGTTCTTTGCACAAAGAAAAAAGCGAACTGGAGCCATACCATGCAGGTGCAACAAAGCCTTTAACCGGACCAGCGTTCAATTTTTGCCACGCATGCAAAGCCTCTTTCAAAAGCGTTTCCGCATCGCCTCTTGACAGCCCGGCAAATTCCGCCTCGGAATTTGTCAAACGCAAAGCTAATCGACCAAACAAGCTTCTTTTCAAACTCAAATCCGCTTTGTGCCTATAACCGTGCAAATACAGGCTATGTCCTTCCTTTTTCCATTCCAAAAGCTGCTTTGAAAATAGTTCCAGAGCCTCGCCCTCAAGCTCTCCAAAAAACGGAATAACCATCAAATTCCACTTAATTTCTCCTCCAAAATTCCGCAATTCTGCAGCAATCTGCAAAAAATTGCGTACATTTACATCATGAAACTCATATACCGGAGAGCAATGCATCTATCTCGTCTTGACTTAAAATGCCATCCTGCTTCTCCTCTTTAGGCGGCGGTTGAGGAGCTACCGCCACTGCAGGCATTGCGACAAAAGAAGACGGAGATGCCATAGCAACCATTGGAGTCTGGGCTACAGGCATAGCCGGAGATGCAAAAGTAGGCAAGGGCATTGGAGATCCGTCCGGAGCCTTCCTGTCTATCTGATAGATGGCCATAAAGTTATCTATAGGCAAATCATAGGAATAGCGAGGATCCGCAAGAGACTTCTCCCAAGCGTCCTTATCGTCAAATAACCAAGGAAAGAATTGCGGGCGCATAATTCTCACTTTAAAATTCTCTCTTTAATATAGAAAAACGGCCTGACATTTACTATATTCATTCTTATGAAAGCCGAATGGATTAACGCCTTTATTCTTGCAACAATAGATACATTTCAAAAGATGCTCACGCTTAAGATAGAAGCTGGCAAGCCTTACCTTCTAACAGAAGAAGTGAACATAAAAGACATATCAGGCATGATTGGTCTCTCAGGGACAATCAAAGGTGCCGTGGTTATGGGTTTCACTGAAAAGAGTGCGCTCAAAACCGTGAACAAGTTCCTGGGCGAGAAATATACGGAGCTCGGCCCAGACGTGAGCGATGCCGTGGGCGAGTTGGTGAATATTATAGCCGGCTATGTCAAAAAATTTATCCAAAATGAAAAATTCGGCATTTCATTGCCATCCATTGCCAGAGGTCCAAAGCACATGGTGTATATGCCCAAGTATGCGCCTACCATAGTTATCCCGTTCAAATCACCAGATCTCGGCGACTTTGTTCTGGAAGCCGCTCTTGCAGAAGGGGTTAACGAAGGGTAAGATGCCTGACCCTCAAGGTTCCTACTCCCTAAGCAGTTACCTGCAATCCGTTCAACGACTTGTGAAAACCCAGATCCCGAGGGTCTGGGTCTGCGGCACGGTTTCGAGCTTGCAGGAGAAGGGTTCCATGGTTTACATAACCCTCGCCGAATACAAAGATGATTCCGTTAAACCGGAAGCCACGCTCGGAGTCACTATGTTCGCGCCTCAGTATGCAGCTCTCTGCCGCCGCCTGAGCGAGCTATCTACCCCATTCCAAATAAGGAAAGACTTGAAAATAAAGGTTTTGCTGGAAGCGGATTTTTACATTCCGCAAGGCAAATTCCAGTGCAAAATCTTGGATATGGACACGGCATACAGCATAGGGGAAATAGCCATAACCAGGCAAAAAATCTGGGACTCTCTTGTGAAAGAGGGCTTGCACCGCTTGAACGGCGAGCTTGCAATGCCGCTCCTGCCGCTATGCATAGGTCTGATAACATCCGAGGGCAGCGCTGCCTACAACGATTTTGTTTCCTCAATCAAAGCCTCGGGCTATGCATTTAACATAACAACTATTCCTGCGAAAATGCAAGGGCAAAATACGGAAAACGATATTATTGAAGCGCTCGGCAAGTTGAGAGAATACAAAGATCTGGATATTGTTTGCATAATAAGGGGAGGAGGCGCTAAAACCGATTTGGTTTTCTTTGACAGCTATGCGCTTTGCAGAGCGGCCGCTCTTTTTCCATTGCCCGTGATAACCGGGATAGGCCATGAGATTGACGAAAGCCTTTTGGACAAGGTTGCGCACACTCATTTGATAACTCCAACGGACTGCGCAAAGTTTTTAATATCCAGAATTGACAGCGCATGGCAAAGACTGCAAACCATGTCTTATGATTTTGAAAACTTAATGCAGATTTTCGTAAGGGAACGCGATAAACTCCGCTATAAAGCTTTGCAGATTTCAAATATATGCAATAACAGGTTCGCTCTGGAAAAGGACAAGCTTTCCAGAAATGCGCTGGGCTTAAAGCGGGGCGCTCCGAAAATCCTGCACAATCATGACCAGGCTCTGAAATTGCTTGAAGAGAAGGCAAAGTCTGCAAATCCAGAGACTCAGCTTAAAAGAGGCTATACCATAACCAAGAATGCGAGCGGTAAAATTCTGCGCTCTGTTAGCGAGCTTGAAGCTGACTGCGTTTTGACAACCATATTTGCAGATGGCAAAGCGTCTAGCGTTTATCGCTCGGCTCCCACTCCCTCAACCTCATTCTTTTAGCAGAAAGCCCAGTCGCCTTGCTATAAGAAACCAAAGCCATAGCCTCTGGGCTATCTAAATCAATACTGCTAAAATCTGCGCTCTCTTCTCCGTACCCATTCCAAATAAACAGTTCCTTTTTGAACATAATAACCGACACGCTCGCCGGCTCTTTTGCAGCGCTATCCAGCGCAAGCTGAGAGCCAAAAAATCTGAGCCTGTTCCCTTCGTATGTCAAATCAAAAACATAATCCTGCAGACTGCCGTCAAAAAGCTTTAGCTCCGCAGAAACATCCTCGCCCACAAGCTCCTTGCCCAGCGGGCCAAGCCAAAAAAGACTCCCTGTGCTGTCAATTATGGAAAGCATATCTTCCCTCAATTGCTCGCTCAGGCTATCCCCAATTGCCAATATGTTTTGCCCCCTATACCTTGCTGCGCTGTGCCGCTCAAAGGCCAAAAGCGAGTCTGGCGGCGAAATCCAGATTCTCAAACCCGTTTTAACAGCGTTTGAGTCTATATTGTCGTTTGGCAGGACTGCGAGCGCGCTTAGACCGTTTTGATGGGGGAAAATCCATACCGCAAACTCGTTTACGGTGGTTAACATGGGCTTAGGCTTATAGACTTTGCCATACCAGGTCAGCAAAGCTGTTACCGAAAGCACAATTACGACTCTAAGCATATGTTTCACATAGACTTTTTTACTATTTTCTTCCGAGAGGTTTGGAAAAAGTAATCCCATTATGAAAAAAATAGCAAAAATTGCAATGTTTTTTGCATCTATGGCTTTCGCTACCAGCGAGACTCCCACGGACATAGATTCGCTTTTTAGAGGCAAAGAATTTCAGCTTCCTAAGCTGGATTCCACTTACAGAACAAATTACACCGAATTTGCTCCGGCAAAAAGCTCCGCCAAAGAACAAGACGGGTCTTTTACCCTGCAATTCGATGCCATTGCGAATTTTGACGCAGCCCAAGCTCGCAGGGCAAGGTTGCAGTCCCAAACAGGCTACGATATACAGATGATTTTCGATGCCCCATTCTATAAGCTCAGAGGCGGGCATTTCAAAAAGAAATCTGATGCGGAAGACAAAGCCAGGGAGCTTTCTTTATACAATATCTCCGCATTTGTCGTGAAATCCAAGTAATGAAGAAATTTCTGCGCGAGCCTTTATTTTATTTGCTGCCGCTGCTCGTACTCATATATATAATCATTATTCCCAGCGTAGGCATTTCCGATGCAAAAGTAGTAAGAGGCGATGTAACAGAATACATAAAACTGCCATATTTGAGCGAAATGCCGCATGGAGAAGTTTTTTCAGTATCCTTTGATTTGTTTACTAAAAATAAATATGTCAAATACAATATAATTCCGGATAACTGCATACAGGAAATTTTGATTAACGGAGAAAAATTTCCGCTGGACGGCATTGAAGGAATTTGCGATTATGTAAAAGGGGCATATTTTGATTTTTCAAAATATGTAAAAAGCGGTTTGAATCATTTTGAATTTCGCATACAGAATCACACTGGACCAGGAGGATTGAAGTTTGGAACTATTTATAACGGGTTCAAGTCGCTTTCTTTCATACATTATATTTTTGCTTTGCTTCTTTTGCTTTCTACAGCCTTAATCTTAAAAAAGCTTAATTTTAAATTTATTGCAACTTCTGTTATATTGATCGGTATTCTCGCTCGATTGATTTTATATACATATACCGGCCCAGCGCAAAACTCTTACGACACATTTGGGCATTTAGACTACATTAAAATAATTGCCGAAGAAAAACGCCTGCCTAATGGCAATGAATGCTGGCAATGCTATCAACCGCCTTTTTATTATATGGCCTTTGCCGTGGTAAAAAAAGTTACAGACTGGTATGAGTCGAATTTAACCGACAGAATTATGCAACAGGTTAATCTTTTGCTTTCTTTTATGTGCGTTGCTTTGGGAGTAGCATTGATTCTGAACTTACTCGGCAACAATACAAGAGCGTATTTAATTGCTTTGGTTTCGGCGCTTTGGCCAGGTTTTGTTTTAGTAGCACCCCATATAAGCAATGACATTTTATTTTACTTTGCCTCTTTGCTATGCATGTTATTTGCGCAAAGATATTGGCGAACACATAAAAATTCGGATATGCTGCTGGCTTCAATCGGAGCTGCCATTGCTTTGGCTGCAAAATCCAATGGTTTGGTTATTTTAGCGGCTTGGGTTATAATCTATATTTTAGGCACAATGCGTTCTTTAAAAATAGGTTCCTTGCGAACTTTATTTGCTTCCATATTAATAGTCGTATTGTCTATTGGATTTTCACATCACAAGATGATTGCAAATTTATTTGTTGAGAAAAAATTAAATTTGGTTGAAAATATCGGAGGTATGCCGGATTTTTTAAAAGTTGGAAATAAAGCGGGCAATTATCTTTACTTTGACTTAAAAGATTATTTACTTGAACCCTACACGGATCCTTACAATGACAAGGGAGGGAGACAATATTTTTGGAACTATGCATTGAAAACATCCTTGTTTGGGGAGTATAAAGCATGGAATTCTCCGATTGGACATATTGTCGCAACAGCATTAAGCATACTCGCTTTGCTAATCTTTGTATTGGCTTTATGGGGAATAATACACGCAAAATTTAAAGATTTACCGCCAATGATTTTTACGGTATTTTTATTCGCCGCGCTTATTTATTTCCGAACCAGCTATCCCTATGCATCTTCCAACAATTTCAGATATATTTTTCCTGCGATATTTCCTCTTGTCTATTTTTCCGTATGCGGAGTACAGATTTTGGAAAATTCCCGTTTAAGAAAACTTTCTTATTTAGCTATGATTGCATTCTTTTGCTTATCGTTTTTATTCATTATCGCAAAATTCTAAAATCCCATTCCCATTATAAACACGAGCGATAAACCGGCGAAAGCCAGCATAGCTATGTAGGAGAATGCTTTTAAGCGGGAGTTTTGCAACATTTGCGTTCCTCGCACTGCAAAGTAAACCAGTGGAAATAAAACCGGCATAATGTAACGAAAGTCGTTTGAACAGGCATACGGATAATTAATGCGCAAATAAGCCAGTGCTAAAAATAAGAATGCAATGAAAAGCAGCGGTGGAAATTCTTTGAATTTAAAGTGTATCAGCCCCCAAATAGCTGGTATGAAAATGAATAATAAAAGAAAGTTCAGCATTGTCGCTAATGTATGTCCTAGAGGAGAATTCCATAATCTGAATTCTCCGAACAGGGATGATTTTAAAGCGAAAGTCCAAAAATACTGCCTGCCGCCTTTATCAACCCAAGTAGAAGCGTAAGGTTCAAGCAGATAGTCTTTCAAATCAAAATATAAATAATTTCCGATTTCGTTTTTAACTTGCATACTTGTATTCAAACTTCTGATGTTTCCGACCAAACCGGTATTTTTTCCTTTATAAATATCAATAACGGTTCTGTAATTTGAAAGTCCCAAGGATAAAACAATTATAAACGCAGAAATTAACAATATTCGCAAGGAATGTATTCTGAAAAAGCGCAATGAACCGAAAATATAAATAATAGTCCAAATAACTAAAATAATCAAACCTGTAGATTTTGCCGATAATGCAATCGCCGCACCGATAGAAGCTAAAATCATATCTGAACTTCTGTGTATTTGCCAGTATTTTTGCGCAAAAAACATACAGAATAAAGCTCCGAAATAAAATAAACTGTCGTTGCCTATTCGCGGAGCCGCTAAAACAAAGCCCGGCCAAAGCACGGAGACTAGGGCCGCCAAATATGCAGGGCTGCAGTTTCCTAATAACCTGATTATTAGCGCAACTCCAAAAATAATACTGCCAAAAGAAAGCAACAGGCTAAATTGCTGCAAAATTCTATTGGTGATAGAGGGATCATAAAGATCTACAATCTTTTTTATCGCTGCAGATGCGATGTAATATGATGGCGGATGGTAAGCGCTCCAGCTTTCATCGCTGGCAGGAATGCGATTTTCTTCTGCTATTATCTTTACATACTCCAAATGGCCGCCAGTATCGTAAGAATGCTGAGTAGGACCTGTGTATGTGTATAAAACCAAACGAACCGCAATTCCTAACAGTATAATGGAAGTTGGTATAAATCTGAATTTAAGTTTTTTTAAGATTAAAGCAACGGAAAGCAAAAAAAACAAGGCAAAAATGCAGTGCATAAAAGAAAGCGACTTGAACCCGCTGTAAGGCGTTTCAACTCGCAATCCTCCGGGTCCAGCATGGTTCAGTATGCGAAATTCAAAATGATTCAAACCGCTTTTTACATATTTTGAAAAATCAATATAGGCACCCCTTTGATAATCACAAATTCCACCAATGCCATCCAGCGGAAATTTTTCTCCGTTAATTAAAATCTCTTCTATGCAGTTATCCGGAATTATATTGTATTTGACATTTTTGTTCTTAACAAGCAAATTAAAGGAGATGAAAAAAACTTCATTTCCTTCCGAACTGGTCTCATAAGGCAAGTTGATATTTTGCGTTATATTGTTTTTTGTCAATTTGACATCGGAAATTTTTTGACTGGATAAATTTATTGCCAAATACACAATCGCAAGCAACAGCAACAGATAGAACAATGGCTCTCGCAGGATTTTTTTCATTGTGAAACCTCATCAGTCAAATCTTTAACTGCGATAAGCGTTACAAACAGCATTGCAATGGACATATAATTTACAGGAATATAATAGTCATTTCCCAGCAGGAATCTGCTGCAGGTAAGAAACGAACCCAAAATAATTATAGGAGCGAAAAACCATCTTTTTTTATTGAAAAATACGAGTACCACCGAAAACACATCCGCTAGGAAAAAATACCTCTCATGCATTCTCGGCAGTAACATTGGCACCAGCAATGCAAATACAAATGCAATACTCACATAATTGGCAGGACGAACGATTTTTTCTCGATTTAAATATAAAAAGTAAAGTACGCCGCTTACCGCAACGCCAGTCAGCAAAATAGCGACGAAGTTAAAGTTTTCAAATTTTACATTCTTGAGCAATACCCATATATTTGAAGCGCCAACCGACAATTCCGGATAAGCGTTTACCTGGTGATAGTAAATGGAGATGGTTTCTTCAAATGGTTTCCCTGCAATAAGTGCCGGCAGAAGCGTTGCTAAAAATGTTAAGAGCAGTACCCACAAATGAACAACTTTTACTTTTTTCATAAAAATAAGCACAATTATAACCGGAGCCAGGAAAATAGATTGAAGCTTGAAAGATAAAGCGAGCCCGTAGAATACAAGGCATCTTATGCTTTTGTCGGTAAAGCCGTAATAAAGCGAGGCAATAGCCAAAGCCGAGTAAATTACATCGCACTGCGCCCAGCCCACCCCGTTCAATATAACGGTTGGAATGCCGAAAACGGCAAAGAAAGCCGCAAGCTGAACATTTACGCTTTCAAATTTTATTGAAACTATCTTCATGGCGTAGAATGCAAGCACTATATCAAATATCATGGATGTAAATTTTATTAAATAAAGATCGTTTAAGTTGAAACGGGAAATCAACATTAGAATATATAAGTAAGGCATATTATAATCACCTATTTGCGAGCTTATAGCGCCGACAATGGACAATTCCCTCATTTGCCTGATCCAAGGCTTTAAAAAGTTGCTGTAATCGCTGGATACAATGTATAAAAGCCCGCCGCGTATAAGCATAAAAGCGGCAAGCGCAGTTAATATAAAAATAAATGCCGTATAATTCACCCGTTTGTTCAGGAGAAATATAAGCGAAGTTCCGAAAAACATTGCGGTTAAAAAAGGCAAGCTTTCCAAAGGAATTATTTCCGGCATGCCGCTGGCTTCGCTTCCTGCAACCCAAAAAACTGCAGTTGCCAAAAGCAATAGCAAAGATTTAAAGGCCAATGCGTTATCTTTGAATTTTCTTAACAGAAGAATAAACGAAGATAAAAAGAACAAAGCAAAGACATAATGGAATAAGTGCAATTGTTTGGGAATTTTAACTTTAAATCCTCCAGGACTCCCGTAATTTATTATACGAAATTCAAAAGTATTCAAGCCTTTCAGAGTGTATTTTGAAAAGTCAATATACGCTCCTTTTGTGTAATCGCAAAGACCTTTAATGCCGTGTAATGGAAATTTTTCTCCATTAACTAAAATTTCCCGTATGCAGTCGTCCGGTATTACATTTAGCTTTACGGATTCATTGTCCTCAGCAGATAATGTAAAAGATGCGAGGAAAATTGTATTTGCCGCCATGCTAACCGAATATGGGAATTTTACATTTTCCGTTTGTCCGTCTTTTGTTATTTTTGCGTCTAAAATTTTTGCATTGGCGGGAATCATTATTAAAACCGCTAAACATGATGCAACAAGCAACGGCAACAAATAAACCAAAGGCTCACGTAGAATTTTACTTGCTCTCATGGTAATCTTCTTCGCTATTTACGTTCCAAACCACAGATTTGTCTTTTGAACCGCTATGAATGGCTTTCACCGCTTCCATTGCGCTTAGCATTGAATGATCCATATTGTTGTATTTGTGCATTCCATTGCGACCGATTAAAAATAAATTGTCAATGCCATCCAGCCAGGCTCTGAGTTCGTTGAATCTGTTATAAGTTCCAAAATAAGCTGGGTAAGCTTTGGGAACTTTAAGCACAACGCTGTCCAAAACGCTATCTTTCTTTGCAATGCCTATTTTTTCAAGTTCGCTTATGGCTAATTTTTTGAAAACACGCTCGCTCATCTCCCATAAATCGTCGCCTTCATTTGCAAAATATTCCATGCCAATCCAAACTTTGCTCTGATCCTTGACCAAATACTCGCTCCAATTATTGAAAATCTGCAAACGCCCAACTTTCACATCGTTTTCCTGAACATAAATCCAATTATCTTTAATGTTGCCAACTTCCAATTTATCCAAAAGCACGCCAACCGTAATAAAATCCCTATACATCAAACCATCAGCAATTTCCTTAATATTCTGCGGAACTCCCTCCATAGCCTTGACCAAATCTTTAACAGGCATGGAACTCAAAATATAATCAAACTTAAAAGTTTTCCCATTCTCAATTCTCAATTCTCCATTCTCAATTCTAACCACCTTGCTATCAAACAAAATCTCTCCGCCCATTTCCAAAATCTTGTCTGCCGCATTTTGCCACAAAGCTCCAGGACCCAGCTTTGGATACAGGAATTCGTCTATTAAACTCGTCTCTTTGGAATTCTTAAAAAGAGCGTGCTTGATCGCTTTTGCAATGCTAAGCCCCTTTATCCTCTGCGCACCCCACTCTGCGCTTATCTGCTCGCAAGGAATTCCCCAAACCTTTTCCGTATAATCTTTGAAAAATGTCAGATACAATTCTTTGCCAAAACGGTTCAGCATAAAATCCTGCAAAGTTTTCTCCGGCTTAATTTGAAAAAGACTGGATTTTATATAACTGCATCCAATTTTTGCCATTCTCCAAAGTCCAAGACCTTTTATTGTATTTGCATTTAGCGAAACGGGATAATCGAAAAATTTTCGCAAATATAGAATACGGGAAAGGCGTGGGCGAAGCATCATATCGCTGCATATATTTTTCCACCAGTTCATCACCCAATCGTTTTTGCTGAAAAACCTGTGCCCGCCAATATCCATCCGATTGCCATTATATTCTGCAGTACGGCTGATTCCTCCGACAAAACTCTCCTGCTCCACAACAATAGGATGAATATCGCCCTTTCGCAAGAACTCCAAAGCCGCAGTAAGCCCAGCAGGGCCAGCACCGATAATTAACGCAACCTTTTTCACTTAGGAGAAAATATATAAAATTGTTTGCTGGTATAATTAAAAATAAAAGCCACTCCTGTACCAGTTATTTTGGCAAACATATTCGGAAAGCCGAAAAATTCAATGCATAAAGCCATTACACCCAAGTCAATGGACAATCCGATTGCCCCAACAAGAACAACCATAACATACTCTGTAATCTTTTTACGGCCTTCTTTGGATTTAAATACAATTTTGCACAAAAAGAAATTTACAGTTGCGCTAATTAAAAAAGATGCCACCGCCGCTGGCAGGTAAGGAATATTCAGTTTATAGTTGAAAATATAAAATACGCACCAATTCACAATGGCGCAAAACAATCCAACAAAAAAATATTGAATAAACTTTGGCAATAAATCTTTTATAATACCCATAAGCTACAATTTAGAAAAAGTCTTCACCACTCTCATCCCATACACAGGATACCCAGCTCGCTCTCTGTATAAGCCAACCGCTTTGAGAAAGTTTGGCGCAAGCTCAAAAACCGCATATTGGGAACTACCCTCGCTGTAAAGCCATTCGCCGACATTTTTATCAAGTTTTTCAACTTCTGCCGCAAGCCATTCTTCCTTTGTCGGCAAGCGATAGCCTGAGCGGTTTTCCAAAACTCTAATATTCGGCAACCAAAAAAGTGAATCTTCCGTGAATACAGGCTTGTCATACTTATAGAGCGTGTCCAAGCCTTCTTGCCGCGACAGACTATTGCATATCAGAATAGCATCGTAATAGCTTATGCCTCTATAAGCGAGTTCATGTTCGCCCATTTGCAAAGTCGGGCCCTCCTCCGAACTTGATGAATACTCTTCCGAGCTTGACGATTCCGGTTCAGGCTCAGCCTCTGAACTTGACGAATTTGCTGAAATTTCCACATACTCAAGTTGCATGCAAGCAATAAGCAACGCTGGAAATACGATGTATTTTTTCATAGCCATTTCTCCCATTTGAAATCTTCAAAGTTTTTGGTTCCCAAGTGGAAACCATCATTCTTGTAAATTTTTGTTCTGAACTGCATTTTTATTTTGAACGGAAACTTTTCCTTTATAAAGTTTCTTTTCAATTCACGGCTCTGCTCCAGAGGAATTCCGCTTATCTCAACGCGCATGGCAGCAGTCAAGCTTGTGCAATTATTTCCTAAAATTTTTCCGCCCTTGCCCAAAACAATCGGAGCAGGATTCTCAATTCTCAAAGGCTCAAAGCAATGAACTTCCACTTTGCAATTCTTAAATATCTTCGCAAAAAAACACCTGAGATATTCAGGAGAAAATTTTTCATCATATAAAGCAATGCGATTTTTATCGCTGCGCTTCGCCAAAAATACGCTAAACCTGAGCATGGCCAAATAATGCTGAAACATATTCAAAAATTCCATCAAAACCAAAGCGTTCTCATTCCCAACTCTGATGCCTCTCAAAAAGCTATCGGGCAAAGGAGAATCCGCTCCGCACAAACTCATCTCATTTAAGCCCAGCACAATCTCGTTCTTTTTAATCTTGACAAAATCAATATCTCCGCTCGGATATTTCAACGAATTGCTTCCCACAATGCGAATCTTTTTATTCTGCTTTTGCAGCATCCACTCAAAAAAAGAATTTCTCACTCCCATTTCAACTCCATTCCATAAGGCTCAATGCGCAAAGTAAGTTCAACGAGCAAATTGCAAACAAAAATTTTCTTGAACAATTCGTAAAGCATTTCCCCAAATGCATGCAGAATCGGGGTCCAGTCCAAAGACAAAACTATTTTAACGCTCGCCAAAGGCACCAGGCAATCCTTATACACAGCGTTTTTATGCTCAAGCGAAACGCTTTTTATATTACGAGCAATATAAGAACGAGTTTCAAACATTCCAAGCGCATTTTTCAGCGCATCGCCCTCAAAAAACCGCAGATAATTTCTTTGCAAAAGCCCCAAAATCTCCCACCCATGCGATTGAATGCAAGGCAAAAAGGGCAAAACATCTATCACGGAGCGCACCTCGCACATTTGCATAGCGGGATTTTTCGCATATAATTCTTCTGCCGTTGCACAGTTCCCATCACAAACAAGCGCAGAAATGGAAAGCATATCAGCACCCAAGCTCTCAAAGCGAATGAAATTTGAATCATAGCGATATTTAATCTCTCGAAAATTAGCCTTTTTCACATTACCAGCCAAGACATCTTTCAAGCGCAGAATTATTTGCCTTTCTTCGTTTGGAAAAATTTTCGTTTCAAAAGCGCCGCTTTCCAAAAGCACCGGTTCCAAATTTTGCTCAAAGGCATTTTCTATTGGCAAAACATTGAGCTTAAAGTTTTCCGCACTTGCTTTCATCGGAACATTTTTTGCGAATCTCAGTTTTTTTGGCAACTCTTTCATGTAAATATATCGGAATTTTTCTTCAAAGCAAAAAAAGTCTCTGCACAATTCCCAAGGATTCTCTGGCTTCGCTATAATATAAGGTTTTGCGTGTTCCAGCATAAAATGCCACAAATCCCAGTTGTCAATGTAAATAATCCACGGTCCGCAACCTGAACTTTCAAATTCCAGACAATCTTCGCTAGCTTTTACAGAGATTATTTTTTGCGCTGGGTTCAATTTATGTTCGCCGATCACTCTCCAAAAAAATGGTTTTTCCTTTTTGTTTTTGGAAAAGAGCAGAGCTCCATTTGGAATTAGCCTCTCCAGGTTATCGCTTGGCGAAGGAATTATTTCCGCAAGCGTGCGAGCGGGCCTTGGCACAAGCATTTCCGGAGCAACGCTTTCCACAAAGTCCCGTGCAATTTCGTTTTCGGCTTCTGCCATTTCGCGGCGAATTCTTGCGGTCAGCGATGCCAAGCCTGTTAAAAGTTGCTGTGTGTCAAAATTCAACTCCGCATTTTTATAAACGCTGTCAAAATCTTTTTTCAAGTTTTGCAAAGTTTTCAGTTCCTGTTCATAAAAATCAATCATTTAAGCTCCTTGATTTCTTTCTGCAACTCGTTCAACAGCATAAGAATTTTGTCTATTCTATCTTTATTATCCACTCTCAATTCCTCATTCTCAACTTTCAAAGCTTTATTGAATTCTTGTTGCAATGTTTGGGAGTTTGGGGAGAATAGGGCTACTATGTTGTTTTCTGCGAGGTTGTTTGGGAATATTTTCAGCTTTGGGTCTTTTAGCGTTTCTTTTGCCGCTATTATGGCAGAGGCTTCGTTTTTTTGCAAGAATTTTATGGCATCGCTCTGGGTTTGTGCGGCTATGGGCTTTGAGTTTGGCCAATAGCTTTGGATTTGCTCGCTGGAAACTTCTTTTGTGATAAAGGCTATATTCTTCCCGTTCAGGTCTGCCAGGGTCCAGATTTCGCTGTTTTGCGCCAGAGTTGCCACTGCGATTTCGGTTTTGGCATACGGAGCCGAGACTAGAAAACTGTTTTCCAAGCGTGGCGAGTGGTTTATTTTTGAGATTATTGCGTCAATCTTGCCATCCAAGAGCAGTTTTTGCGCAGCATTTGCGTTTTCAAACACTACGAGCCTGAACCTGGGGATTTTCATTTTTGCCGATATTTCAGCTATGAAATCGTATTCTGCAGCGGAGTCGCTTTTGCTAACTCCTACGGTAAAGGCATCTTTGCGAATGGAAGCCAAGTTCCGCCCGTGCAAAAAAGACGCTGTAAACATAATAGCAAGCACAAATGCGCAAATACGCATAAAAGCCTCCTTTTATTGGCTGTCATATAAATAAAGCGCTCCTCTCCAGTTCTTTGCAGGTAAATATAGATTTTTTTTGGTAAAGCGGTTAGAAAAAGGATCGACTTGAAAAAATCAAGCAAATCCTTTAATCATGAAAATTGGAGTTCAAACAGTTGCTGGAGGATATACGCTTATCTTTTGGCGCTTTTTATTTACGTGTTCAAACTTCACAAAACCGTCAATCAACGCAAACAAAGTGTGATCAACACCGATGCCTACATTGTTGCCTTTGTGAAATTGAGTGCCGCGCTGACGGACTAAAATGTTGCCAGCGATAACCTTCTCGCCGCCAAATTTCTTAACGCCTAAACGCTTGGACTTTGAATCGCGACCATTGCGGACCGAACCTTGACCTTTTTTGTGTGCCATTGTCTAGCCCTCCTTTGAGGCTGTTTTTCTAAGGAATTTCTGCTTGCGAACCGGTTTTGGCACTTTGCCAGCCGCTACGTCCGCCGCAATCTTTTCCTTGCGGGTTAATGGTTTGCCTTGCTCTTTCAGCTTTGCAAGAGCTGCTACGCGAGCACGCTGACGAACCGCTGCCTGCGGGTCTATCTTTGCGTTTTTGCCAGCGGCATTGATTTCGGTTACAAGCACCTCCGTGTAGCCCTGGCGATGTCCGTGGCGACGCTCGTAACGAGTACGGCGTTTCTTTTTAACGGTAAAAACCTTGTCGTCTTTATCGTGGGAAAGAACTTCAACCTTAACGGATGCGTTTTCCAAGACAGGGGTGCCTACGCTTATAGATTCGCCATCTGCGAACAGCAATACGGACTTGAGTTCCAAAATAGAGCCTACCGCTGCTTCTGCAACGCTCGGAACCTTTAAGGTCTTTCCGACTTCGGCACGGTATTGGAAACCGCCTGTTTCAACTATTGAATACATTTCAGGTATCCTTTTGGGTTAATGAGGATATAAATATAGTAAAAATCTTCCAATTTGTCAAGACATTTTGTATTTTCCTTCAATGTTCACCCTCATTATAGACGAACTTTACATGACCGCCACGGCTGGCGGGCCTGTTATGATTCCTATTTTGGCTGTCGGGGCTCTGGGCTATTATTACATTTTTTGCGGTTTTTTCAGGATAATGCCTGTACACAAGGCTTCCCACATGGCAGGAGTTATGGCAAAAGCAGCGCCGCTTTGGGGGCTTTTGGGCACTGTAACCGGCATGGTACGCACTTTTGATGTTATAACCCTATATGGAAACCAAAATCCAGTGCTTATGGCAGACGGCATCTCCGAAGCTCTTATAACAACGCAAAGCGGCCTTATTATAGCCTTTCCTCTTATTTTGCTGAACAACAGAATGGTGGAAAAATATGGCTGATGATATGGACTTTTTGGATTTCAAGCCAAAAAACAGAAGAGAAGCCACAATAGACATAGCTCCCCTGTTGGATATGGTATTTATTTTGCTCATATTTTTCATAGTCACAAGCACGTTCACAAGGGAAACCGGCGTTGAAGTGAGCAAGCCGCAGGCTCAGACTGCAAGCCAGCTCGAAAAAGAAAACATTCTGATTGCCATAACCAGAGACGGCACAATTCATATAGACGAACGCCAAGTGGACTTGGCAGGATTAAGCGATGTTCTCAAGGGAATACTGGCCAAAAACCCAGACCGAGAAGCCGTGCTAATCGCAGACAAAAACGCCATTACGGAAAAATTGGTCTCCGTAATAGATGCTTGCACGCTGGCAGGAGTCAAAAAGGTATCTATTGCTGCTTTGAATAAGTGACATCGAGCAATTCCTCTTCAATTACGAAAACCTTGTCCTTTTCAAAGAAAAAACGCTTAATGAGCTCTTCGGCTTTGTCCATTGCTTCATTTGGAAATGGCCCAACTCGGAGCATAGTCTCGTCTGTGTAGCTCGCATTTCTGGTTCCAAGCGAGAAAAAGAAAAGCATATCAAAACGTTCATAATACCTGTCTTTGCACAAAGAGACAGACAGAACCTGATCCAAGTTTACATAATCCTTGAATATCACTCCATTCATGGAAAAACGGTTTGCTGATGTAGTTATAACTATTGACATATTATACCCCCATATAACCATAATATAGTAAACGCTGATTTAGTTGCTTAATTGAGAATTGAGAGTTGAGAATGGAGAATAATTTCCACATATAATGGCTAAAATAACTCAAAATGCGCTTTTTTATTCTCAATTCTCCATTCTCAACTCTCAATTAAACCATGAAATCTAAGTTTTTCAGTGCTTACTACATAAATTTTTAGCGAGGAAATCGGAGTAGCCGGATTCGAACCGACGACATGCAGCTCCCAAAGCTGCCGCTCTACCAGACTGAGCTACACTCCGCTAGGCTACACTCTGCCTAAAATAAATACGCTGTTATGGCCTCCAAATCCGAATGAATTAGACATGGCATACTCAAATTTATGTTCAACCGTGCCTTTTGCGCAGCAATCAAATGGGATTTCCGGGTCCTGATTCTCCAAATTCAGCGTTTGATGCAGCTTTTGATCTGCAAGGGATTTTATGGTTACAATCGCTTCCATTCCGCTTGCAGCTCCGAGCATATGGCCTGTCATAGACTTTGAGCTGTTTATTTTCACATTGTCTATTTTTCCGCCGAACGCTTTGAAAATCGCTTTGCATTCCGCAACATCTCCTCTCGGAGTGCTTGTGCCATGCGTATTCACATAGCCAATCTGCGAAATATCAAGGCCGGCATCTTTGAGCGCCAAAGAAACTGCCAGGCACACGCCTTCGCCATCTTCTCTGGGAGCGCTCATGTGATAAGCATCGCAGCTCGCTCCGTAGCCTGCAACTCTGGCTAAAATTTTTGCACCGCGTTTTTTTGCGTGGCTAAGAGATTCCAAAACCAAAACTCCGGAACCCTCGGCAAGTACAAAACCGTTGCGGCCAACATCAAACGGACGGCTGGCTCTGGTAGGTTCCTCGTTTCTCGTGGAAAGAGCCTTCATTGCCGCAAAACCTGCCAACCCTATAGGGCAAACAGCTTCTTCCGTGCCGCCAGCCACAGCTATATCTGCCCTGCCCAGGCGAATCTGGTCTGCAGCGGTGATAAAGGAGTGGTTTGAGGTTGCGCAAGCGGATACCGGGCTCCAGTTCGGGCCCATCCAGCCTATGCGAATGCCTATTTCGCCCGCTACCATATTGCCTATGGCTTGAGGGACGAAGAACGGAGAGACTCCGCGAGGCCCTTTTGTTTCCAAATTAACAGAGCTTTCGGAGTAAATCTCCATGCCGCCCATGCCAGATCCAACAATGACGCTTGCTCTGGTAATATCCACAGCCGTCTTGGTGTCTTCTATGCCAGCCATTTTAAGAGCGGTTTCCGCAGCGTGCACTGCGTACTGAATGTTTCTTGAAATGCGTTTGCGGTCGCGCTCGCTGTAATAAGGAGATGCATCAAACTCCTTTATTTGTCCTGCAAATTTAACAGGATAAGCTTCTGTGCTAAAGCGGTCAATAGGCCCTATGCCAGATTTGCCAGCAAGGAGATTATTCCACAATTCATCGGGCGTGTTGCCTAAATTAGTTACACATCCCATTCCTGTAATAACAACTTCTTCCATGGAAGTGGAATATAGAAAAAAATTAACGCTACTATAGCTTAACTCTTTCCTCAAATGCTCTTAGCATAGTTACATCGTCTATAAATTCCAAGTCGCTACCCACAGGTATGCCTCTGGCTAGCCTTGTGCGGCGAACTTGGGAATCTGCAAGAATGCGGTCTATGTACAGAGCGGTGCTTTCAGCCTCAGGGCTAGACCCCAAGGCTAGGATAAGTTCTTTTATGCCTTCCTGCTCTATGCGTTTAACAAGCTCTGGAATATGCAAAGTCTCGGGTTTTACGCCGTCTAGCGGGGAAAGAACGCCTCCAAGCACAAAATAAAGACCTTTATGTATTCCGCTGATTTCAAAAGGCAATATATCGCTTGCCCTTTCAACAACGCAGAGAATTTCCCTGTCTCTGCCCAAATGAGCGCAGATTGGGCATACCTCGCTTTCGGAGAACCCATAACACATATTGCAGTGAACAAGTTTATCCTTGGCCTCCATAATAGCGCTGGCCAAGCTCTCCATTTTTTCTCTATCGCCGGAAATTAAATAAAAAGCAAGCCTTCGGGCGGTTTTGCGCCCTATGCTTGGAAGTTTTGAGAGTTCCTGCACCAGTCGTTCCAGTGCAGGGGGAGATGAATACATTATTATGCGGCGCCCTTCTGAGCCTTAGCCAAAAGCTCGTCGAATTTGTTCATGGTCAAGCTGTAAGTGTCGTTGAACAACTTTGCAGACGGACCGGGCAAACTTCCGAGGTCTTTTTTGGCAAGTCTATAACCTTCTTCCACGGCGGAGCGAACCTGTTTGATGAACTCTTCATCTGAAAGCTCCGGAGCCAATCCGCGGAATCCCATCGCAAAATCCACTATGCGCTGGGATGTGTTTTCTGCATTCCAGTATTCAGGAACATCAGCAGCTTTGATATTGTCGCCGCCTTTCAACCCGGAGAGGTCGTAAAGAATAGAATCTGAATTGTATTTGGCAAACTCAACGCCAGCTTCCATCAAAGCCTTTTTAGACTCATGTATGGACTGCATAAGCTGAGAGCGTATTGAGCCCTGGAAAGCATCCATGTCAAAATCGGCAAAGCCGTTCCCAACAACGCCGTCAGCTACGCTTTCGTTGTCTTTTTTATCTTGTGCCGCATCACTTATTTCCAGCTTGTCTGTTGGCTGGTTGTGTTTGGCTACTGCCTCGGAAGTGGTTTCCTGATGGCTGGTTTTGTTTTCGGTTTTAGCCGGTTCATAGCTTTTTACAGCCGATGTTGCGGGTTTGTTTGCACTAACTTCCATGATACACTCCTTTTTTATCATATATCGGCAGTCTTGCGAAAGACCTTTAGCGATAATTTACAAAAACTATCTTTGGGGAAGATGCGCATAACATTTATCACGAATCCGCATACCTGCAACCAAAATTGCGATATATGCTTTGCAAAACAAGCTCCTTTGGACTGGGAGCCTGTGCAGGAGATGGATTTTGCGTTGATTGAAAGGGTTGTAAAAGCGTTTTTGCCGCATGGTTTAACGGAAATAATACCCAGCACCATAGGCGAGCCTTTTATGTATTCCCATTTTGAAGATTTTTTGAAGCTGGCAAAAAAATACAATATTAAAGTGAATATAACCACAAACGGAACTTTCCCAAACGGAGGAATCGAAAAATGGCGACCTTTGCTTGAACCAGTTCTGAGCGACATAAAATTCAGCGCAATGCATGGAAAAATTCCGAAAAGCGCTTGGTTAGTTGAGAGTGGAGAGTGGAGAGTGGAGAGTGTTTCTATTCAAGCGACGCTTGATGAAAATGATAGATTAGACGAAGTGCCTAAATGCGTAAAAAGAATAAAAATAAACAAGCCATGGATTTTGAATTCTCAACTCTCAACTCTCAACTCTCAACTCTCAAATTGTAAATTTCTCGGCAAAGAAGCTTGGGTTTGGGTGGATGGGACTTTTCAGGTTTGCCCTAATCCGGACGCCCGATTTGGCATGCGAACTAAGTTTCCTTTTGGGGATTTTGGGAATTTTGCGCTGCAAGATCCGTTGGAGATTTGGAATGGAGAGAGGTATAGAAAATTCTGCGAGAATTACAAGGAGAATCCTATTTGCCAAAAATGCAGAATGAGACATCCTTCTTAATTTGCTCTTTCAACGCATCCAGGCTTTCAAATTTCACTTCGTCTCTTATTCTCGCTGTAAGTTCAACTGTTAATTTTTTGCCGTATAAATCTCCGTCAAAGTTCAGAAGATGAGCTTCAAGACCAACGGGTCTGTTCCCCAGCGACGGGCGGCAACCTATGTTTATAACCGCTCTGTGCTTTTGCCCGTCAAAGGATGCTGTGCCAGAATATACGCCGTTTTTTGGCAAAAGCTTATATGGCGGAAGTTCCAAATTCGCCGTTGGAAAACCAAGTTGCTTCCCCTGTCCCAAGCCATGCACAACAATTCCGCAAACAGAGTAAATTCTCCCAAGCATCGCATTTGCCAAGTCTGGCTTTCCGTTTTTAAGAGCTTCCCTTATGCGTGAAGAGCTAATCGCTTCGCCTTCAAACATTGCCGGATCAATTTCGTGAATGGACAAATCCGGAAAATACGATTTCAAAGCCTCTGCATTGCCTTTGCCGCCTCGTCCGAACCTCTGATCCAAACCCAGAACCCAGAGTTTTGCTCCGTATTTTTTTACGGCAAATTCTTCCACAAAAGAGCGAAACGGCATTGCGAATAAATCCTTGTCAAATTTTTGCAGAACAAGAGGAACTCCGTTTTGCTCCATCAATTCTTTTTTCTCTTCAATTGAAGTCAAAAGCTCTGGATGCCCGGGTTCCTGAATCACGTGCCTTGTGTGCGGCTCAAATGATATTGCGATGTGCGGCATTTTATTTTTTTCGGCTTCTAATTTCAAAGCGTCAAACAGAGCTTTGTGGCCCAAATGGCATCCGTCAAAATTACCCAAAACAATGGCTGTCACTTCCTGCACCTCTAAAGTAATCCGCAGCAGGCATTCTTTTTTTGCCTTCCGCTTGCACCTCTAAAATAGATAAAACTCCGTTCGCCGTTCCAGCAAAAACCGTATTCTTATTAACAAAGATTTCACCTGGCTTCAATTTTTTATCCAACTCTGAGATTTCCGTTTTTCGTATGAAAATTTTTTGCCCGTTCAAACTAGTATATGCACCGGGCCATGGCGTAAATGCGCATAATCTTTTGTGAATTTGCAATGCGCTCGTATTCCAGTCTATCAGAGCGTCTTCTTTTTTCAATTTTGGCGCAGGGCTTGCCTGTTCATGATTTTGTTCAATTGCAGTGAAGTTTCCGCTTTGCAATTTTGCGAGTGCGCTATCCAAGGCTTCGCATCCGGGCACTACCATTTTTTTCAGCAAAGTTTCCGTTGTATCGTTTTGCTCAATCGCTATTTCCTTCATTTCCAAAACAGGACCGTGATCCATTTTTTCGTCTAACAAGAATACGGTTAATCCGGTTTTTTGTTCGCAATTCGCTATGGCCCATTGCACAGGCGCAGCCCCTCTGTATTTTGGCAGCAAGCTTCCATGTATATTTATTGCGCCGAGCTTTGAAGCGGCCAGAACGTCTTTTGGCAAAATGGAAAAAGCCACAACCACGAAAATATCAGCATTAAATGTTTTCAATTCTTCTGCAAAGGCAGGCTCTTTAACGGAATTGGGTTGCAAAACTGGAATGCCGGCTTCCAAAGCGGTGAGCTTCACCGGCGGGCTATGCAATTCCATGCCACGCCCCACCGGTTTGTCGGGCTGAGTTGCAACGGCAACAACATGATGTTCGCCTTTAAGCAAGTGCTTTAAAAATTCGGCGGAAAATTCCGGTGTTCCCATAAAGAGTATGCGCATGTGGGAGTGTAAAATAGAAATCGAAGAAACTTTCTATATTTACCCACGCAGAGGATTATTACATACCTACATTTTCGACGCCTCAGCAAGAAAGCCCGTATTCTTGACCTCATGGCAAAGGGCTACGATTATGAGCAAATACTAGCTCATCTGAAAACTCCAGACACAGGACTTTCTCACTCTTCATAAAAAAATCCCAATCTACGCCCATTGCTACGCTATGTGCGGCGCATTATGCTTGCTACGCAAGCACTATGCGCTTAGTCCTGGAGACACCTAACAGAGAACAAGTACGACTTAATGTTGTCGTACCAGAAGGCATCCTCGTAGTTGTAGTACATGTCCCGGTAGTAGGCGTAGCTGCTATCGTACTCATTGCTACTCCACCAGCGGCCGTAGTAGCCGACATTGTGGAAATAGCCATCAGAGCTGCCGAAGCCGCCCGGCAGAGCCGAAAATCCATAAGTGTCCAAGCCATTACCGCCACTATTCCAGCCTGTTTTCGCCTTCAAATGTTTGCCCGCCGTAAGGCTGTGGTAAGGGCTTGAAGTTCCGCTAGTACCATCCGCATAACGGTACAATTTATCCCAGTCTTCGTTGCTAGGCAAATACCAACCAGAGGGACAAACAGTTTTAGCTCTTTCCCAATCATACAAGCGACCATACTTGGCGCAATTTGAGGGATCACTATCATAGCACTTACTGCCATTAGCTTCAATGTTTAGATTCTCCGCCATCCAAGTTTGCGAACCTATTAATACAGTCTTGTATGATTGCCCCCCATAGCTAATTGAACCATATACTATGCCGCCTTCACATCTCAAATTCGCATTTGAAGCGTTATACCAATCTGTTCCGCAACTAGATTCTACAACGCCTCTCCAGCACCTCAAATCCCCTTTAGAAGCGTCATACCAATACGTTCCGCAACTAGATTCTACAACGCCGTTCTGGCATCTCGAATACGTATTGGGAGCTTCATACCAAGTCGTTACAATTGCACTCCAGACCGCTCCACACTTAAATTCTACAACGCCTCTCCAGCACCTCAAATCCTCTTTAGAAGCGTCATACCAACTCCAACTGTTATCATTTGTACCGCACTTGGTTTCAACAATATTGCTCTGGCATCTCAAATTCGCATTCGAAGCATCATACCAGCTAGTGCCGCATTTAGTTTCTATGGCATTGTCAAAACAGCGTTTATTTGCAGGATCATATTCCACCGTTCCACCGCATTTATCATAAACCGTGCTATTGGAACAGAATTGAGTTTGAGGCTCGTACCAACCCCCGCCGCATTTTTTCTCTATTACCCCATAAGAACACTGCTCACTCGTAGGGACAAACGTTAAGCCATTGCATTTATCAACAACATAATTGTTATAGCAGAACTGGATAGTTGAATCGTAAGACTTGCTACCGCACATATCTAGACTACTACTACTCTGCAACTCCGAAGAACTACTGCTGCTCTGCTGCTCTAAAGAACTGCTACTTAGAGCCACTTCTAATGAACTACTCGAAACACTCTCAGCTAAGCTTGAAGAGGATAAGTATCCTACCGAACTGGAAGATAAGGTTTGCTCCATAGAACTGCTACTGAGAACCACTTCTAATGAACTACTCGAAATACTCTCAGCTAAGCTTGAAGAGGATAAGTATTCTACCGAACTGGAAGACAAGGTTTGTTCCGAAGAACCGGAATCCAGCAATGTCGATTGCAGGTCATTGTCATCGCCAGAGCAGGAAAAAGTGAACGCCAAGGCGAAGAAAACGCCAACTGCGAGAAAAAATCGGTTGTTTTTCATAAAGAACTCCTATCTATAATAGGAATATACATTTTTTTCACAGAAATGTGACGTTTTTTCTTAAAAAAGTAATTTTTACCCAATTTAAACATATGGGCAAGCTAGGGGGAGACTTCCCCCTCAGCGAATTATCCAAAATAATTAAATAACGCCCATTGTGAATACTAGCACAAACAACGCTATTGTTTCCGCTATACCCATCACCATAAGACCGTTAGCAAAGCCTTTGCCAGTTTCGCACACAGTGTCTATTGCAGACGCGCAAATTACAGCCTGGAACCAAGAAGAAGCTCCGATGCCAAGACCGCCAAATATGCCTGCGCCAATATAAGCTGCCCAGTTTGCCGGATTCTCGGCAACCTTGCCTGCTATAGCATTCATAAGAATGAAGCCATAAATAGTTTGCGATAGCGGGCAGCCCACAAACACCATTATGGAGAATAAAGCGCTTTTTCCCTGCGCATAAGCTTTTTTCCAAGCGCCCAAAGCAGCCGGGCCAGTGAAGCCCATACCGATTGAGGAGCCTACAGCAGAAATGCCAATAGCTGCCGTTGCGCCCATTATGCCCAGTGATTTCATTGTTTCCAGTTCCATGTGTTGTCCTCTTTGTTGAAGGTTAAATGCTCTTTTTAAACGGAGAATAAGCGTAACCGCTCCATTCAACGCCTATATTGTTCGAAAATTCCAAAGTATTCAATCTAACGCCATGCACCGCCACGCCCATAACCGCAAGAGCTATGTTCAAAGCATGCACAAATAACATTATCAAAGCTGCGCCCAATGCCCCGATAATCGGGACATCGAGCAAAGGCGTAACTACCCCATTAAACGCATTCGCCAGGCAATAACCAGCCATGCCAACCGCAAACAAACGGATGTAACTTATAACATCAACAAGACCGTTTATCAAATTCAGCGGAAGCATTCCTATGCTAAACCAGTCTTTTCGCATAATACAACCAATCACTATAAGACCTGCGCCAGCACAGCCCAAATAAAGAGCCTGATCCGGGAATTTATGGCCCAAAATAAGCTGGCAAACCAAAAGGAACATCATAAAGGTTATGCAAATCCAGCCGACTTTTGAAACGACTTTTGATTTGTCAGCCCTGTTTATCCACGCATTCCAAATATGCGCAATGGTCAAATGTATCACCGCAAGTATAAAGCAAACATATTTTACGCTGTCATCGTTGCGAATCCAAACTGCGGCATTTCTCAACGCTTCTGGCATCCAGGATTTTCCGAATATATCTATTGCCATAACAAAACTGCTATCTTTGTTCAAACCTAAATAACCTGCGCCCAAAATTCCCCAAACTATTGTGCAAGTGCTCATTATATATAAGAAGTGGAATATATAGCGAGGCGCATTTTTAAGCTTTTTGGAAGCAAAGAACGTTATGCCCAAAAACAACAATCCATAAACAGTATCGCCTACAATCATCGCAAAGAAAATGCTGAAGAAAAGCAGGAACACAGGGCTTACGTCAATCTCTCTGTAGCCCGGGCTTATGTTAATGGCATTGTAAAGGGTATCCATCGGTTTCACAACCTTGCTGTGTTTAAGAAGCGTGGGAACCGCTTCGTCTTTGCTAGGATCCTGCGCTGTGACTCCCCAGCCGTTTTTTGCAGCGAGTTCTTGGAGCGAGCCAAGCTTTTCCTTTGGGCAATAGCCCTGTATAAAGCAAACTCCTATTTCCGAGCGCATACCTGCGCCGGTAGCTTTGAATGCAAGCTCGTCGGAAGCTTCCGATACAAGCTCACCAACCTTTCTCTTTTTGCCAGCATAAGCGGCTATTTTGTTTTCGCACTCTTTAATTGTTTTTTCAGCTTCGGCCCTGTCTTTTTTCAAGTCTGCCACAGACTTAGAGGGCAAGGCTATTTCCGCATAGGGCAATTCTATGGCGTTTTCGCCAAAAGCAGCGAAGAATACTTCTCCGCCTTCTCTTTTGAATTCCTTAACTACGCAGGTTGGTTTATAGGATTTTTCGTCTGCAACATAGAGTTTTACGCATATGCCTTGCTTATGGAGTGCTCTTATGCCGTGGGGGTCAAACTCGCCAAATGCTTCCACCTTTTTCAATTCTGCCGAGCTTCGGGCTAAGGCTTCTTCCGCCGCTTTTTTGCACTGTATTATGCCGTCTATCTGGGAAAGCAGATTGCTCTCTTCTTTGGCTTCCTGTACGGAGCCAGGCTTGGAGGGCAAGGTCTCGAAAATCTTCTGTGCGCTTGCCAAAGCGGCTTTCGCAGCAGAAACCTGCTCATTTTCAGGAGTTTGCAAAGGCAAAACGTGCAATAAGCCCCACTGACGGAGGCTATTCAAGGTTTCCTCTTTGCTCGCGTCCGTGGCTGCCACCACAATTCTGCTCATAGGGGTTATCATAATGGGGAGAATATAGAAATATTACTCCGGCAGCATATAAACTATTACGAAGGTCTTTTCCGGGAGCTCTATTTTCCTCATATGAATCTTAATATTTGTTCCCACGCCCTTTATATTTAAAAAAGTTCTGAATTCCAGATTGCCGTCTTTCATGACTGCAGCCATTCTTTCCGAAAAAGGAATGGATTTTACGCCGTTTGGCTGAACAGGGGGAATGCTTTCGGTGACAACCTTGATAACGTTTTCTGCAGCATCTTGATAAGAAACGAATTTCCACAGCTTTATGCCAGCATCATTTATATCCAAAAGCTTTGCGCCAGTATCCTTTATAAGGAACAAAGCCATAGCAACCGGGCACAGCTCCATAATTTCCTTGGCAATAGCCGCATTTTGCTTTTCCCTGTTCTCCATTCTCTCCAGGCTTTTTCGCTCAAGAGTCACATTCTTAACCACTGCGGAAATCTTCTTTGGCTGGCCGTTTTCAATGTGAGACCATCTGCCTGTTTCCCTGAGCCAGATTGAGGAACCGTCTTTTTGCGGCAAGCGAAAATCTATTTCCCACATCTCGTTCTTTATAACTTCTTTCATCCTTTCCTGATCTTCTTCGCTCATTTTGCAGAGCCAATCCTGCCTCCTGCTGCCAGCTTCTCTCTTTGTATAACCAATGATGTCCCAAAAATTGTTAGATACAACAACAGGATTATCGCCGGAAAAATCCTCTTCCCACCATGCAATTAATTTAGCCATAAAACCCTCTCTGCCAAAGTCTGGCGTTTTAGTAAATATAGTAAACGCTGAATTAACTCAGATTTCATGGTTTAGTTGAGAGTTGAAAGTGGAGGGTTGAGAGTTAAAGAAATCAAAAAGTGCGTTTTTAAGTTATTTTAGTCGTTATATTTTAAAATCACTCTCCACTCTCAACTCTCAATTCTCAACTAAGCGGCTAAATCTGCGTTTACTATCTTCTCCCCATGGGATTTAAATGCGGAATTGTCGGTTTGCCTAATGTTGGCAAAAGCACTATATTTAATGCAATAACAAATGCGGGCGCAGAAAGCGCGAATTATCCTTTTTGCACCATAAACCCCAATGTAGGAATGGTGAATGTACCGGATAAAAGGTTAAACGTTCTTGTAAAAGCCTACAACCCCAAAAGCATTGTCCCGGCGGTTACGCAGTTTGTGGATATTGCAGGGCTTGTAAAGGGAGCTTCTCAAGGCGAGGGGCTTGGAAATCAGTTTTTAACGCACATAAGGGAATGCGAAGCCATTATGGAAGTGGTTCGCTGCTTTGATGATGAAAACATTATTCACGTGCATGAAACTGTAAACCCCATCAGAGACGTTGAAATTATAGAAACCGAGCTTATACTCAAAGATTTGGAAAGCGTTGAGAAAAGGCTTGCGCAGGAAGTTAAGAACGCTAGAATAGGAACAGCCAAGGCAAAAGAAAGGTTGGCGGTGTGCGAAGCGCTAAACTCGCATCTGAGCGCGGGAAAACCAGCACGAGACTTTGAAAAAAGCGAAGCTGCAGAAGAGATCATTTTTGAGCTTGCCCTACTAACCGCAAAGCCTATTTTCTATTGCGCAAATGTCGGAGAAAGCGATGTTCTTGAGGGCAATGCATACACAGAAGCTCTGAAAAAATACGCATCCGAGCGGGGCGAAGACATGGTGATTATCTGCGGAAAAATTGAAGAGGAATTATCTTCGATGGAATTGGAAGAAAAAGCGGAGTTTTTGAAAGATCTTGGCATGGCGGAAAGCGGTCTGGATCAGGTTGTGCACAAGGGCTATGCTATTCTTGGCTTAAGAACGTTTTTCACAGCCGGAGAAAAAGAAGTAAGAGCCTGGACCTTCCACAGCGGCTGGAAAGCCCCGGCCTGCGCAGGCGTTATTCACAGCGATTTTGAGAAGGGATTTATAAGAGCAGAAACCTTGTCTTATGCTGATTTTGAAAAGTACGGCAGTCTGAACGCTGCAAAAGACGCCGGACATTTACGCACCGAGGGCAAGGATTACGAGGTGAAAGATGGAGATATCATGTTGTTTTTGTTTAATAGCTGAAGGTTGGAGAAATGACTAAATCTCACAAACTGGAAATGCTTGCCTTGATTAACACAATGAGCAAAATGGTGGATTTATTGCCAAAGCTGGCAGATCCATCTGAGCAAATCCAAGATATTTTAGCCGCTTGCCAATGCCTTAAGGAAAACCTGGAAGAGGAAAATGCCACAGAGTGCATGAGGTTATTGGAAACCATAGATGCGCAAGTGACGCCTGCGCACATCAAAAAATTGGAATCAGTTTTCAAATCAGAGGTCAAAGCAAGAAAGGAAGTTGTCTTTTTGCCCTACAAAGCTTCCATGTGGGACAGCCTGGAAAGCATATATCTGGCCGCCAAGGCAGACTCTGACTGCGATGCTTTTGTTATGCCAATTCCGTATTATGACATAAAAGGCGGAAAGTTTGCGGAAATGCATTGGGAAACCGACTACCCTAAAGATATACCTCTGATTGACTACCGAAAATATGATATTGCAGAGCGGCGACCGGATATGATTTTCATACATAATCCTTATGATGATTGCAATACGTTAACCAGCGTTCATCCGGATTATTACTCAAATAAATTGAAAAATTTCACAAATTGTCTTGTTTATGCTCCATATTACACTCAAAGAAGCAGCATAGATCCAAATGCAAAATTTCCGGAAAATCATTTTTGGACACCGGTGCATTTCAATGCTCACAAAATAATTTGCCAAACCGAGCAGGAAAGAAGATATACGCTGGAAGGGTTTAAAAGAGATTTCGGTATGAGGCATGGAGACCCTGATAAGAAATTCGTTGCGTTGGGCAGTCCGAAAATAGATAAAATTGTGAATGCAAAAGCTGAGGATTTTGAAGTTCCGAATGAATGGAAAAAGCTCATTGATAATAAAAGAGTTGTTTTTTACAATACCAGCATCGCTGCCATATTAAGCGGAAATGAGGAATATTTAAATAAATTGGAATATGTTCTTGAAGAATTTAAAAAGCAAAAAGACGTAGTTCTACTTTGGCGTCCGCATCCGCTTAGCGTAAGCACTTTTGAAACGATGCGCCCAATGTTTTTGAATAGATATTTGGATATTGTTAAAAGATACAAGAACGAGAATTACGGCATTTACGATGAATCCCCGGATTTAAACAGAGCCATAGCTTTGAGCGATGCCTACTATGGCGATGATTCTTCGGTTATGACGCTTTGGGGTTTTACAGGCAAACCGCTTATGATTCAAAGTTTGGATGGAACGGATATTCAAAGCAGATTGCCTTTTCATACTTTTTATGAAGATTCAAATGGCGATAAATGGGCATGGAATCTTCGCTGCAACGGATTTTTTAAACTTGATATTGAAAAAAACACAGCGTCTTTTGTTGCGGAATGCGAGAAAAAAGAGATTGTGTCTGCCATGCCATTCAATATGATATTTGAAAGAGATGGAAATTTGTTGAGTTTTGCAAATTGCAGCGATTATATAATGGAATTCAACCCGCAAACAAAAGAAAAAAAATACATTCAGCTAGACCCTAAGCATAAAACAAATACCATAGGCTTTGCTGCGATGGTTATTGAGTGCAATGGTAATTATTATTGTTTTTGCAGTTATGGCGATTCCATAGTTGTTTTGCGAAAAGATGATTCGGTGGATTATCAATCCGGGATTTACAAACAGATTGGATTAAAAGCCAAAAATAATATTAACACAAAATATCCTGTTTTTGCCGTAGCAAATGAGCTTCCAGGCCATGCTTGGTATTCGAATTATTCTCCGAAAGATTTCAAGTGGAATGCAGATATGCTTTGCCTGTTCTACGAAACCGATACTGTTGTGAAATATAATTTAGAAACGCAAAAAGTCACTAAGATATTCAGCAACAAACGATTGGCAAGCGCTGTAACTGGCATTTATGATGGAGAATATATTTGGGTTACTACAAGAGAGCCGCTTTCGCTTTTAAGAGTTGATGCAAAAAATAAAAATGTTTTTGAGTTTAATAAATTTCCGGAAAACTTTAAATCGTGCTTTCAGGATCTTCTAAAATTCGATGCTTTTCATATTGTAAATTGCGATAGCTATCTTTTGTTGTTTCCGGTTTATTCAAATATGATTCTTCGCTTTGATAAGAAAACAAATGTCTTTGAAGAGTTTAAGAAAATGCCCATCCCTGTGGACTGGACTATGAACAAGCCGAAATATGGCAGCGCATTCAGAAAAGGGAAAAAAGTATTTGCATATGCGCATTTCAATAGGATTTTATATGAATTGAATTTAGAAACCGATGAAGTTCTTGAGCATATATTCGAGTGCGGCAAAGATGATTATGAAAAGTATTTTAAAGGCAATTTTTGGCATTTGGAGCCAGATATAAAACCAGAACAGTTTTATGCCAGAGAGCAGAATTTGGTAAATGCCTTCCACGAATTTATAGAAAACTTTCCAAAGGAAGTCAAAGGACAAAAGGAAGCATTTAGCACTCTTGCTGCAAACTCAGACGGAAGTGCCGGAAAGGCTATTTACGCTGCGCTAAAAACTTCTCCATAATCTGAGCCATGAAGATTGAATCTGTCTTAGCCAATTTGAAATTTTTAAAAGAAGCTTCGTTTATGTTTTGCACAAAATCTGCAAATTCGTAGCGCATTCCAAAACCGAGAAAAGGAGTGGAGAATAACTCGTTTTCACTTGGATTTTCATAGCAAACTTCAAAACCCTTCATTAGCCACCATGGGCTTTTAGCCAGAATATATCCATTTGTGCCAGAGATTAAAAGCTGCCCTTCGCTTTTAACGCCAATCCCTGTTTTTGCCATTGCTATTGCGCTATCGTATTTAAAATATGCTTTTGAATATATATCAACTCCAGCTTGATTTTTAGAAATGTCAAAATATAATCCGCTGTAATTTGCACCGAGCAGCTTCACTATTGGCAGTAATGAATAACTTGCCAACTCGGTAAAAGCACCGCCGTAAACAGGGTTGTATTCTCTGGCTTTTGGAATTTCCGGAACCAGCTTTGTGAATGTAGCTTCTATATCATAGATTTTTCCGATTCTTCCGCTACGGGCAATTGCCAAGAGATTTAGAAAACCCGGTGAATAGGCTGTTTTAATCGCTTCCATTACAACCAAGTCGGATTCAGAGGCTATATCAAAGAGTTCTTTTGCTTCTGTTTCTTTCAATACAAAAGGCTTTTCGCATAAAACGTGTTTGCCTGCAAGCAAGGCTCTGCGAGAATAATCGTAGTGAGTTTCATGTGGGCTTGCTATATAAACAGCGTCTATTTCATTCAGAAATTGTTCGTAATTTGAGCATTCAATTTCTATGCCAAATTTTTTCGCAAATTTTTTTGCGCTGCTTAGGCGAGGATTAAAAACGGCCGCTGCTGTAATTCCGCTTACAAAATGCAATTCTTCCATAGTGCGTTCGGCTATGCGCCCCGTGCCTACAATTCCCAATTTTATAATTTCTCTGCGAATAGTTCTAATTCCGCTGCTTGAAACATTTTCCGTTCTGGGTAAATAAATCACTTCGCAAAATTCCTTTAAGTAATCGAATTTGCCGGTCCAGTCCGAGCCTATTGCAAAAACATCAACCTTATATTTTTGAACATCTTCAATTTTTTGCCCTTCGCGCTCTTCTATTATAATTTCATCTGCAAAACCCGAATTCCGCACATTGTCTATGCGCCTCATTAAACTATCAACCACGTTCATTTTGCCACGTTGAACATCGTATTGCTCAGTTGTAACACCTACAATAAGCTTGTCCCCCAAGGCCCTTGCCCTCCTGAGCAAATTTGCGTGCCCCTCGTGGAATAAATCAAATGTTCCGTAGGTGATGATTGTTTTCATCTGAAAGCTCCCAAATATCTTGCCATATCGCCTATGCTAAATATAGCATTTTTAAAAGCAATCTTTTTCAATTCCATTTTAATTTCTTCTACAATCTCTTTTTTTACCGGAAAAACAAACAAAACATCGCTTTTCTTTAAAATTTTGAAATCGGGGATTTTTATATCCTTGCCATCTCCATTTTTATCCCATAGTTCAATTTGAAATTTAGTTTTTGCAAAAAGCAAAATTATTGGCAACCAGTTTTCTGCAACTTGCCCCTTTACGCCGTAGCATATTATTCTTTTTGCTAACTTATATTTTTCTTCTGTAAAAAACATATTGCGTATCCAATATATGAAAAGCGATTCTTTGCCTGTTAAATCTTTGGGGTTAACTTTAATTTGCCAACTACTTAGAAAATTCAATAAATTGTTCAATGCTTTTTTTTTGTATAAGTGTCCATCTGAAAGAAAATTGTCGTTTATGCTATGGCCAAGCAGGGCAGTTAGCATTTTTAATTCGGCTTGCGATATAAAAAAATCTTTCTGCTTTTTGTTTGCTATTTTGTTTGGCAAGGCTTTTATAGCGAGTTCAATTAATTTATGATATTCAACTAAATGTTTTTCTTGATCTTTGTATTTGGAAAAGTAACTGTGGCGATTTAAATCAATAGTTTTATTCCAAAGATAAAGCGATTTGTCTATGACTTTTATTTTTCCGTTTAAAGCCATTAACGGAATGTTAAAGCCAGGCTCATGCGTTCCTTTTGAGCTTGTTCCATAAGTTTTTTTGAAAAAATCCTTTTTTAGATAAGAACTGCGAACCATGTAAAGCCAAGGCATATTGAAGATTATTGAAAGTAAATAGCAGGAAAGCATATTTTTTTCGCCATCTTCTATACTCATTTTATTGTGTTTAGGCTCTTGATTGGGATTATTGAAGTCAACAATGTCAAAATTGCACATCGTATAATCAAACTTTTTATTTTTCTCCAAAAAACTTGTTGGTAAACTTACATATTCAGGCATCAGCTTATCATCTGCGTCCACAATGCAAAAATAATCGCCTGTGCAGGCGAGCAATCCGTTTTTAGCGGCGGTTATAACTCCGCTGTTTTTTTGATTTATTATTATAACTGAATATCCTCTTTTTTTGAATTCGGGTTCATATTTGGTAATTATTTCTCCGGTTTTGTCTGTTGAACCGTCATTTACCAAAACTATCTCTATATTATTCCATTCTTGCGCCAGTATGGAGTCAAACATGCCTGCTATGTATTTTTCTTTGTTGTAGCAGGTTACAACTATGCTGGCTTTAGCGTGCGAATTTCCGCTAATATGTTTTTTGATCCCCGTGGTTGAACGTTCCTTTGTGTAAGGAAAAAATACCAAATCTACGCCAACTTCATTTAATGATTTTTCCTCTCTTGTTTCCGCAAGATGATCATCTCCAGTAAACATAACATCAAATTTAAGTTTTTTCCAAGCTTCTATTTTTGGAATAATATCTGGGGTTGTAATGGCCACTTTGTCCACATATTTTATGGAACCTATTATTTCCATTCTTTCGCTTAAAGGGATAACTGGCATTTTGCCTTTGTGCTTGAAAATAAGCTCATCCGTTAATACCCCTGCAATCAAAAAATCGCAACGTTCTTTTGCCCTTTGCAATAGTTTCAAATGCCCAATGTGGAACAGGTCAAAAGACCCGCTCACATAACCTATTTTCCAATGTTTATTCGTTTCATTTGCGAGCATATTTCCAACCGTCTATGAATATATAAAAATCTTCAATGCCCATTTTGCGTAACTGTGCAGAAATTTTTTCGTGATGAATGCTAGCTATTAAAACTCTCGTATTTTCTTTTATAAGCTTTGGCAATTCTGCAGGATTTTTAATGGATAAACTGTATATTTCAGTTCCCCATTTTAATGGGTCATTGTCAAAAATAAATTTAGTTTGCTTTTTTAACCCGTATCTTTCAAGCCATATACGCAAGCTGTCTCCTGCTCCAAATACAAAGAAATCTTTGTCGCTTGAGTTTTTCAGCATATCGGAGTATGGCTTAACATAAGCCGTGTAAGATTTTTCTGTATCAACAATAACAAAATGTTTTTTTTCGTTTCCATTATCTTCAATATCTGTTCCATAAGGGTAGCATGCATCTAAAATGCATTCATACTCGCTTGGAACGGGAACTTTAATGTTTTCAAAATCGAATTCCAGGACTTTTTCAAACCACTGTTTTTTGAATTTAACAAAACGACTTTGCAAAACAGGCATAAAGTAAAATTTCGCTTCTTTGCATCTGGAGCATAAATGTTCATATTGTTCAGCCAATTTTGCATAGGCACCTACAGCACCGCCTTCTTCTATGCATTGAAATAGTTTAAAATCAGGAATTTCTTCTCCTTCGTTTTCCATTAATGCGGCGCTGAATTTCATTTGGTTATGAGTGCTTGTTATAGCTTTTTGCAATTCTAACATTTCTTTTGCCGGCGGCATATTATCCAATGGTATTATATCTATGCAAATGCCCATATTTCCGCCTTTTGTGAAAATTTCGGGGAAACTTTCCTTTATAGCGGCAGTGCTTGAATTTCTAAGTTTTAAGAATCTTACGCTTGCGGCATGGTCGTTTTGCGGAGTTTGCAGAAAAAACGGCTCTTTGAATAGATGCGCATTGTTTCTTAAAAAATCATAATCATGTCTGGGCATTGCCACATCTATATCATCATCATGTGGAACAAAACCCTTGTGTCGGACTGCGCCCAAAAGCGTTCCGAATATTGCGAACCATTTAAGGTTATGCTCTTTGCATACTTTTGCAAATTCATTTAGAATAGCTATCTCTGCTTGTTGCAATTTATCCAAACACATAATCTGTTCTCCCGTGTGCAATTTTCAGCAAGTCTCCAAAATTTTCCTTCACATTGTAGCGTTCCTGCAATTTCTCATACATACCGCTTGCACAATTCCACTCATCCAAAAGCGGTTGATACTTTATAGCCTGAATTGCTCTAACAACCGCTATATTCGGTTCCAAATTTTCGGTTGAAAATTCCTGATCAAAAAATGTGATTTGCTTGTTTGCCTCGTTGTAAAAAGCATTCGCAGGTACAAGCTCCCAAAAACATTTCTTTGTTTTTTCATATACCTTGAAAATAGAATCCCTTATATAATCAAACTGCGAAAGCATTTCGTTCTCATCAAGTTTGCCAGCTTTTATCTTTTCAAGCCAATAATCCCAAAGAACAGGCTCGGAATATCTGGGCATTGAAGCGGAATTTCCGTCTGCATCTAAATTTACAGGAATTGTAACTATGCCAAGTTTATTTAAAATATTGTGATTCTCGCAAACGTCTTTCAAACGAGGTTTTGCACTTGGATGCAAAGCTATTTTTCTAACGGTATTGTAATTTACCACAGTTGCAAATCTTTTATCAGACTTGCGATAAAGCGTTATTTTTGCATAATCTGTATCGCAGGTTTCTCCAGAAGTTAGGGCTTCCACCATATAGCAGCCGTGTCTCCGATCTTTGAGTTGCGATATTTCGTTTTGAGAAAGTCCATAGAAAGGTTTATTCCCAAAAAAATAGTTAGGCATAAAATTATCGGAAAAAATTTCAAGCGTAGTGCGATGATTTCCAAACGGATAATACCATTTTTGCTTTTTAAAACCCGCTTTTGAAAGTGCTTCCTTAATATGCTCATTGCCTGTTGAACTCTCGAAAATCAAAAGCAGTTTGCCAGTTGACTTTTGCAGGCAGGAAAAGTCTTTCGGTTCAAAAATAACGGTATAATCAGGTTTCTCCGTTGAGTTTTCGTTCAAAATTTTCCCGCATTTCTCTTTTAACAAATCGGTTAAAAATCCGTTGCTTAAATCCAATACGGAGGATTTTTTTTCAAAAGGATACCAGCATAAAATTCCATGATGAATCTGATTTTCCAGAATATTTTTTGCATTAACTATATTGTTGACTATAACCGCATTCACTCCTGCATTCTTCGCATATAGCAAATCTTCTGTGCTTGATATATTCCAAACATTTACTTCAACGCCCTGAGCTATAGCATCTTTAACTATGCCATTTCGCTTCATAGTACCTGCGTCAATATTCAACGCTTTCGCTCCGAGAGCCAGGCATTCTTTTGCTGTACATACTATTGCTCCTCCGCATAAAAGTGCAGTTTCTGCGTTTGGCTCCAAGCGTTTTAATGTTTGCATTGTGAAATGGTTGAATGAGCTGAATAGAATTCGCTCCAGCATTTCGTGTTTTTTTACGAGCGTTAAGGTTTTTTCTTCTATTTGAGGATAATCTTCAATTCCTGTTTTAAGTTCAATATTTATGCTTATATTTTTATGAGGTTTTAATAATTCCAGAACTTCGCTTAGAGTTGGGATTTCCATAAATTTCGGTTCGGCAATTTGTCTTTTGTTGAAATTAAACTTTTTCAATTCTTGCAATGTATAATCTTTAACCATGCCGGTTCCGTTTGAAATTCTGTCTATACGTTCATCGTGAATAACAACTATTTCGCCGTCTTTTGAAAGCTGAATATCAAGTTCAACGCCATTTGCGCCCAGCTCAACAGCCCTTGCGAATGCGTGCAAGGTGTTTTCCGGTCTTTCGCTGTATGCGCCTCTATGTCCCCAAATCTGCATTTATCTCCACTCGGCTATGCCGTTTTCAATTTGCCTGTTTTGCCCTGCACCAAATCTAATAAATTTTAATGAAGGGTATAGCAGAATGTCAAATGATTCTTGTATTGGTTCGCCCAATTTACGAAACGGCGTTTTGGCGTTTTGCGGTTTGTGTTCCAGAAAATATTCGCATTTTGAGCAATTTATGGAAATTATGGGGAATTTGCCGTTGTAAAGCGAGTCACAGTGGTTGTGGCCGTTTATAAAAGCGATGATGCTTTCGCTGTGGCGGTTCATTATTTCCATTATTTCGTTTTCTCCCCTAATCTCCTTTACCCAGGCTTGCAAAACAGCCATTGGCGGCAGGTGAGAGAAAATTATCGCCTTGCCCTTTTCCAATTCTTGGGAGAGAAAATCCAGCGTTTCTTTGCTGAATCCGTATCTCAAACGCTTGCTGTTATCGTAGCTGTTCAAAAAGATAAAACGTAAATTTTGCTCAGAAAAGTCCACGGAATAATTTGCTTCGCTTCTATTCAAATGAAGTTCGGAGGCTTCTTGCGATGTGAGAATGTCTGGGTTTTTGTTGAAGTAATTGAAGTCGTGGTTGCCCAGAGCTGCATATATGGGAATATCGTTTTGCTTTAAGTCGTTTAGAATTTTGTTTGCATATTCGCTTGTTTTTTGCTTTGAGAGTATTCCGTCTGTGAAATCTCCGAGGTGTATTACTGCGTTGATTTTGGTTTGCTTGCAGATTTGCGAGATTGCTTCTGCGGTGTGGTTCCAGGTTCCGTTTTCGGTTATGTGCGTGTCTGTGAGCAGAATGAAGGCAAGTGTATGTGGGATGGCGTTTGTTTGTTCAACGACATTGTTTGCTTCTTGCGCAATCCATTTTGGCGGGAACGCTTCGGTTTCCCACGGTTCCCAGATTTGCCGTGGCTCGTAGGCGTAGGTGTATATCCATTGGGAGTTGGGAATGGAAGGTGCGGGCATGGGGGTAAAGTAGAAATTTCTACATTACCTTTTGATGCTAAAAAAGAAAATCTTCATAAGCAGTGTGCAGAGCGAGTTTAAAGCCGAAAGATTGGCTATATATGAGTATATTCTTTCCGATCCAATATTGCGAAAGTTTTTTGAACCGTTCTTATTTGAACTGCAACCCGCAATTGACAGAAAACCCAATGATGTGTATCTAAAAGAAGTTGAGCATTGCGATATTTACCTCGGACTTCTAGGCAAAGAATACGGAAACGCTAAAAAAGGACTTTCTCCAACGGAAATGGAATACAACCAGGCATCCAAACGCTTTAAAACCCGTTTATTATTCTTAACTAGTCACAAAGATCAAGAAAGAGAAGCGAAAGAATGTAAATTTATAGCAAAAGTACAAAAAGAAGTTGTTCGCAGAAGATTTTCAAGCGTGGATGAACTTAAAGTTGTGGTTTATGCAGCTCTTGTTAAATATATGGAAACGATGGAGTTTTTAAGGGTATTGCCTTTTGATGCGACTTTTTGCCCAGCGGCTTCATGGAAAGACATTGACCGCAAAAAAGTTGATACATTTATAAATCTTGCTCGCTCAAAAAGAGGTTTGCCTTTAACTTTATCCGATAGCCTCAAGAAAATTTTCACGCATTTGCACTTGATAGACGAAAAAAATCATTTGGTAAATGCGGCGATGCTTCTCTTTGGAAAAGACCCTCAAAAGTTTTTCATAACATCAGAAGTTCGTTGCGCGCATTTTTACGGCAAACGTGTGGAAAAGCCTATTCGCTCCTATAAAGTTTTCAAAGGTAACGTCTTTGAGCTTATAGACCAGTCAATTGATTTTATTTTGCAGAAATTGGACTATTCCATTGAAACCAGGGCTGAGCATGTTTCTATCCCAGGTAAATATGAAATCCCTAAAGAGATAGTTACAGAAGCAGTCGTTAATGCCGTGGCTCACCGGGATTATACCAGTAACGCCAGCATTCAAATTATGTTATTTTCCGATCGTTTGGAAATATGGAATCCTGGTTCATTGCCAATTGGATGGTCTGTTGAAAACTTGAAACAAGTTCATCCTTCCATTCCTGCAAATCCGCTTTTGGCAGAACCGATGTATTTAGCTGGTTATATTGAACGAATGGGAACCGGAACCTCTGATATGGAAAAATGGGCCAAAGAAAATGATTTGCCTGAGCCAAAATTTAAACAAGAAGAAGATTTTCATATTATTTTATACAAAAAAGCGGACTCCCAAGGTAACGAGCCAGACTCCCAAGGTAACGAGCCAGACTCCCAAGGTAACGAGCCAGACTCCCAAGGTAACGAGCCAGACTCCCAAGGTAACGAAAGAAAAAATGATTTTTTGCGGCAGTTTGGCTTTGACAAAATTCCACAAAGAGCAAGTATTTCTCAAATTGAAGAATGGATACTTGCTATATGCAATTCTGATTACGCAACATTAAAAGAACTATCGCAAATTTTGGAAAGAAACCAAGTATTTTTGCAACAGAATTATATATCGCCAATGCTAAGCAAAGGATTGCTTAAATTAAAATATCCAGACAGCAAAAATAACCCAAAGCAAGCGTATATCGCAAGCTAATTGGCAAGTTTCTTTTTTCTATATTGCATCCCATGCAATCTAAAGTCTCAATAGTAATGCCATGCTATAACAAGGAGCAATACATTGGCAAGATGTTTGATTCCATTATTGCGCAAAAATGGGATAATATTGAGCTTATTCTTGTGAACGACGGCAGCACAGACGGTACACGCAATGTTATTGCGGATTATGAACCCAAGTTTAAGGCTCGTGGCTATGAGGTTGTGATTGTTGACCAAAAAAATGCCGGAGTATGTGCCGCTGCAAAGGCTGGGTTGGAGTGTGTAACTGGTGATTATGTTTGCTGCATTGATGCAGATGATATGCTGGACCCTGAGTACGTTTCGCTTCCGGTATCGTTTTTGGAAGAGAATATGGATTATGATTATACTATATGCAGTAGGCAAACTTACGCAATAGACAAAAATGGGAAACAACAAACCGTTTTTTTAATGAAATATTCTGAAAATCAAAAAATTACCCTAGAAAAATTTCTATTAGGATTGACAGAAAGAGCCCCTTGGGCATATATATCGCGCTTTGAATATTTTAAAAAATGTCGTATAATAGAAACTTACTTCACCGATACAAAAGGTGCGCATGAACCTGGCTTTACTATACCTTTGATAGCATTTGGCGGAAAAATTAAATTTTTGAATGAAAAACCGCTTTATTTCTTTAATTATAACGATGCGAATTCGCATTCTCGCCACAATACCCCTGAAAAACAAATTGCGCATAGAAATGAATACCTTAGATTGTGTGATATTGCGATTAATGCTTTGCCGGAAAAAGTCTTAAATTCCTCAAAAAAAACATGGCTCAAAAAAATAGGCGAACTTGGCAATTTAATTGTAATATTTATAGAAATTGCAAAATTGGAACAAGTAAAAGATATACAGGAAAGCATACTGATTAAAATTATTAATTTTATAAATGATAATTTACCTTCGCAGTATTCAATTAAACGCTCTGATATACTACAAGATCATGAGCTTATATTTGTTAATTCTGTTCGTTCTTATTTCCTTGAGGCAGATATCTATACTTTTGAGGAATTGAACTTGAGCCTGCAAAAAAGACCGAAAAGAATAATCTTTTATGGTGTCCTTGGCAAAAGAGGCAAAAAATTATTGCCCGCTTTATTGAAGTATAATATTCCTCAAATTGAATTTTGGGATAAAAACGGCGGACAGGACAGAATAAAGCAAGCAAATTTTTCCGAACTTAACGAAGATGACATGCTAGTTGTAATTCCAATGCGTAACGATATCTATGAAGAAGTCAAACAATCGTTAAAAAAATCAAAATGCAACAATATCATCAGCTATAATGCAAGTTATATATATTTACACATATATATATTTTCGCAATGCTAATTTTCATAACTAAACTTCAAATGAACACTTTTCAGGAAAAACTGCTTCAAAGGCATTTGAAACTTCTTTTTTAAAAAAATCAAAATCTATTTTGCTAGCTCCATCGTTTATGCAAATAACCTTATATTTTTGTGTTTTTACAGCATTGCATATAATTTTAGCTGAAGTTCCCAAACTATAAGCACGCCCTAAAACTTTACTTGGTTTAAATTCGCCCCTCATAATTCTAAAATAACGTACAAGCCAATCCGATACATCTTCTATATCACGAAACTTATGCAAACAAGTTTCGTGCAGCAACTCACCTTCTAAATTCCATACATATTCAAATTGGGATTTTTTATATGCCAAAGTTAAATGCGGATTAACTATATCAGAAAAATTTACCTGCCTGTAATTTTGCCAATTTATAAAACACGAATTCAATCCATATTTAGGACTAAACCATTTGAAAAAATTTTTCTTTATAACTTCATGTTTTCTAAAATGCTTGTTTATAACAGACATATTATTAAACATAATTCTGGCAAAATGCGTATCCAAGGGAGTCATATTTCTCATAAGTGCTTGATCACAAGGAATATAGTCTACAAAAAAATCGCAGTCTTTTGCATTATTAAGCAAAAACGTATCATCGTTAAAAAACACGAAATTTTCTGCTAAATTGAGAATGCGATGAATGTTAAAGGTTATTGTATGCGAGTTAAACGTAGGTAAATATTCTTGAGGTATATAATCAGAATGTTTAACAAGATTCAATTTTGGGTGTTTTACATTAAGCCACCCAGGCAAATGTCCGCAAGTTATAAAATGAATTTTATTAACCCAAGGAGCAAATTTTTCCACTCCTCTAAACCAATAAGGCAAAAGCCCCATATCTCTGTAGCGACTGTCGTCTACCTCGCTATTCTTGCTTGGCGAATATTTCGCCTTATCGGCTTGCCATTCAGGATCGTTGCCATCTACCCAGGGAATAACGAAATCTATCATTTACTAGTTGACCTCCAAAAATCTTTTCCTCTTTTCAAACCTGCATTCATGCAAATTTTTGCCATCTCTTGCGTTTTGGCAACTTCTGGCAGAACAAAGTTTACAAGTACCGATTTTGATGAAAAAGGCATTAAATATATTTTTTGCATAATCATCTCTTTACCTTCCACTCTCATATTCATATATTACCACAACAGCAGGCTTTCCGTATTTTTTTTGCTGAATCTAAAATTAAGCTTTTGAATATAGAAGCCAATGTTTCGCCAGAAAGTTCGTTCTCTTTGCGAATGTTTTCAAAAACTTGCCTTCCTGTCGGGAGTAGCTGCATAAGGAGTAAAATAGAAATTTTCGCTAAATACAGGAAACAAAATGTTTCCTAAATAATCAATTATAGTATCGTTATCTACACAAATAGCTTCGCTTTTTATATTTTGAAGCTTTTCCTTGACCTCTCTCAATATATCAAGTGAAGCAGGAAGTATAAGCAACATATCATTGCTTGTCAAACTTTCAAAATCTAGTTTCATATCAGTTGCGGCATTGTCCCATAAAATAGTTGGAGAATAAGGGGTTTCTTTTAAGAATGGAAGCAATTTTTGCGCAATTTTCCCCAATGCACCGTACCCTATTATTCTCCCGCCTTTTGGTATTTTTGGCATTTTCTCTTGAGGCTCATTAAGCAGCCATTTTTCGAATGCTTGAAAAAAAATACGTATATTATTAAAAGATACATTTTTACGAACTGACTCGGGCGAAAAACTAAAATGCTTGCAAACGAGCGAAATATATTCATCAATCCATTGTTGCCAAAAAGGAGCGGCTTCGGTAAAATTGGCAGTCCAATTGACGTATGCTTTCAATCGTCCTAGTTCTTTTAATATAAAGAGTTTCTCTTTTTGCGCAAATGGCTTATCGAGCGCTTGAATAGATAATGCAATTAAATCATAATATTTTTCCATACACCTCATATTTTTGGAAACTGTACCTATTGCTGTTGTATCTCTAGCGGCGCGATTTCTAAGATACAGACCCTTTGGTATATGTTTAAATTTCCCATTATTGCTAAACAACGGTACATTTAATTGAGGTTCTTGAGAAAAACATGGAATGGTAGAGAAGTTTTGTATTACTCTGCATCTTTCTATATAACTAGTTCTAGTTAAGTATATACAGGCTGATATTACCATTCGCTGAAAAATATAATTTTCCAATCGATTTGGACTCTCAGCAGAATGCTTCCAAATAATATTTTTCTCCGGTTGATATTCCCATTCTTTCTCCTCTAATTCACAGGATACTCCATCATATTCTCGGTTATCTTCCAGCCAACCAGCCATAATCGTAAGGTATTCGCATGCCAGTCTGTCGTCACAATCTATTGTGCAAAAATAATCCCCGCTCATGCGAAGCATACCAGTACGCACTGCTCCTGCAGGACCTTGATTAGTCTGGTCTATTATTATCACTTCATAGCCACGGGCTTTTAATTTTGGTTCCCACTCGGTTATGACTTCTCTGGTTCCATCTGTGGAGCCATCATTTACAAGAATAAGTTCTATATTGTTCCAATGCTGGTCATTTACGGATTGCAACATGCCGCCAATCCATTTAACCTTATTATAACACGGAACTATCATACTGACTTTTGATTGCATAGTATTCATTCTCCCTAGTATATCTATAACAAACGTTCTGGTGGTATGGCAAACATATTAAAGTCAAAAGAGGCGTGAGCAGGCTCATTTTTTCTTACAAATAATCTATAATCAGGATATAATTCCCTAACGAATAGAGGAATTTCGTATATATCAGGAGCTTTGTGGTACAAAGATATAGCTAATATAGGGTGGTATTTAACTATAGTTTCCCTTGCTCCATAAAGAGCATCCAATTCTGCACCTTCTACATCCATTTTTATAAAACTCGGAGGCATGTCAAACTCTGTATCATCAATACGGCAACTAATTATTTTATCATTTGACCTATAATCTACTCGCGAAGCAACCGAATTCAGAGAGATAAAGCCTACAGGCCCATTAGTATTGCTAACAGCTTTTGGAACAATGCGAATATCTTCCGATACGTTCTGAAACAAATTCTGTATTTTTTTATATGAGTTTTGATCTGGTTCAAATACCGTGATATAACGTAATTTTGGATAGTTTTGAATTAATTGCCTTACAGTATCACCGTCATATCCACCGCAATCCAGCGCATGATCTTTCTCCCCCAGTCTAAATAAATCTGTAGCGCAATACCCGGAAGAAGGCGGATAAGTTAACGCATAAAATATTGTTTTCCAGGCACGTGAATAAATATACGAATAATATTGCTCTTTTGAAGCGTTATCATGCAACATATCAATAACACTAATTGTTTTCTTGCGATCTATTTTGCTGAGGTATAAAAAAGCTGTTGGATATGGATCTGGCGTAAGTATATTATTTATCTTGCTAAATCCAGCCGATATAAGATTTTTGTTTATTTTTTCTTTTTCTTCGCCTGTAAAATATGTTTCTACAGCAACTCCAACTGGAATATCTCCTAATAAAGCAAAGCATTTATCAACGGAATATACTGGAATATTATCGATATAATACGCTTCTTCTGCTTTGCGATCTATATATGCCAATGGTATAACGCCAAATTGCACCTTCAATGCCTCTGCCATTTTAATGCCAGCCTTACCAGCTCCATATATGGCAAACGGGCCGCCATCTGTGAAGTATTGCAATTTCTTTTCAGATTCATACGAATCATATAAATCATACAGATGCTTTAATTTCATAGCATAGATTGAATGCCTTGCCATTTAAAAATCTCCTCTATATTAGCTTAATATACAAATTGTTTTTTACATGACTATAGCGAACAGGTCTCTGCTATAAGCTTCCATAATTCTTTTTTCTATATTACAGAATAAGTTAAACCTCTTCAAGGAATTAAGCGTGAATACTCAAAATGAAAATGCATGTAGTTTTGGAGTCAAAGGGCTTGGCATAAACAGCATTGCAGAGCTTTCCTATCTTTTCTCGGAATGGAAGCAATCTGGTTTTGACAAAATATGTATTTTTGGCGGAAAAGGATTGGGCAAGAAAATGGAAATTTTTCTTAATGAAATGGCTAATGTGAAAGTTGATTTTTATTGTGATAACGCAGAAAGCGAATGGAATGAAAATTGCATTAGTCCAAAACAACTTGAATCATTTAAACATCAGGTTGTTGTGTTTATTTCCCCCTATAATTACCAATCGCAAATAATGGAACAACTTTCTAAAATGGGGATAAGGCATATTATTCCTTTAGTCTCTTTCAGAATTTTTCAAGACTATATTTTAGAATGCAAAAAAATAGAAATGAAAAAATCTGAATTCGTACAGCAAGGTTCAAATAAACATAGAGGAAAGCTGGAATTGCTAGCTGATGAAAATTATGAAAAAGATGCTACAAAAGCAATAGGCAATGCATGGATTGAAACTGACAGATATTACGATGATTCTGAAAATAACTTTCATCCCGAAGGCTGCGGAATGGATGTATTCTGGGGGAAAAATTCGACATTTCTTAAATATTTTGAACAATTAGATTGTTCTAGCATAGTAGAATTAGCTTGTGGCCATGGTCGCCATATTCAAAAATATCTCAACAAGGCAAAAGCAATAACTTTGGTGGATATAAATGAAGAAAATATTGAATTTTGCAAAAAACGTTACTCGAATGATACCAAAATCAAATATGTTGTAAATGCAGGAAGTAATTTTTCAGGAATAGAAGACGCTTCTCAAACTTCCGTATTTTCTTATGACGCAATGGTTCATTTTGAATTGCTGGATATAATATCTTACATAAAAGATGCGAATAGGATTTTAACCAATGGAGGAAAAATCCTTTTTCATCATTCAAATGCTGCGTACGCTCCTGAAAAATCTTGGATTAAAAAACCTCACAGCAGAAATTTTATGTCAGCCGATATATTCGCATATTTAGCTTTACGGCATGGATTCACAGTGTTATCGCAAGATATTTTTTCTTGGGGTTATGGCATGAATTTTTATGAACATTTAGATTGTTTATCCTTATGTCAAAAAATAAGGGACATTAATTGAAAATCTCCTCAATATTAGCTGTATCATTGCTAATATTGCTCTGATTTTTGAGATTCAATGACAGCCTTTCTCTAAGCTCCTTATCATCAATCAGCATTTTTAACTTTTGTACAATGCCCTCAACATTAATATCGCAAATAAGGCCAGTCTCGCCATCTTTGATAACTTCATCAACGCTTGAATGATTAGTCACAAGAATTGGTTTGCACAATATTTTAGCTTCTTGTATGGCAACTGATAGTCCTTCATGTCTGCTTGGGTGAACATAAATATCGCAATTTGCGAAATATGGATAAGGATTTCGCTTGAAGCCGAGTAAAACGACATTCTTCCCTAAATTCATTTCATTCAACATTTGTACATACTTTCTTTCAAGCGTATCGCCGGCAATAAACCATCGTACATTATAACCAGCATTCAGCAGTTCCTTTGCGGAGTAGAATAATAAATCCGGGCCTTTATATGCTATAATTGCAGCAGATGTAAATATTTTTATGCAGTCTTTAGCTTCAATATATTCCTGAGGATAAAATTCCTTAGCGTTGCGTTCTATATACGCACTATCATTAGAATTGTAAATAACTTTGATTCTCTCTTGTAAATTTGGATAACGATTTGCAAATGAGCGTGCATTTTGTTGCGAAACGCAGATTATAGTATTCATCTTTTCCCATAAGGCATTTTTTTTACTAACAACTTTTTCATGAACATGTATATAATCAGAATGAACCCAGCATATTTTCCTAGAAGCAAAAACTTTATCTACAACTATTTGCAAAGCTATGTCCTCTGTATAAGCTACAGCAATATCATATCCTGAATATTCTGGCACAATTTTCTTTAATTCTTCCCAGTTGCGCAAGCGATCCTCTCCTTCCTGAGCATTTCTTATGCGAATATTTTTGCGAATATCGGCCATATATCCCAATCCATCTTTTCTTAGATCGGAAAGAAGCTCTTCTGAATATTTGCCAAGTTGATATAATGGCGGCAAAATATTTATATATTTCGGTATTCTATCCCAAAGATCCTGTTGAGACACATCATCCGAAAAATCAATTGCCTTTTCATAACGACGATTAGTAAGCAAAAGTTCATAATGATATTTGTCGTACGGCAACAGATTCAAAAAATTTACAAATGCATTTTGAGGACCACCAGGTTTGCTAAGGTTAGGAAATACTAATAAAATCTTTTTCATAGTTTTGGCCTTGCAGGTTCATTATTTTTTTTTAATACTATAATACAAATTCTAGTAAACCAATAAGGTAACTTTGAAATTATATTATTTTCATAGACTTTCAAAATATTAACAATATCAGTATTTTTTTCTAATGGGCCTTGTTGAATGTATTCATTTAAGATGCTAATTTCTTCTCGAGATATAGACCCCTCAATAAACTGATTTAAAACAAAAAACGAGTGAGGCATAATAGCCTTAATAGTACAGTTATTATTAGAGCAGAATTCGCTTAATTCTTTGTAGGTAGTAGCATTATTTCTTTTATTGCCCCTATATACGGCTCCATCTTGCAGAATGTGTTCAATATTTTGTACTCCTAGTGCAGCTTGGGCGTATAAATAATGCTCACGGAAAGAAAAGTCAAATGCAACTATTCCACCAGGCTTACATACTCTTAACTGTTCAGAGCAAAATTCACTCCAATTGGTAAAATGTTCCATAAACCACTGAGAAGTTACAGCATCAAAAGAATTATCTTCAAATGGAAGTTTTTTAGCGTCTCCGACTTTAAAATCAATTTCAGGATGTTTTTTTTGCAAATACTGTAATTGTTCTCTACTGATATCAAATGCCATTACATTAAAACCAGACTTTGATAAGTAAGAAGATAATCTTCCTTGTCCAGCTCCAACATCCAAAACCTTAGAGTTAGGTTCCAAATATCTAGTGTATAAAGGGAATACTACCGATTCACTCCATAAAACATCTTTGGTGCTGGCCTCATATTCTTTTGCTGCATCTTTATTTATCCATGAAAACATTGATTTGGATTTGCGATCAAATTGGCCGAGTATTTCTCCTCGTGTTGAAAATTTTTTTATATTTTTAAATCCTACCGAACGCAGCAATTCTTCTATTTCGGCACAAATTTGTAAATTTAATATACAAATCGCAACAGGGTAATTTAAATATTTGGCAATGGCATCATGATTAAAATCAGGAAAGCGCACGTCGGAAAGGAAATCCTTAATAGGTAAGTTGCTATTAGCTTCCTTATCCCAGGCAAAAAGCGGAGCACAACCGTTCTCATTTAAACAAGCCGCAAGAATTGCTCCCAATTGTCCACCACCGTAAATTATACATTGCCGATCAAACATTTCATCTCCTTAGGTGATTGTTGAATTCTAAAAGGAATATACAAAATTCTAAGTCTAAATTACCTATCGATAACTAAAGAACCCAGGACAAACGCATCTAAATTTTGTATAATCATCATAGATTTTTTAACCAAAGAGGCCTCAAATACCCCATGGAAAGCCCGATTCCGTTTTTTTTCGTGTTTGCGTGACCTGCGAGTAGAGCGCACCAAGGTCCACTTGCTAGAATACATTCTTTTTATCACCATATCAGCCATGATCTGCGGCGCAGAGACCTGGGACGACATAGAGTAAGGTACGCAGCCACTGAGGATGCACAGAAGCAAAGCTGGGAGCCTTTGCCTCTCAAGCTGGCCAGAGCGAAAGTGATTGTTTCCCTTTTGGCAAGGCTTTCGAAACTGGAAAGGGTCACAAGCAATATGAACCATGCGTTTTTTCATTATATGAAATTTCATTGCCGTGATTACGCATCGTTCGAAATATTTCTACTTTCCGTTTAAGTTATCGCTGGTGATGTGAGACTATTGGGAATTATATCCGGAACCGCAGATTTTAAGTTCATCGTATCAAAGCAGTGGCGGCATAACGGCAACTTATCAAAATGATAGGCTCTAAGCATTTCTTGATATTTTCTTAGCTTTTCGCTATTTTCCCATATATATTTCAGACCATCCCCTACATCATTCAAACTTCCAACAAGCATATAATTATCATAATCGGCACAACAACAAGTAACAGAACCGTCAAAATTTATAGATAACTTGGCAAAGACCTCATTGCATTGTTTGTGAACCATCTCAATCGATTCCTCTTTCTTAAGCTTTTGCAGGAGGATTTTATATTTTTCTGGAAGGCTATCAATTTGCGACATAATACTTGACAAGTTAGTATTGCCTATCGATACATAATCACAATGAGCAGACAATAACTTCTTAAATTTTTCCACCATTTCCGCAGATTCGTAAGTTATTGTAGTTGATGCATGAATATAAGGGTAAGCTTTATCGCCGCGCAATTCGGAAAATCTGGATATCGTTTGCACTAATTTATCAAAGCTTTCGCCATAGCGCATTTCTCCATAAGTTTTTTCATCCACGCCTTGAAATGAGAATTTTACGCTATCAACTTTCATATCTAAAATGCGTTTCATTTTTTCTTCGGTTAATAAAGAACCGTTTGTGTTAAAATGGCACAACAAACCTTTGGATTTAGTTAGCTCCAGAAAATCCATAAATTTAGGATGCAAGGTAGGCTCGCCCCAGCGACTGAAACGAATTGCTATGTTATATTTCGCAGCTTCATCAATTATCAATCGGAATAATGATTCATCCATAAATCCTGTTTTGCGCCGAAGGCTTTTCATGCCCGTTAAACAAAAAAGGCAACTAAAATTGCAGCAATTGGAGGGTTCAATATCCAGCAATAACGGCATAGAAGTCTTTTCGCCAGTACCTGCATTCAATTGCTTGTATATTGGTTGAAATGGATTTGTGCGTTCAGTCACTTATGTACCCTCCTCCCATAACCCTAAGGAATTACGCCCTGTTCCATATATTACCATCTTGCGCAGTTGACTTATAGACATATTTATAAATATACAATTTTTTTACAGCGAAATAAAAGCGGTCAATGAATTTGTAAAATCAATAGGGAAAAATGGTAATGTTATTCAAAAATTACCTTATAATTACTCTCCAGCGTTTATGGTAAAGGATTGAACATATCCCATTGCAGTTGCGTATCTGCATCAATGTAAGCGTTGCTTTGCCTGCCTATCAATTTATCTATGTCAAATGGCTGTATGCCTCCACCAGGACGTTTAAAAGTAATGTGTTCTGACGTAATAACTGTTCCAACTGGAATTGCCATTGCGCTCACAATAGAGCGTCTAGCAAATTGCCGAGCTGATTGTTCGGAACTATTATATGTTAATTCTCCATTGCCAAGAAATGAATCCGTCAATTTAATTTCAGCAAGAATGTTCACGGCATCCGCTTCATCCATAGCATGGTAATGATCATTGCCAGACAAAGTTTTGTCAAGCGTGAAATGTTTTTCAATAACTATTGCACCAAGCGAATATGCGGTTTTCAAAACATCATAGCGAGTATCAGGCTTTGTATGGTCGCTATAACCAATTATGCAGTTCGGATATTCATGTTTTAATGCAGAAATTCTGCGCAAATTAGCATTTGCGTAAGGAGTAGGATATTCAAGCACACAGTGCATAAGCATGAGCGGACAATCGTTGAACTTGCGAATTGTTTCCACAGCACGATCAATTTCCGTTTTATCAGAAGCACCAGTAGATAGCAAAATGGGTTTATTTTTACAAGCTATATGTTCAATAAACGGCAAGTTTGTTATATCAGATGAAGAAATTTTATACGCTCCCATAATAGGAGACAAATAGTCGGCAGAACAGAAATCAAACGGAGTGGAAAGAAATTCTACATTTTTTTTTATGCAATATTCAGCTAATCTCATATATTCACATTCACCGAATGAATCAAATTTACGGAATAATTCATATTGCGATAATGTCGGTTCCTCGGAAGTATCCCAGTATGCCGGAGACTTTTTTGCGGCAAGCGAATCGGCCTTGTATGTTTGAAACTTTACAGCATGAATGCCTGCAGTAGCAGCTGTATCAATCATAAACTCAGCCGCTTCAATCGGAGCAATACGCTTTTGCTCGGCAATATCGTAATAATTAACTCCAATCTCAGCTATCAATGAAAATTTCCCTGACAACGCTCGTAAAATAATTGAACTTTCCATCACTATTCTCCCAATATGATTTTAATAACACGATCAACGCCAGATTTTAATTCAACTGCCAACATAGATTCTCGCATTTCATGGCGAATTTGCGGAGTTGTTATAAGCCATTTAACGGTTTTTTCCAATGTATCGCCAGCTATATTTTCTCCTAAACCCAAGTTGATAAAACCCTTTCCTAGACTCGCAAATGTATGCATACGTTCACGAGTATTTTGTGCTATTACAATTGTTGGAATACCGAGCGATGCGGTTTCATAAATACTACGCCCTTGTCCAATTATTGCCAAATCAGCGTCTTTCATATATTTGCTTACTATATCAATATTATTATATACATGTATATTGCAATCTTCAACTGCAACAATACCGTATTTTTCAACATCGTAAGCAAGGCCAGCAATAAAATCAAAACGAATTTGAGGCATTTCATTGTGAAATTTTATAGCAAAATCGTATATTTCTTTCGTATAATTATTTGGATCGCTGCCTCCAAACATAACAAATACCCGCTTTACTTCATCGGAAAATGCTTTTGGCAAAGCCAGTTGAAATTCTTCGCGCAAGCAGGCATATTGATAACCAAAATAACAATTGGAGCGATTATCAGCAACACCTTCATACAATGCGTTTATTGTTGCATCGGCGCACAATGCTCCGTCTCCCAAATCTTCGATTGATATTAAGCGTTTGGTAAATTGCTTGATATTTAACATGTAATTTTTATCCGTATTCAAACAATCTACAACCGTAATATCCGGTTTGTTAACTTTCATGTAATCTATAAATTCTTCTTCTCTTTCAATAATGACAAGTGGAAAATTACTCGTACGGAGTTTTTCCAAACCTTCAGAATAATCACTGCGAGTTATAAAAGTTACATCATGCCCTGTTAAGCGATATGCTAGGGTAAGCGTATGATAAATGTGCCCCAAGCCCAATTCTCTGCTACCATCAGCGCGAAATGCGATTTTCCTGCGCTTGAGTATAGCCTCGCATAAGTTCCAGTCATTTGAGTTATCTATATCGGTTGTTTCAGATTCCGAAAGAGGAAAAATGCTAACATTTTTGCCTATTCTGCCGTTTTCTTTTACGCATTCACGGCGAGAAATTAGAAATGCACCGGTTTCTTTGTATTCTTTAGGCAATAATTGGCGATTAAGTCTCTCCGTATAATTCGGCACATAACCACAGGAATCTGCACGCCAAGATAAATGCGTATTATCTTCAACGCTTATTAACGTATCTAAATTTTGCTTTTTTATCTGTTCTATTGCCGACATTAGCGATTCTCGTTTGAGCATCGGAGATGTTGCTTGCAATGTTACGACATAGTCAAAAACGCATTTTTTCTCTCGTTCCATTCGTATAACAGCATCATACACAACAGGATCAAGCGTAACATCATCATTAGATAGCTGCGAACTGCGCTCAACTGCGTCAACATCAAATTGACTTACATACGTTAACACTTCATTATCATCAGATGTGACGGCAATGTCTGTTATTGCCGAACAGGTTATGGCATTTTGCAGAGCATACCATATAAGCGGCTTCCCGTGTAAAAACCGCATATTTTTACGAGGTATGCCTTTTGAGCCTTTTCGTGCTGGAATTACTGCTAAAATCTTCATTGCATTTTCCTGATTGCCATTGTCAAAATATAGAAATTTCCTACGCAACCTTGTACCAATAGCTTTTCTATATTATTATCCTTAAGTTTCATCTTGGAGAACAAAATGAGCAAAGGTCTTACAGGCAAGCCAATTATAATTTTCTGTGCTGGAGTATTCGGCGGACGTGCTTTGGAGCATTTTGGTAGTGACAGAGTGCATTGTTTTGCGGATAATTTTATGCATGGGCATGAATTTAGAGGAAAGCCCGTTATATCCTTTGAAAAATTAGTGGAAATAGCATCTGATTATGATGTTGTTGTTGCGGTAAATTCTTCAGTAGAGCGTAACATTCTTATACAATTGACAAATGCAGGCATAAAAGCAAAAGTATTCCAAGAACATATTGAAGACATATATAATTACGAAAGCAACCCTGAAATTGCCAAATTTCACAACATTCACAAAGGCAAGCGTTGCTTTCTTATTGGAAATGGTCCGAGTTTGCGTAGCGAAGATTTGGATAAGCTGTATACTAATAAAGATATAACTTTTGGTTGTAATACTATATATAAAATCTTTTCACAAACCAATTGGCGCCCAAATTATTATGTTGCAACTCATATTGAATCTCCATACACAGAGTCATTAGCGGCAACAGAAGTAGAAGTAAAATTTATTGCAAAACCTGAATTTGTAGCACAACGAAGTGCAAAGCATGGAATTGAAAATACAGAAAAAAAACTTAAAGATATTTTAAAGTCTGGTAAAGGTCACTATTGTTATTGCAATTTTGTGTATATTAGGGACCCTAAAAATTATTATTTTTCAAACGATTCATCTAGGGTTATTCCTGTTAGTGGAACTGTAATGATTGGCATGATGCAATTAGCAGCATATATGGGGTTTGAAAAAATATATCTTCTCGGAGTAGACGGACAAGCATATCTTGATGGCAAAAATTACGAAAACAAAAAACTTCATTTCCATGAAGATTCCGCTGTAGAAAAAAAAAGACAGTTGGAAATAGTCACAGCAAGAGCTTGTGAGAAACCATTCGAAAGGATAGCCGCCTATTATCTTACAGTAGAAGCATATTCCCGTTCACATGGCTTCTGTGTGTATAATGCGACCAGAGAAAGTATCGTAGAAGCCTTTGAGCGAGTAGATTTTGATTCTCTGTTCCTATAGCGTCAAATTTCAAAATTCCACTAAAATTCATAATCATGTTGGGTAAACTTATCAATGTAAAGCTCCATAGCGAGATTTGTTAAGTTATACCCGTAAGCTTGTTCATGAATTAGTATAGTTGAATTTGCATCAGAATTTTGTATATTCATAGAATGGAAAAATTCTGTCTAGAAAGTATATACTCTCGTTTGGGAGACGAAGAAAGTCGCTTTTTATTTGAAAACCGCCTGTGCTATAGTTTAACCAGCGATGTACAGAAGATGGTTAAAACCATTAATAGCAAAAATGCTATTTATAAAAAATTGCTTGAAACTGAAAGAAAAATTTATGTATTTGGGGCTGGGACTTTTGGCCATAAATTAGTCAAGAGTTGCCCTGAAATTTCTTGGCAAGCTTTTATAGATAATGATAAATCAAAAATTGGCAAGCCAGATGTTATCCCCATAATATCTTTTGAAGATTTTATTAAGAACTCCAAAAATGCTTTGGTTCTCATTGCAAACATTTATCACGAGCATGAAATAAAACAACAACTTATAAACAATGGCATTTCCGAAGAATTTATTCTTATTGAACGAACTGGATTGGAACAGTATTTTGATTTACCATATTTCAAGTCACAAAAAAATGAATTTTTTGTTGACGCAGGTGGTCTTAATGGTTATACTACTAAATGTTTTTTCGAATGGTTAGGAAATGCTAACGGTAAAAGTATAGTATTTGAGCCAGATCTGAAGCAATGCAATATTTGCAAAAATCATTTGCAAGGTTATGATAATGTAAAAATAGTAAACAAAGGTCTTTGGCATAAAAAAGAGACCATAAAATTTCACCTAGATCAAAATGTTCCTGCACGTAACCGAATAAGTTCCGATGGAGAAGAAATTATTGAGGTCATTAGTTTGGATGAATATCTTAAAGAGGAAAAAGGGCCGGTGACTTTCTTAAAAATGGATATAGAAGGTGCAGAATTAAACGCTTTAAATGGTGCAAAACGAATAATAAGCGAACAAAAACCAAAGTTGGCAATCAGCATTTACCATAAACCTGAAGATATATGGGAGATACCAAGCTTATTGCTTGATTTTGTCCCAGGCTATAAATTTTATATTAGACATTACTCACTTTGTGCCGAAGAGACTGTATTGTATGCATTGTCAGTTTAAACTCAATAATTATTGAATTGCTTGGAGCCAAATTTATTCTTCGCAATCTCAATGCCAGCAAATATTGCATCAAGCATGCTCTGTTCATTCGCCCGGCCTTCACCAGCTTTTCCAAATGCCGTCCCATGATCAACGGATGAACGCACCACTGGCAAACCTATGGTGCAATTTATGCCGCTCACCGAAGAATATTTGCCCGTTGCGCTATCGTATTCAAAAGCACTGAGTTTCAGCGGAATGTGCCCTTGATCGTGATACATGGCAACAACCACATCATACAAGCCTCCTTTGCATTTTATAAAAACCGTATCGGCGGGCTCTGGGCCAAACACTTTAATTCCCGCTTTCCTAGCCTCTTCGATAGCCGGAACAATTTCTTCCTGCTCTTCTTTGCCAAACAAACCATTTTCCGAGCAATGTGGGTTCAAACCTGCTACGACTATTTTTGGAGAATCAACGCCAAGCAATCGAAGACCCTCATCTGCCAATTGAATTACTTTTAGCACTCTTTCTTTTTTTATTCTCTCACAGGCTTCTCTCAAAGCACAATGCGTGGTAACATGTATAACTCTCATATTGCCGCTAGCCAAAAGCATGGCGTAATCCGGAGTTTTTGTGTAATCGGCAAATATTTCCGTATGACCGCTATAATCATGCCCTGCCATATTGATTGATTCTTTGCTTATAGGTGCTGTTATAACAGCGGAAACTTGCTTTTCCATAGCTAACTTAATAGCATAAATGATATAATTAAACGAAGATTCCCCACCCAAAACGCTGTTCTTTTTATATTCCCAACTATTAGGCTTAAGATAGCCGAGATTTATATAGTCAATAACACCAACTTGCCCCTTTGCTTCCGAAATGCTTTTTATCTCATTAAAAGATAAATCCAGCTTGCAAAAACGCACTGCATCATTCAGGGCTTCATAGTCGCCTATTACAACCGGTATGCATTTTTCATAAACATCCGCCTTGCACAATGCCTTAACTACGATTTCCGGACCTATTCCGGCAGGATCTCCCATTGTTATTGCAACTTTTGCTCTTTCCATGCGCTCGTCTGCTCCTTGTTAAATTTCCAATATCTTTTTCTTTATATCGGTTGTTGAAATGCCTTGCGTATAAGGTATATATACAACATCCACATTTTTTTCCGCAAGTATTTTTTCAAAATTATTCCACCTCTCGGTTCCTTTCCAATCGTCCCCTATAATCATTGCATTAAAACGGTATAAATCCCACAATTCAAGCTTATCTCTGGTTCGGTTTATAACTGCCTTGTCCACGCCCTTAATGGATTCTACTATTGTTCTGCGCTCCTCCTCGCAAATAACCGGACGCTTGTTCTTATATTCGAAAACTACATCGTCTCCATGCACTCCAACAATAAGATAGTCACAATGCAATTTTGCTTGGTTAATCATATTCAAATGCCCAATATGGAACAAGTCAAACACTCCATCGGTAAAGCCTATTTTATATTTTTTTACATCAGCCATTGCCTGCCTCTATCAATTTTAACTCAGAAACAGGATGGGTTTTCCTGTTTTCAGGTTTGGGCAGTTTCATATAATCGCCGTTATATCTAAAACGCAAGTAGTTATCGTAGTCTTTGGCTATGGGAAATTTCTTTCCATCAAATTCAATTTCCGTAAGTTCTTCATACCATTTTCTATAATATCCGTACTGGCTATTCGCTGCCGGAAAAGTCAATATCCTAACCATACCGGTTCTCACCGCATTTGATTTCTTCACAAACTTATTAAAACAGGAATACAGCATTTTATCTGGAATAAGATACAAAAATTTATAGGCAATTTTTTCAAATCCCCTCGCCTGCTTTTTGCCAACTTTTGACCAGAAAGTTTTTCTGTATAAAAAACATTTAAAACTATGCATGCAACGCAATAAGTAATTATCCGGCACATTGTCAAACGGGAAAATATCAACAAATACACCCTGCTCATAAGGCATAAATTCCTGATTATGCCTGACAAATTTCGTATTTTTAAGCCTGAGCTTTCCATATCCCCAGCGGTAGCCTTCCGTATTGCGATGGTCTTGAAAATAAAACTTTTCCTTATCAAGTTCAGTTTCGCAAGCTTCTCTGAATTTTTCATATTCGGGGCGCAAAAAGCCAATATCCGCATCATCATCCCACGGAATAAAGCCTTTATGCCTGGCAGCACCCAAAGCCGTCCCGCCTACAAGCAAAAATTTAATTCCGCATTTTTTGCAGATTCTATCCACTTCAACAATAAGTTCAAGCAAATTCGCCTGCAATTGCCGGAGAAGCTCCTGTGTTAGCTGTATCACACCACCCTCCAATGCCCACCTTTATCTGCGCCAACACGTTCTATTAAGCCTTTGGATTTATCTCTTTTAGCGTTTATCTGCTGCTCCACTTTTTTCAAGAACTTCAAGTACTCCGGCTTGTTGATACAGGCTTGACTTTCACTCCAACTTTGCGACATTTTCACCTCTTTTTTGGATTCAATTCCAAATATAGAAAATAATTTGGGAGTATATAGCATAGGCTATTCCGCTTCGTTTGCAAGAGGCTTAATCGAACGTATTGGCCCAGCTAAAGGCAGATATTGGAAAATTAACCAAACCTAAACTTAAATGTCAAATACACAGCTCCATCTTTCGGGCAAGGAAATTTATACCCAGAGAATTTGCAAGCGAGGCAATTTTGAATTTTTTCTAAATTCCTCATTATGAGCAAGAAAAGTGTCTCTCAAAATAAAGATTATGCAAAAATACTGCGACAGGTTGTCGCAGAAATAAAGCAAACACGTGTGATTGTAGCCAATCGCGTGAATACTTCAATAATTCAAATGTATTGGAACATAGGGAAGCATCTATCAGAAGAGGGTCTGGATAAAGGCTATGGCAGTTCAGTTGTTAAACGACTCTCTGTTGATCTAAAAGCAGAATTCCCAGATGCTGCGGGTTTTTCCCCTCGCAGTCTATGGGACATGAAACGGTTTTATGAGTTTTATTTAGGGAAACTGCCACAACTGTGGCAGTTTTTAGGTCTATCTTGGGGGCATCATAGACTTATTCTTGATAAAATTAAAGATACAAACGAAGCTATGTATTATGTTGAATCAGCCGTAAAAATGGGCTGGACTCGCAATTTACTATTAAATTTCATAAAAGCAGAAGCTTATAAAAATGCCAAATTACTGCCAAAAATAAATAGTTTTAAAAGAACTTTGCCTGAAAATTTACAAGAACAAGCAAGCGAAATTTTAAAAAGTTCATATAGCTTAGACTTCTTGGGATTAACAAAGCCTCTGAAAGAACTAGATTTGGAAAAGAGAATAGTTGAAAAAATAAAGTTATTTTTATTAGAATTGGGAGAAGGTTTTACATTCATTGGAAATCAATATAGGATTTTATCAGGAACAAAGGAATATTTTGTTGATTTATTATTTTTCAACAGAGTGTTAAAATCATTAGTTGCCATTGACTTAAAAATAGGCGAGAATGTATTTTTCTACCTTTACTTATATGCACATGAATTTCAACATAGCCGCCCATTGCAGTTCAGGCAAGCCGAACTTGACTGGCATACCAAATACGGTAAAAGAGAAGTTTGAGAATTTATCTGGACTTTCGTTTGATGATGTGCGAGTTTATTACAATTCAAATAAACCTGCGCAGTTGCAAGCACTCGCATATACCTATGGAAATCATGTGTATATAGCACCGGGGCAGGAAATGCATTTGGAGCATGAACTTGTGCACGTGGTGCAGCAGAAACAAGGGCGAGTTAAACCAACAAGAACCATAAATGGATTTCCTCTAAATGATGACCCTGTGATGGAACAAGAGGCTTCTCTTGGTGTATTTCAAATTAATATGAAAGGTAAACTTTTTCCTGTAATACAGATGTGCAGGCAAGTGCATCATATTTTTCCAAAAGAGTTATTTAGTGATCATGATGTTTGCTGGATAAAAAGTATGATGGATATGGAAAGCGAAGAGAATAAAGTTTCATTAAGTACACATCGTGGTTCTCATAATCGTTATACATCCTTAATTAAGGAGTGTATTCTTAAATATATCGCACGTAGCTCAGATATTTCTGGAGATTTAATTTCTGCGGCTAATAATTTGAAATGTCTATTGCAAAAAACGCAAGCCGATCTTGATACACTTGCATGTATGTATCCTGATTCTATATATAAATGTTTTGGAGGCAAAGCTCCAAAACAAAGCTCGCAATCACAAACTCGAAATGTTGCGCGACCATTAAGATATAGGTAGTAACAAGCCATTGCTTGCCAAATCATTCCCTACTTCCCAACCGTCGCAATAGTCTTATCGCATTCCTCAATAATCCTAGACAAACCTTCCGGAATTGGCGTTGCGCAGAATTTCAGTCTCACGTGCATTGTGCTCTGGTCAGGCTTGCCGTTGAAACTTACCTCGAAATTTGAGCTCTCCCAATCCAATTTCAAATCCTGGATTTTCCCATCCGCAATAATCCCACGATGAGGTTCTTTCTGATGCAGTTGAGTAGCATCCACCTGAACGGAAAAATCCATTTCCACTTCCTGTATGTTCATCGCCGCAGGATTGACAATTGAAATAACTGGAACATTAATAGAAGTTTTCTCGTCCATGTGAAGCTGCCTTACATGGGGGTGCCCGTCTTCGGTAAAATAGCGCCCAAGCAGCTCAAGGTTGCGAGCCTCAAGCATTTCCATGGCGGCATTCACAGAATACTGCAGCCCCCGCATCACGGAAGAAAAGTTTTGCGGCTTTCCTGTCTTTTTTGTCCAAAAAGGCATGTCATTACCTCATGTTACTTTGATGATTCTGGCAGAGGCTCAATGCATGCGGCCATAATGTCCATAAGCTTACTCAATCCTTCGGTAGGTTGCTGCTGGCGTGCCGACACATGGACTTGGTACTTGGCTGTTTGGTTGGTGCTGCGGGTGTTTTCGCGGCTGGATGTTACCTTGCCGGCAATATTCACTTTGGCTTTGGCTGCAAAAAAACCATAGCTGGCTTCGGCTGAAGTTGACACTTCGGCACTAGTGTTTGACTTTTCCGTGGTAGTGTCAGTAACTTCCATCTGGAAATCAATCTGCACATCGTCAATCAGCAGAGACGGGAGCGGAACCAAGCCGAGGAAAGGCGCATTTACTTTTATCTTTGAAGTTGAGCCAGGAGATTCTAAAATAGGACGTTCAAGGTCAAAGCTTATCAAGCGAGTTTTTTTACCATCTTCAAAGCCTATTTGCATCACATATTCGAAGGCCGAGAGGGCCAGCATTTTTTGTGAATCGCAAGCGGCTTTTAGAGGGGCGGAAATCAACTCGGCTATGGGAAGCCCTTGAAATTTGGAAGCTACGGAATCTGCCATATCTTACCTCGGGTTGGAATCTGCACATGCAGAATATAAATACAATGTAGAAAAATTCAACACCCAAAAACTTTTTTTGCAATGGCCAAATTGCTTTTCCTGTCCACAATGCCGTTAATTCCGCCGTTTATTTTTTTTGTTATTGCCATAACATCATCGGTATCGGCAAACTTGTTCAAGTCTCGGCTTGCCCAGAACCAGCAGGCAGAACGAACAATGACTTCGGGGTTCTGGCAGAGCAAGTCCGGGTTCATGCGCAAATCCAAGTTAAGCGCCTCGCCGCATATCTTGTAATTGTTATGGCCGGTCAACTGAATCAAACCTCGCCCTCGGTATTTCCAGCCGTCTCCGCCGCTCTCGGAGCCGTTTCCCATTCGGTTGCAGTATGTGCGATTTGCAATTTTCTCCGGCTTTCTTGCGTATTCGTTTGCAATTTCATCATTTGGAAAATATTTCGGGAATATTTTGCGAAGAGCAGATGCGCTGTAATTCAAGCCTTCTTCTTTGTAGTGCAAATGTCCGCTCTCGTGAATGATTTGAGCGAAAAAATGGGCAAGTCTGAGAGGCGAGTTTATTTTATACGACGGCAGAACTTTGTTGAGCGCTTTAACATAATACTCGCAATCCCTTGCATTTTTGTTGTTGTTTATTTTGCACAGGCTATCTAAAGAGATTGTTTCTTTATCTTCGTTTTGAATTTTAGGATCATATCCAAGCTCTGGGATAGCAGCCAAAAATGCGCTCAATTTGTAGTTGCATTCTTCAATTAGCGCAGGATTTTTCGGCAATTTTCCGCTGCTTCGCGCCGTATTGCCTCCGCATTCATGCAACAGCCGATCAACCTTATTGAATACTTCAAAGACAAACCTATACACAGGCACTAGCTTTGGGTTGCCGCTGGAGAAATGCCAAGTCCAATCTCTGGAATCTCCTGAAAGCTCAAGGATGAATGGTTTTCTCAATTTTTTGCATTCTTCTATTGAAATTTTAACTTCTTCAGGATTATCGGGTATAAAAATGTATTTGCCATCTTTAACCATTTCATTGATTTCCAAAGCTGCAGCCCAAATCCCGACCGAATTCCATTGGAGTTCTTTTAATTTACGGTCAACATAGTCCATATCATCATAATCTATTGCGCATCGGTAAATCTTATCGCAAACTGAAATTTGCGGACCGTTTTCTTTGTCGAGCAACTGTATGCAGCCATTTTCAAAATAGATGCAACGCACTGGCTGCCCCGAAGCCTGTGAGCAAAAAAGATATTCCCCAAGTTCGGATAGGTACATTTATATGTAATATAGAAAACGCTGAGGAGTGAAAAAATGAATAGAATATTTGTATATTATAACTAAATCGGTATAGGAGACTAACTATGATACCAACCCAAATACAAGGCAATATCGTTCGCATTGACACACCGGCGGTTTACGCCTTCTATATTGTCTCTACGTCAAAACTTTATCCGCTGGCACTAGTATGCAACAATAACGATGTGCTAGTCGGAGTTATCAGTAAACAAGAGCTTCTTCCTAAATATGGAGATGTTTCCCAGAAAACCTGCGGGCAAATTTGCAACCGAAACTTTGTATTCTTGAATAATCAAGATGAAGAAGCTCTTTACGCAAAAGCAAGAAATATTTTTGCAGAGAAAAAAATAACTACCCTTCCCGTTCTTGACAATAGCGGCATACCGTTAAGATTATTTGGCGAATTTCAAGCATTCTTCCAAGATATGTATAAATCTCTGCCTTACTATAATTATGCCCACGGAATAATAAAAGCTGCAAGGCTCGCAAAATCGCGAGGATATAATCGCATAAGCGTAATTGAATTTGGCGTTGCAGAGGGCAAAGGATTGATTCATCTGGGTATCTACGCACGTGAAATACAAAGACTTTTTGGCATAGCAATTGATGTATTCGGTTTTGATTCTGGTCACGGACTGTTTAAGCCCAACGACTATCGCGATTGCCCGCACATTTGGATAGAAGGCGATCATAAAATGGATATTGATATCCTTAAAAGCAAACTCTATAACGAAGAACTTATTATTGGAGATATTTGCAATACCGCAAAAAAATTCTTTTCCGATTACAACCCAGCTCCCATAGGGTTTATTTCCATTGATGTTGATCAATACACGCCAACAGTTGCCATTCTTGATATGCTGTTGAATGATGACAAATATTTTCTACCGATTATTCCAATGTATTTCGATGATGTCAGCGACGCAATAGAGTTTCAAGGAGAAGCGCTTGCAATTAAAGAGTTCAATGCAAAAAACGAAACGATAAAAATATCGCCCGAAAATATTGGCTACGATCATATATGGGAAAACTCAATCAAAAGTTGGGAAGACGGGCGAATTCGCGGATTTGCGAGACTGAAATACTGCAATAGATTCAACCATCATTTATATGCCACTCCAAGAAAATATAACATTAGCGTTTAGCAAACTTTTCTATATTTACGCTCAACGCTATGTCATTCGTAAAAAGAAATAAAAGCAAAGATGGCCCGAGCATAGACATTGCGCCTATGCTTGACATGGTGTTCATTCTGCTAATCTTTTTCATAGTTACAAGCTCTTTTGTCCGGGAAACAGGCATAGACGTGAATAAACCAAAAGCCAGCTCTGCTCAGGAACTCGCGCGGGAAAGCATTCTAATTGGCATAAGCCGCGAAGGCACAATTCACATAAACGAAGGCCAAGTAGATTTGCGAGCCTTGCGCATGATTTTGCAGCGCATGGTAGCAGAAAAACCAGACAGAGCCGCAGTCATCGTGGCAGACAGAGAAGCCCCCAGCGGCAAAATCGTAGATGTCTTGGACGAATGCAACGCCGCTAAGGTAAAAAAGGTTTCAATCGCAGCGAATAAGGAAGAATAATTACATATCTTCCAATTCCTTTCCTTTTGTTTCCCTTACCTTTGACAGCACAAAGAATATGCTCACAAATGCAAAGAAGCAGTAGATGCCATAAGCTCCGCCCAAACCTATCTTTGCCAACAAAAGCGGGAACGTGCTAGATATGGCAAAGTTGGAAACCCATTGCGACAAACCGCCCAAAGCGAGCGCTGCGCCACGAATTCTGTTGTTGAACATCTCGCCTAGCAAAATCCAGCACACCGGACCCCAGGAAAAAGCAAAGCATACAACATAAAGATTTGCAGATATAACCGCTGTGTATGCCGTTGCTCCATGAATCTCCGGATTGCCGTGCGCATCCAAACCGGCGCTGCCAAAAATAAACGCTAAAATGCCAAGCGTGGTGAACATGCCCAAAGAACCCGCTAAAAGCAAAGGCTTGCGGCCAAGCTTATCCACAAAAATTATCGCTATTATCGTACCGCCAATATTCACAGCAGAAGTGATAACGCTTGTCATCATGGCATCTTGCTGAGTGAAGCCTACGGACTGCCAAAGGACATTGCCATAATAAAAAATCACATTTATGCCAACAAACTGCTGAAGCGCCGCAATGCCTATTCCAACCCAAACGATTGGAGTTAAGCGAGTTTTGCCGGCAACTTTTTCCAGCAAATCGCTGAACTTCGGGGCAACCTCGGAACGCAAACTGTTTTTAATATCCTGTATCTTTTGCGCAACAATGCTCGGCGAAAGAATTTTGCCTAAAATTTCGCCGGCTTTTTCAGGCTGTTTGCGAGCAACAAGATAGCGAGGGCTTTCGGGAATAAACAAAACCATAAAACCATAAAGAGCTGCCGGAATGCATTCAATCCAGAACATCCACTGCCATGTTTCAAAACGGCCAATTGCAGTTACGCCCGTAATTATGCGCTCGTCATTTATAATAGCAGCACCGCCGCCGGCAATGGAACCGAGCATGTAATTAGAGAGCAAAGCAGAAAAAATACCTATAACTATAGCGAATTGCTGCATACTTGCAAGTCTGCCCCGCAAAGGCGCCGGAGCAATTTCCGCAATGTACGCCGGAACAATAATGCTTGCAGCGCCAATGCCAATGCCGCCGAAAACTCGCCAAAAAATAAATTCAATCATATGCTTTTCGGGCACGCCAATAGCAGCTAAAAAATATGGCCAGCCTGCACCCACAGAGCTTATGAAAAAGATAAAACCAGCCGCCATCATAACCTTGCGGCGCCCGAATTTGTCCGCCAAAGTTCCAGCAAAGAAAGCTCCAGCCGCTGCACCCAAAACCGCTATAGCAGCCGCAAGCCCAAGCTGCGCATCGTTTGCGCCAAGCTTAAACCGCAGAGCATCCAGCGTTCCATTTATAACAGATGTATCGAAACCGAACAAAAAGCCACCTATGGCAGCGGTGCAGGCTATAAATAGCGCATAGCCTACGGAGTATTCCTTTTGAGCCATGATTGACCTCTCGTATAAAAACTTACCTTGTTAATATAGTAAACAATTCAATAATAAAACCATTCCTTAAAATACCTGTCCCAGTAATGCCAATTTGAGCTGTAACGGTATTTGCGTTTTTCGGCTATTTTTATATCTTTGAAATAATAGAAATCAACCTCTGCGTAAGCCGCATAAATCTTTGCCGTATCGCCGCTAAATTCCCTCAAATCTTTGATTACGAAATAAGGAGTATCCAAAACATTGGCCTTATTTGAACCTTTGATTACCTGAGCGACCATGCTCTTCAAATCGCCCTGCAAAGTAGCATCCAAGCGTTCATGTATTTTGAACGGAGGGTCAGCGCAGGAAATAAAAAAAAAGGGCATGATTGCAATCATACCCCATTTACCTATACTATTCATTTTAGAACGAATAGGTAGCAGAAACTCTGCTCATCAAACGACCTGGGCCCTGGAAGGGATTGCGGAATACAATGTCTTCAGCAACAGTCGCATCAATTTTCAATTTCTCTTCAATGTTGATTCCTATGCCGAAACCTACATTATCATCTCTTGTGCCATCATTAACTGGATTGGTCACAAAATAATTTCCGTCCTCGTAGCAGCCAACTGCTGAAGGGCACAATATACTCTTTTCATTATCTTTGCTAGCTTTGTAATCAGCATAGGCAACGGTTTTCTGACCGCCAACGCGAATAACAAACCAATCCCACCAAATGTTTCTTTCAATGCCAAAGCTAATCGTGCCGCCAAACTGCCACAAGCGAGCTACCTCGCCTGAACCCCAGCTAATGCCATCTTCATAGTCATAGAATGTATTCACATTTTTTCCGCGAAATGATTCAACCTTCCAGCTGCTACCAGCTTTCTGCTTATTATAAAACAAATCAAGGCCAAGCCAGAAGAAGCCTCTATCAAAAGCTGCGTCAACGCCCATACCGCCGCCAACGTCAAATTCTTCGCGGCCAGGAGCATTAATGCTGCGGAAATGAGCCACTGGAATCAAATGTCCGTTTATAGCTTGCACTCTGGAGAAGAAACGACCATGCGCAAAGTAAGAAAGCAAATCGCTGTCAAAAAGAGTGCGGTCTGTCGGGCCATATTGAAGACGAGCCATGCCGCCAGCAATTTCTATAGAGTAATCGCTTGAAATTTCAAAATTTATACCGCCGTCCAACTGCAATGCAGAGACAAATGCATCGCCGGTTATTCTGCTATCGCCATCCAAACCGTCTTGGTGCGCAAAATATATATGCAAGCCAATCGCTTTGTTATTGAAGTTCGCGCCTAAAAAGCCATCAAAGTTCGTTGCTGGCTGTGGGGCAGGAACTGAAGTTCCATCAGCATTAATTATTACTTCTGGAAAGAATCTCAACAGCCTTTCTTCTTTGCGGTTTAGAGCACCTGCAATGGAGAGAGAGTTGCCGCCGCCTATGTCTAGCGAGAAAATGCCGCCAAACCATGGATCGTTAGGATCTTGGTTTTCACCCGGTTTAACTTGATTGGAAGTATAGGTACCCAGCTCGCCTATCAAGAAGTTAGGATACAGACTAATATTAGCCGCATTGTCAAAAATGGAAATATCATCCATTATGAACGTAGACTTCTTTCCCATAGACTCTACACGAGCATTGGTTGCAAAAGCAGATACGCTACCCAATAGGGCTACCGCGGCAACAGCGAAACGCAAAGTTTTCATTTAACATCTCCATTAAAGGTAGTTATATGCCTAATATAGAAAAAAAAAGAGACCTTGTAAAGGGTTATTTCAAAAAAAAACTTCAATATTTCCGATTTTTAACCATTTATATCTTCCAAACGCACAGAACCAACCTTGCTTATGCCCTTTATTTCCTGAGTTACCCCGTAAAGTTTATCTGAGGCTGCCATGGTTCTTTTGTTGTGGGTAATTACCACAAACTGGGTTTGATGGCTAAAACGGCGCAAAAGCCCCATAAAGCGCCCAATGTTGGCATCGTCAAGGGGGCCGTCAATTTCGTCCAGTATGCAATAGGGCGATGGTTTTACCATGTAAAGGGCGAATAACAGGGAGGTGGCAGTCAAAGCCTTTTCCCCATCCGATAAAATCTTGACCCCCATCATTTTTTTGCCAGGGGGGCGAGCGTTTATCTCTATGTCGGTTTCAAGGGGATCCAAGTCGCTTTGCATTGAGAGCAGAGCCTCACCCCCAGGCATGAGGCTCGAAAATACATCCTGGAAATTCCGTTGTATTTTGTAAAAAGTATCCAAAAAGCGGTCCCGAGCCACTATGTCCAGCCTTCCCATAGCTACTTCCAAGCTTCGTTTTGCCTTTTGCAAATCGTCGTACTGAGCCTGTATAGCAAGCATCCTTTCCTTTTCTGCTTCAAAATCTTCTGCGGCGGTAGCATTGACTGGGCCTATAGCCTTTATCTTTTCGCGCAGCTCGTGCATTTCAATATTGGCATCCCGCTCATCTATTTGCACGGGGGCGAAACCTTGCTCTGCAGGCTCCTTTTCCAAATCGAATTCATGTTCCTGAAATATCCTCTCCCTCATTCTGTCCAAGAGCGTTGAGGAATCTTTCATTGCAAGCTCCAAATCGTTGGCATTCTTCGCTTTCTCCAGCAGAGAACGGTTTATTTCGCGAACCTCGGCTCGCCATTCCTCTATATCGCCAGCCATTACAGTGTATTTCTCTTGAGCTGCGTCTCGCAGGTTCTCTTTCTCGGAGAGCTTGCCCTGCAAGCTCTCTATTGAGACCGCCTTGTCCTCAAGCTCCCTTTGCAAAAAATCTTTTTTCCCGCTTATGCCAGCAAACTCTTCGTTGCGCAAAGCAAGAGCGTTGTTCTTTGCTTTTATCTGTTCCTTGACTGAAAGCAAGCGATTTTCTTTTTCCGATAATTTGGATTTGCTCGCATTCAAGGAACCAGCAAGCTCGGCTACGACTTCCTCTTGGTTTCTGAGCATTCTCTCCTGCTCTGCAAGCTCACCGTCCACTCGCTCAAACTCGCGCTCTGCCTGCTCAAGCTCAAGCTCTGCGGTACTCAGCTCCGAATCCGAAGCCTTTGAGTTTTGCAATTCTTTTAGGCGATTTTCAAAGAGCGAAATATCCTGCTCAGATTTTTCTTTTTGAGCTTTGAGCGCCGAGATATTCGCTTTTGTTATTTCCACTTCTGAATTAGCTTTTATTGCAACAGCCTCAACATGACGCTTTTCTTCCGCGATATTTGAAAGCTCGGCGGAAAGCTCTTGCTGTTTATTTCTTACGTCGGCTACTTGCTTATCTATTGAATTTATTTTTTCGCTTACGGAATCTATTTCCGTTTTCAGATTTTTAATCTCCGCATTCTGCTGCAATATTCCGAAACTGTCTTTTGTTTCCTTGCCAACCTTGGCCAAGCCTTCTGAGCTTACAGCCTGGCAGTCTTCTGTGCAAAACCACAGGTCTTTGCCCGCATATTTTTGAGCGAGACGAGCAGCGGTTTCCAAATCTTTCACCAGAAAATATTTTGACAGCAATGAGTTTGCGCTGCATTTTACAAGGTCGGTTAATGGAGTTGCATCAGGCTCATGCATGGGTGTATAATCAACTTTCCATGCGAGCAAAGCTCTGCCTGGATTTTCACCGCTCAAAGCCCGGGCGCAAGCCAGAACGGATTCCTGATTTTGCATTAAAAGAGCATGCACGCTGGAACCAAGGCAAAACTCAGCGAGAGCTGCGTATCTGCTATCCAAAACTTCTGTTTGATTTGAAAGCAAAACCGCTCCTTCTGCAACGCTCTGGTTTAGGAGCCATTTGTTGCCTTCCAGATTTTCCAAGTTTTCGCTTACGCTTTGCAAAGCTTCCAGCCTGGACTCCCAGCGAGTTTTTTCGCTGATGGCTTCCATTCTTTGATCCAAAAGGAAGTCCAAATTTTCGCTCAGGGCATCGTGTTCATTTTCCAGAACATTATGGCGTTCCGCAAGAATTTCGCTTTTATTTTTGTTCTCGTCAACTTCTGTTTCTTTGCTGTTTTTTAAAAGTTCAAGTTCCTGAATTTTGGAATTGAAATTTTCAATTTCTTTTTCCGCTTGATTTTTTCGCTCGCAAAGCATTTCAATTTCTGCGTCTGTTTTTTGCCAACGGCTTTTAGCTTTTCCAGCAGACTGAACGGATTCCAGCCTTTTGTTTGAAAGACCTCTGTGCCTTGTGCGCAAGTCTTCTACCGAGCTCCGCAAGCTTTGCAGAGTCTCTGTTTCTTTTTTGCCCCGTTTTTCTATTTCTTCAATTTCCAGAGATGCGTTTTCCAATTCGTTTTCCAAGCTTTGCATTTCAGATTTCAAAGCCAGAATATCATCTTCGCTTTTGTTGATTTCCCGCTCGCAGCGAATTTTGTTTTCTTCCAGTTCTTTTTCGCTATTCTGCAAGTGAAGATAAGCTTCGTTCAGTTTTGCCACTTCAATTTTTGCATTGGAAACTTCTCTTTCGCTCTCTCTTAGATTTTCTTCATCGCCTGCTATTAAAAGATGTTTTTCCTCTATTTTGGTTTCCAGTTCCATCAGCATTATTTTCATGGTTTCAAGTTCTGTTTCGCCTGTTATTTTTGCCAGAGAAAGCGTATGCAGAGATTCTTTGCTTTCTTTGTATTTGCCGAGATTTGCGGAGACATCTATTTCTTTTAAGCGGTTTTTGAGTTTGCGAAGTTCCTGCGCGCGCCCGAGCATTCTTTCTTGGTATTTGAACTGATTTTTGGCATTTTGCAAATTGGCTTCTATGAGCTTCATGTCTTCTTGGTTTCGCTCAAGCATGGCGGCCGCTTCTTTTCGCCGTTTTTTATACATGCTTACGCCTGCGGCTTCTTCGAATATAGTTCTGCGATCGTCTGCTTTGTCGCTGAGCAATGCATCTACCATTCGCTTGTCCATTTGCGAGTAAGAGCCTGCTCCCATGCCTGTGTCTGCGAACAGGTTTCTTATATCGGAAAGTCTGCATTCCTGATTGTTTATCAAGTATTCGGAGATGCCATTGCTGAATACTTTTCTGGTTATCATCACTTCGGTGTATTCGGAGGGCAGGAGTCCTCTGTCGTTTTCAATCACCAGGGAGACTTCTGCCATGTTCATTGCGGGTCGCTCTGCGGTTCCGGCAAAGATAACGCCTTCTTTTTTTTCCACTCTGAGCAAGCCTGTGCGCTGTTCTCCCATAACCCAGCGAATTGAGTCAACTATATTGGATTTGCCGCACCCGTTAGGACCAACGATTGCTGTTAGCCCGTTTCCTTCAAATAAGATTTCCACCTTTTGCGCAAAGGCTTTGAATCCATTGATTTTGAGTTTTTGTATTCTCACGGCAGAGGTAATGTAGAAAAATGTCTGCCCCCCGATTTTCGAGATTTGAGGCTTTTCAGAATTTTTCACTTTTTTCTTGCTTTTTGCCTCTTTTTTTGTATATTTCTATATAGAGGATGTTGGCAAACTCCTAGTAAACAACTAGGCTCGGGTGCCAACCCTCTTTTTTTGCATTCTCTAAAATATCAGATAGTCTTTTATATTGCGAGTTATTTATTGCTTCATTTTTTGCTTTTCCAAATATATCCTGTTTGGTTCCTTGAAAAACGCTGTGAGTATAATATACAGCCTGTTCATTATATCCAACAACGCTAAATACAACATATGATTTGCAATCCATATTTATTCCTGTAATGTAATATGAATATTTGTTATATTTTGAATTTACCTTTTCGGGATTTGTTTCATCTAAAAAAATCATATTTTTTATAATTTTTGGAATATGTACCATAGTTTTTTGGTAAGTTTCGCCGTTTTTGTAACTTCCAGCTAATTTTCCAGAAGAATTTCTGCTTATGATAATTTCATTGCAGGTATCAATATTTATATATACAATATTTCTTCCTTTCTCATCAATACGTAGCCAATCGATGAAATCTTTGATAGACTTCAAATCATTTAACTCATACTTCCCCATATACGCATTTCCATCCAGTTCCAATTCTGGAGTTTTTAATATGCATTCTAAGCGTCCCTTAAGGTTTTGCAACATTTTTACCTATGGTTGTGTTTTCCTATTTACTTAGACGCTTTTTAAAAGGAAAATCCGGAAAAAAATGCATTTTTTGTGCATTTTTTCTCATTCTACTGAACAAAATTTCAGTAGAATGCTAAAAAAGATGTGTTTTATGGTAGTTAAAACCAAATATGCACGGCTATCCCAGTTCCCAGCAGAATACCGCCTGTTATTAACCCTATGTCTCTGAGCACCCTAGCATCGTCTGCTTTTTTGTAGGCTTTGTCGTATTCTTTTCCTGGTTTGCCTTCGATCATTTTTTCGTATTCATCGTAAAGCTTGTTTTTCTGGAAATGTTGGTATATTCCAAAACCAAGTGCTGCCGCTCCGAGTAGGTCTAGGCTGAGTGCTATGTAGAACGATGTTGGGGATTTCTTTTCCAGTTGAGAATTGAAAGTTGAGAGTTTAGAGTTATCGCTTAGTTTTTGTTCTTTAATAGCTAAGTTTCCTTTACTTTCGACTTTATTAGACTTTATTCTTGCGAACAATCCAGGGGCTTGTTTTCTTATGGCTTCCATTAGGCTTTTTACATCACTGCTTTCCATTACAATGCTTCCGAGCAGTTTGCCGCTCATTGTTTCGTAGAGTTCTATTGACAGGCTTAAATCTCCGCCAAAGGTTCCTATGCTTCCTTGGCTTATATATTCGGCACCTATTGCCCGCCCTATTTCCACGGCACAGCTTTCGGCGAGGCATTCTGCTTCTTCCGAGTCTGGCGGCAGGAGCGAGAACATATTGTCTCGTGTTAAGACGGCGTAGCCTTCGCCCGGCAGTGCTTGGACTGCTTGCCGGCGTAATTCGTCTGTCATGTGCCGCATTTCGGTTGTGCTTACATTGAGTTCTTCCGTTGTTGGGATTATTTCAAGGACGGCGAGGGTTTGAGCGGCGAAAATTGTCTGAACCAGAATTCCCAGAATTAACAGATTTTTTAGAATTTTATACATTGGTTACCTATGCTATTTCTATTGGGTTGAAATTTTTTAGAATATCTTCTCTTTTACTTTCTTCTATATTTGTTTTGACCCATTTTTTTATTTTCGGGAGTATTTTTTTTATTCTTCTGTTGTATTCTTCTATTTCATATTTAAATTTTTTAATTATTTTTGCTCTAAAGCGTTTTCGAAATGCTATTGCATATTCTCCTTTTGTTTCGTTATCCGTGAAAGGATCTAAAAGTTTTGGCATAAAAACGATGTTCCAAGGGGCTGTGAAACAATACACATTTGTAGCCATGCCAAATACGTGAGAAACTTGATAATTAGATATATTTTTCTTTTTTTTGTATCCAGTTAAGTTTTCTATTGTTTTTGTTGGTTCTGTATTATTTCCTGAATCAATTTTAATGTTTATGCCAAACACTTTTCTATACATTTCTTCCATTTCATTATTTCTGCAACCTCCTTTACCGAAGGCACGTATGTATAAATCGCTATCTTTTTCGTCAATTCTGCTCAATAACTCATTCCAAGCATCACGAGCTTTATTTATTTCAGCTGATATAAATTTTTTTAATCCGAAATTGAAAAAATCTTCTGGGGAAATCATTTCAAAAAATTGCTCGTATGCGTCTATTTTTGCGGTTGGTTTCGCTGTTTTCTTTTCCATTTTTAACTCCTGTGTTTTTTCCCGTTTTTTTGCCCTGCCAAAACTTGGGAATACAGTTTCGGCAAAGTTCGCACCACTATGGTGCAAGTTTTTGTTCGCCCATTGCTTCACTATGCGCTTAGTCTTGCACGCAACGCACAGATAACAGACCCTCCTTGCCGCCCTCGTTCCTGTTCACGTTGCTGTTGCCGTAGTACATGCCCCGGTTGTAGGCGAAGTAGCTATAGCTCTCGTACTCAGTACTACTCCACCAGTTGCCGCTGTCGCCGACATTGACGAAGCTAGTACCGCTGCCGTAACCACCTGGCAGGGCAGAAAACCCGTGAGTGTCCAAACCATTCCAACCACTCGTAGACTTCAGCCTCGTTCCCGCGCAACCAGTACAACGTCCTTGGCTTTCAACATAATCTGTCAACGTTGTCCATTCAGCATCGCTAGGCAAATGCCAGCCTTGTGGGCAAACCGCCTTAGCCGTTTTCCAATCGTACAAGCGACCATAAATATCGCAATTATCTTCCGAGTTATCATAACACTTGCTGCCAGGAGCATCGTAATTCAAATTCTCCGCCATCCAAGTTTGAGGATTATCCCATGCTTTAATAGCCTCACCTATCACAACAGTCTTATATACCTTACCGCCGCAGGTTACTTTGCCACTTTCAGTTACAGCATTTGGACAAGCATTGATGCCAACAACAACGCTAGACGAACTGCTGCTTTGAACAACGCTAGAACTGCTAGATATAGCAACAGAACTGCTGCTTGCCACCGTGCCAGACGAACTAGACATAGCAAGCAAATCCTCCTCGGTAAGACGATCTATGACCTTAAGCTCATCTGAGCAAGACAAAAAGAAAGCAAAGACAAATACGAAAAAAACAGCTAAATAACCAGATTTTCTATTTTGTAGCTTGTGCTGTGCTGTGCTGTGCTGTGCTGTGCTGTGCTGTGCTGTGCTGTGCTGTGCTGTGCTGTGCTGTGCTGTGCTGTGCTGTGCTGTGCTGTGTATTATTCATGCAAGGAATATAGAAATTTCCAGAACGTCGATTCTGAAGTTTTTACGAGCTTCACTCAACAGCTTTTAAATCCAGATACATTTTTCTCGTAAAAAGTCAACCAGCATGCAGTAGTGATATATTTTCATAGATTTCCTTCATCGTCTCTATCTGCATATTGAACCTCGATTTTTCTAGATTTATTTTTTCAATGCTCTCGCAAATAACAGAATACGGAAAACTTGTTCGCTTTAGCCATACGCTCTTTGCGTTGCCATTTGCGCTCGCTTCCATGCTCGTTGCTGCCGGCGGCTTGCCGGATGTTGAAATTATCTTGCTCATTCTGGCTTGCATGTTCACAGCGCGCAGCGGAGCTATGGCTTTCAACAGGCTCGCAGATGCAAAATACGATGCGCTTAACCCACGCACTGCAAAACGACATATTCCGGCAGGGAAAATCTCAAAAAGAAATGCTATTTTGTTTATAATTGCAAACGGCACGCTCTTCGTTTTTTTTGCTTGGCTTCTAAATTCGCTCGCTTTCTATTGCGCATTGCCGCTGTTCCTGTTTCTGCTCTCATACTCGCTCTGGAAAAGATTTTCCTGCCTCTCGCACTTTATGCTCGGCATTGCCATTGGCCTTAGCCCGCTCGGAGCCTGGATTGCTGTTACAGGAGAATTTGCGCTTTTTCCAGCCGCTCTGGGAGCCATGCTTATGTTTTGGATGGCCGGGTTCGATATAATTTACGCTAGCCAGGATATTGAATCGGATAAACAACTGGGCTTGCACTCCATACCGGTGAGGTTCGGAGTGCAAAAATCCATGATTATAGCCTTTTTGAGCCATATAGCCATGCTCGTCTTCGCTGCTTTTATGGGTTTCTGGTGGAATTTGGGCTTGCCCTGGCTGGTGGCTCTGGCTATTATTGCAATTGCGCTTTTGTATATACATCTATTCAGGAAATCAAATGACTTGGACAAAGTGAATAGAGACTTTTTCTTGGCAAATATTGCGGTTAGTTTGTTGGTTATGCTCGGGCTTGGAGTCTGGGTTTTTATAGGAGATTTGAATGCGTTTGTTTCCTGACAATATAGGCTTTTGGCGCAAATGGAGCGCATACTGCATAATGTTCATTTGCAGTTGCATGCTAGCTGCCAATTTTTTCAAAGAAGATCCCAACGTGGTGAGCGATGCCGAAACCCTCGTATGGATTGGCGGAGCCGGGCTCCTTCTGGGTTTTGTTATGCAGTTTTTGCAAAACAGGAAAAAGTGACAATCCCCAATGCCATAAGCGGTGCTGTTGCCGCCCTTAGCCTTGTTTGCCCAAGCGATAGGAAAAAAGCTTCCTGATTCCTCAAAGCCTCAAGTTCGGCTGGGGAAAACCCTCCTTCCGGGCCTGTTAAAATGGCTATGTGAGGGGAAAGATGCGAAAAAGGCGGAGCATAAGTTTCGCCGTCTTTATCGCAAACAATCAAGTTTCCCCTAAAACTTTTTAAAAAATCGCTCAGAAAAACAGGGGGTTTTATCTCCGTTAGCCAGGATTTTCTGCTTTGCTTTAGCGCGGCAAGGCTTTTTGCCTCCATTCTGCGGCAAAGTTTGCTCAAGGTTGATTCTCTGGGCTCCAGGCTTTTCTCCGTTCTCAAAAGATGGATTGCGGCAAGCGGGAATTGCGCTGCATGAAAAGCTATGTCCTCTTCGCAATTGTCTGAAAGGCAGCTTATGGCCAGGTGAATTTTGGGCTGAGGCTCTTTCTTGCCAATGCTTTTTACCAGCGCTTTGCAGGCTTTGGGGTTAGGCTCCAAAAGCTCGGCTTCCGCTAAACTGCCCTTTCCATCACATAAAACCAATGAATCGCCGGCGCGAGCTCTGAAAGATTTTGCTATATGGGAGCTTTCATCCGAATTCAAGAGAACTTCGCCCAGATGCAGTTCTTCAATGAAAAAATTACTGTCTAGTTGCATTTAGAAGAGGGAGAGGGATTCGAACCCTCGTTACGTGAGTAAACACGCTTTCCAAGCGTGCGCCTTAAACCACTCGGCCATCCCTCCTAGAAGATGGGAATATAAATTTAGCATTTTTTTGCAGTTTTGTCAAATAATTTCTATAGTTTTCTATATTTTCACAAAAATATTGCGGAGGAAGAAATGAAATCCAAAAAAACTCATTTGTCGCCAATTTATTTCGCTGTTATAGGAGCGGTTCTTTTCACTTGCTCTGCCGGCAGTACAAATCCGAGCTCGTCAAGTGCGCAGTTGCAAACTCTGACGCCTGTGGCAATGCCAAAAGCGGCAACGCCGTCTCTGGAGTCTTTTCGCTATGAAATAGCGGATTTGGCGGAAAAACTGATTCCAACCGTGGTCACCATCCAAACGGAGGCTACCATAAAAATAAATGACCGGGGAGGTTTTTTTGGGTTCGGAGACGATTTCTTTGACCAATTCTTCTTTGGCCCGCAACGGCAACAGCAGAAACCTAAAGAAAGGGAACACAAGCAGCAGGGGCAGGGTTCCGGCGTGATAGTATCTTCTTCCGGGCAGATTTTGACCAATAACCACGTGGTTCATGGGGCAGATCAGATAAAAGTTACGCTCTCGGACAAAAGGGAATTCAAGGCAAAGGTCGTGGGAACAGACTCGCTTACCGATGTAGCGGTTATTCAGATAGAAGATGATGTAAAAGATTTGCCAACCGCTCCGCTTGGAAACTCGGATGCGCTTAGAGTGGGAGAATGGGTAATTGCGATAGGAAGCCCTTTCAAGCTTTCGCAAACGGTTACAAAAGGAATTGTCTCGGCAAAGGGCGTTCACGGGCGTGGAATTACCAGCTACGAAAACTTTATACAAACGGATGCCGCAATAAATATGGGAAATTCGGGCGGCGGATTGTTCAATTTGGCTGGCGAGCTTATAGGTATAAATACTGCGATTTTGAGCAGAAATGGAGGTTTTCAGGGCATAGGCTTTGCAATACCCGTTAACTGGGCGAGCAATATAATGAACGATTTGCTAAAAGATGGCAAGGTGAGCCGAGGCTGGCTTGGGGTAAGTATTCAGGACATAGACCCAGGCATTGCGAAAGCTTTGAACTTAAATCCAGCGAAAGGCGGGTTGATTAACGAGGTTTTCGAAGATTCGCCTGCGGAAAAGGGCGGAATAAAGGCTGGCGACGTGGTTCGTTCCATAAACGGCAAGGCTATAGAAGATGCAAATGATTTGAGAAATACCGTTGCCGGGCTTCGCCCAGGCGAAAAAGCCGAATTCGAGGTTTTAAGAGACGGAAAAACTTTAAAATTGAAGGTAAATATAGCCTTGCGCGACGAAAACAGCCTGGCTGGCGTTATGCCAGAGTCGAAAGACGATAAAAAAGCGCCTGTAAATGCGTGGGGAATTCAAGCGACAGAGCTAACCAAGGAACAAAAGAAAGGGGCTGGGCTTTCAGAGTCTTCCGCTGGGGTGCTCGTAGCTTCTGTTACGGACAAGTCTCCTGCTGAAAAGGCCGGCATAAAGAAAGGCGATATAATCTTGGTTGCAAACAATAAGTACATGGCGAGCTTAAAGGATTTCAATGCCGCTTTTGGTACGGAAGCCAAGACTATTTTGCTGCTGGTAAGGCGCTCTGGTTCGCAATTCTACACGGTTTTGGAAAAATAGCTTGAATTTTGAAGTTTAAAAAGAGGTAGTGCTGAATCACTGAGGCCCCAACCCTCAGTTCCCCTCCGACTCAGCACTACCAGAAATATGAATAACCGTAGCGGCTCGCAGCCTGCAAAATGAGGGATTTGGAGGGAAAAGGGACGTCGTATTCAGAAAAGCAGATACACGCGCACGTAAGGAACTGGATGGATTTTCCATAACTCTAATGGTTGAAGTATTGCTCCCCTAATTGACATAATACAAATATAGTAAATTTTTTTTGGAAAATCAAGGTTTTTTTTGAAAAAAAATTCATTTATGGCTTTTTTGCGGTAAATTTCGCAAAATTTTCTTTGTATCCTCAAAAAATAGCTCCATTGCCTCCCTTTCTGCTGGCTTCATGTTGTATTCTTTGCAGGGAGCTTCCTTTTTTGTACATTCCGGGAGAATTCTAAAGGCATATCCGTTGCTTTTGTTGAACCTGTGAACCCAGAAAGGCACATAGCCGTAATCTATGATTTTAGTCCTGCTACTATTTTTTAGCAAAGTTACATCAAAAACTATTCCGCCGTCGGTGCCTCTGTCCCTTTGATTTGAAATAAAATTGCCAAGGGAATATACAACTGGCACGGAATCTTTGTATCCGGGAACATAAATTTTTCCAAAAGGCTGGACTACGTGCGGGTGACTGCCTATTATCAATCTAACCCCGTGTAAAGCCAAAAAATGGGCAAGTTCCCTTTGTTCCTCGTTTTCCTTGAGTTCATACTCTTTGCCCCAGTGCATAAAGGCTATTATAAAATCCGGCTCTGCCATCTTTGCCTTTTTTATATCGGCAGCAATTAAAACAGTGTCTATGCGGTTGACTACGTTTGGAGTCTCTTCCACAAGCATGTTCGTTCCGTAGGTATAATTTAATAGCGCTATTTTGATTCCGTTTTTTTCGACAATAAGTGGGTAATTCCTGTCTTTTTCCGCCGTATCTCTATATATTCCAAAGTGTTTCAGCTCCATGGAGTCCAAAACCGAGAGCGTGCGCTCCAAGCCCTTCTTGCCTCCATCCAGGGAATGGTTGTTGGCAGTAGCTATTATGTCAAACCCGGCATCTTTTATGGCGAACATGGATTCGTCGGGAGAGGAAAACCTCGGGTATCCAGTGTAAGGTTCCCCAGCCAGGGTATGCTCCAGATTTATCAGTGCAAGGTCTGCGCCTGAAAAGTAGGGCTTGAGATGTTTGAAAACGGGCCTGTAGTCGTAGCCCTTGCCCCCTTTGGCATCTCTTTTGGCAGCGCTTATTTGCGTGGTATGCCCCATTATATCACCTGCAAAAATCAGGCGCAAAGTGGTTTCTTCCGCCAAAATGAGGGAAAAACCGAGAAAAAAAGCAAAAATAATGGTCTTTATGGACATTTCTCTTTAAAATTACTAAATTTTATCTTATGATTATTTTTAGTTGGAATGTGAACGGGATCCGCTCGGCAGTCCAAAAAGGCTTTGCTGAGTGGTTTGCAAAGATGGATCCGGACATTCTGTGCTTGCAAGAGGTAAGAGCTGAAGATGAGCAAATACCTGACGAGATTCGAAATTTCCCCGGTTATAATTCTTTTTGGACTGCGTGCCAAAAGAAAAAGGGTTACAGCGGAGTTGGCATTTATTCAAAAATTGATCCTGAAACAGTTAATCATGGTTTTGGCATAAAAGAATTTGATGAAGAGGGCCGCGTGGTGCAGCTCGTTTTTCCGGACTGGGTGCTGAACAGCATATATTTTCCAAACGGCGCTCAAAGCGACGAGAGGCTGGACTACAAGCTCCGTTTTTACGATGCCTTTTTGGAAAATGCGCTTATGTGGCTTTCTCACGGCAAACACGTGGTAACCGTTGGAGATTACAATACCTGCCACAAAGAAATTGATATTGCCCGCCCAAAAGAAAACGAAGGCATCAGCGGATTTTTGCCAATTGAACGTGCCTGGCTGGATAAATATGTTGAAAACGGCTTTGTGGATTCATTCAGAGTTTTGCACCCAACTCAAAAAGATGCATATACCTGGTGGAGCAACAGGGGCAGAGCAAGGGAAAGCAACGTGGGCTGGCGTTTGGATTACGCTTTTGTGGATGGCGGTTTGAAGAGCTGCATTACGAATGCTTCTGTGCATCCAGAAGTTATGATGAGCGACCATTGCCCCATAAGCATAGAGCTGGAAGTCCCGTTCCCTCCTTTACTTTCTCCAGGGGAAATTGTGTAGCCTTCTTCCGTTGTTCCCTTCTTGGTAGATTGGAATGTCGTAATCGAATACGTAAAAGTCGGAGTATTCTCTGTGGCGGAAGTTGGGGGCTATGCGGATTGCCGCGCCGCTGATTTGCTTTGAAATGGAGAAATCGTATTGGAGGCTCAGTTCGCCAAATATGCCTTTTTTGTCAAAATCATAGCCGCTTCCTATTTGCAGGTGTTTTTTATCCGTTCCCTGCCTGAAATTGAGTTGCGTTGCTAGTCTTTCGCCCAAAAATAATCCGCCTTCTGCAAAAAGCAAGCTCTTTGACAAAAAACCGGAGAATTGAGGGTGCAGCGGAATTTGCCCGATTGCGTTTATGCCCTTTTGGTCGCCCTTTGTGTAACCGAGCGTTAGGGCTAGCGGGCTGGTTTTGTTGTAAAGCTTTTTCTCCAGTTGAGTTTGGCAACCGTAAATATCGGTGTTGAGCATGCCGCAAGCTGCCCAAACGGGAATTTTTTCCGAGTCCCATAATAGATAATAGCGATCAAGGAATTCTCTTTGCGGCATGCGGTCCTGTTTTTTGGTTTTTAGCGATGGAGAAATTGCCCCAACCATATAAAAGTTAAATGGAACAACCAAAACGGCATCCATATCCAGAGCCATGCGCAACGGATAGATATTCCGGACAAATGAAACTGAATGGTCAAAAGCCGGGTTTATGTCTATATATACAATAGGATCTTTTTCGGTTTGCAAAAGCGGCGCTTTTGCCTGAATGGAGGCATATATTGAATATCCTTCGGTGTATTCAGGGGAGCGCCAGGAAATGCTGGTACTCGCTTCCAAGTAAGATGGGATGTTAAAGGCCGCTAGGGGCCTTAGCGTAAAGATAGCGGAGGCTCCATAGCGGTTGTTATACCAAAAATTTTCAATGGCAAATGCCGCATAATCAATATCTATTTCGCCAGAAATGGAACCGACCGTGGCGTGAAGTTTTTCATCGTAAATGCCTGCAACGGTGAAATTATGCGAAGATCCTGCAAAATACCAACGTTTGCCGGAGAATCCAAATGCCAGGTTTTGTTCTTCTTCGTAAAACGGCAGAATGATTTTTGCCGCTGGGATAGGGCTTTTGCTGATTCCTAGACCGAGTTCCATAAAGGAAAGCGGTCTCATGACAAAGGAGTGGTCAATTCCTTCAAAAGAACCGGGTTTAAAGTTAAAGCGAGTTGCGTAGCCCACATCGCCTTGGTCTAAGGATTTGGGAGTTGGGGTATAAGAATAGCCATAATACCCGCCAGGACTTATAAAAGCGAAAACATTTGAAAACAATAATGCAAATATTACCAATAATTGAGAATTGAGAATTGAGAATTGATAATAGGGCAAATTTAAAAGCCTTATTTTCTGATTATTCTCCATTCTCCATTCTCCATTCTCAATTCAAATTTTTTAATCTAGCAGGTGCACTAAAAGCCCGTCTCTCAATTTTGGCTCAAACCATGTGCTTTTAGGCGGCATAATTCCGTCTGCGTCTGCAATGTCCATAAGTTCGTCCAGCGAAGTCGGGTACATTGCAAAGGCAGCGGCGCATTCGCCAGAATCCACTCTTGCCTGCAACTCGCCAAGCCCTCTTATTCCACCCACAAAATCTACCCGTTGCGAAGTGCGCGGGTCATCTATTCCGAGCAATGGCTGCAGTACCAGACTTTGCAAAAGCGAAACATCCAAATTATCTACAGGGTCTTTTTTGTTGTAATGTTTTTCCTGAAACTTGCATTTATACCATTCCCCTTTAAGGTAGAGGCTGAACTCCTTTGGTTCTTGCGGTGCAGTCAGGCACTGCAGTTTTTCAACATTGCAAATCTCCGAAAGTTTGTCAAGGAATTCTTCCGGGCTTTGCGTGTTCAGGTCTTTTACGAGCCTGTTGTAATCCATAATGCGGAGCTGCGTTGAAGGAAAGAGAATGGCCAGGAATCGGCTGTATTCCTCGTTTCCTTTGTGTTCCGGGTTAGCATCTGCCCTTGCTTTGGCGGCTCTAGCCCCGGCGGCGCTTCTGTGGTGCCCGTCTGCTATGTAGGTACATGGCAGCGAGGCGAACGATATGCGGAGCCTTTCTATGGCGGCTTCATCGTCTATTATCCAGACTGTGTGCCCTATGCCATCTTCTGCGGCAAAGTCGTAAATCGGGGGTTTTTGGAGAGCAGGTTTTATCAACGCAAATTGTCCTTTGTCCCTGTAAGTCAGGAATACAGGCCCGGTTTGCGCTCCTGTGGCCAATATGTGGTTCAGGCGGTCTTCTTCTTTGTCTGCCCTGGTGAGCTCGTGTTTTTTTATTGAGCCTTTGAAATAGTCGTCTGCTTTTACGCAGGCTACCAGCCCGTATTGCTCTCTGCCGTCCATAGTCTGGCGATAGACATAGAAGCAAGGGGTTTCTTCCTGAAAAATAACGCCTTCTCTCTCCATCTTTTTAAGATTGAGTTTTGCATGCTCATAGACTTCTTTGCTATGGGGATCTGCCTCTGGCAGCTCAATTTCCGAGCGGGTCACTCTTAAATAGGAGTAAGGCTTGCCATTTGCCATTTTAGCAGCTTCTTCGCCGTTCATAACATCGTAAGGCAGGGATGATATCTCAGCGGCTAATTCCGGTTTAGGACGCAGAGCGCGAAATGGGTGTATTGAAAACATGGGTGTAATATAGATAATTTTATATATTTCATTACCCATATGCGCCCTGTTTCGCCCGAAAACGAATCTGTAGAAGAAGCTGCGGCAGAGCAAAGCCTGCGACCGCTCTCGCTTTTGGATTTTACCGGGCAAGAAGCTTTGAAAGAAAGCCTTTCCATATCCATACAGGCCGCTAAAAAAAGAAAAGACGCTCTGGACCACTGCCTGTTTTCCGGACCGCCCGGTTTGGGAAAAACCACGCTTGCCGGCATAATAGCGCAGGAAATGGGGGTAAAAATTCATGTCACCAGCGGTCCGGTTTTGGAAAAACCCAGCGATTTGGCTGGGTTGCTCACAAACTTGCAGCACGGCGATATACTGTTTATAGATGAAATTCACAGGCTGGGGCGCGTTATTGAAGAATATCTTTACCCAGCAATGGAAGATTTCAGGCTGGATATAATGCTGGATGCCGGACCCGGAGCGAGAAGCGTTAATCTGCCGCTTAGACCCTTTACGCTTGTTGGAGCAACTACCAGAAGCGGTCTTTTGACCAGCCCGCTCAGGGACCGCTTTGGACTTCTGTTCCGTTTGGAGCTTTATTCTCCGGAAGAGCTTTTAATCATAATAAACCGCTCTGCAAAAATTCTTCAAGTTGAAATAGAAAAGGATGCCGCTGTTCTTCTTGGCTCGCGTTGCCGAGGAACGCCTCGCATTGCAAACAGAGTTCTGCGCAGATGCAGAGACGTGGCTCAGGTAAAAGGCAGCGGAAAAATCACCATTGAAATTGCGGAGCGAACTTTGCAAATGCTTTCCATAGACTCAGACGGCTTGGATTTAATGGACAGGCGAATTCTGGAATGCATAATTGACAATCACAACGGCGGGCCGGTTGGGCTCAGCACAATAGGAGCAGCGCTCGGCGAGGAACCGGATACCATAGAAGAAGTCTATGAACCATATTTAATTCAAAAAGGCTTCTTGGCTCGCACTCCCAGAGGCAGAACCGTTACGCAGAACGGCTACAAAAAATGCAACCGAATTCCGCCAGAAGCGGGGTTGTTTAATACTTAATTCTTTGCAATCTTTCTTTGACTGTCGCTCCCTGAATAAAATCCAGCGGCGCAAGCTCCACAACCGTAAAGCAGCCGAACCTCTTCTCAGCGCGAGCACGGAACACTGCACGGGCTGCTGCATACATCACGTTAGCCGTCATAACAGGGTTCACTCCAGAAAGCGTAATGTCCACCTTAACATCCTTACCAGAATTTATCAAATGCCCCTTATGCTTGTTGGTATCATGCTTAGCTATGCTAGACACGAATTTTACAACAGTCAAGTCTTTCACAAAATATGGATGATTCTTTATCTCTTTTTCAAGACGCTGATGCTGAGACTTATCCGCTACCACGTAAACTTCACGGCGCTGCGTTCCGGGTTTGCTGCCCGGCAATGTAAGGGAAACCGCATCTTTAACGCCTTCAATCGCTTTGACCTCGGTTGTATGCCCCATGCTGCGGCCAGGACCAAAAGTAGTAAGAGTTTCGCCCAAAGGGGAAAGCTGCATAAACAGCGCACGCTGAATTGAATCAAAACCAGGATCCCAGCCTGTGGCTAAAATTGAAACCGCATGGTTTTTAACTGCCAGCTTGCCCAAATCCTCGCGATATTTGACTATCTTGGGATGAGAATCAAAACAATCCACAGTGCTTATGCCAAGGCTCAAAAACTTCTTCACATCTTCTTTCACGCAACCGCTCGGACCTGCACACAGAATTACATCCGGCTTAACCTTGAGCGCCCTTACATCAGATACAACGGGAACGCCATTGCTCTTGCCTGTAACATTGCGGCGAATTATCCCCACAAGGCTTATATCGTTTTTTGAACCGAACTTGGCAACATGGTCCAAGTGAGTTTGCAGAATCGCCTGACCGATGTTCCCAAAACTGCTTATTGCTATTTTGATTTTTTGCATTTTTTACCTCGCTATATTCGCAAAAATAGGTACCAAACTCGTATCTAAAAATTTGGAAATCCAACCCGGGCAAAGACCCATTCCAAAAATACAGATAAAATATATTCCCAATACAATCCTTTCCTGAATTGTTGCCTTTGGCAAACTCTCAAACCTCGTATTCAACGGACCGTTGAGCATCTTGTTCGTTGCCTGCAAAACATAAACCGCAGTCGTGGTTATAGAAAGAATTGCAAAAACTGCAACAACCTTAACCACAATGTTGCTGGATTGCCAAGACCCTATGAAAATCGGAAGCTCCGCAGCGAACCCGCTAAGACCCGGCAAACCTAGACCTGTGAAACCGGCGATTACAAAACCTATGCCTATAAGCGGCATAATCTTCATCAAACCGCCCATCTCGTCAACAATTCTCGTATGAGTCCTGCCGTAAATCATTCCTATGCACGCAAAGAACAAACCGGTCAAAAATCCGTGCGAAAGCATTTGCAAAGTTGCGCCCTTTATGGAAACAAGATTCGCAGCGCACAAACCCAGGAATATAAGCCCCAAATGAGAAATGGAAGAATAAGCTATAATGTATTTCAAATCTCTCTGCTTAATGGCAATAAACGCAGCTGCTACCACATTGAACAAAACCAGCACTACTATATAAGGCAACCAGAACCTCGCTCCCTCAGGCATCAAATACATTGCCACGCGTAAACAAGCATAAGTTCCCATTTTCATCATAACGCCAGCCGCAAACATGGAAACCGCAGTGGGTGCAGCGCTATGGCCATCAGGGCTCCAGTTATGGAACGGAAACAGCGAACCGGAAATAGCAAAACCTATAAACAAAAGCGGGAAAGCCCACATCTGAAAATCTTCCGAAAAAGCAACATTCGCAAGAGCACGAATATCCCAGCTTCCAATGCCGCCCTCAAAATACATGATAATAACAACAATCAACGCAAACGCACTGCCAAGCGCAAGCGTCAAAGTGAGCTTTTTTCCGCAATAATCTTTTCTCCCAGTGCCCCAACCTGCAATCATAAGATACATGGCAAGAGCTTCAATTTCGTAAAAAATCATAAACTGGAACAGATCAAAGCTCAAAAATACGCCAAACACGCCGGCGCCCAGAATCTGAATCATGGCAAAGAATTCCTTTGGCCGCTCTACATTCCAGCTCATCAAAATACCCGTGAAAACTATTATGGAAGCCAAAACGCACATCAAAATAGAAAGGGCATCGGCTCCTATTATAAACCTTATGCCCAAAGCAGGCAACCAAGGCGCATCAGTCACATATTGTATGTCCCCTGAGCCCGTGCACATCGCCAAACCATAAATCTTAACAGTAAAAAATACGCAAAGCATCATATTGGCCAGTGCAGATATGGCATGGAACATCTTTATGGTTTGGCTTTGTCCCCTGGGTATAACCAAACCCACGAAAACCGTTAACACGGGCAAAAACCAAATCAAATTAAGAATCGCAGCCATATTGGGAATCTAGAAAATTAACTCTTTCTCATATATACCCCAAGGCTCTCCAGCCTGCAAAGGAAATATGGAACCGGAAGTCAAGCGGCCATCTCCATTTAAGTCCTTGAAATATATAATCTTATATGTACCTTTGGGCAAGTCTTTAATTTCAAAATCCCCCGTACCATCACACCTTGCCTTCCACTCCTTGCCCATGCTTTTTGAAGTGAATTTCCCTATTTTACGGGTTATAATTTCCTGCGCAACTACTATAGTCAAAGCATTGCCGTCTGAAATCTTGCCTTTTAGCGGAGCTAACTTCAATCTGGAAATCGTATTGAACTGGGTCAAAAGCCTTTCCCTGAACAAAGTATCCACAACAGAATCCTTGTCAACCTGCACGAATTTAATTTTCGCATCCATTCCCCAAGCGGGATTTGCAGATATTTCCAAGCTAATCGCATCCATTTGCTTAATCTCCACGCCAACGGTGTCTTCATTTACATACAAACGGAATTTCAGAGTATCGGCGGAAATCGGGCGATTGTAAAATAGCTTGATTGGCAAATTTGATAAAATGTCATCCGCTCCCTTTGATGGCTCAACTTTTGAAATTGCAGTCTGAGTAATTTCGTCGTCGGGTATCTTTTTGTACTTGAATTTTGCGGAAGCTCGTGCGGTATCCAATGTTCTTCCCAAAGAATCCCTTGCATAAAGGCAGCTTGCAGAGTAAAGGCTGTCGTTTTTCAAATTGTCAAACAGCAGCACCGGATTTTTGCTATTCGGTTCCGCATATATGCCATACGGCAAAAGCGTATCTTTAGCCGTGGCAAAAAAACATTTCAGGGAATCCAAAACTATGAAACGGGAAAATGAAAATTCAATTTCCCTGTTCCCTCTTTGCGAAACTCCGTCAAGAGTCATAGAAGATGTATCCAAATCTCCAAGCGAAAAACTGAGCAGTTGCTTTTCTTCGTTCAACTCAAATGGAAAAGTCGCAACGCCTGCAATTTCGCTGTCCATATCAAGTTTTTGACTATTGTTCCCATCCAAAAATGCCACGGCCAAATACAAGCCTGCCTGCATTCCCTGCAAAGTCCCGTTCCCAAGGCTATCGGTTTGAGCTATATACAGCGGTATCTCTTTTGTTATATTTGGAAAAGTATCCGCTACTGCAGTTAGCGTGGAATCCCTGAACTTTTCCAAATATCTTTTATGAGCACGGACCGGGCCTATAGGATAAAACGCAACAACTGGAAATTTCTTTTTTCTGGTCAAAGAATCATGAAGCAGAACGGAAAAATCCGTTTTCAAACTATCCAGATAACTTCCCGTGGAAAATAAAATTTGAAATGGTTTTTCCAGCGGATTGTTGCGCAGATCTTTTATCGCATTTGTGATGGTGAGCGTGTATGTCGTATTGGAATCCAAAGGCTCGGTGGCATATATGCGCAATTTATCGCCATCGGCTTTCATACGCAACCTTCCGGAAATAGGCGGCGAAATCACAGCAGCGCCAGCTGGCGGTTTTTGAACTATCCATTCGTCAAATTGCAAAGTCAAATCCAAATTCACGCTTTGATTTATTGAATTAGGCGCAAGAGATGTTCCGCCAACCCTGGGCGGCAACTTATCTTCCGGCCCGCCAGACGGAGGAACCACCGTAGCGCAGGATATTAAAAATAATGTAAATATAATGGTTAATGAATAATTGAGAATTGAGAATTGAGAATACTCATCTACAAATGCTTTTAAGTTTGACTTATTCTCCATTCTCCATTCTCCATTCTCAATTATTAACCTTGTCAATTAACAATACGTATTCGCCTTTCGGAATTTTGTTTTTGTAGTACTCTAAAAGTTCGGTTGGAGTTCCAATTAAATGTTCTTCAAATTTTTTTGTCAGCTCTCGCATTAAGGCTACTTTTGCTTCGCCATATACTTCTTTTATTTCGCCTAAAAATTTAACCAGATTGTGCGGGCTTGCGTAGAAAATTAAAGTGCTGTTGGTGTCATCTTTCAGTTTTTGCAAGAGATGCGTTCTCTGAGCGCTCTTTTTTGGGGAAAAATTTTCAAATCTGAACCTGTCCGTTGCAAAGCCGCTCGCTACCAATGCAGTCAGCAAAGCGTTCGCTCCTGGTACGGCTCTAACAGGAATGTTTTCCGCTTTGCAGGCTCTTACCAGATTAAAAGCCGGGTCTGCTATGCCAGGTGTTCCTGCATCGCACACAAGGGCAATATCTCCTGTGTTTTTTAAATATTCCACATATTTTGGCGTAGCCTGCTCCTTGTTGAAATCGTGGTAGCTTTCCATTTTTGTTGAAATCTCAAAATGGTCGAGCAAAATTTTGCTATGCCTTGTATCTTCGGCCAAAACAAGCGAAACTTCTTTCAATACCCTAACCGCCCTAAAAGTAATATCTTCCAGGTTGCCTATGGGAGTACTGACTACGTAAAGCGTATTGAGCATTTTGGGAAAATATAGAAAAAAACTAAAATTATTACTATATTACTCAGCATGAGGGCTTTCCTAAGAAAATTAAAGAATTGCTGAAAATGACCGATACTATTATAGTAGTCTATTTCGCATTTGTGTTATCGTAGGATTGAAATATTGAGATGATAAATAGAATAGCATTAATGCCGCTTATAAGCCTACCATTGGAGATGAGGCTTCTGGCTAGAAGCATATTAGTTTTTTTTGACGACAAACAACAAAATAATACTATAAAAAGAGTTGCGATAATAAATGAAAAAGAGAACAAAGCCCTTATTATTGACGATGCTGAGCATATTGGAATAATCAATGTAATAGGCAACCAAGATGGATACGGAAACGTCTTGTGGACTCCAAGAGAAAGAATCGGTCTTTTGCGCAGATTAAGCTCGGAAAAGTTGATTGAAAACGAGTCTCTAACATTCGACAAAAAAATAACCGATACAATCACAACTATTTGCCGTGCGGAGAAGGCTGGCAACAGCAACGATTTTGTAATCGTTGCCGATGTCCTGGCTCTTGCCAAAAATTATATAGAGCGCTATCCACTAATTACCGCAGGGGGTTCCTAATGGCAGTTAGTAGAAGTGGTATAGATAACGCAAAAATTCAGGAAATGATCGCCCTTAAGATAAAGGAGAATAATGAGAAAACTGAAGGCAAACTTTCTGAAGCGGCAATTAAAGCTGAATTTGCCCGCGTATTCCTAAAGGCCGGCAAAAAGCAAGACGAAGTGGACTTTTTGGTCTACGGAATAGACAATACTTGACAAAAAGGAAAAAAAATTCTATATTTGTGCAACATGAAAGAGTTAGAATTCACGACCTTAAAGGTCAAGGTAAACAGAGATAAATCTTGCAAAGCTAAAGCTTTTGTAGCTATAACTTTCAACAATCTTTTCAAAGTCAGCGGAATTGAGCTGATGGATGGCGGCAGAGAATATTATCTGCAGTACCCCACATACACCAGGTTAACTGGAGAAGTAAAGCCTGCTAGCTACCCTATTTGCGAAAACCTGCAGCAAAAAATCCTAGATGCGGTTTTGGAGAAATATTGGGAAGCCAAAAAGACATAATCCGCATTCAAACCCCGGAACGGGAAATCGTTTTGCTGGGAACTGCGCATATTTCGCAGGAATCCATAGATTTGGTACGCGAAACAATAACTGCAGAGAAACCCGATACTGTTTGCGTTGAGCTTGACGAAGGCCGATTGAAAGCCTTGGAAGACGGAGACCGCTGGAAAAATTTAAATGTAAAAGATATTCTGAAAAAAAGACAGATGTCTTCTCTTATTGTGAATCTGGTTTTGGCATCTTATCAAAAAAGAATGGGCGAATCCACAGGCGTGGAACCAGGCTCGGAGCTTAAAGCCGCAGTTGAAGAAACAAGAGCTTGCAATGCCAGTCTGGTTTTGGCGGATAGAGATGTTAAAACCACTTTGCGGCGCGCTTGGGCTAGCACTCCATTTTTTCGCAAGTTCAAACTTCTCGCAACTTTATTGAGTTCGCTTTTTGAAACGGAAAAGGTTAGCGAAGAAGATCTGAGCAAAATGCGCGAGCAAGACACGCTCTCTGTTATGATGGATGATTTTGGGAAAGCCTTCCCAGAAATCAAGGAGATTTTGATAAGCGAGAGAGACCAGTTTTTGGCAGGCAGAATTCTAAAAGCAGAGGGCAAAAAAGTGTTGGCAGTTGTAGGTGCCGGGCATCTGCCAGGCATTAAGAATATAATAGAAGGAAATCTGCAAACGCCACCAGAAGAAGATTTATGCAAAATACCGACGCCATCGCACTGGGGAACCATTATAGGCTGGGGAATTCCAGCGGCGATAATTCTTTCGCTTATTTACATAGGGGTTAAATTCGGCCCAGAAGCTTTTGCAGACAATGCTCTTTTTTGGGCAATGGCAACAGGCATTCCAGCGGCGTTTGGCGCAACTATCGCTCTCGCCCATCCTTTGGCTATATTGACCGCACTATGCCTGGCCCCCCTGACAACCCTGCATCCATTGATTGGGGTTGGCATGTTTGTAGCTTTTGTTCAGGCATATTTTTGCCCACCGCGCGTTTTTGAGATGGAAACGGTTGCAGAGGATATTTGGAAACCGAGCCGCTGGTGGAAGAGCCGCTTTACCAGAGTCTTTTTGGCATTTATTTGCCCGGGGTTACCCACGACTATAGGCAGTTTTGTGGGCATTGGGAAAATCGTCAGCACAATTGGCAACGGGTAATTTTTCTATATTACACCCATGAATCGTATAGTATGTAAATTCGGTGGAAGCTCCGTAGCAGATGCAGTCCAATTTCGCAAAATCAAATATATCATTTCTGGCAATCCAGAAAGAAAAATCGTGGTGGTTTCCGCACCTGGCAAAAGAAACCAACAAGAAACCAAATTAACCGACTTGTTCTACACCGCTCACGATCTCGCAAAAAGCAACCTGGACTTCTCGCAACCATGGAAACTCATAAAAGAGCGCTTCATAGAAATAACGGAAGGGCTCTCAATACGTTCTACCGTGCGCGAAGAACTGGAAGAAATGGAAGCCTCCATGAAAAAACAGAACGATAAACTTTCAGCTGATTTCGTGGCTAGCCGAGGTGAATACCTGTGCGCAAAAATAACTTCAGAATTCCTTGGGGCAAAATTCATAGATGCCTTCCCAATAATACAATTCGACAGCCAATACCGAGTAACGCAGCAAAGCCTCGACAACTTGAAAGCCACACTCTCAGACCCTGAGCTTTTATATGTGGTCCCCGGCTTTTACGGGAGCGATTTGCAAGGCAATCTCAAAACATTCACGCGTGGCGGCTCAGACATCACAGGCGCAATCCTGGCAAACGCCTGCGACTGCTTGCTATACGAAAACTGGACCGATGTTTCCGGGCTTTTAATGGCAGATCCTCGCATTGTAAAAGATGCACACCCTATAAGCTACGTGAGCTACCGGGAAATAAGAGAACTCGCCTATAGCGGCGCAAATGTTTTGCACGATGAATCCATAGCGCCATGCAGAGCAAAAGATATTGCCATAAAAATAAAGAACACCAACAGCCCAAGCGACCCAGGCACAACCATAGGGCCAACCCCTGCGAGCGTCTCAAGATTAATAACCGGCATAGCCGGCCGCAAAGACTTTTCAATGATTTACATCGAAAAAAGCATGATGAACAAAGAAAAAGGCTTTGGGCGCAAGGTGCTCGCAATTCTGGAAGACCTAGACGTTCCTTATGAACTCTCCCCATGCGGCATAGACTCAATGAACGTAGTTGTGGATTCCAAGCATTTGCACAAAGTTGAAGCGGAAGTTCTTGCAGAAATCGATAGAAAAATGCAACCCAACAAAATAAAGATTTTCAACAATCTTGCTTTGATTGCAACAGTGGGCCACGGAATGGTGAGCCAAATTGGAACGGCTGCAAAGCTGTTTGCCGCGCTAGCCAAAGAAAACGTAAACCTGCGCGTTATAGACCAAGGTTCATCGGAAATAAACATCATAATCGGGGTTAATGAAGCAGATTATGAAAAAGCGATAACTGCAATTTATAGAGAGTTTGTCGGTTAGTGAAAGAAATTTCAGAAAGAATCATGTCTTTGGATAATTTTGATTATCCAGAAACTTTGGCTGCCAACATTGAAAACGAAGCAGAAAAAATGCACAAAGAAGGATGGTTTTTCACGCACAGCGCCACAGATGAATTAATGGAAAACATAGTGCTTTTTTTTGAACGAGAAGTTACGACGCCCCCTTCCCGCTAAGCATAACCTCAACAGTTTTCAGCTTCAAGGATAAGTCCACAAAAGTGCTGCGCTCACGTATGTATTTATTATCCAAACGCATCCATTCATCAAAATCGACATCGCTGCGGCCGCTGGTTTGCCAAATGCAAGTGAGACCAGGCTTAACGGAAAGTCTTATATAATGCCAAGCCTCATAAGTTTTAACCTCGTCTGGAGTTGGGGGCCTTGGGCCAACCAAACTCATATCGCCTTTCAGCACATTAAAAAATTGCGGCAATTCGTCAAGACTATGCCTTCGCAAAAATGCACCGCCATGCTTCAAAATCCTCGGATCATTGTCCATTTTGAAAGTAGGCCCCCTGTCTATGCCGCCATTTTCCATATTCAGCTGCTCTTTCAATTTATCCTTTTCCTTGTCAGCGCCAGGATACATGGTTCTAAACTTATAGCACTTGAACAATTTTCCATTGCGCCCAACTCTAATCTGCTTGAACAAAATAGAAGTATCTTTTGTAGATTCCTTCCCCATTTTCTTTTGCTCTGACTGCCATTTTAAAAGAGAACGCTTAACAAAAGCCGCGCATATAAGCATAATCAGGGAAAACAGCACTATGCCAAATAAGCTGCCTGCAATATCCACAGCCCTTTTCAAAAATCTCACATAAAGCCCGCGAAAAGTTTTTTCCTTTACATCTTCTATGGAAATTCGCATCACTCTAGAAAAATTCAATTCGCTATTCCATCTCTTTATAAATCTGTTCTCTTCCTGCAAGAAAGCTTGCGACTTGCCACTGTAAAAATATACATTGAAATTTAAATCCTTGGGCAAATCCCTAGAAAATCCGGCTTCCTTCAGCCTCTCCTTTATTTTGCTCTTTATGCTTTCAAGCAACTGCAAATCCTGATTTATATACAAGCTCCAAAGACAATCCTTGCCCTGCCCTATTACGCTCATATATTCTTTTGAAAGCATTGTTTGCACGGATATTCTCCACATCTCCAGAATTTTGCTGTTTTTTTCCTTAACTCGCTTTGGAATTTGCAGTTGAAACCCGTCATAGGCAAAACCCTTGAGCGGAATTTCAATCCATACAAAGCACTGGCTTCTGCGATTGCAACGATAAATCTCCTCTTTTATTCTTTGCAAAAAAATATTGCGAGGATATGCAAATTCCTCATGCTGGGCAAACCAATCCAGTGAATTCATACGATCAGTACCGCTCATAAAGGCGCATGCTACCCGTCGGAATTTATAGCTTCTATAAGCTCCGCCAATATTTTAGCCGACTGATCATTTGGAACCTGGCAAGTTCCAGCAGCTGCATGACCACCGCCGCCATACTTGAGCATAAGCGTGCCAATATCTGTCTGGGAGGAACGGTCAAAAATTGATTTTCCCGTTGCAAAAACAGTGTTCTGCATCCTAAGCCCCCATAGTATATGAATGCTTATGTTGATTTCCGGGAACAAAGCGTAAATCATAAAGCGATTGCCCGCCCAAATCGTTTCTTCATTTCTTAAATCAAGAACTCCCAAGTTTTTATGTACCTTTGTGCAACGCTGAATCTGTTCCCTGAACTGCTTTTCGTGAGCCTGGAAAATCTCCACTCTTTCTTTAACATCGGGATGATTTAGAATTTCATGTATAGTATGAGTTTTGCAATAGGCTATAAGCTCCATCATCAACTGATAATTGCTTATGCGAAATTCTCTGAAACGCCCAAGACCCGTGCGGCTGTCCATTAAAAAATTCAGAAGCTCCCAGCCTTTTGGTTCCAAAACATCTTCGCGCGAAAACTGCGCGCTATCCGCCTTGTCAACAGCACGCATCATATCCACATCTATTTTAGGAAAAGTTTCCTCGCCGCCAAGCCAGTCATAAACAACCCTAGCAGCAGAAGGCGCATGCGGATCCACAACATAATTGTCGACATCTACCGTAACGTTCCTTAAAACTTCGCTTTCGTGATGATCGAAAACAAAGGCACAAATAGATTGATAAGGCAAGTTAGTACTTATATCTCTACTGGAAAGCTCAATCAAGCCATCTTGCATATCCTTTGGATGAACAAACTTAATATCATCCACTAGTTCCAGCTCTGTCAAAAGCATTCCACAAACAAGACCATCAAAATCGGATCTTGTCACCAAGCGATACTTCTTTCCGTCCGCTTTTATTTTTGCCAAATTCGCATTCATACTCAAATCTCCTTATAACAGTTAATATAGAAATCTCATTTTTTTATCCATTCCCTATTTATGTCCGGAATATCTTCCAATAAACGAACCGTATGCGGGCTTTTAGGATTTTGAGTTACATCTTCCGGCCTGCCAGCTTCCACTATCTTAGCATCATTCATAATAAAAATACGATCGCTTACATAATAGGCAAGCCCAATGTCGTGAGTCACAAATACAATGGTCATTCCCAGTTCCACTTTCAGCTTCATCAGATAATCCAGAATATTCGCTCTAACACAGGCATCAACCATGGATGTAGGTTCATCTGCTATAAGTACCTTAGGCTTCAGAGCAAATATGCGAGCGAGCAGCATTCTCTGCATTTGCCCTCCGCTCAATTCAAAAGGATACTTTCCTTCAATATCCGCAGGTTTCACATTTACAGCAAGCAAAGCCTCATCTACCCGCTTGTCAACTTCCTGTTTTGAAGGCTTGTTTTTCAAAATGCCAAAAGCATCTTTAAGCTGAGTGCGTATTGAAAAAAATTGGTTAAAGCAACCGAATGGATCTTGAAAAACGCTTTGTACCTCATTCCAATGATCGCGAGTGTTGACAATAGGTTTGCCCTTGTATAAAAAAGAACCGCTTTCCGGAGAATAAAGTCCAAGCATTATTTTCGCAAGAACGCTCTTCCCGCAACCCGAACCTCCAACTATGGAAACTATTTCTCCATCGGTAATGTCAAAAGAAACATCATTGACTGCGCAAACTCTTTTTCTGCCGTGTCCAAAAAATTTGTTTATGTTTTGCGCTGAAAATATAATATTATTCTGCATAATCGCACCTCACAAGACGTTCTCCCACAGTACGCATATGCTGATCTTTTTCCTTGCATTCCGGCCTTGCGCTTGGACAACGTTCCGCAAAACGGCAACCTTTTATGCTTTTGGCAAGGCTTGGAGGCGCACCTTCTATGGTAGTAGGTTTTCTATTTTTTTGCCCAGCATCCGCGCTTAGCATGGCTCCCATCAATGCCTTTGTATAAGGATGCCTAGGATCGTGTACAACCTGAGTAGCAGTGCCATATTCCACAAATTCTCCCGCATACATAATCGCTATATTGTGCGCGACATGACGAAGCAGAGGAAGTTCGTGCGTAATGAATATCATTGTCGAAAAAATATTTTTCTCAAGCAAATCGAATATCATTTTGATAACAACTTTTTGCGTGGTTACATCTAGAGCTGAAGTTGGCTCGTCTGCAATAACAACCTTTGGATTGAGCAGAGTTGAAATTCCTATAACGCTGCGCTGCCTTTCGCCAGCAGTCAACTGAATTGGATATGAATTCAAAATATGCTCGGTTTCCATTCCGAACAAATCAAAGCGCTCTTTCAAGCGCGCATAAATCTCAGGCTTGCTCAATTTATGAGCTTCGCTGTGAGCAGCTATAACATCGGCGGCAATATCCTTTATTTTGCGAGTCGGATTAAGAGCATTGAATGCTCCCTGCGGAATCATGGAAACTTTTTGCGAAAGAATGTTTCTGCGAACATCCTGCGGAGTTCTGTTCATAAGAGATTCGCCATTCACCATAACTTCGCCACCGGTAGGGTAAAGAGGGGGAATGAACAAACCCATCAAACCATTTACCAGAGTGGATTTTCCGCAACCAGATTCACCTGCTATACCTAAAATTTCACCCTGCTTCATTGTAAAAGAAACATCGGTAACCGCATGTATCTTTTGCCCAAAACGAGTTAGATAATGCAAACTTAAATCTTTAACTTCCAATATATGTGACATTAACCGCCTACTTCCTCAAACGAGGGTTAAATACGCCTTCCATAGAATTATTAAGCAAATAAAGAGCAAACACTATAACTGTAATCACAATAGCCGCAGGGAAAATACCCCACCAGTATCCGTAAGTTATGGCAGATTGATTTTTAGCCGTATTGAGTATAACTCCAAGAGATGTGGAGCCTTCGCCAATGGGCCCAAGGCCAATCATGCTAATTGCGCTCTCAGACAATATGCCGCTTGCCACTTGCATAATGAACACCATAAATACATAAGAAGCGAGGTAAGGCAAAATGTGCTTGAATATAATCTGCAAGTTGGATGCGCCGTTTATGCGAGCGAGAGATATATGGTCGCGCCCTCTCAAGCTTGTGGCTTGAGCGCGCACGGAACGAGCCGTCCATGGCCAAGTTGTGAAACCTATGAGCACGGCTATCAAAGTCAAAGAACGACCCTCAGGCCAAGAAGCGCTCACCAAAACCAAAACAACAAATGAAGGGATAACTATAAACAGATTTGTAAACATGTTTAAAATATCGTCAACAATGCCGCCTTTGAATCCTGCGAAAAGCCCAACAAGAGTTCCGATTGTAGTAGCGATTATGCCAGCCATAAAACCTACATAAAGGCTATTCTGCAAACCTCTCAAAAGCAGGGCAACGTAATCTTCGCCCAAGTTATCCGTTCCAAGCCAGTAGGCTGCGCTCGGAGCCTCATAAGGCCCGCCTTCTGGAACAGCCGTATATAAAGATGGTCCGAGCAATCCTAAAAGTATGGTTGTCAAAAACAAGAAGCTGCCTATAACAAACATCGGTTCTTTGATTAAATTTTTTAAAAGTTTTAACATTCTGCCTCCCTTATTTTGCGTCCATGGCTAAACTTTGCTTTACTCTTGGATCTAATAGCGCAATCAAAATATCAACTGTAAAATTCGCAAGCAAAACGCAAGTTGTAATTAACAAAGTCACGCCCTGTATAACAGGATAATCGTTGTTTTGTATTGCAGTAAGCATAGCCATGCCAAGGCCAGGATAAGAGAATATCATTTCCGTAATCAACGCGCCGCCAACCATTTGCCCGATGGACAAAGCCAAGCCGGTAAGCTGCGGAAGCATTGCGTTGCGGAACAGATAAGCGAGCACTCTGGTTTCTTTTAAGCCAAGCCACTTCGCATACTTAATATAATCCGTTCCAAGCTCGTAAATTCCCATAGAACGCATGCCAATCGCCTGACCGCCCGCAAGAATAAGGAATATCGAAAGGAATGGCAAAACATAATGATATGCCACGGAAGACAAAAATTCAAAAGAGAAATTTGGCGTAAGCTCAAGCGAATAAGCTCCAACCGCAGGGAAAACCTCCCACACTATTCCAAAGAAATAAACGAGCACCATTCCAAACACAAAGAAAGGAACGGAACTCATCAAAAGAGCCATTGGGAAAAGCGCTTTGTCGAAAATACCGCGCTTGTAAGCAGCAAGAGCTCCTAAACTGTTTCCGAAAATCCACCCGAACAAAATCGCCGGGAATTGCAATGCTATGGTCCATGGCAATGCTTGCATAATTATGTCAGATACTGGTTTTTGATTTCTGAACGAAGTTCCCAAATCACCCTGAAACACCTGCCCTACATAATTCAAGAGCTGAGAAAGTTTAGATGCCTTAACCGCATTTCCTTTTTCATCTCTAACTATATCGCCTTGCTTGTCCACTATAATCAACCCGAAATCCTTGCGCAGATTCTCTTCTGTTTGCTTGCGAATTTCAGGGCTGGAAAACGATGATTGCGCCATCATTATGTCCACAGGGTCCGAACCCAGGCGGGGCAAAAAGAAGTTGAGCGAAAGAGCAACTAAAAAGGTAAGAAAATACCATATTGCTCTTAGCAAAACATAACGGGTGGTAGGATATTTCTTAAGCATAAATTATTTAACTGGCGCGAGTCTCCAAAGAGTGTTTATGCCGCTTCCAACCCAGGGAAGCTGCGGCGGAGCAAACGGATTTTTTTCCGTTGGCCAGCCAGTCCAAACTTTTGTGCTGAACTGATAATATTCCTCGGGCAAATGGCAAACCGGTATAACAGGCTGATCGTTGAGGAATATGTTGTTAAGCTCGGCATAAGCAGCTTTCAGAGCATCTTCATCTGTCAGCAGAGGTATCGCATCCAAAAGATCGTCAACTCTTTTGTTGTAACCTGCCGCATTGGGATTATTGTAACGGCCTTCGTTTTCGTTCATGAAGTTTCCGTCTCCAACAGGGCGCCAGTTGCGAGAAGACATAACGGCATTAAATCTATTCCACGGAAGCGATGCGGTAACTGCTACCGGAGGCTTCCTCATAATTATGTCAAATTCGCCAGTAGGCAAAGCAGGCCAGTATTGGCTACCATCTACAAAACCTTCGCGAACATCTATACCTATCGAGCGAAGCTGCTTAACAGCCAAATTCACTATGGCTTCCCAGTCTGACCATCCAGCAGGAGCCTTAATCAACAGAGTTGGCAATGTATCGCCCTTAGGCCCAATAGAATGCTTCAAATTTCCTTTGTCATCGAAAACTGCTTTATAGCCAGATTTCTCAAGCAATTTTTTTGCGAATTCTTTATCGCCAAGCGGAACGCTATGCTTGTCAACTTCTTCTGCATTGTAATATTTTTTCTCCAGACCCTCAGACATGATTAAACCTGGTTTCATCTCTGGCGTGTAGCTGGAAACCGCAAGACGGCTTATAGCGGCATAATCTAAAGCGGCAGCCATTGCGCGGCGGAAGTTTCTATCGTTTAACGGAGCCTTTGTATTGTTCAAATACAAGAAATGCATTGAGCCTGGAACAAAATAGGGAGGAGCATCATACCAAGTGCTCACGCCATCTTTCTTTTTTTCGTTTATGCGCGGAATATAGTTCATGGAAGCATCCAACGCGCCTTTCTGCAGGTTTATAGCGAAATGATCGTTGTTTTTATATATGGGATGAATTATGAATTTCGGATTCGGAAGAGCTCCGTCGTGCAGAACCTTGTTGCCCCAGTAATTATCGCGGCGAACAAGAACTATGCGCTCATTGTTGTATTGAGTCAAAATGTATGGACCTGAAACCACAGGGTCTTTATCGCATTTGATTTTTTTCACAGCGTCAAAATCATTGTTGCTGTCTGAGAGATACTTTTCAAACACATGCGCTGGAACTATGCGAATAGCTTGCAGCTGATCCAAAATGGCAAGCGGATTGTTGCGAGCCGCCTTGTTAACAATAAACGACATTCTCTCTTTGCCGTCAACAGTATCCACCTTTATCTCGCTTACGAATTCGCCAACATAATTGGTAGGAGCCTGGGGGAATCTCTTGCCTAGCTCGTAAATGAACTTGACGTCCGTAGATGTAACAGACACGCCATCGCTCCACTTGGCTTCCGGCTGAATATCCACAACAACCTTCTCGGTATCATAAGATATAAGAATGCCGAGTATAGGCTCTGTAGCGCCAGTCAATGAGTTGTAAGCTGTCAAAGGTTCATACATTAAATTAAATCTATCGTTTGCAGGCCAAGCCACCAGCCAAGGCTCTACCAGAGGGTTGAATGTGTTTGGTTCTCCCCATTGAGAACCCGACAGGTAAAGGGTTTCGCTACGTGGATAGCTGGATGTTTTGGACTCACCACTGGCCTTTTCTTCTTTGCAAGACGCTAAGAATACTAAAGATAGCGCAAGCGCGCCACACGCAATTCGCTTTGAAAAATTCATCTAAAAACCTCGCTGTGTTATTCTAGATGGAAATATACAAATTTTTTCCGAGAAACGAACAAAAAAACTGTAAATTAGAGTAAAAAATCCTTGCAACTGTCAAAAGCTTCCAGCACTTTAGGGTCAAACTGAGTGCCTTCGCCGCCAAAAACTATCTCAAGAGCGTCTTCTCTGGGCATTCCCTTGCGATAAACTCTATCGGAAACCAATGCATCATATACATCTACAACAGCCATAAGCCTTGCCCAAAAAGGAATCTCTTCGCCTTTTATGCCATTCGGATACCCTCTGCCGTCAAAATGTTCATGGTGACACAAAGCTATATCGTAGGCATAAGGCAAATAAGCATGGCTTTCAAACTTTTTTTGCATTTTTTTTATCAATTCCGCGCCTTTCTCAGCGTGTTTTTTCATTTCTTCGCGTTCTTTATCATTTAGCGGGCCTGGTTTCAGCAAAATTGAATCTGGAACCCCTATTTTTCCAATGTCATGCAATGGCGCAGCACGCACGATAAAATTCAACTGGTCTCTTGTGATAGTACCCTTGTTGACAAATTCATCTCCTAAAGTGCCTATAAACATCTGCGTTCTCATTATATGGCCACCGGTATTCAAATCTCTGCTTTCCACAGTCTGAGCCATTGTCAGAGCCATATCCTCTTGCAGGTTCACCATTTCTCGCCTTATTTGCCGCGTCCAAACAACAAACCAAGACTTCTCAACAACCTTTCTTAAACGCAAATGAAGCAGTTCGCTATCAAAAGAAAGCGAGAAATATTCCTCGACACCCAACTTTCTGGCTTTAATCTCCATTTGAAAATCGCCAGGTTCGCCAAAGAACACAATAGGCGGCCATCCTTTTTTGACTATTTCCTTTACAACATCTATTTCATCCGTTGCAACTACCGTTATATTATAAAAATTGACATTAACCCCTGGTTTTGAATGAACAAAATTATATGAATCAGAAAGATTCATTTCAAAATGCTTCCATCTATCAGGTTCCTTGGATATCAATAGAATTCTTTCCATATCTCAAACTTTTGCCAGTCCTCCAAAACTGTAAGTACTAAATATACATTATTTAAAAAGAAAAAAGCGAAAAAAAATATTAAAAATGCAGACGGCAGGACTCGAACCTGCAATCTTCTGGTTCGTAGCCAGATGCCTTAATCCAATTTGGCCACGCCTGCAATAGGAAAAAAGACCTCGGCGGCGACCTACTCTCCCGCATCATGACGATGAGGTACCATTGGCGACGGACGGCTTAACTTCCGTGTTCGGGATGGGAACGGGTGTATCCCGCCGCCTATAGCCGCCGAGGAAAAACAAAACCTTTGCAACGAGATATTCTTGTCATATTTGTGTCATACAGACGAGTAGAGAAATAGGGAATTAGGGGCCTATTAGTAGCGCTCGGTTTAACGCGTTGCCGCGCTTTCGCCTGCGCCCTATCCACGCCGTGTTCTCCGGCGGGCCCCCCAGGCCTCATCTTGGGAGCGG